>Ga0210077_1000020_pt1 | contig 106761 bp, 88 predicted proteins | sample RushMan_CattailN_5_FD_185556 | JGI IMG/M metagenome (GOLD analysis project Ga0210077, IMG submission 185556) | Wetland microbial communities from San Francisco Bay, California, USA, that impact long-term carbon sequestration -... | ecosystem: Environmental > Aquatic > Marine > Wetlands ...
CGCTTTTTTTGGACCAGCCCTTGGCCTTGGCCAGGCATTTCTCCCGGAGCCGGACCTCGACGACGAACGTTTTCTTGTGGGCCGGACCTTTTTCCGTGACCGTCAAATACCGGGGCGCCGGAAGGTCGGACTTCTGCAGGATCTCCTGCAGGGCCGACTTGTAGTTGTTTATCTCGAAGTCCTCGGTCTTAATGGAATCCAGTGTCGAGGCCAGGAAACCAATCACGACCTTCCTGGCCGCCTCCAGGCCGCCGTCGAGATAGACCCCTCCGACCAGGGCCTCGAAGGCTCCGGCCAGGATGGAGATCTTCTTGCGACCGCCGCTCTTTTCCTCGCCCCGGCCGAGCAGGATGACCTTGTCCAGGTGGACCCTCGCCGCGAACCTGGAGAGGGCCAGGGTGCTCGTGACCGAGGACTTCAGCTTCGAGAGCTCCCCTTCCGTCCTTTCCGGAAAGGCGCTGTAGTAGAATTCCGCCGCGATCAGGCCGACGACCGAGTCCCCGAGGAATTCCATGAGCTCATTGTCGCGGGCGGGGCATGGCCGGCTCTCGTAGGCATGGGAGCTGTGGGTCAGGGCCCTCCGCAAAAGGTCCTGGTCGCGGAACTGATACCCGATGTCCTTCTGGATGCGATCGAGTTTCATTTCCGGAGCGGCTCTCCTTTTCGGCTCAGGCCGGCGTTTCCGGGGCGGCCGGCGGGACGAAATCGAAGGGGTAGACCACCCGGCCGCCGACTATCGTCATGACCGCCTGCCCCTTCAGTTTCCATCCGTCGAAGGGGGTGTTGCGCCCCTTGGACTGGAAGGCGGTCTTATCGACCGTCATGTCCCTGGACACGTTGAGGAGGGTCAGGTCCGCGTCGGCGCCGGCCGCGATCCGTCCCTTGGTCCCGAGGCCTAGGATCCTGGCCGGGTTGAGGGACATGAGCTCGGCCAGACGCAGCAGCGAGATGGCGTTCTTGTGGACCAGCCGGTCCAGGACGAGCGGCACCGCGGTCTCGAGGCCGACGACGCCGAAAGGCGCCTTGGCGAGATCCCGGCTCTTGTCCTTCTCCGTATGAGGGGCGTGGTCGGAGGCGATCACGTCGATGACACCCGTTCGCAGGGCATCGATTAGCACGTCCACGTCTTCCCGGCTCCGGAGAGGCGGATTCATCTTGAGGTTGGTGTCCAGGCTCTCGAGGGCCGCGTCGGTCAGGACCAGATGGTGCGGGGTCACCTCGGCGGTGGCCCGAACGCCTCGCTCTTTCGCGATGCGCAGGGCGAAGGCGGCGCCGCGGGTGGTGAGGTGGGCGATATGAACCGGAGACCCCGTGTCACGGGCCAGGATGAGGTCCCGGGCCACCATGATTTCCTCGGCCGCGGCCGGGATGCCTTTGAGCCCGAGGGCCCCCGAGCATCGGCCTTCGTGCATCACCCCGTCCTTGCTCAGGGACTTGTCCTCGCAGTGGTCGATGACGGGGACGCCGAGGGCCCCGGCGGCTTCGAGAGCTCTCCGCATGAGGCGGCTGTTGGCCACGGGATTGCCGTCGTCCGAGAAACCGACCGCGCCCGCCGCCAAGAGCGCCGCCATATCCGTCAATTCTTCCCCCCTCGAACCCCGGCTGACCGCGGCGATAGGGAAGACGTTGACGGCGGCGCTGCGCCGGACCTCGGCCAGCATGTCCTCCATGACCCTCGGGCTGTCGTTGACGGGGCTGGTGTTCGGCATGCAGCAGACGCTCGTGAAGCCGCCCCGGGCGGCCGCCCTGGTTCCGGCGGCGATCGTCTCCTTGTCCGCGAATCCGGGCTCCCTCAGGTGCACGTGCATATCGATCAGCCCGGGCACGACGACCAGCCGCGAGGCGTCGATCACCGGCCCCCGGTAGCCGGCGATCTGGGGCCGGATGTCGGCGATCTTGCCGTCCGAGATGAGGATATCCAACGTGTCGTCCGTCCCCGAATCCGGGTCGATGACCCGACCGTACTTGACGAGAATGTCCATGCTCGGCTCCTCGCCCCGTCCTAGCGAAGCCTGACGGGTTCCGCGATCAGGACGGCGTCCATGCCGTCCTCCTCCTTGAACCTCACCTTGACCACCTCCCGGCGCGAGGTCGGCAGGACCCGGCCGACATAATCGGGCCGGATGGGCAGCTCCCTGTGGCCCCGGTCGATCAGGACCAGCAATTGGACCGTCTTGGGCCGCCCCTGGTGCATCAGGCCGTCCATGGCGGCCCGGATCGTGCGCCCGGTCATCAGGACATCGTCCACCAGGACCACATCCTTCTTGTTGACCGTGAAACCCTGTTTCCTCGGCCGGCCCGTCCCCTTGGCCTCGCCGGCTGCGAGGTCGTCCCGGTAGAGCGTGACATCCAGGGCCTCCACCGGGACCTCGACGCCCTCCATGTCCTTGATCAGGCGGGCGACCCTCCTACCCACGCAGATGCCCCGGGTCTTGATGCCGACGATCACGAGATTCTTGAGATTGCGATTCCTCTCGATGATTTCCGTGGCGATCCTGCTCATGACCCGGCGGATTCCCGTGGCGTCCATGATGCGGGCCTTGATCTTCTCGTTCATTCCACGCTCCTTATGGTTTCCGGCGGTGCGGAGGGGGGCCTGCCGGCTTGCGTAACCACCCCCTCATGAAAATGCAATATCCCACGGCAAAAGTCAACCTTCCGAACCGAAATGGGCCCGGGCCGCTGCGACGTCCCGCGCGATCCCGGCGGCCAGGGCCGCCGCATCCCTGAACTTCCGGGTCGCCCGGATTTTGTGAAGGAGGCGGACGGTGATCCCCGCGCCGTACATCCGGCAGGATCCGTCCAGGACATGCGATTCGACGCTGACGGGATTCGTCCCGAAGGTCGGATTCGTGCCGATGCTCGTGACCGACGGGAGGACCCGGTCCCGCCACACGGTCTGCGAGACGAAAACCCCGTCGGGCAGGATTTCGTTGCCGGTCAGGACGTTGGCGGTGGGGAAGCCCAGAGAAACGCCGCGGCAGCGGCCGGCGACGACCTTCCCTGTGATTTCGTAAGGCCGCCCGAGAAGCCTGGCCGCCTCCTCGACGCGTCCCCCGGCCAGAAGCCGGCGAATGGCGCTCGAGCTGACGACCAGGCCTCCGACGCAGGCGGGAGGAACGGCCTGGACGCGCAGGCCGAGCGGACGGCCCAGGGTCCGGAGGCCGGCCACGTCGCCCCGTCTGTTCTTGCCGAAGCGGAAATCCCGGCCGACCACGACTGCCTGGGCCTTCAGTTTCCCGGCCAGGACTTCGAGAACGAAGTCGGCGGCGTCGAGGCCGGCGAAAGCCCTGTCGAAGGCCGCGACCACCACGGCCTCGGCCCCGGCCTCCGCAAGCCTGGCCAGCCTCTGGTCCAGCGTGTCGATCATGGCGACGCTCCTCTTGCCCAGAGCCCTTTCGGGATGCGGATGGAACGTCAGGACCACGGGCCGCAGGTTTCGCGCGACAGACAAACGCCGGAGGCGGCCCATGATCCTGCGGTGTCCGAGATGCAGCCCGTCGAAATTGCCCACGGCCACCGCGGTCGGACGGGAGGAAAGCCGGACGGTGCCCAGCCCGCAGAAAACACGCATGGTCACATCTTCACGGCGTCGGTCTTCTTGAGGTAGGCCAGCTTGAGCTGGTTCAGGACATCGTCGAGGAATGTCTCCTCCTGGCCTTCGAGGTTGCCCTTGGTCCTGTCCCGGAGGAGGTCGAGCAGGTCGATATTCCTCTTGGCCAGGTCCAGGCTTTCCGTCCGCCGGCCCGTGGCCGGGTCCTCCGTGAGGCCGAGTTGGACGAGGGCGGGAAAATACAGGAGAAACACGATGGACCCGAACTCGAGGGGGGGCAGGAACGTCTGCTCGTCTTCCCCGGGCTTTCGGCGCGGGCCGTGCTGTGGCGGGCTGTCCCGGTCGGTCATGATGTCGTCTTCTCTCCGTCGTCGCTTTTCTTTCTCAGGATCAGGGCGGCCTTGATGAAATCGTCGATGTCCCCGTCGAGGACCCGGTCGGTGTCACCGGTTTCGACCCTGGTCCGGAGGTCCTTGACCATCCGGTAGGGATGTAGCACGTAGGACCGGATCTGGTTTCCCCAGGCGATGTCCGACTTGGCATCCTCGAGGCGCTCCAGCTTCTCGCTCCGCTTCTTTTTTTCCAGCTCGTAGAGGCGGGCCATGAGGATCTTCATGGCCATGGCCTTGTTTTTGTGCTGGGAGCGCTCGTTTTGGCACTGGACCACGATGCCTGTCGGAATGTGGGTGATGCGGACCGCGGAGTCCGTCCTATTGACGTGCTGGCCGCCGGCCCCCGAGGCCCGGTAGGTGTCGATCCTGAGGTCGTCCGGATCGATGTCGATCTGGATGTCATCGTCGACCTCGGGATAGACGAAGACGGCGGCGAACGACGTGTGGCGCCGCTTGTTGGCGTCGAAGGGCGAGATCCGGACCAGCCGGTGGACTCCCGATTCCTGGCTCAGGTTGCCGAACGCGTAATCCCCCTCGATGCGGACGGTCGCGCTCTTGAGGCCGGCCTCCTCTCCCGGCTGGAGGTCGAGCACCTCGGCCTTGAAGCCCTTGCGCTCGGCGTAGCGGAGGTACATGCGGAGGAGCATTTGGGCCCAGTCCTGGGATTCGGTGCCGCCCGCCCCCGGATGAATGGCGAGGATGGCGTTGCGGGGGTCGTCGGGTTCGAAGAACAGGGCCCGCAGCTCTCCCTCGGACAGGTTCTTTTCGAAGCCGGCCAGGGCGGCGTCGAGGTCGGCGTCGACAGCCTCTCCCTCCTCGGCCAGCTCCAGGAGGACCTCGAGCTCGTCCTTCTGCTCCTGAAGCTTGGCAAAGAACCGGAGGTCCCGCTCCAGCCGCCGCTTCTGCTGCTGGAGGGACTGGGAGGTCTTTTGGTCCTGCCAGACTTCAGGCAGGGAGAGACGGTCGACTACGGATTGGCATTCGGCCTTCTTTCCATCCAGGTCAAAGAAAGCCTCGCAACTCTTCGAACTTGGTGAAATCGCTGTCGATGCGTGTCTTGAGGTCAAACGATTTGTCGATGGCGGTCATAACGTGTCTTGCCCTTCCTGATCTTGAACATAGCCAGGATAAAGAACAGGGCCGCCAATGTCAAGCCGGCCAGGGGCAGGACGTCTCCCGACGCGGTGTAGAGGGAGCGCTGGGAGGACGGGATGATCGTTCGGGTGATCACGTCCTCGGTCATGAGCCGGGACTTGGCGACAACGCGGCCGTACGGGTCGATGACGCCGCTGATCCCCGTCGTGGCCGCCCTCAGCAGGTAGCGCCTGTTTTCGACGGCCCGGAAAACGGCCTGGGCCCAGTGCTGATAGGGAGCGGAGGTCGTTCCGTACCAGCCGTCGTTGGTGATAGTCACCAGAAAGTCGGCCCCCTTGCGAACCATCCCCCGGACGAGGCCGGGGAAAATGACCTCGTAGCAGATGGGGGAGCCGAACCGAAACTCCCCGGCGGCGTGCAGAACGGCCTCCGAGCCCGGCGTGATGTCGCCGATGGCATGGGTGAGCTTCTCGATGAAAAAGAAGATCTTCCGGGACGGAGTGTACTCTCCGAACGGGACGAGGTGCATTTTGAAATAGAGCGTCCGCGAGAGGTCGGGATGGAGGGCCATGGCGGTGTTGTGATACAGCCGGGCCCCCGGCGGCCCGGTCGTCTCGTTGGTCCCGATGAGGAGCGTGGCGCCGCTCGACTCGGCGAAGCTCTCGAGCTCCTTGCTCATGGCCTTCGAGGTCTCGTCTTCGCAACTGAAGCAGAGCGGGACGGTGAACTCCGGCCAGACGATGAGCCTGGCGCCTTCGTCGAGAGCCCGGCGGCTCAGGGCCAGGTGCCGGGCGAAGAGGTCGCGCACCTGGTCGTAGGACACGACGTCCCAGTAAATGTCCGACGGCACGTTGCCCTGGATCACCGCCGCTCGCAGTTTCGGCCCGCCGGGAGCCGGGCCCCTCAGGGAAAGCGCTCCCCACAGATGGGCCAGGACAACGAAGCCCAGGGCCGCGTAGAAAGGGGTTCTCTTCCGCCGGGTCACGGCCAGGACGAAGGCGCTCTGGAGAAACACCAGCAGGAAGGAAACCCCGTATACCCCGGCCAGAGAGGCCGCCTGGATGAACGGGACGTCACGGTACTGGCTGGTTCCCAGAATGCCCCACGGAAACCCCGTGAAGACGTACGTCATGAGGTATTCCATGGCGATCCAGAGAAAGGGCGCCAGGACGAAGGCGCCCGCGGGGAAGGCTCTGGAGATCCGAGTGAACAGGAAGGCGAACAGGCCCCAGTAGAGAGCCAGGAAACCGGCCAGCGCCAAGTAGATGATGATGCAGAGCCAGAAGGGCATGCCCCCGTAGTGGGCCGGAACCGCGGGGATCCAATAGAGGAGGATCCCGTAGTAGACGAGCCCGGCCAGCGCGCCCAGCCAGAAGGCCGGCAGGGCCCTCCGCCGCTGAAGGGCGAAAAAAAGAGGGATCAGTGATACCCAGGCCAGGAAGGACAGGTCGAACTTGGGAAAGGCCAGCCCGGTCAGCACCCCGCTCAGTATCGCCAGAATCATGAGAGCACTCCTGCCTATTTTACCACCTGCCGGGTCTCGACGCCCTGGATAGCCGGCCCCTCATGCCGAAGCGGCGGGCCGGCCGGGGCGGGTCGAACGGGGAGGGGCCGCCGCGCCGGGCGCCTGCAGACAAAAGCGCCCGCGGCGACAGGGTATGGGATCGGAAACGCCTCGCCAGCCTCGCCAACACCCTGGATCAGGCTCGTTTCCAGAAGGCCGTTTCCAGGGGCCGCGGCCGCCTCAGTCTTTGACGACCTGGAAATCGGTCTTTCCGCCCGCCGCCGCGTTCAGCTTTTTGAGCAGGTCGGCGGCCTGGGCCCGGGAAGGATATCCGCCCAGCCGGACCCGGTACCAGATGTTCGTGTCGGTGGGCCTAGGCCTGGGAACCACCGCGGTGTAGCCGCGCTTCCTGAACTTTTCGGCTTCGGCCAGGGCCGAGGACTGATCCCTGAACGCGGCGACCTGGACGTAGTAGAGGCCCGAGCCCGAAACATCCTGGAGCAGGGCCCCGGAAGCCCCGCCGGGCTGATTTCCGGCCTGTCCCTTTGCCTCCGGCTTGGCCGCCGCCGAGGCCGGCGTCCGGTTCTGCGGTTCCCGGATCTCGGCCTTCTCGGAATCGGATGGCTGCGCCGCCTGTGCAGCGGGCGGCCCGGTCTTGTCCAACCCGGGCGCCTGAGCGGTCACCGAGGGCTCGGTGGCCGGCCCGACAGGAAGTTCCTGAATGCGCTCGGCGACCGGCCCGGCGGCCGCCGCCATGCGAACCTGTTTCTTGCCGACGGACACGCCCAGCAGGAAAATGAACACACCCAGGGCCAGGACGCAGAGGAAAATCACGGCGAGCAGCGAGCTCGAGACCTGGATTTCCCTGAAGTCTTTGCTTTTCATGCGCGTTATTTGCTCTCCCGTCCCTTATCATAGGTGAAGGCCTTGAGAATCTCAAGAGGCAGGGGAAAAAGGATCGTCGAGTTCTTCTCGGACGCGATCTCCGTCAGGGTGCCGAGAAAGCGCAGCTGCAGGGCCTGGGGGTTTCGGGAAATGATATCCGCGGCCTGGGTGAGTTTGTCGGCGGCTTGGAATTCGCCGTCTGCGTGGATGACCTTGGCCCGCCGGTCGCGCTCGGCCTCGGCCTGCTTGGCGATGGCCCGGATCATGTTTTCCGGCAGGTCCACCTGCTTCATCTCGACGAGCTGAACCTTGATGCCCCAGGGGTCGGTGTGGAAATCGATGATCTCCTGGAGCTGGGCGTTGAGCTTTTCCCGTTCGGAAAGGAGGTCGTCGAGAGCCACCTGGCCGAGCACGCTCCGCAAAGTCGTCTGGGCGAGCTGAGATGTCGCGTAGAGATAATCCTGGACCTCGACGACGGACTTGAGCGGGTCCATGACGCGGAAGTACAGGACGGCGTTGACCTTCACCGAAACGTTGTCCTTGGTGATGACGTCCTGCGGCGGGATGTCCATGGTGATAAGCCGCAGGCTGATCCGGACGATGCGGTCGACGGGAGCGAAGACCAGGATGATCCCGGGTCCTTTGGGCTTCGGCAAGAGGCGGCCCAGCCGGAAAATGACGCCCCGCTCGTACTCCCTCAGGACTTTGATCGAGTTCAAAAGATACAAGACGATGATCCCCGCGACAATCAACGGAAAAGTGATCATAATCCCTCCTCGAGAGGCCCGCAGGCCTCGGGCTATTAGGCCGGGTCAGACCTTCTTGACCCGGATTTTCAGCGTCGCGAGGACTTCCACGACCTGGACCTTCTGGCCGCTGCGGATGACCTCCGCGGATTCGGCGGCCCAGATCTCGCCGTGAACGCGGACCTTGCCCTCCGGGTCGAGGTCCGTCAGGGCCGTCCCGATTTCCCCGATCATGCCCTCCTTGCCCGTGTCCGACCGGCGGGCGTGGGCCCGCACGACGAGGGTGAGGAGGAAGACGATGATCAGCGAGAAGCCGACCGCCACCGGAATGACGACTTTGAGCCCGGGCCGGAGCGAGGGCGGCCCCTTGATGAGCATCAGCGAACCGATGATCAGGGCCGCGAGTCCTCCCACGGTCAGCATCCCGAAGCTATGGACCTTGACCTCCAGAATGAACAGCACGATGGCCAGCAGGATCAGCGCCAGGCCGACATAGTTGATGGGCAGGATCTGGAACGCGAAGACCGCCAGCAGCAGGGAGATGCCCCCCAGGACCCCCGGCAGAATGGCGCCCGGATGCGCGAATTCGAAATAGAGCCCCAGCAGCCCGATCATGAGAAGGATATAGGCGAGGTTGGGGTCGGAGATCACCAGCAGGAACTTCTGACGGAAGGTCATGGGGATCTCTTCGATCGGTTCGTTCCGAAGGGAGAGCGTCTGCTCCCGGCCGTCGAATCGGCGAATGGTCCGCCCGTCGTAGTGGTCGACGATGTCCTCGTCGGTCTTGGCCACCAGGTTGATCAGGCCTCCGTCCAGGGCCTCCCGCTCGGTGTAGGACTTGCTCAGCCGGACGGCGTCTTCGGCCATCTTGACGTTCCGGTCTCTCTTTTCGGCGAGAGTCTTGATGTAAGACACGGCGTCGTTGGTCACCTTCTCCGCCATGGTCTCGTCCATCGACTGCCCGAACATGGATATGCCGACCGGGTGGGCGGCCCCGGTGCTGGTCCCGGGCGCCATGGCGAAGATGTCGCAGGCGACACCGATGAAGAACCCGGCCGAGGCGGCCCTGGCCCCGCTCGGCGCGACATAGGCGGCCACCGGAGTCCGGGCGTTGACCACGGCCTCGATGATCCGGCGCATGGACGTGTCGAGTCCGCCGGGGGTGTTGATCCTCAGGATCAGGAGGCCGGCTCCCTCCCGGTCGGCCCTTTCGACGGACTGGACGACATATTCCGCGGTCACCGGCTGGATGGGGGCGTCGATCGTGATTCGAAGGATCGCCGGACCGGCCGCCGCCGGGACGACGGCGACAAGAACGGCCGCGAGGAGCAGGATCGGGGCGCGCATCTTCGCCTCATTATAGAAACTCCCCCCGGCCGAGTCAACTGCGCAGGGATGAGCGAGGACGGGCCCGGTGCGGGGACACATGCCCCTCGGGGGGTCGGATCGAGGGGGCGATTGAGGCCAGTCCAGGAAATATGCTTGACTTTTCATACTCAATAAATTAATTATTATCTATTGTTTTTAGCCGACAGGAGTCCCTTCGATGATCAAAAATGACATTGCCCTGACGATCGAGAGGAAGTCCGAATTCAGCAGGGCGAAGTCGTTGGCGATCGTGGAAACCGTTCTCGATTCCCTGAAGTCGGCGCTGGCCTCCCGGGAAAAAGTCGAAATCCGGGGCTTCGGCAGCTTCAGGGTCGTGGCCAAGAAAACCGGTTACGGAAGGGACATCCGGCGCCGCAAGCAGATCCGGATCGAGAAGGGCCGCCGGATCAAGTTCAGGCCCGGGCAGGAACTCAAGGCCCTTTTGTCGAAAGCCAGGATCGACTGAACCCCGGCCGGCCGTTCGTCCGGAAGGGCCGTTTCCCATCCTTGACGCGGCGCCCGATGTCCGCAAACCAATCCTATGCGGCCCGTTTGTTCCCGGCCCGGCCGCGCGGGCGGGCGAGGCCTCCGGCGCACAGGATTTCGTGGTCCTGGCTGAGTTCCGCATAGAGCCGCTCCACCTGCTCGACGGTTTCGGCCATCGAACCCGACGTATCGATCGTGTAATCGGCCCGTTTGATTTTCTCGGCCTGGGGCATCTGGGCGCCGATCTTGCGCCGGGCCTCGCTCGGGCCGACCGCGTCCCGGTCCATGAGCCTCGCGACCTGGACGCGCGCCGCGCAGTGGACGACGACGACCCTGTCGAAAAACGACGCCTGGCTCGCCTCGAGGGTCAGCGCGGCCTCGGAAACGAAAATCCTGGTATCACCCTGACGCTCGATCCGGTCGGCCGTCCTGCGGCGGTCGGCCGCGACCAGGGGGTGGATCAGCGCGTTCAGGTAGGCCCTGGCCTCGGGGTCGCCGAACACGATCGAGCCCAGGCGGGCCCGGTCGACGGCGCGGTCGGTGTTGAGGATGCCGGGCCCGAACCGGGCCACGATGCGCTTCCAGGCGGGCCGGCCGGGCCCGGTCAGCACCCTGGCCGCCTCGTCGGCCGAGTAGATATAGCATCCTTTGTCCCGCAGGAGTCCGGCCACGACGGACTTGCCGCAGGCGATTCCTCCGGTCAGGGCGACCCGGAGCAGCCTATTTCTTCTTGCGGGCCCGGACGACCTTGAACTCCCGGTTGAACCGGACCGCGACGCCCTGGCGCTTGGACTTGACATCGGGTTTCTCGAGACGCACGGTGATGCCGCCGATCTTGAGTCTCAGGGGCTTGCCTTCGGCGAGCTTATCCGGAAGCTCGATCATCAGGTTCAGCTTGGAGCCGACGACGATACCCGAATCGAGGCAGAAATACGCCCCGCCCGACGAAATATTCTCCAGGCAGGTCTCCTCCTCGAATTGTCCGCCGCGGGGCAGCTTGCCCTCGATGACCGTCGTGAGGGGCAGCTCGAAGCGCCATTCCCCCCGCCGGTTGACCTCCAAGTCCTTGGGCAGGCTCTTGGCTTTTTTCTTGGGGGCGGCTTTCTTGGTCATGTCGTCCTCGTTTCCTTGGCCTAAAAGAGGGCCGAATTGATGGCGTAGAGGGCCAGCTGGAGCCGGCTGTGAGTGTCGAGCTTGTTGTAAATGCTCTTGATATGGGAGCGCACGGTGTTCTTGCTGATGAACATCAGCTCGGCGATTTCGTCATTGCTCTTGCCCTGGCCGATGAGTCGCAGGACCTGGAACTCCGTCGGCGTCAGCTGGTCCAGGGTCTTTTCCTTGAGGTCGCGTCCGACGACGGAGATGATCCGGTCCATGATGCTCGACATCTTGTCCCGGGGCAGCCAGATCTCGCCCTTGTGGATGGCCCTGACCGCCTCGGGGAGCTGGGTGGAAGAGTCGTTGAGGTCGAAATATCCGCGGGCCCCGGCGTTGATCAGGTTGACGATTTCCTCGTGGGCGGGGATGCTGCCCATGAGCAGGAGCTGGGACCGGCCCTGGGCCTTGGCGATGTCGCGGATGGCCTTGCAGATCTCCCTGAGGTTGGGGAGGGCTTCCATGTGAGCGAACAGGATGACGTGGGGCTTGAGCTTCTTGATGGAATCCATGAACGACTCGATGGTGTTCTTTTCGATGTTCAGGATCTCCAGGTCGGAGTCCGCCTCGAGGGCCCTGAGGATGCCCGAAAGAATGATATCCGACGGGCAGAAAACGAGGAGCGTGATCCTGTCCGCGGCGGAAGCGGAGGCTCTCTTTTTTTCGGGGGTCGATTCGGCCGCTTTAGGCACTGGCGTCATCCTTGAAATGGTTTTATCGAAGTTGCCCGAATGATAGCGTATCGCGCCGTAACTTGTCAACCTGGGATTATCGTCGGGGTGACGGCGGCGACAGCGGGCGGAAGGCCGACCCTCAAGGCATGGCGGCCGGCCCGGGGTGGAGCCGGAAGGCGCGGTCCAGGCAGGCGGTGACGAGCTGGCGTTTGCCGTTGGTCTTTTCGAATCCGACCCCGACCACCGTTCCGGTGACCAGGAGCCGGAGAGGTTTCTCGAGGATCAGGGTCCGCGGGACGTCCAGGCACAGCGTGAGTCTCGAGCCGATCAGGACGGGGGCCTCGAGCCGGAACGAGGCTTCCTGGGCGCTGATGGTCCGGATTTCGGTGCGCTCCTCGAATCGCGACCCGGCCGCTCCCAGGCCGTTGACCAAAGCCGGAAGAGAGAGCTCAAAGGACCGCTCTCTCTTTCCGGCCTTGGCTGCGCCTTGGGTGGAGGGGTTATGAAAAGATGTTGTCGCTTCCATTTCCGCGTCTATTCTCTCAGCCGGACCCCCGGGCGGGAATCCCTGCTCATGGGGATTCCCGGGGTTATTTTTCGGAGGACTTTCTCACCGCGGAAGGCTAAGCGTTCGACCGGAGGCCGGAACGGGGGCCAGGCGGGCGGTCAAGATGCTCCCGCCTCCACGACGTACCGGTTCTCGAGCCGCAGGGATACCCGCGCTTCGGAGCCGTTGCGAGAGGCCGAATCGATGAAGGCGATCGTGCCCTTGACCACCAACTGCAGGTCCTTGCCCTCGGAAAGCTTGGGCGGCAGGGCCAGGGCCAGCTTGAGCCGGGACCCGACCGACACCCGGCTCTTGAGCGGGAAGAGCGCGGCGGCGTGGCTGATGTACGACAACGTCGTCTGCTCCCTGAACAGGCACCCGTCGATGTCGGGTCCTTCGACCGTCAAGGGCAGGGACAGCTTGAACCCTCTCTCGGCGTTGTGGCGCCGGGGCATGGCCTCCCCGGCATTCCTCCTGAACATTTCGGCCTTCCTTTTCCTTTGGTAAACCAACCCCACGGTGCCATGGGTCCTGGAGGCCGGTCAATCACCCCTAAGGATGAAACCGAGGGGGATATTCCCGGGCCGGCCTCCGGGAGGCCGAATTCGGGCGGAAAACCACCGCCTGCCTTGGCCTGCCGCGACCCCGGGGAAGCCCGCGCGGGCAGCCGCACGGCCGGCTCCTCGCCTTGACAAAGCGGGGGGCGGCGACTAGAATCCCGAAATGCTGGAAGCGAAGGAGTTCAGGTGAACGAAAACGAGCGCAGGGTGAAGCAGATCACACCCAAAACCGAGGATTTTTCCCGCTGGTACGTCGAGATCGTCCAGAAGGCCGAGCTGGCCGACTACACTCCCATGAAAGGCATGATGGTCATCCGGCCGCACGGCTACGCGGTGTGGGAAAATATCCAGAGGCTGATGGACCTCCGCATCAAGGCGTCCGGGCATGTCAACGCCTACTTTCCGCTCTTCATCCCCGAGAGCTTCCTCCAGAAGGAGGCCGAGCACGTCCAGGGGTTCTCGCCCGAGGTGGCTTGGGTTACGGTAGGGGGCAAGGAGGAGCTCGAGGAGAGGCTGGCCGTCCGGCCCACGTCCGAGGCCATCATCGGCCACATGTACGCCAAGTGGATCAAGTCCTGGCGCGACCTGCCCCTGCTCGTCAATCAATGGGCCAATATCGTGCGCTGGGAGAAGGTGACCCGGCCCTTCCTGAGGACCACCGAATTCCTGTGGCAGGAAGGCCACACGTGCCACGAAACGGCCGAGGAGGCCGAGACCGAAACGCTGGCCGTTCTCGCCATGTACAAGGAGTTCTGCGAAACGGAGCTGGCCGTGCCGGTCCTTTCGGGCCGGAAGAGCCTGCGGGAGAAGTTCGCCGGGGCCCAGATGACCTATGCCATCGAGGCTCTCATGTCTGACGGGAAGGCGCTCCAGATGGGGACGTCCCACAATCTGGGCCAGCATTTCTCCAAGGCCTTCGACATCAGGTTCGAGGACCGCAACCAGCAACTGCAGTACGTCTGGCAGACCTCCTGGGGCACGACGACCCGAATGGTCGGAGCCCTGATCATGGTCCACGGCGACGATTCGGGCCTGCGCTTCCCGCCCCGCGTCGCGCCCGTCCAGGCCGTCGTGGTGCCGATCTCCATCGGGGATTGGAAGACGAGCGTCCTTCCGGCCGCCGAGGCCGCGGTCGAAGCCCTCAAGAGTTCGGGAGTGAGAGCCCATCTCGACGCCCGCGAGGAAATGACGCCGGGCTGGAAATTCTCCGAGTACGAGATGAGGGGGGTGCCCCTGCGTCTCGAGATCGGTCCGCGGGACGTCAAGGCGGGCCAGGTCGTGCTGGTGCGCCGGGACACCGGGGTCAAGACGGCCGTGCCCCTGGCCGGACTGGCCGGCCGGGTGGCGACCATTCTCGATGAAATCCAGGCCGGGCTCCTGTCCCAGGCCCGGGCCTTTCTCCAGGACAACATCCGACGGGCGGAGACCTACGCCCAATTCAAGGACATCCTGGAAACCCGGCGGGGCTTCGTGCGGGCGCCCTGGTGCGGGGACGAGGTCTGCGAGGACCGGATCAAGGCCGAGACCATGGCCACCATCCGGGTCATTCCGCTCGAGGAGAAGGACGAAACGGGCGGTGGGGCCTGCGTATCGTGCGGAAAGAAAGCCAAGGCCGTGCCCTACTTCGCCCGCGCGTATTGACGGGGACGGACGTTTCGACCGTGTCATGAGACGTTTCGAGGCCGGAAGCCGTCCGGCCGTTTGATGCGAACAATGAACGGGGATTACGAAAGCCAACGCCGGAGGATGGTCGAGGAGCAGATTCGGGCCCGGGGCATCGACGATCCGCTCGTCCTGGCCGCCGTGCTGAAGGTGCCCCGCCACCTGTTCGTGCCGGAGGCGGGCCGGCCTTATGCCTACGCCGACGAGCCCCTTCCGATCGGCGAGGGTCAGACCATTTCCCAGCCGTACATCGTCGCCTACATGACGGAAGCGCTCGGACTCCGGGGAGGGGAACGTGTTCTGGAGGTCGGGACGGGTTCCGGCTATCAAACAGCCGTCCTGGCCGAGATCGCCGGAGACGTGTGGACGGTCGAAGTCGTCGAGAGTCTTTCCCTGAGGGCCCGCGCGACGCTTCAGAAACTGGGCTACCGGAATATCCACTTCGCGGTCGGTGACGGGGCGTTGGGCCGGCCGGAAGAGGCGCCCTTCGACGCGATCATGGTGACGGCCGCCGCGCCGCGGACGCCCGAGATCCTGGAATCGCAGCTCGGGCCCGCGGGCGTCATGATCGTCCCCGTGGGCGTCGATTCCCAGGAGTTGATCCTGATCCGCCGGGAGGGCCCGGGACTGAAACACGAGCGGCTCATTCCGGTCCGCTTCGTGCCGATGGTCAAAGGACCGTCGAGGAGCGCATGAAAGGACGGAAGCGATGACGACACGAATCCCGCGGGGACTGCTCGGCGGTCCCTGGCTCTTGGCCGTCTGTCTCCTGGCCGGCGCGACCTTGCACTGCCAGGACCGGGGACGCGACAAGTTCATCAAGGTGTTTTTCCCCAACGGAAAATCCGTGACGGCGGAGTTGGCCGTCACCGAAGAGGAAAGGGCGACCGGCCTGATGTTCCGGGAGAAGCTTCTGCCCGAGCAGGGCATGCTCTTCGTCTTCGAGCGCGAAGGGATGCATTCCTTCTGGATGAAGAACACCCTCATTCCCCTGGACATGCTCTGGCTCGATTCCGACAAGAGAGTGATCCACGTCGCGGCCGACGTGCCCCCCTGCAAGGAGGACCCGTGTCCGTCCTACGGGCCGGAGATCCCGGCCCGGTATGTCCTGGAGCTCAAGGCGGGGGAGGCCGCGGCCAACGGGATCGAGACGGGAGACCGGCTCCAGTTCGTCCTGCCGGCCAAAGTCCTTCAGATCATGCGCTGAGCCCGGCCGGGCCGTCCGCAAGGCTACCTCTTCTCCCCGTAGGGCACGATTTTCGGCAGCTTCTTGGGGTCCTGGCCGTAGAAAAACAGCCACTTATCGTAACTTTGCTGATCGTTGTAGATCTTGACGGAGGTCATCGTCGACGGGCTGACGACGCCGATGATCTGGGCGTTCTTGACGGACGCCAAGGCCTTCTCGGGCACTATGACGACTTCCTGGACGGGCCCCCCGGCGCCGCGGGCCGGTCCGGCCCCCCCGGGGTTGAGAATGATGTTCCACTCGCCGCCGACGGTCATCGGGTCCCGGAAGAGCCGGCGGAGGTGCCTGGCCTTGACGAGCTCCTCGAGGCTGGAGGGAAACCGGCCCGGGTTTTTCAGCGTGTAGAGCCGGACGGCCTCGACGTACTGCCCGCCGCGGAAAATGAGCTCTTCCTCTTTCTCGCGCTGCAGCTCGGTCTGCCAGATGGGGACGGCGATCATGAAGCCGATGGACAGGGTGAAGACGGCCAGCATCAGCACGATCAGGAGATAACCGCGCTTCATGCTCGGTCCGCCTCTCATTGGGCCCTCCCTCACCACGCGTTGTAGGGCGTTTTGTCGATGCGGGAGACGAGCTCGGAGCCGGACTTCACGTCCACGACCCCCAGAGCGTCCGGCAAGACGAATTCATCCGGCTCGGGCATTTCCCGAACCTCGACCCAGGTCGTCGAGGACCCGGTCATGGGGTCGACCGGCATCGCCCGGAGGTAGTGGTCCTCGACCAGAGCCTGCAGGGAGATGGGGTACTTGCCCTTGTCCTGGTAGTACAGGTCGATCTGGCGGCGGAGGACCGACAGGTTTTCGCGGAGCACAGCTTCCCTGGCCTTCCAGTGATGGGTTTGATATTGGGGCACGGCCAGCCCGACGAGCAGGCCGATGATGCCCAGGACGATGATGATCTCGATCAGCGTGAACCCGTTCCGGCTGCGGCGCCGGCCCGGGTCACCAATCCCGGTAGAATGTCCCGTCGAGGGCTTTGCCCCGGCTCTTTGTGTAAACGTCATAGACGTTCTCCTCGCCCCAGCTCTCCGAGTCGGGCTCGTCCTGGTAGGACCTGAGTCCCCAGTCCTGGGTGCCGGTCATGGGGTCCCTGGGAATGCGGCGCAGGAACTTGACGGTCTTCTTGGCTCCGGCCTTGCCGTCCTTCCCCCCCGCATCGGCCTGCACCTCGACCCCCTTGACCAGGGTCTCCAGGTCCGGAGGATAGCCGTCGGTGTCCTCCTCGACCTCGATCTTCTTGGCGTCGGCCAGTTTCTTGTACGCGTCGATAGCTTCCCGGACGAGGCGGAGGTCCCGCCGGAGCTCGATTTCGTTCTCCCGCTGAACGACGATCTTGCTGAGGGGGATGGCGGCCAGGGTCAGGATGGACAGGATGGACAGCACCACAAGCATCTCGATGAGCGTGAACCCCTTGCCGGGGGACCTCAAATGCATCCTCCCGTCGGCCTTCCAGAAAAAAATTCTATAAACGGCTAGTAGCGGCTGTGACGATCCTTGCGCCGGCCCGACGAGGAGCGATCCCTGGGGCCGTGGTCGCGGGCAGGTCTCCCGGGCGGCGGGGAGTAGGCTTCGCCTTCGCCGCCGCCTTCCTCCAGGGCCTTCTTGCTGAGCCGGATCTTGTTGTCCAGCGGGTCGATGTTGACGACCTTCACCGTGACGGTGTCGCCGAGCTTGAGGACATCCCGGATGCTCTTGATCCGGTAGGGCGCGACCTCGGAGATGTGGAGCAGCCCCACCAGGTTGGGCATGATTTCCACGAAGGCCCCGTACTCCTCGATCCGGACGACTTTTCCCGTGTAGGTCTTCCCGAGCTCGGCTTCGGCGGTCAGGTCCTGGATCATCTGCTTGGCGCTCTCGGCAGCGTTCACGTCGGTCGAGGCGATGGTGATCTTGCCGGAATCCTCGATATCGATCTTGGCGCCCGTCTGGCTGACGATCTTCTTGATGATCTTGCCCGCGGGGCCGATGACCTCGCTGACCTTTTCGGGGTTGACGTAGAGCGTCAGGATCCGCGGAGCATAGATCGAAATGTCGGACCGGGGCTCGGCCAGAGCCTCCTTCATTTTGGCCAGGACGGTCAGCCGGGCCGCCCTGGACTTGGCCGTGATCTCCTTCAACATGTCCAGCGTCACGCCGGCGATCTTGAGGTCCATCTGGACCGCCGTGACGCCCTTGTCCGTGCCGGCCATCTTGAAATCCATGTCGCCGAAATGATCCTCGAGGCCGGCGATGTCGGTCAGCACGGCGTACTCGCCGCCTTCCTTGACCAGGCCCATGGCGATCCCGGCCACGACCATTTTCAGCGGGACGCCGGCGTCCATCAGGGCCACGACGCCGCCGCAAACCGTGGCCATCGAGGACGACCCGTTGGATTCCAGGATGTCGGAAACTATCCGGATGGTGTACGGAAACGTCTCGTCGTCGGGGATGGCGGGCAGGATCGACTTCTCGGCCAGGGCCCCGTGCCCGATCTCCCGGCGGCCGGGGGCCCGCAGGAAGCCCACCTCGCCGACCGAGAAGGGCGGGAAATTGTAATGGAGCATGAAGCGCTTTTCGGAATCTTCCCGAAGGGTATCCAGGCGTTGGACGTCCTCGAACGTTCCCAGGGTCACGGTGGCCAGAGCCTGCGTCTCGCCCCGGGTGAAGAGCGCGGACCCGTGGGTCCTCGTCAGCAGTCCCACGTCGATCGTGATGGGACGGATATCGTCGAAGCCCCGGCCGTCGACGCGCAGGCGCCGTTTCAGGATCAGCTCGCGCAGGAGCTTTTCCTCGAGCCGGTGAAAAATGGCCTTGGCCTCGGCCCGCTCCTCCTCGTTCTCCTCGGGGATGGCCGCGACGAAAGCGTCTCCGACAGCCTTGATGGCCGCCTCGTTAGCCTTCTTGCCCTTGACCTGCATGGCCTCGAGCAGGGCCGCTCCGATCTCCCCTTCGACCCGGGCGGCCTTGGCGGAGTCGACCGTCTTGGGCGTAAACTCGCGCTTCTTGATGTCCAGGCGGTCGTAGAGGTCCTTCTGGGCCTGGATGATCTTCAGGTTGGCCTCGTGGGCCAAAGCCAGCCCTTCGAGGATCTTGTCCTCCTCGACTTCCTTGGCGCCGGCCTCGATCATGACGATGCCCTCGGCGTTGCTGACGACGGTCATGTTGAGCGGGCTCGACTCGAGCTCGGTGGCCGTCGGGTTGACGACATACCGGCCGTCCACCAAGCCGACCTTTACGGCCCCCAGCGGCGTTGTGAAGGGGATATCGGAAAAGTACAGGGCCGCCGAGGCGCCGATGACGCCCAGCGTATCGGGCTCGTTCTCGAGGTCCGCGGAGAGAAGCAAACCGACGACCTGGGTGTCAAAGAAATAGCCTTCCGGGAACAGGGGACGGACGGGCCGGTCGATCAACCGGGCGACCAGGATCTCCCGTTCGGAGGGGCGTCCCTCGCGCTTGAAGAACCCCCCGGGGATCTTGCCCGCGGCGTAGGTGTTTTCCCGGTAGTCCACGATCAAGGGAAGGAAGTCCTTTTCGACCTTCATTTCCCTCCTCGACGTGGCCGTGAGGAGCATCATGGTGTCGCCGTACCGGACCACGGCCGAGCCGTCGGCCTGCTTGGCGACCTTCCCGATGTCTATGGACAGGGTCCGAGCGTTGATTTCCAGACTAATGGTATGAGGCATGTGCGTTCCTTTGGAGGTCGGGGGGGCTACTTGCGGAGGCCGAGCTTCTGGATGAGCCGCCCATAGCGGCCGACATCGTCTTTCTTGACGTACTCGAGAAGCCGTTTGCGCTGACCGACCATCTTCATGAGTCCCGCCCGGGAGTGGAAGTCCTTCTTATGGCTGTCAAAATGCTTGACGAGCAGGTTGATGCGCTCCGTCAGGAGCGCGACCTGGATTTCCGGCGAGCCCGAATCCGCAGGATGAGCTTGGTGGTCCTTGATGATTCTGCTTTTGTCTTCCTTGCTTAACACGTTCCTACGTTTCTCCTAATTATTTTTTCTGCCGTATTTTAGCAGAAACCGGGGCAAATGTAAATGCCCGGCTTTTCCGGGGGAAACGGGACGAAACGAATGCTCAGCCCCCGGAATCGGCGCTTCCGGGCGTCGGCCAGGGGGCGCTGGGGCGGGGGAGGGCGGCGGGTTTGGTCAGCTCTTGGCGGTCAGGGCCTTCTTGCGGGCCAGGAGTTGAAGGGCGTACTTGGAGTCCCGGCCGCCCTGCTTTTCGTCGCAGGCGGCCAGCCGGGCCTCGATTTCCGCCAGGCTCAAGGCGTTGACTTTCTTCTTTTTCCGGCCGCCTTCGGGGGTTTCGGCCGCGGGAGTTTCGGCCTTGGCATCGGATTTGTTCTCGGCCATTGTCTGTTCCTTTCGGTGACTGCCCGACTCGTCGCGGGTTTTGAACGACCAGTGTACCAGATCGAGAGGGATGGAGCAAATCGACGGCGCCCTTGAGACGCCGAAAACCTGACGCGACGCTTCCCGGGCCGGGCCCGGAATGAAATCCCGGACACGGTCCAGGTTTACAGGCCCCGGAGTTTTTTATATAGTGGGCCTCTGGACGTGAATCGGGAGGCGCACGCCATGACATTCTTGGGCAGACTCGAGGTCCCCGCCCGCAGGGCCGCAGCCGCTCTCGCCGCGGCCGTCCTGCTGACCGCCCCGGCTCTCCCCGAGGACCTGTATCGGCAGGCGGTCACGACTCCCTCCGGGCGCACCCTGGAAGTCGTGTTCAGGTCGCTGCGCCCCGGAGACCCCGTGCTGGTCGTCCTGAAAGGCGGCGCCGGAAAAGCCGGGTCCTCGGTCGAATTCCGGGGGCGCAGGGTCGCCTTCGCGCCGCTGCCCGGGGGCGGCGACGCGCTCGCCTTCATCGGGCTGGACCTGGCCCTCGAGCCCGGCTCCTACCCTCTGACCATCAGCATCCGGAACGCCTCCGGGCCGCCTGAAATCGTCCGCCGGGACATCGTCGTCGGCGAAAAGACCTTCCCTTCGACGAAGCTCACGATGAAGAAGGAGTACGTGACGCCTCCCCCCTCGGTCAGGGAGAGAATCCGCAGGGAGAGCGAGCTCGTCTCATCCATTCTCGCCGGGATTTCGCCCGGATGGCTCGGCGACGGGCCCTTCGAGCGTCCCCATCCCGCACCCGTGTGGCCGAACTTCGGCCAGAGACGGCTGGTCAACAACGTCCTCAATTCGGTCCATTCGGGAATCGACGTGCGGGTCCCGGCGGGCGAGCCGATACGCTCGGCGAATGCCGGCCGGGTCGTCCTGGCCAGCGATCTCTATCTAAGCGGAAAAACGGTCATCATCGATCACGGCCTCGGGGTCTTCAGCTCCTACGGTCACATGTCGAAGCTTCTCGTCAAGAGAGGGGACAGGGTGCCAAAGGGCCGGGTCCTCGGCCTTTGCGGCAGCACGGGGCGCTCCACCGGGCCTCATCTTCACTGGGCCATGAGGGTGCTGGGCAGCCGGGTTGACCCGGAAGCGATGCTTCTTTTCCCGGTCACGGGCTCCGGGCCGCGGGGAAAAAGCCGCGCGTCATGATTCCCAGCCGAGACGCCGGGTCCCTGTCCGCCGCCGTGCGTCGGGCCTACGAGGCCGGCCAGGAAGACGAGATGCTGGAGCCGATCGTCGCCGCAGGACACGACGGGCTGCCCGTCGGGCGGGTGGGGCCCGGCGATTCGGTCATTTTCTACGATGTCCGGGGGGAGAGGGAGATCACCCTGACCCGATGTCTGGCACAGCCCGAGCGCTGCCTTTTCCCGGCCGCCCGGCTGGACCTGAGCTTCGTCACCCTCATCCAATATGCGCCGTCGCTCCCCGTCCGGGCCGCCTTTCCCCCGGAAAACGAGCTCCGCAACACCCTGACCGAGGTCTTGTGCGGGGCGGGGCACGGCGTCGTCAAGATCGCCGAGTCCGAAAAGGCCACTCACGTCGGCTATTTTCTCAACGGCAAGACCGACCGCGTCTTCCCGGGAGAGGAGCGGGTCATCGTGCCTTCTCCCAAGGTCGAGCGCTATTCGGAGTGCCCGGGCATGGCCGCCGGCCGGGTGGCCGCGGAGATCGCCGCCCGCCTGAAGGAGGGCCCTCCCCGGGCCATCATCGCCAACCTGGCCAACGTGGACGAAGTCGGACACCTGGAGGACCGGGAGGCGGTGCTGGAGGCCGTGAGAAGCGTCGACCGGGCCCTGGGCACGGTCCTTGGCGCGGCCCGTGCGGCCGAAGCCACGGTCCTGGTGACGGCCGATCACGGAACCGTGGAAGAGTGGCTTTATCCCGACGGGACGGTGAACACGGGACACACGGCTAATCCCGTTCCGTGCCTCCTGCTGGACTTCCACCGTGGCGGGCCTGGCCGCCTGCGCCTTAAGCCGGGCGGCGGGCTGGCCGACATCGCGCCGACGATCCTGGGCCTGGCCGGAGTGGCCGTGCCCGCCGAGATGACCGGCCGGTCCCTGATCGAAGCCGTCCCGGAGAGGGGTGCCCCGCGAAAAACGATCCTGCTTTTGATTCTCGACGGCTGGGGTCACCGGGACGAGACCTATGGGAACATGATCCGCGAGGCGGGCGCCCCGAACTTCGAACGCCTTTGGCGGGACTTTCCGCATGCCGTCCTCGAGTCGTCCGGCGAAGCCGTCGGCATGCCCGCCGGGACGGTCGGCAACTCCGAGGCCGGGCATCTCCACCTGGGAGCGGGGCGGCTCGTTTATCTGGACCGGGTCAGGATCGACAGGTCCATCGCCTCGGGAGAATTTTTCCGCAACGAAGCCCTGCTTTGGGCCATGGAGCGGGCCCGGTCGTCCGGACGGGCGCTGCACCTTATGGGCGTGGTTTCCTTCTACAGCTCGCATGGCACCATCCGCCATCTGCTCGCCCTGATGCGGCTGGCCCGGGAAGCGGGGCTGGAGCGTGTCTTCATCCACGCGTTCATCGGCCGCCGCAACGAAAAGCCGGAAACCGGGGCAGTCTACGTGGAGAAGATCGAGGAGTCGGCCCGCGAACTCGGGGCGGGCCGGGTGGTCACCGTCATGGGCCGGTATTGGCCGCTGGCCCGGGAGGCTACCCCCGAACGGGTCGAGAAGGCTTACCGGGCCCTCGTTTTCGGCGAAGGGACGAGAGTCCCGTCCGCCCCGTGAACCAGGGAAGGGAAGTCTGAGGGTCGGTCCGTGGCCCGGAGCGGCGCGCCGGGAACTTTTTCGCTTGCGCCCCGTATCTGTTTAAGGCTACACTATCCGCCAACCATCATGAGCATCGAAGTCGAGGGTTTGTGCTTCAGCTACGGGAGCATCACCGCCCTGGACGGGGTGAGCCTGCGGCTGGGGGAGGGGGCCATCGGCCTGCTCGGACCGAACGGGGCCGGGAAAAGCACCTTCCTTCGGATCCTCCTCGGCTTCCTGACTCCCGAGAAAGGACGGGGCAGGGTCCTCGGCTATGAAATCGGCCGCGAGCAGGCCTTGATCCGCCGGTCGGTCGGCTACATGCCCGAGGACGATTGCTTCATCGCGGGAATGGACGCCGTAACCTTCACCTCGTATTTCGGGGAGCTCTCCGGCATGCCCCGGCAGGAAGCCATGAAGCGGGCTCACGAAGTCCTGTTCTACGTCGGACTCGGCGAGGCCCGCTACAGGCTTCTCGACCAGTACTCCGCGGGGATGAAGCAGCGGCTCAAGATGGCCCAGGCCCTCGTCCACGACCCCCAGCTCCTGTTCCTGGACGAGCCGACATCCAACCTCGACCCGCAGGGCCGCAAGGAGGTCCTGGACCTGATCGAGGACATCGTATCGAAGAAGGACATGACGGTTCTCGTCTCCTCCCACATCCTGGCCGACATCGAAACGCTCTGCTCGTCGGTCGTCATCCTGAGCAAGGGCCGGGTGGCGGCCGAGGGCCGGATGGAGGACCTCCGGGCCATCCATTACAGCCTGTACGAGGTCAAGGTCAAGGGCGACGGCACGGGTTTCAAGAGGGAGCTGGAGGCCATGGGCTGCCGGGTCGACGAAACCGAGGACCGGGTTATCAAGGTCTACATGCCTCCCGAAGGGGGCCGGATGGACATCTTCCGGGCCGCCTCCCGGGCCGGGGACCAGATCCGGTTCTTCACCAAGAGCCAGACTTCGCTCGAAGACCTTTTCGCCCAGGTCGCGGGGGAGGAGTGATGACGGTCATCCGCGAGAAGGGCTATTACCACTGGGACGGCAGCCTCGTCGAACGGAGGTTCCCCTGGTGGCCCATCACCCGGACAGGCATCCTGCTGGCCTTCCGCAAGAAGCGCTTCAAGCTCTTCTTCGCGGCGGCCTACCTCCCGTCGCTGGTGTTCCTGGCCGCCCTCTACATCTCTGAACGGCTCGAGGATTTCAAGTTCATGCTGCGGGGTTCGGAGAGGGTCATCCAGATCACGCCCGGCTCGTTCAAGATGTACATGACGAACGACGGGCTGCTGTTTCTGCTGGTGCTGGTCCTGGTCTTCGCCGGGTCCGGGCTCGTGGCCGACGACCTCAAGCACAACTCCCTCCAGCTCTACTTCGCCCGGCCCCTCAGGAAGAGGGATTACCTCCTGGGAAAAATGGCCGTGGTCTTCTTCTTCATGCTGATCCTGACCCTCGTCCCGGGGCTGTTGCTGTTTGTGTTCAAGCTCATCTTCTCCGGCAGCTTCAAGTTCTTCACCGCCTACCCCTGGCTGCCGCTGTCGATCATCGGGTACACGGCCCTCCTGACCGTTTTCTTCGCGTTCTATACCCTCCTGTTGTCGGCGCTGAGCAAGAACAGCCGCTACGTGATGATCCTGATCTTCATGGTCTACCTGTTCTCGGACATCCTGTACGGCATCCTCCACGGAATTTTCCGCAGCCCCTATATGGCTCTCTTCTCGATCAAGAGCAACCTGGCCCAGGCCGGCTCGTTCCTCTTCGGCCAGAAGCTCCCGTTCGGGTTTCCGGCCTTCTGGTCGTTCGCCGTCCTGGCCGCCTTGTGCGCGGTTTCGGCCCTCGTCCTGCGCAGGAAGATCCGCGGCGTCGAGGTCATCAAGTGACGTCCGAAATAGCGACCCGGAACCTCTCGAAGTGGTACGGCAACGTCCTCGGCCTGAGCGACGTTTCGCTCGAGATCGAGGCCGGGATCACCGGCCTGCTCGGCCCGAACGGTGCCGGCAAGTCCACCTTCATGAAACTGGTCACCGGCCAGATGAAGCCCAACATCGGAACGGTCTCCGTGCGCGGGGCCGCGGTCTGGAACAACACCTCCCTGTTCTCGACGATCGGCTTCTGCCCGGAGGCCGACGCCTTTTACGAGGATGTGACGGGATGGGAGTTCCTGACCGGACTGCTCCGGCTCTACGGCTTCCCGGACCGGGAAGTCCGGGAGCGGGCGGAAAGGGCCCTGGACATCGTGGACCTCGCCGCCGACAAGGACCGCAAGATCAAGGGCTACAGCCGGGGCATGCGCCAGCGCATCAAGTTCGCCCAGGCCATCGCCCACGACCCCGAGATCATCATCCTAGACGAGCCCCTGAGCGGCCTGGACCCGCTCGGCAAGCGCAAGCTCATCAAGCTCGTCAAGGATTACCGGGCCGAGGGCAAGACCATACTCGTCTCGAGCCACGTCCTGCCCGAGATCGAGGCCATGACCAGCCGGATCGTCCTCGTCCACCAGGGCAAGATCCTGGCCCAGGGCGACATCCATTACATCCGGGACCTGATCGAAGCCCACCCGCACATGATCTCGGTCACCTGCGCCGATCCCAGGGCCGTGGCGGCCCGCTTCGTCGCCGACAGGTCCATACTGAAAATGTCCTTCGGGACCGACGGGCGGACCCTGGTCGTCGAGACCCATAACCGTGACGCCTTTTTCAGCCGCTTGCAGGAGGCGGTCCTGGAGGCCGGGGTCGAGGTGGACGAGATCCGGTCCCCCGACGACAATCTGCAGGCGGTCTTCGACTATCTGGTGGGGAAGTGACATGAAGCCGGTGGACAGCAACGCTCCGCGGCCGTCGCCCTGGCTGTCGGTGCGGCGGGTTTTCGGGTTTTTCTTTTTCCTCGGCCGCAGGACGGGCAGGGCTAGGGTCTTTTTTCTCCTCGGGCTGATCCCGGTCGCCCTGGCCGTCATGGTCCGCATCCTCCTGGCCGGACGGGCCGCCGAGGCCATGTCGGTCTTCAACGACATCCTGATGGTCTTCTACCTGCAGTTCTACGTCGTCATCCTGGCCCTCTTTTACGGGACGTCCGTGCTGGCCGAAGACATCGAGGGCCGGACCATGGCCTATCTCGTCACCCGGCCCGTCTCCAAGCCTTCTGTGGTGGTCGGCAAATACGCCGCGTACTCCGCCCTGATGGCCATCATGACCGAAGTCAGCCTGACCCTGTCGTTCTTCATCATGAACTCGGGAAGGCTCGGGGAGGCGTCACTCTACCGGGTGTTTTTCGGCTACGCCGGGGTCCTGGCGCTGGCCATTCTGGCATACACGGGGCTGTTCACATTCCTGGGCTCGCTTCTCAAGAGGGCCCTGCTGGTGGGGCTCGTATTCGGCTTCGGATGGGAAAACGTCATCCAGTACTTCCCGGGGTCGACCCAGAAGTTCTCCGTCGTTCACTACCTGAAGTCGCTCCTGCCGCGGCGCCCGGTCACCGGACGCGGAACGCTGTCCGTGCTGCTGTTCAGGCTCGAGCCGACGGCCACGCTCCCGGCGATTCTCGTCCTGGTCCTGGTGGGGGCGGTCTGCGTCGGGCTGGCCTGCTGGCTGTTCCGGACGAAAGAATACCTGCCGGAGGAATAGGCCGGCCGGCGCCGGCTACTTCTTTTCTTCCTTTTTTTCTCCCTTAGGCTCTTCCTTTTGAGCTCCCGGGAAGCCCGGGATCATCCCGCCGAACCTCTCCTGGGCCAGGGCCTGGAGTTTCGTCAGCAATTCGCCCGGGACCCGGGCGTAGATCTTGACAAACGCGTCGCCCGAGGTGATGTCCAGCGTGTTGAGCAGGTCCGTCAGCACGGGCTCGTTGGCGGCGAAGGTGAGCCCCATGGCCTTGAGACCGTTCAGCATCGTCTGGATCTGGGTGTTCTGGTCCTTCGTCCCGCCGACGGTCTGGATGTCCGCGACGAGGTCGCCGGCCTGGTAGTCGAAGGACATCGTCAGTCCCGTGATGCCCTCCAGGATCTTGAGCTGCGGGTTTTTCTCGGCCGCCATTTTGGTCAGGTCGGGGGGGATGGCGGCGGCGATCCAGGTAATGGCCGAGGTGTTGACGGATTTCATGAGCTTGGCCATCTCGGCGTTCTTGAGGACGGATTCGGCCTTTTTCTGGTAAACGTCGATCGCCTGCCGGACGGCGGGGACGGTCCCGGCGATGATATCCGAGGCGGTGAGGAAGGCGCCGGCCATCTCCTTGCCTTCCAGGCCCTTTTCGCCGGGCTTGTAGAGGGTGACCCCGTTATACGTTTCTTCCTGGAGGTTCGGGTCCTCATCCTTCAGCTTGGCGAGCAGGGCCTCCTTGTCGTATTTCAGGTTGACGATGAGGACGCCTTCCCTGTCCTTGTCCGTCGCCTGGCCGGTGAGGCCCAAGGCGATGGAATAGACGTCCTTCATGGGGTCGATGCCGAATTTCTCGACGAACTGCCCGTATTTCTCGTTCGCTTCCTGTTTTTTGAAGACTTCCTGAGCCCTCTCGGTTTTCATGGCCCGCTGCACGTCGACCATGACGACCGCGGTGGTGTCCTTCGGCATGAGCCGGAGGAGCGATTCCGCGGTGGCCGGGCCGGCCGCCTTGCCGGACTCTTTTCCGCAAGCCAGGGCCAGGACGGCCAGGAGTCCGATGGAAACGATTGCCAGCGTTTTTTTCATGGGAAAGCCTCCTTGATCGGGTATACGAAAATTCCCCGTAAAAGTTCCGCTGCTTCAACTATAGCAGAAAGCCGCCCCAAGGGGCAACCGCGGGCGGTTGCGGAGAATGAGGGCCGACATCCGAGCGGGAATTCAGGCCCTGATCGGATCCCGGAATTGGATACAAGGCCCGGAATTCCGGATCGCCTAAAAAGTGACATGCTCCTGCGGCCAAGGCCTTAATTGGCCATTCCCGGAGTGGAGCGGGCAAGAGGCGCGGCCATTGCTTCCCGCGATTCTTTGTTGTATTTTTACTTCTCCGCGAAAAGCGCCGGCGGGAAAGGAGGCTGTGTATGAAACACCAGCGGCTCTTCGGCATCGTCCTGGTTTCCCTGGCTATCGTGACGATCGTCCCGGCAACCGCCCGGGCCGATATCCCCTCCATCCTGAGCCTGAAGGGCCAGGCCGCGGTCTATGACGGCTGGCTGCGGGTCCGGCTGGACAAGGTCCTGCCGGAGATCATGCGCCGCGAGAAGATCGACATGTGGCTCGTCGTCTGCCGCGAATACAACGAGGATCCCGTCTACCTGTCCCTCGTCCCGTTCCAGAGCCTTTCGGCCCGCCGCCTGGCCATCCTCGTGTTCTTCGACCGGGGCGAGGCCAAGGGTGTCGAAAGGTTCTCGGTCAGCCGCTACGGGGTCGGGACCCTGTTCCCGACCCTTTGGAAGGGAGAGAAGGATGATCAATGGGAGGCCCTGGCCGCCGCCGTCAGGGAGAGGAACCCGAATAGGATCGGCATCGACGAGGCTGAGACGTTTGCCTTCGGGGACGGTTTGTCGGCTTATCTGAAGGCCCGCCTGGTCGAGGCCCTGGGTCCTGAATACGCGGCCCGGCTCGTCTCGGCGGAACGTCTGGCCGTGGGCTGGCTCGAGCGGCGGACCCCCCGGGAAATGGAAGTTTACCCCCATATCGTCGCGGTGGCCCACGCCATCATCGCCGAGGCCTTCTCGTCGAAGGTCGTCACCCCGGGAGTCACCACCTCGAACGACCTGGAGTGGTGGATGCTGGAGAAGGTCCGGACCCTCGGCCTCTCGACCTGGTTCGACCCCTCGATCTCGATCCAGAGGCCCAAGTCCGGTTTGTACGGAGAGAGTCCGGTCATCCATCGGGGCGATCTGCTCCACTGCGATTTCGGCATCACCTACCTGAAGCTCAATACCGACACCCAGCAAATGGCCTACGTCCTCAGGGAAGGCGAAGAGGAAGCTCCCGAGGGGCTGAAGGCGGCCCTGGCCCAGGGGAACAGGCTCCAGGACATCCATCTGGCCGAGATGAAGCCCGGGCTCACCGGCAACCAGGTTCTGGCCGCGGCCTTGAAGCGGGCGAAGGCGGAAGGCTTGAAGCCGAGCATCTACAGCCATCCGCTCGGCGTCCACGGCCATGCCGCGGGCCCGACGATCGGACTCTGGGACAGGCAGGGGGGCGTCCCGGGAGCGGGGGACTATCCGCTCTTCGACGATACCGTCTATTCGATCGAGCTCAATGTCGCCGCCACGGTTCCCGAATGGGGAGGCCAGGAGGTCCGGATCGCCCTGGAACAGGACGCCGCGCTCCTGGGCGGCCGGGTCCGCTTCCTCGACGAGCGCCAGACCGCGTTCCACATCATCAGGTAGTCCGCCCCGGCCGAAGTTGATTTTACGGCCCGGTTCCGGTTTAATGTTTTCTCTCCGGCGGAAAACGGGCCGCGCCGGCCGTGACCTTTCGGCAACCCGGGCGGGAAAGCAGGTGAATATGCCCACCTTCATGGAGATCGTCCGGAGCCGGCGGAGCATCCGCAGGTTCCTTCCGCGCGAGGTCGAGCGGGAAAAAATCCTGGCCTGTCTCGAGGCCGCCCGGCTGGCCCCCTCGGCCGACAACGTTCAGCCTTGGCGGTTTGCCGTCCTGGACGACCCGGCCCTCAAAGAGCGGGCGTGCGCGGCGGCTTTTTCAGGGATCCACGGCCTGTCCAGGTTCGCGGCCCAGGCCCCCGTCGTGATCGTCGTCCTGGCCCGGCTGGACTTTCTGGCCAACCGTCTGGGTCGACGGATCCAGGGAACCCAGTTCTACCTCATCGACATCGGGATCGCCGTCGAACATCTCGTGCTCCAGGCGGAGGAGCTGGGGCTCGGCACCTGTTGGGTGGGCTGGTTCAATCCGAGGGCCCTCCGACGGGTCCTTCGCATCCCGAAAAAATACAAGCCGGTCGCCCTTCTGCCGATAGGCTACGCCGCCTCGCGGCCGCCCCGGGAGACAAAGAGGAAACCTCTCGAGGCCATCGCCTGGTTCAACGCCGTGGAACCGGGAGGGAGCAGGGCGGGCCCCGGAGAGGGGTCCCCGGCGTCATGAGGAGACCGGGCATGGCCCTTTTTTTGCTGGTCGCGTTCGGCACCTACGGTTTGGCCAACTTTTACATCCTCCGGCGCGGCTGGCAGGCTCTGGCCGGCTGTCCCGGCCTGCGGGCCGGTTTTTCGGCCGTCTTCGTCGCCCTGGTCCTAAGCTACCCTCTGGCCAGGCTCCTCTTCGGGTCCGGAGGGAACGCGGCGGTGGCGGCCGTCGTCAAGACCGGCTCCTTTTACCTGGCCTTAATGATCTACCTGCTGATGGGGGTCGTCCTGGTCGACCTCGTCCGGCTGGCCGGGTCGCTGGGCGGTTTTCTCCCAAAAGGCCCGGGCCGGCCCTGGCTGATGACCGGACCGGGCCTGTTCGTGTTGGTGGCCGGGGCCGCGCTCGTCGTCGTCATCGCGGGGTCTTTGAACGCGGTCAGGCCGCGGGTCCGCGACCTCGACATACGAATCGACAAGCCGGCCGGCGGCCGGACCGGGATGACGGTCGTCGTCGGCTCGGACCTCCACTTGGGAATGGTTTCGGGCATCTCGCGGTTGAGGGCCTTCGTGACCATGGTCAACGCGCTCGGCCCGGACCTCGTCCTTCTGCCCGGGGACATCGTCGACGAGAGTGTCACGGCCAAGGAAGAAGACAAGATGACCTCGGTCTTTCAGACGATCCGGGCGCCTCTCGGAATCTATTCGGTGCCCGGGAACCACGAATACTACAGCGGGCTCGAGCAGAACCTGGCGTTCCTGGCCAAGTGCGGCGTCCGCGTGCTCCAGGACGAGGCCGTGAAAGTCGCCGGATGCCTCTGGCTCGTCGGCCGCCGCGACCCGACCGCCCTCCGCAGGGGGGAGGCCAGGGTCCCCATCGGCGAGATCATGGCGAGAGCGGGGCTGGACAAGGCCTGTCCGATCGTCCTTCTGGACCATCAGCCCCTGGGGCTCGGGCAGGCCGAGGAGGCCGGGATCGACCTGGAGCTCTCCGGCCACACTCACGCCGGGCAGCTCTTTCCCTTGAATATCGTCAACAAGAGAATCTATGAGCAGAATTGGGGGTACCTCCGCAAAGGCAAGACCCAGTACTACGTTTCCTGCGGGTTTGGGACCTGGGGCCCGCCCGTCAGGACGGGGAGCATTCCGGAAATCATGCGGATCCACCTGACCTTCCGGGGGGCGCCGGAGCCTTCGCCCGCGGACGGGGGCCGATAAGCTGAAACGAAGGGTGGAACGGCGCCGAAGCCGAGGGTCGCCGCGCGGCCCGGGGTTCTTCATGAGCGCTCGAGAGGAGGAACGATGAGAAGGTCGATCATTCTGAACAGCCTCGCCTTGATGATTGTTCTTGCGGTCCCGGCCGGCCCGGCCGCGCGGCAGACGCCCCCCCGGCCCGGAGAGGTCCCCAGGTTTGCCGTCAAACCGACTGATATCAATCTCTTCCGTCCCGCCCAGCCCTTCACGTACTTCGACAAGGTGGGGAGGAAATTCGCCCTGCTCGGTACGGAGAGCGGCTCGTTCGAGGCCTGGGCCTACCCGCTCAAGATTCTTCGCAACTTCGAGTTCGCGTTCCTCATCGGGTCGAGCACGGTCCCCGTCCAAGGACGCGACATCGTCCGTTTCGTTTCCGTCGACCCCGCAGTCACCACCCTGACGTTCACGTACCAGTCGTTCACCGTGCGGGCCCATTACGTCGCCGCCATAGACGAGCCGGGCGCCGTCATCCTCCTGGAAGTCGACGCCTCCGAGCCGCTGACCGTCGTCTGCAGCTTTCTGCCGGTCCTCCAACCGATGTGGCCGGCCGGGCTCGGGGGCCAATACGCCTACTGGGACGACACGCTCAAGGCCTACCTGATCTCGGAGCCGACGCGGCGGAACCACGGCTTCGTGGGCTCGCCGGCCGCTCGGGGCATCTCGTACACCCCGGCCCACATGCTCTCCGATGCTCCCAATCAGTTCAAAATCGAGGTGGCCGACCCGAAGGCGGCGGCCGGGGTCTTCCTGCCGGTCGTGCTAGCCGGCGGCAAGGGGAAGAGGGAGGACATCCGGGCCGTCTACGAAAGAATCGCGGCCTCGCCGGAGGCGTGCTACCGGGCCGCGGTCGAGCACTACCGGACTCTGCGGGGCTCGACCCTCAGGGTCGAAGTTCCCGACCGCCGGGTCGGCCTGGCCCTGGAGTGGGCCAAGGTCGCGCTCGACAACCTTCTCGTCGACAACCCCGATCTCGGTCGGGGACTGGTGGCCGGGCTCGGTCAATCGGGTACCGGCGGCCGGCCCGGGTTCGGCTGGTTTTTCGGCGGCGACGCCTACCTCAACTCTTTCAGCCTGAACAGCCTGGGAGATTTCGAGGCTTCCCGAGCCGCCCTCGTGTTCACCCGAAAGTGGCAGCGACGGGACGGCAAGATGGCTCACGAGCTGTCGCAGGCCGCGGGCTACGTCGACTGGTGGAAGGACTATCCCTACGGCTACATCCACGGCGACACGTCGCCGTACTACATCGTCGCCGTCGGCGATTATTTCCGGAAGACCGGCGACCTGGAGTTTCTCCGGGCCGGCTGGCCCTCCGTCAAGCGGGCCTTCGCCTGGTGCCTGACCACCGACGCCGACGGAGACGGTCTCATGGACAACGCCAGAGCCGGCCTGGGGGCCCTCGAGTTCGGGGCCCTGACCGGCATCCAGACGGACATCTTTCTCGGCGCCGCCTGGGTCAAAGCCTGCCAGGCCTTCGAAGAGATGGCCCCGGCCATGGGCGACAAGACCGCCCTGGAGGCGGCCCGGGGGGCTCTGGCCAAGGCCCTCCCGGCCTGGAACGAGAAATTCTGGGATGCCGAGCGGAAGCAGTATTCCTATGCCTTCAACAAGGAGGGCCGGCTCGTCCCGGAGCTGACGCCCTGGAGCGCCGTCGGCCTGGCCTGGGCGCTGGGGAGCCGGGACAGGGGCACGGAGACCATGGCCCGGATGAACGCGCCGGGCCTGGCCACGGATTGGGGGATCCGCATGCTCTCGGACCGAAGTCCTCTCTTCGAACCCCTGAACTACAATTACGGCGCCGTCTGGCCGTTCCTCACGGGATGGGTGGGGACGGCTCTTTTTGAATACGGCTTCGTCCCCCAGGCTTTCCAGGTCCTGATGGCCAACGTCCGTCACACCTTCGACAACGCCCTGGGGTCGGTCACCGAGCTGTTCTCGGGATACGAGAACGTCTGGCCGCAGGAGGGGGTCCCGCACCAGGGATTTTCATCGACGGGGGTCGTGCTGCCGCTCCTCCGCGGGCTCATGGGACTCGACTGGTCCGCCCCCGGCAAGCGGGTGGATTTCAGGCCCCGGATTCCGGCCGGATGGCCCGGCTTCAAGGTGTCCAACCTCAAAGTCGGCGGGGCGGTCCTGGCCCTCGAGCAGGAACGCGAGGGGGCCGAGGTCAGGTTGAGGGTCGTCTCGGAAGGGGCCTCGGGTTTCCGGATGCGCTACGGCCCGGCCCTCGGCCTCGGCACAAGGATTCTCGGCGCGAAGCTCAACGGCGCTCGGCTGGATTATGAGCTGGAGACCGCGCCGTACGCCCAGAGCGTGGAACCTCGGATGGAGTTTGCGCTGACGGGCAACGACGTCGTCGTGTTGGCGACGGCGCCCGCGCCCGAGATCGTCCCGCCCGACGTTCGGACGAGGACCGGAGACACCGACAGGGGCTTGAAAATCCGCAGGACCTCGCTCGCGGGGGCGGACCTGGTTTTCCAAGTCGAAGGCCTGGGGGGAATGACCTACAGGCTTGGGCTGGCCCATGCCGACCGGGTCGAGGCGGCATCCGGGGCCCGCCTGGACGGCCCGGACCTGGTCATCGAGTTTCCCGAGGGGAATCCGGGCGAGTTCGTGGGTCGTGAGGTCGTCCTCCGGCTGAAGGCCAAGGAGCCCTGAGCCTCCGGGGCGCCCCGGTTCCCGCTGCGGGTCGACACGGAAGAGAAGTCAGCAGTCGCCGACCGACGCCCGAGCGGAACCCCTTAACCCGGATGCGGGCCCGCCGCCGCGCAGGAAAACGTCTTGCGGCGGTTTCGGGTCGAGGCAGCCCCGGGATAAAGAAAAGCCCCGCATGGGAAACCGATCCCCCGGTTTGCGGGGCCTCATCCAAGCCGCGGCCGAAGCGGCCCTAGGGCCGGACTACTTCTTAACCGGCGGAGCGCCCGCCTTGGTCACGTCGTAGCGCCGGACGACTTCTTCCGTGATGTCGATCGTCGGGTCAAAATCCACCGTCCCGCTGCTCTGGAGGTCGAGGACGATGTCGAAGCCTCTCTCCTTGCGCAGGCCCTGGATGATCGAGACCATCTCGTTGCGGATCTTCTGGACGATGTTGAACTGGAACTGCTGGCTTTCGCGGGTGGCGTCCTCTTCGTATCTCTTACGTTCGGTCTGCTTCTTGTCGATATCGGCCTGGAGCGACATGAGGGCTTCCTGGGTCATCGTCAGCCGCCCCGTGCTCAGCCTGTTTTCCAGAACGCGGATGGCGTCGTCCAGCTTCTGGATGTCCTGCTTGACCTTCGTGTCTCGCTCCTGGAACTGGGCGATGGCCTTCTTGCCCTCGCTGGAGATTTCAAAGGCTCTCTGGGAGTTGATCACGGCGATCTTGGGTGCCTGCTGGGCGAAAGCCGCGCCGGAGAACAACAGGACGACGGACGCGATCAGGGGAGTGAGAACTCTGGCTTTTTTCATTTTGCCTCCTGTGCCTATAGGTTATATGTCTCTATAACCCATTCCTCCGGGGAATGGATTCACTATTCTACCATGATCAGCGGCTTTTTATAAGCAATTCCTCGACCCGCCCCAGGCCCTCGAGCAGGTAGGCCTTCTCGGGACCGTAGCCGAAGCGGAGGTAGCCGTCCATCTCGAAGTGGTCTCCCGGGACGACCAGGACGCTCTTTTCCTTGATGAGGCGTTCGACAAGGGCAGTGGAATTGGCCCGGAGGCCGTAGCGGGCGAAGCAGATCGCCCCGGCCCGGGGAGGCAGGTAGGTGAAGAGTCCCTCCTGGCGCTCGAACCAGCCCCTGAGCACGGGGAAGTTGGCGTTGAGGATACCCCTGGTCCGGGCCAGGATCCTGTCCCGCGTTCCCGGGGACAGGGCCAGAGTCGCCAGCCTGTCGCTCAAGGCGGAGGGCGAGATGGTCGTATAGTCGTGGTAAGGCCATGTCCTCTCGACCACCTCTTTTGGACCCACGATCCAGCCGATGCGCAGACCCGGCAGGCCGTAGGCCTTGGAAAGGCCGTTGACGATGAGCGTCTTGCCGTAAGCTCCCCAGAAACTCGGGGTTCGCTCGCCGGAGAGCTCGGCGCCCTGATAGACCTCGTCGGCCAGGATCCAGGCCCCGGCTCCGGCCGCCAGTTCGACGACGGTATCCATGGCTTGGCGGCCCAGGGTCGAGCCGGTCGGGTTGTTGGGATTGGTCAGGATGATGAGCTTCGTTTTCGGGGTGACGAGCTTCCGGAGCTCGTCGAGGTCGGGCTGCCAGCCGAGCTCCTGCCTCAGGTGAAAGGGTTTCACGTCGGCCCCGAAGCCCCGGAGAAGACCCCACATCTGCATGTAGTTCGGAAGCTCGAAGAGCACCTCGTCTCCGGGCTCGACGAGGCTCCACATCAAGAGGAAGTTGGCTTCCGAAGAACCGGAGGTGGCCAGGACCTGGTCGGGTCCGGCCCCCGGGTAGAGCCGGGCGATGCGTTCGCGCAGGGGAGGAGTCCCGTTGGTCTGGGTGTAGCCTATCCCGACCCGCGTCAACTCCTCGATCTCTCCCGGCGTCAGCAGCTCCTTAAGTGTCAGCGGATGGACCCCGCTCTCGGAGAGGTTGTACTCGACCACGTTCTCCCACGTGGACTGAATCCGCTCCATGGCAAACGTCTCGATTCTCATGACCATACCTCCCTTTCCGTTTTCTCAGATGCCGGCGTGCCGCCGTCGCTGCCGCGTCAACTGTCCTTTTCCGGAGGGGTCCTGTCCCGGCGCGTCCCAGGGCGTCCTCGCGTCCGCGCGTGTGCCAGCGCCTCCCAGTCCCTTTCCCGTATCTTCACGTTCCGGCTTCCCACGATCCGTCCCCGGCTCCGCCGTTCATACGTTCCCGCATCCTCTGCTTTTGCGGGCGCGCAGGGACCGGCAGCGGGCCACCCCTCCGGAATAGAAAGGGCCGCGATGAACGCCACGTCAGATCTCGACCTTGAAGACGCCCTTGAAGGCGAAGCCGAAGATAATGGACAGGATGAAGTACGCGACGAGCCAGTTGACAGCCAGACCAAACGCCTCGAGGCTCGCGGCCGGATAGAGGATTTCGATCGAACGCACCGGCGTGCCGCGGGGCAGGGGCCTTTCGCCGGGGTAGAGGAGCTCTTTGATGACCGACCCGCCGACGGTGAGCGTCGAAACCTTGGCCAGCGGCCGGCCCTTGACGGCCACGGGCTTGACCACGGCCAGTCCGGCGGCGCGGAAAGTCAAGGCGGCCGGCCCGGGCCCGAGGGCCCTGATGCGCCAGTCGACCTCGGACTCGTCGGCGATCCGCAGGGCCGGGGTTTCGACGGCCAGGGACGCTGACGGTTCCATCGCGATGTCGAGCGCCGCCGGGTCCGCGCCGGGCGCGAGACCGACCTTGACCACGGCCGGCCGGCCCGGCTCGAGGGGAGCGGCCCCGAACCAGAGGTTGAGCTGGGCCAGGATCAAAACGAGCGGCACGATCATGACCAGCAGAGGCTTCGCGTTGCAGGCGACATAGCGTGCGTTGGCCTTGAGGATCCGGCCCTGGGCCTTGAGCGACACGCGCATGTTGTCCTTGTACAGGCGCAGCTCGAGAAGGTGGGCCTTGATGGCGTTCTTGGCCTTGCGGATGCCCTCCTGATCGGACGTGAGCTTGAAGACCCAGAGCATCAGGAAGGCCGTGAGCAGGGACACGAAGACCATCGCAAACCAGGGCGAAAGGTTTCGGAAGGGCAGGAACAGGGCGTCGAAGACGGCGCCCGTAATCGTATTGACGATACCCATGGCCTCAGGAGATGTAGCCGAGCCCTTTCAGCTTTTTCTTGATTTCCTCCTCCGAATCCGATTCCTCCAGGGTCGCGATTTCCTTCTCGAGGCAGTGGGCGACGAACTCGGCGGGCGAGGAGTAGCCCGCGAGCCCCGCGTATTTCTTGACCTTCTCGTACAGGCCCTTGTCGACCTTGACCTTCGCGCTTCCCATGGTCCGCTCCTTGGAAACTAAAGTATCGTCGTTCCGATCATGTCCGGGGACTTGTTGATCCCGAAGACGTCGAGCACCGTGGCCGTCAGGTCGTAGAGGGCCGGTGCCCCGGACCGGATGGCCCGGTTGGCCAGGACGACGCCCGGGATGACGTCGGGGGAGCCCATGTGGTCCCCGCTCCACTTCCTGGTGTTGTTCTCCAGGACCTCCTTGGGGAACCCGCCGAGCGGGGACTGCCAGGAAATCCGGTAGCCGCGGTTGAAGCCGAGCACGATGTCCGGGGCCCGGTCGAGATAGGCCCCGTGGTAGACGTCGCCGGCGACGTAGGCATGCAGAACCGGGTGTTCGCCGGTCACAGGATCGACGACTCCCTCGAGCTTCGCGGCGATCTCACGGACGAGGTTGGCCTTCTCGGCGCCCGGCCCGACGACGCCCTCGCGCTCGCGGCCGCGCTCGTTGATGTAGAGCCCGTTGAGGCCGACGCCGTAGGCCCTGGTTTTGGACCAGTCGGTGTTGTCGAAGAAGCTCGACTCCGCCTGCTGCCACGGCCTGGCCAGCCGATGATAGCCGCTTTGCATCAGCCAGGTGTTGAGGTTGAAGCCGCGCCGGAAAGGGTTGAAACCGTGGTCGGACATGACGAGGAGAAGGGTGTCCTTGTCCACGTTCTTCATCACCCTGTCCAGGGCCCGGTCCATCGCGACGTAGACATTCTTGATGACGCCCCCGTACCTGGCGGCCAGCTCGGGGTCATAGGCCGGGTGGCCGGGGTCGATGAGCCTCCAGAACATGTGCTGGCGCTGGTCGGTGCTCGAAAAATAGTAGAACAGGAGCCCTTCGTCGAAGCGGCTCAGCTCGTAGTCCATGAGCTCCAGGCTCTCCTGGAGGACGAGGTCGTCCTGCCGCAGGAACTCCTCTTCGTCGAGAACGTCGTTGTCGAGGGCCGCCGTGTCGGCCGGAAGGCCCTTCGTGAAGAAGGGGCCGAAGCGCCTCTCGAGCTCCCGGGCATAGGAGTCCGGAGTGCTGATGGGCAGGGCCGGGCGTCCCGGGTCGATGTGGATGGGGCTCACGTAGAGCTTGAACTTGGGCCGGACCTCCTTGAGATAGAAGAGGCAGATGCCGCCGACGCTCTGGGTCGGGAAAAGGCCGAAGCTCACTCTCTGCCAACCGCTCCACTCCTTCTCCTTCAGGATGAACTCCCGGCCTTGGATGACGACCTTGGCGACGGGGTTCACCGGGTCGATGAAAACCTTGAAATCGATTTCCATCTCCGGGCCGTCGGCCCTGAAGCTGTTGTTGGGCCCCGGAAGCTTGCCTTCGACCCGGTTCCCGATGACGTAGACCTCGTGGACCCGGCCGCCGCCGCCGGCCTCCTCCACAAGGCCCCTGGGCTCGTTCGTGTAATAGTTGAAAATGCCGTAGCTGCCCTTGATGTCGGGAGTGTTCATGCCCGAGAGGGTAAGCTGACGGGTGGGAACGGGCGGGTAGTTGGAGGGGATGCGGATGACCGTGGCCGGAACATCGTGGTCCTCCAGGACCTGCCAAAAGGCCCGGCCGCCCCGCAGATTTCTGACCCGGCCGCCTGAAAGCGGCAGCACCGTGTTCCCGATGCGCAGGGTGCGCCGGGCGGCGTCGGTCTCTGTGGCCGAGAATTCCGGGATGTAGGTCTTGGGGTCGCGGGTCAGGAAATCGTAAATCCCGTGACCGCCGGGGTCGGTCCCGGTGATGAAATTCGACCAGGCCACCGGGCTCTGGGGAGGGATGCTCGTCCCGAGAGGACGGAAGTCGCCGCCCGCCCGGAGGATTTTCTCGAAGGTGGGGAGCGTTCCCGACTCGACCCATCTTCCGAAAAGGCCGTGGTCGAGGCCGTCCATGCCGATGACGATGACCTTCTGCGTCGCCCGGCCACGCCCGTAGACCTTGGGGACGAAGGCCTTCGCGCCGCCCAGGCCGGCCGCCGTCGCGGCCGCCGCCCCGAACTTGAGGAACTCCCTGCGGCTGAACGGACGGGATTTTCCGGATTGACTCATAACGCCTTCTTCCGCGCCGGCCCGCCGAAGGCTTTCGCGACATCGACCAACCCGCGCCCGTCCATGTGGGCCGGGGGTTCGAGGCCGAAGAGCTCGAGGGCCGTCGGCGCGATGTCCATGATGGACGGATCGGATTCCCTGATCTTCAGGCTGGAAAAGAAAACGCCCGGAACGAGGGCCGGGTCGATGCAGTGGTCGCCGCTCCAGGCCTTGGTGTTGTCCTCGAAAATGACGCCGTTGACGATGCCCGTGACGCCGTCCCAGGAGGCCCGGTAGCCTTCTCCGTATCCGATGACGAGGTCCGGGGCGTTGTCCCTGTAGGGTCCCGTATACACCATATCCTTATCATACACCCGGGTGATGGCCGTGGGGCCGTTCGTCCCGTCCCTGAGGCCCGTGAGTTTCCCCGACAGTTCGGCCTTCAGGCGGCGGGCCTCTTCGCCCGGGGCCACCACGCCCTTCGCCTCGCGGCCGCGGAGGTTGAGATAGAGGCCCCCGAGCCCGAGGCCGTAGGCCCTGGTTCTGTCCCAATCGACGTCGCTGAACCACTCGCCGCTCCCGGTCTTGCCCTCTTTGAGGGACAGGTAGCCGTTGCGCAGCAGCCAGGAGTTGAGGTTGACGCCCCGGCGGAAAGACTTGAAGCCGTGGTCGGACATGATGAACAGGACGCTCCGGTCGCCGAGCGCGGCTGCGACCCGGCCGACCAGGTCGTCCATTTTCTTGTAGAGGTCCTCGATGACCTTGGCCCCCGTCTCGTGCGGGCCGGACTTCAGGGCCGGGTGGGCTTTGTCCAGATAGCGGAAGAACATGTGCTGGATGCTGTCGGTCGTCTCGAATACGATCGTGACCAGCCCCTTGGGCGTCTTGTCCAGGGCGTTCCAGAGCATGGCCTCCCACTCCGCGTGATTGGACCAAGCGAGTTCGAGGAAGGCCCGCTCGTCCAGGGCCCCCTCGTTGAGGGCCCAGGTGTCGTTGGCTTCGCCCAGTGTGATGTAACGGCCGAGAAGTTTGGCCAGATAGACCGAATAGATAAACGGATGAGAAATTGGCAGGGCGGGCTTCTCCGGGTCTATCATGAGGGGCGTGACATACATCTCGAAATGAGGGCTGAGCCCGGTGACGCAGAACCGGCAGATGGCCCGGACCTTCATCCCCAGCCCCGGCCGGAAGGCCACCCGGACCCAGGGGCTGAAGGCTCCCGCTTCGAGGAAAAACCTCTCGCCGGAAACCTGGACCCAGGCCCCTCCCTTGGCCTCGTCGATGGACACGGCCAGGGGCAGACGGATCTCTTCGGGCGACTTGAGCATCGTGTTTTCCGGCCCGGAGAGAAAGGTCCGGATGGTGTCGCCCTCGCGGGTGACATGGACCGCGACCCCGCCCTCCATCTTGCGGACCTTTTCGGCGTCCGTGGTGAAAAAGGCGAACGTCCCCTGGCTGCCCTTGAGGTCCGGGGTGCACATCCCCGAGAGCAAATGTCCCTTGAACTTTTCCGGGGGGAAGGTGATCGGGACCCGGAGGACGGTGCTGAAGATGCCTTTTTCGCCCAGGATCTTCCAAAAAGGCACGCTGCGGCGCAGGCCGCGGATCTCGGGCTTGGAAACCGGGACCGCGTACTTGCCCAGGGAAATCGTCCGCCGCGGTTTGCCGATGTGGGCCGACGACAATGCGGGAAGATAGGTCCGGGGGTCCCGGCTCAGGAAGTCGAAGATGTTGTGCTTGGAGGGCTCGGACCCCGTCATGAAGGACGACCACGCGACGGGGGAGATGGCCGGCGTCGTCGTCCTGAGCCGGGCGTAGGTCCCGTCCTTCTGCAGCCGGGCCAGGTTGGGGAGCTTCCCCTCGGCCATGTACTTTTCGACAAGGGTCGGTTCGAGCCCGTCCAGGCCGAGGATGACCAGCCTGTCGATCGGGCTCGTCTTGTAGGCCAGCCGGCCGCGGATCGTCCGCCACAGGAAGCGGAAGGGCCAGGCCAGGAACGAGAACACGGCCATGATAAAAGTCAGAAACAGGACCAGAAACGAGGACAGGAAGGCGAAACCCGCCCCGGGCCCGACGTACGCGCCGAGAGGGGCGGAGACGAGGCATAGCAGGCAGACGGTGAGAAGGCCGGCCCGCATAGCCGGATTTCCGCCGAGGCGTGCGCTGTTTTTCATGAGAATGTGTTCAGGATGATGCCGGCGATTTCCTCGATGGCCAGCTCGGGGCCGGCCTCGCGCGAAGCCCAGAAAAAGGCGTCGTCCCAAGTGTGCATGCCCTGGAGTGCGGTCCTCCCGAAGACCTCCCTTTTCTTGACGGAGCCTTTCATGTCGAACCCCGGCTCGCCGAGGACGATGAGGTCGGGTCCCTTGCCGAGGTGCGGGCCCGAGTAGACCTCTTCCGCCGGGTACGCCTTGCGCACGACCTTGCGCCCCTCGAATTCGAGGTTCTCGAGCCCGGCCGCGATCTCCCTCCTGAGTGCCGCCCGCTCGGCCGGGGCGACTGTTCCGCGGGGGAACTTGTGTTTCAGGTTGAGGTAAATCCGGTTCGGGTCCAGGGCGAAGGCCCTGGTCTGAGGCGAGATGTCCTCCAGGCCCTGGGGCTCGGCCGTCCCGAAATCCAGGTAGCCGCGCTCGCGGAGCCAGGCGTTGAGATAGACCTCCCGGACGATGCCCGTAAACCCGTGGTCCGAGAGCACGAACAGCCCCTCCGGGCCGCCCGACATCCTGGTGAAGGATGAAACGATCCTGCCGATCATCCGGTCGACGCGCCGATAATAGTCCAAAAAACGTCCGTGGTCCCGGTGCGACGAGTCCTCGTAGGCCGGCCACAGGAAGTGATGGAGCCTGTCCGTGCCGGTGACGACGAACTCGAAATAGTCCCAGGGCTGGCCCCAGAAAAGCTCCAGGGCTCTCTCGCGGCCGGAGGTGACGGCGGCCAGCTCGTCCCAGAAGAAGGCGTGGTCGTCCCTGGATTTCAACGTGTCGATGTCGATCCGGTACCCGATCTTCTCCAAGGCGGGAAGCCAGGAGGCGGGGTAAACCGCCCTGGCCAGGTCGATGGCCACGAAGCCCGACACCAGCGCCCCGTTGACCCTTCGGGCGGGGTATGTGGCCGGCTGGTTGATGATGATGCTCCGTTTCCCCCTGTCGCCGAGCTCGCTCCAGAAGGCCGGGGTCCGCACGTCCGTAAAGGCCGGGAAGCGCAGGCTGTAGGAATCGGGCTTGAAGTCGACGAAGCCGAAGATGCCGTGGGTTCCCGAGTTGGCGCCGGTCATGAAGTTCGTCCAGGAGACGGCCGAGATCTCGGGCAGGCTGGCCTTCATCATATGGAGGTGCCCGGATTCGATCAGCCGGGCCATGGCCGGCATGACGTCTCTTCCGGCCAGATCCGCGAGCATGCCGTAGGGCACTCCGTCCAGGCCGATGACGCAGGCCCGGGTCCTTTTCTTCCGTCTGAAGATCGCCATGTCAGGAAAAAGTCATTATACCCGCAGCCGGCCCCCGGTCAAAGCTTTTCCGAACCCCCGAAGGGTGCCCCCGGGGACTCAGGTCTCGACCTGTCCGGCGGCCTTGAGAACGTGGCCGAGAAACACCTCTTCCGGGACGGCGCCCTCGAAGGAGACCGTCTCATTGATCACGGTCTTCGGGACGCCGTAGACGTTGTACTTTTGGGCCAGGTGGGGGAACTCGGTGGCTTCGACCATCTCGGCCCGGATGTGCGGCGATTCGAGAGCCATCTGATGGGCGATCCGGACGGCGATCGAGCAATAGGGGCAGGTCGGGGTCACGAAGACCTGGATGTGGATGTCCTTGTCCAAGGACTTGAGGGCGGCCTTGGTTTTTTCGCCGAGGCCGGTGGATCCCTTCGAAACGTCGACGAGCGCCTCGATCAGGCTCGTGTACTCGTAGCCGGAAGGGATCCCGTAGAACTTGGGGCCGGGCCCGGCCTGTCCAACGATGACCGCGGCCGGGATCTTGTCGACGCCGTATTCCGCGGCCTTGTCCTTCGCGGCCACGAAATCGAAGGTCTCGAGCTCGATCTTGTCCGTGAGCGCGCTCACTTCCTCCAGGAGCTGCCGGGTCTCCCGGCAGTACATGCATTCCTGTCCGGGGACCCGGTTGGGGACGATGAGCAGGCTCTGCTCCTGCGTGAAGAAGGCGATCTTGACGGTCCCCGTCATTTCCTCGTCGAGTTTCTTCTTGGTGACGTCGCGGACCTCTTTATTCAGAAGCTCCAATGGACTCTCCTTTCCTGGTATTTTTACCATTTTATTGGAAATCCCGCCCGCAATCAAACGCGCGCCCGGCCATTTGACTTTAACCGGCCGCGGCTATTTAATAGGAAAATCCTTCGCAGGACTGGAAAATGAGAGATATCGAAAGACTGAGGGCCCGCCTGGTCCGGGACTACCGCAGGAAAACGAAAAAGAGCAGGGACCTGTTCGCCCGGGCCGAAAAGGTCATGGTCGGGGGCGGGAGCCACACCATCCGGCTCTGGCGGCCTTATCCCTTTTTCGCGGCCAAGGCCGAGGGCCCGACCGTGAGCGACGCGGACGGGAACGCCTATATCGACTACTGGCAGGGCCACTACGCCAACGTCCTCGGCCACAACCCGGATCTCATCCGGCGCGGCGTCACGGTCTGGCTCCAACGCGGAGCTCTCCACACCGGCTTCGAAGCCGCCCACCAGATCGAGCTGGCGGAGCTCGTGCTGGGCCGTCTCGGCGGGCCGGGGCAGATGATCCGTTTCACGACCTCGGGCACCCTGGCCGACATGTACGCGGTCATGCTGGCGGAGGGGCATACGGGTCGCGACCTGGTCCTGAAGGTCGGAGGCGGCTGGCACGGAGCTTCTCCGTACCTCCTCAAGGGGATCCGCTACCGGCCCGGGTCGGGCTTCGCCGGGGACGAATCGGCCGGGGTTCTCAAGGACGTTCTTCGCCGGACGCTGATCACGCGGTTCGACGACGGGGCGGACCTCGAGAGGATCATGAAGGCCAAGGGGGACAGGATCGCCTGCTTCATCGTCGAGCCCTTTCTCGGCGTGGGCGGGTTTCTGCCGGCCTCCCACGAGTACCTGCGCCTGGCCAGGGACCTGACGGCCAGGCACGGCGTGGTCCTCGTTTTCGACGAGGTGATCTCCGGATTCCGGTTCGCACCCTCCGGGCTCCAGACCCTCTACGGCATCCGGCCCGACATCTCGGTGTTCGGAAAGATCATCGGCGGCGGGCACGCCGTGGCCGCGGTCGTGGGACGCCGGGACATCATGGAAGGCTGCCGGTCCGGCGGCAGGCCCGGCGGCCTGGTCCGGTTCGACGGCGGGACGTTCTCGGCCCATTCGGAATACATGCGGGCGGGCCTGATCATGCTCAACCACTTGGTCCGCCGGGCGGGCGCCGTCTATCCACGCCTGGCCCGTTCCGGGGACGAGCTCAGGGCGGGCATCGAGCGGGCCTTTGCCGCCGAGGGCGTTCCGGCCGTATGCTCGGGCGCGGGAAACGACCGCCTACCGGGCAGCTCCCTGTTCATGGTCCACTTTCCGATCGGGGGAGGGTCCTTGAAAACCGCGGAGGACCTCCAGGACGGGCGGCGGTCCGACCTTCGCCTCCGCGAGGAAATCCTGAAGCTGGCCCTGCTCGTCAACGGCGTCAACGTCGTCCACGGCGGCGGGGCCGTCTCGACCGAACACGGAGAGGCGGAGATCCGGAAGACGATCGAGGCCTACGCCGAGTCGGCCTGCCTGTTCCGGAAATACCTCTACTGACCCGGATCGTTCCGGCATAGACGGCACCGGGCCGGCAAAATGGCGGTTCGGCAAGAAGTCGACGCCGGAGTCCTTTAGAGGCCGTCCGGGCCGGCCCCGGCCCGGGCTTCGAACGCGAACCGACCGCTTCCCGCGTCGAAAACGGCCCAGTCGCCGTCTTTGCCGAGCGGCACGAGGCCCAGGGTCCGGGCCGCCGCTTCGGCTTCCGGAAAGACCGGCTTTCCCGACTCCAGAACGGCGGACTCCGGCCCCGGCAGCGGAACGCAGATCCTGGCTTCGGCCCCGGCCGGGATGGTCGCTTCGAGCCAAACCGACGCCTCGCTCCTGGCCCATGATGAACGCACCCTGCCGGCGACGGTCTCGAGCGTCGCTTCGGCCGAGGTCAGCGTCCCCATGGGGGTGGGCTTGACGAGGATTCTCTTCCAGCCGGGTTCGAGCGGGCTGAGCCCCGCGATCGTCCGGTAGAACCAGGCGTCGACGCTGCCCAGCATGATGTGGTTGTGGGAGTTCATGGCGTTCCCGGTGAGCTTTTCCCAGCGTTCCCAGAGCGTCGTCGCGCCCTCCTCGATCATGTAGCCCCACCCGGGATAGCTCCTTCGGGTCACCACCCGGAAGGCCGCCTCGGCGAAGCCGCCGCGGCACAGCACGTCGAGGAGGATGCTCGTCCCGAGGATTCCGGTATCCACGTGATAATCCTGGATCCGGGCGACGCTGCGGAGCAGGTTTCCGAGCACCCTGTCTTTTTTATCCAACGGGACCATGTCCAGGAAAAGGGGCAGGGCGTTGGATGTCTGGTCGGGGTAGGTGTCGATCCGGCTCATCCTGTGCGCGGCGTACTGATCTTCGCCTAGGAAAGCCGCGTTGAAGGCCGCCCCGATCTCCGCGGCGAGCCTGTCGCAGGATCGGGCCTCCTCGTTCCGGCCCAAGGCGCGCGAAATGCGGCCGAGCAGAAGCACATCGTGATAGTAATACCAGGTCGAGGTGAGCTCGACCGGCGTCTTTTTCGGAACAATGCTGCCGGGCGGGCACCAGTCGCCGTACTTGCCGAGCGTCCGGATGATGTGGCCCTCGGCCGCGCGGCCGAGAAAATCAAGGTAGCGCTTGACATAAGGGAGATGTCTGGCCAGAAGCCGGGTGTCGCCGTAGTGTTCATAACACAGCCAGAGGATGGTCGGGTAGGCCGAGCTCCAGGCCGGGTCGGCGGGGTAGAGGCGAGGCAGATACGGGGGGACGACGTCCGGGAGGCTCCCGTCGTCCCTCACGGCCAGTCTGATGTCCTCCAGGTACTTGACAAAGAACGCGGCCATGTCGAAATTGAAAACGGCCTCCTCCGCGGCCAGATGGGCGTCGCCCAGCCAGCCGTGCCGCTCGTCCCGTTGCGGGCAATCGGTCGGGATGCTCATCAGGTTCGAGAGCTGCCCCTGGAGAACGTTCCGGTGGATGCGGTCGATGAGCGGGTCCGAGCAGCGGAACGAGCCGGAGACGGCCACGTCCGAGTGGACGAACCTCGCCTCGATGTCACCGAGTGCGACCGTGTCGGGGTCGGCCGTGAGCTCGGCATAGCGAAAGCCGTGATAGGTGAACCGCGGTTCGTAGGCCTCGGGCCCTCCGCCCTTGAGCACGTAGAGGTCGGCGGCCTCGGCGTTCTCGTTGGGCGCGACGTTGAGCCCGCCGGCCTCGTCGACGAGCTCCGCGTGGCGGAGCCGGACCTCGGCGTCCCGGGGCCCTTGGACGCTCAGCCTCACCCAGCCGGACAGGTTCCGGCCGAAATCAAAGACCCGGACCCCGGGGGCCGGAGACCAGGACTTTTCCGGTTTCAAGGTCTCGGTGACCCGGACGGGCGGCATCATCTGGGAGACCGCGGGCGGGCCCTGAACGGTCACCGCCCGGGTCCAGTCCGAAGCGTCGAAGCCCGGGAGGTCCCAGCCCGGCATCTCCAGCCGGGCGTCGTACCTTTCGCCGAAGTAGAGCCCGTTTTCGCGGAGCGGCCCGTGGGAGGTCCGCCACGATTCGTCCGAGGCGATGATGTCCCGGTCGCCGCTTTCGTACTCGACCTCGATGCGGCAGGCCAGCATGGGCGGGCCGTAGCCGTAGTCCTTGACGTGCCGGCCGTTGCCGAGGATGACCGCCGCAGCGTTTTCGGGCCTGAGGAGGCCCGTGACGTCATATGTCGAATAGAGCGCTCTTTTCCGGTAGTCCGTCCAGCCCGGGTCGAGCACCCGGTCGCCGACCTTGCCGCCGTTGAGACGGAACTCGCAGCATCCCAGTCCGGACACGAAGGCCAGGGCCAGGACGGCTTTCTCCCGGGCCGGGAAGTCGCGTCTCAGGTAGATCGCGTGCGCCTGTGGCGAAGGGCTCCGCGCTTCGCCCAGCGTGACGTTTCCCCGAGCCGTGAATTCGCGGATGTCCTTCCGGCTGACCCAGCGCGGCTTCCACTCTCCCGCGGCGAGGAACCCCGTGACGAAAGACGCGACGGGGCTCCAGGGGCTCAGGATGCCGTCCCCGTCCCGCCATCGCACCCGCCAGAAATAGCGGGCGCAGCTCCGAAGGGGTTCGCCCTGGTATTCGACGAGCGGGAGAGTGCCGGCCTCCAGGGGGCCGCTGTCCCAGAAGTCGCCTATCCCGGTCAGGGCCGGTTCGGCCGCCGAGGCGACGAGAACGTGGTAGCCCGTCGGTCGATCGCCGCGTCGGGAGCCTTCCACGCGCCAGGACAGGCGCGGCGTGGAGGTGTCGACTCCCAAGGGTTCGACGAGAGACTCGCACTTGAGGTTCCTGGCAGGAGCTGGAGTCATGGCGAACCTCCGTTCTTCGGCCCCGGCCGTCACCGGGCCCGGGCCAGAAAATAGTCGGCGACCCGGACTCCGTAGGCGTCGGCGTCGAGCGCCTTGACGATCGTGCGCGGGTACGTTCCGGTTTCGGGGTCGCGCTCGGCCAGGTCGGCGACGGCGCCGTCGACGCGGTTTCCCTCGCGGTCCGTGATCAGCTTGACCCTGGGCCTCATGGCGAATCTCGCTTCGGGGTTGAGGTCGACGATGACCGCCAGCTCGCCGGTGTCAAGGGCCGCGAGCGTCCCGATCGGGAAGACGCCCATGAGACTGACGAACGTCTTCAGGACCACCGGGTTGAACTCTGTGCCGCTCTGCTCGAGCATCAGGCTCAGGGCCTCGGCCCTGGTGAAGACCTTCGCCCTGTACACGCGTTTCGTGGTGAGAGCGTCGAAGTAGTCGACGATCTTGACGATCTTGCTGAACAGGTTGACGTCGTCCCGCTTGAAGGACCGCGGATAACCCGAGAGGTCCTCCCGGATGTGGTGCTCGAGGGCCACGTGGAGGGCCCGCAGCGGGAGCCTGTTGAACTCCCGGAGATGCAGGAGTTTCTCCGCGCCGTGGTGCGGATGACGCTCCATGACCTCCCGCTCCTCTTCGCTGAGCTGGCCCGGCTTGTTCAGGATGTCCAGCGGCGTGTCGAGCTTGCCCAGGTCGTGGAAGAAGGCGGCGATGCCGAGCTCCACGAGTTCGCTGCGGCTCAAGCCCAGTCTCCGGCCGAGGGCCAGGGCCAGGACGCAGACGTTGACGGAATGGTTGAGGGTGTACTCGTCGAAGTTCTTCAGGTTGGTCAGGCCGATCAGGAAGGCCTCGTTGTCCACGATGTGATTGAAGATCGACTGCATCAGGCGCCGGGTGGTGTTGACCTTGAGCGATTCGTTTCTCCGGTCGCGCTCGAAGGATTCCTTGAGGTGGAGGATGCTCAGGAAAAAAATGCGGCCCGAATTCTTGTGCAGGCTGGCGTAGGTTTCCCCGGCCTCGGTCTTTTCCGGAACGACGTCGTCCACTTCCGAGGCGTGCAGGTCGGCCAGAAGCTTCTCGAAAGCGCCGGCCTCGGTCTTGTCCCTCTTTCCGAAGACCGAGACGAACTTCGAAAGTTCGGCGGCCTCGAGCCCGGGCAGGAAGGTCAGCGAGGCGATGTCGCGGGACCTGAATTCCTCCAGGACGGATTTATAGATCGGATAGGTTCCCAAGCCGAACCTGAGCCTGGCGCCGTTGAGAAACAGGGCGCTCTGGCGGACCTTGAAGCAAGCCTGGCCCTCGTCCCTCAGGAACTCCGCCAGGCCGTCGTGGAGAGCGCCCACCTGCTCCCTGAACAGGGCGTTGGTGGGCTCGTAAAGCCTGGCGTTCTTGGCCACGATATGGAACCGGATGAGAAGGTCCAGGGCCGCCTTTTGGAAAGCCTTGGGGTCCGCCCGGAGACCGGGGCCCGTCTGCGTTTCCGGTCTGTCCCCGGGGCGGCTCATGCCCTCTCCCTTCCCCCGGCCCCGGTCGTCGAACGGGACAGGCGGGCTAGCGCCTGGCCGCACGTCTCCCTGACGGCCCTGTTCCACGAGCGGGCGCCTTTCTCGAGCGCGGCGCGGGCCTCGGCCGTGCCCATGCTCTCCAGCCCCGCCGCCGCGCAGAGTCGCGTTTCGGTCGCGGCGGCCGAGGGCCGGAGATTCCGTTTCAGAAGCCTCGAGCGCAGGAAAACCAGGGCCTCGGCGTTTCTCGTCCGGCCCAGGAACGACAAAACGGCCCGCTTTTCCCTCACGCTCTTGTCCCCGAACGCCTTCGAGTCCGCCTCCCGGATGAGCTGGAGAAGGCGCGTTTTTTCCTCGACCGGATTGAGAGCCATGGCGGCCCGGATCCGGACGTCCTCGTCGGCGTCTTTCAGGAAGCCGAGCAGGATGTGGTTGGCCGTCTGGCCGCCCGAGCGTCCCAGGGCCGCCACCGCCGCCAGCTTGACTTCGCTGTTCTTGAATCCGATGAAGGCCGACAGGAAGGGCAGCCCCTTGCCTCCGGCGCCGGCCAGGAGGTCGACGACGGCCAGCGAAAACCTCGGGCGCTCGTCCGAGGCCAGGCCGGCCAGCCGTCCCGGGTCGCGGGCCGCGGCCGAGCGGAACACGTCCAGGAGGGCGTCGCGGGCTTCCGGGTCCTCGAGGGATTCGTAGATATCGGCCGTCAGCGGCAGGGAGTCGTCGCCCTGCAGACCGACAAAATCGAGCAGCGCCGCCTGGTCGAACCTCCGCCCGGAGGCCGCGAGCTCCCTGACCGCCTTCAGGACACCGGGGCTGACTAGGCGCTTCAGGAACCCGTCCAGCGGGCCGGCTTTCTCCGGGCGGCTTTCGGCGAGATGATCCCTGAGCTCCTTGATCTTGTGGACGAGGAGGACGGCCGAGGCGAAATCGCCGCGGGCGATTCGCTCCTGGTGGAAGTCCTCGAGGAGGCGCAGGCTTCCGGAGTACTGGTCAAGGTCGTCTTCGAGGAAGAGTATCTCCACGGCCAGGTCCAGGAACTCGGCCTCGGCCGAAGTCGTCCGGCTGGCCCTGATAAGCGCTTCGAGGCTTCGGACCTCGGTTTCGGTCAGGGCGCCGTCCATGGCCGCGGCGGGGCTTCCTCCGGTCGGCTCGGAGTCCCCCCGGAGGCCGCCATCGGGCGCTTCCGCGGGCTCCCGCGGCGCTTCGACCGTCTCGGCCGGGGGGCCTTTCCGGACGGCCGCCCGGTCCTCATCCGTCAGGGCGATCTTCCCGGTCGAGAACCTGGACGTGTCGACTTTGATCTCGATGACTTCGTGCGCGAATTCCGCGGGCAGGACCGGCAGCCCGTGCCTGGCCTGGGACTCGCTCCGCTCTTCCAGAATCCGGGTCTCCAGGTAATCGTCCGGGGCGAAGTACTGAATGTTGGCGAAGTCCCGCTCCCACATCGCCGTGACGATGTCGCTGTCGCCGGCCGGCTTCTGCGATTCCGTCCGGATGAGGTCGAGAAAGTTCAGGAGCTCCGCGCGGTCGAGCCCCTGGTAAAGATAGAGGATCCGCAACCCGTCCTTGAAAAAGAAGAACGGCAGGCTCTTGATGGTCATTTCGTCCGTGTAGACCGGACTCCCTTCCAGGGTGAACGCGTATTCCTCGACCCCGATCTCCAGTTTGCCGTGCTCGTCGAGAAAAGCCTGGAGCTTGGCGGCCAGGGATTCGATGAAGCCGATGACCGTGGCGTGCTCGGGGGGGAAAATCTTCAGGGCCGAAACGGTGTTGGCCAGATGGTGGAGAATGTCCTTCACCCCGTCGCGCGTTTTGGCTTCGGATGCGGGGCCGCCCGCCGGAGAAGGGGATTCGGGAGTTCTCTTAAGCGCCATGGGACCGAAGCGTCAGACCGCCTTTTTCATGTCGCCTTCAGTGTAACCATTTTTCCCATTTCGTCAACGGCCGCCGGGCCCGGCGCCTTTCCCCCCATCATCATGGACGCTTCGGGGCGGGCCTTTTCTCATTCGGCGGCCAGGCGGACGGGGCCCCGCCCTGGGGGAACCGCGATCACGTCAACATCGAGGGGGCGCGAAGGGGCGGTTTTTGCTTGGGGAAAAGAGGCCTGTCTCCGAAAAAAAATCGGCATGGCGCGGAGCCGGCACCAGGAGTGTCAGCGTTTGCTCAGGACGCGCTTTTCGTACGCCTCGATGTCCTTGAGCCATTGGCTTCCCGGAGGGACACCGTTCTTCAGGCAGAAAAGGTCCCAGACCGCCCCGAACGGCAGGCTCTTGAGATCCTCGACGGCCGTGAGGCGGGCCAGGACATTGCCCCGTTTGTCGAACTCCAGGAGCCTCTCCCGGGGTTCGAGAAGGGCCAGCAGGAATCCCTTGAGGGTGGCCCGGGCTCCCAGAACCCAGGCCCCCACGCGGTTCATGCCCGCGTCGAAGAAATCGAGCGCGACGTGCGTCCGGTCCAGAGCCTGGCTCCTGACGATTTCCTCCGCCAGCGAGCGGACCTCGTCGGTGAGCAGAACGACGTGGTCGCTGTCCCAGCGCACGCCCCGGCTGACATGGAGGAGGATCTCGCTCGAGAACTGCAGGACGGCCGAAATCTTGTCGGCCACCGATTCGGTCGGATGAAAGTGCCCGAGGTCGAGGCAGACCATTTTCCCCGTGGTAAGGGCGTAGCCCAGGTAAAACTCGTGGGACCCGACCACGAACGACTCGCTGCCGATCCCGAAGAGCTTGCTCTCCAGGGCGTCCTTGACCTGGAGCGGACTGTATTCCGTCTCGAAGATCTCGTCCAGCGATTTCTTGAGAAGGGCCCGGTAGGTCCAGCGGTCGACCGGAACCTCCTTTGCGCCGTCGGGAATCCAGAGATTATGAAGGCACGGCGACTGAAGTTCGCGCCCGATGAACGCGGCCACCTTCCGGCTGAGCCTGACATGCTCCACCCAGAATTTCCGGACCGAGGCGTCCCGGCTGCTCAGGGTGAATCCGCTCGCGGCCTTGGGATGGGCGAAACAGGTCGCGTTGAAGTCCAGCTTGAGCTTCTCTTTCCTGGCCCACTCGATCCAGCCCCGGAAATGGCCGGGTTCAAGTTCGTTGCGGTCGACGGGCTTGGCCCCGAACTCGCCGTACATGGCGTGGAGATTCACCCTGTGCCGGCCGGGGATGAGGGCCAGGGCCTGGCGCAGGTCGGCCCTGAGTTCCTGAACGGTGCGGGCCCGGCCGGGGTAGGCGCCGGTGACCATGAGGCCGCTCGCCTTGAGCCCGGAAGAACCGGCTTCGAACCCGGAAACGTCGTCTCCCTGCCAGCAGTGGAGCGAGAGCGAGAGGGATTGGAGACGGTTCAGAGCCTTGTCTGTGTCCACCCCGAGCTCGGCGTACTTTTCCCGGCTCAAGGCATAGGCCTTCTCGGCGGATGTCGTTTCCATCTCGAACCCTCCAGGCGGCAACCCGTATCCTTTATAGTATGGACCCGCGGCGCGTGTCAAGTTCCCGGCACGGACCCGGTCACGGCCCTGAAGCGCTCGTAGGCGTCACGCCAGGGCTTGTCCCGGCCGGGCTCGTACCTCTCGAGGTCGAAGGAGGAGGCCACGATCCGCCGCAGGTCCCGGTGCGAGGCGACCCCTCCGAGGGCCATGGCCTGAACGAGGAGGTTGCCGACGGATGTCGCTTCCGGAGGTCCGGCGACCACGAGGCGGCCTGTCGCCTCGGCCGTGAAGCGGCACAACAGGCGGTTGCGCGCCCCGCCGCCGATCACGTGAATGGTCCCGAGCGGCCGGCCGGCGGCCTCTTCGAGCTCGTCGATGACGCGACGATACTTGAGAGCCAGGCTTTCCAGGATCGTCCTGACGAAAGACGCCTTGGAAGGCGGCGGATTCTGGTCCGTCTTCCGACAGTAGGCGCGGATCGCCTCCGGCATGTCCGGAGGGTTGAGAAAGGCGGAATCGTCCGGGTCGATAAGGGCCCGGAACGGCGGGGCCCCTTCCGCCATCCGGGCCAGCTCGGCGTAAGAGAACCTCCGCCTGCTCTCCCAGGCCTTCCGGCACCCCTGGAGAAGCCAGAGTCCGGTGACGTTCTTCAGGAAGCGGATGGTCCCTTCCAGGCCTCCTTCATTGGTGAAATTTCCGCTCAGGGCGGCCGGGGTGATGATCGGCCGCCGCTCCTCGACGCCGACGAGAGACCAGGTTCCCGAGCTGATGTACGCCCAGCCGGGGCCGCCGGCCGGCACCGCGGCCACGGCCGCCGCCGTGTCGTGGCTTGCCGTGGCTACGACGGGAACGGGGCCCAGCCCCGTTTCCGCCGCCGTCTCGGGCCGCAACGGGGCGAGGACCGTGCCCGGCTCGACGATGTCCTGGAGAATCGACGGAGAGACGCCCATGCACTCGACCAACCCCGGGTTCCAGGCTCTCGTCCTGGGATTGAAAATCTGGGAGGTCGAGGCGATCGTGAATTCCGAAGCCCGACGCCCCGTGAGAAAATAGTGGAAAAGGTCGGGCATGAACAGCAGGGCGGTCGCCGAGCGCAGCAGGGGAGACCCGTCCCGGACCATCGCCCAGAGCTGAAAGACGGTGTTGAAAGGCAGGAACTGCAGGCCCGTGGCCTCGTACAGGCTCTCCCTCGGCACCAGGCGAAAATAGGATTCCATGGCCCCTTCCGTCCGCGGGTCCCGGTAGCAGAACGGCAGGCCGAGCAGGTTTCCGTCCCGGCCGAGCAGGCCGAAATCCACGCCCCACGTGTCCACCCCGATGCTGGCCGGGCCGCCCGGAATTTCCGAGGCGCAGACACGCATGGCCGCCTTCATCTCGGCGAGAAGCGCGGGGACGTTCCAATGGAGATGGCCGCCGACGACGACCGGGACGTTGGCGAAACGGGCGATCTCCCGGACGGCCAGCTTCCCGCCGTCCAGATTTCCGAGCAGGGCCCGGCCGCTTTCGGCGCCCAGGTCGAAGGCCAGGCAATGGGTGGAAGCCATGACGCCTCATTTATATATGTCCGGCCGGGCCGTTGGCAAGTCCGGATATTTTGAAAAGCGCGGCCGTTTATCCTATGATGGGGGAGAAACGAGGCGGCATGGATTTCGAAGACAGGCTCAAAGATCTGAAGCGGACCCGAGGCTCGGGGACCCGGACCGGGACGATCCGGGACGCCTGGGACAAGCTCGATGGGGAGGACGGGCTCTCCGTCAAGGATAAGCTCGAACGGCTGATCAACCTCACCCGGCCCGGCCGGACGGGCCCGAGCCGGCCCGAGCCCCCGGTCAGGACGAACGAACGACGTCCGCCCGTGGAATTCCGGGAGAATCCCTACCTCCTCGGCGCCCGCTACGGCCGTATCCCCATCGGGCTCGGACTCCAGGTTCCGGGAAGCATCCTGGCCTTTCTGAGCCGCGACCGGACCTTTGAAGGACAGAGCCTGGACTCGGCGGTTTTCCTGGACGTCGAAACGACGGGCTTGGCGGGCGGAACCGGCACCGTCCCGTTCCTGGTCGGCCTGGGATACTATCGGGGTGACCGGTTCCGGGTGGCCCAGTTCTTCCTGGGCGACCTGGCCGAAGAGGGACGGTTCGTCCGGGACATGGCCCGTTTCTTCGAGGACATGGCCTTTTCGTCCGTCGTCACCTACAACGGGAAGGCTTTCGACCTTCCCCTGCTCGAGACGCGGTTCGCCCTTCACCGGACGCCGTTTCCGCTGGAGGGCCTGCCCCATCTCGATTTTCTTTTTTCGGCCCGGAGCCTTTGGAAGCACAAGTACGACAGCTGCCGGCTTTTCAACCTGGCCCGCCAGATCGCCCAGGCCGAGCGGGACGAGGACATCCCGGGAGCCGAGATCCCCCTTCGGTATTTCGAGTACATCAGGACGGGCAATTTCGAGCTGATCGAGCCGATCCTGTATCACAACCAGGAGGACATCCTGTCGCTGCTGAGCGTCGTCGTGGCCGGCGCCGTCCTCGTCGACAGGAACAGGGAATCCGTTGCGGAAGACGGGGGGCCGGACGCCATGGACCTGTTCGGCGTCGCCCGGCTGTTCGAGACGGCCGGCGACACGGCGACTTCGGCCGCCCTTCTCGAGAAGGCTCTCGAGGGCGGTCTCTCGGCGGACGTTTCGCACGCGGCGCGTAGGAAGCTCTCCCGCCATTTCAAGAGGAACAGGGAATGGGACAAAGCCGTTTTGCTCTGGCAGGAGGCCGCCGGCGACGACCGGCCCTTCCGCTGGCGGGAGCTGGCGATGCACTACGAACACCGGGTCAAGGATTACGAGCAGGCGATACGGGCGGCCGAAAGAGGCCTGGCCGCTTTGGACGGGTGCCGGCCGGCCGACCGGAGCGATTTCGAGAAGAGGATCGCCCGGCTCGAGGGCAAGCTCAAACGGGCCGCCGGCAGGCGCTGAGGCGGACGGCAGGCCCTACGGCCAGGCAGTCTGGAAAACCCCGTTGAAAAAGTGCCGGGCGTTGAGGCCCAGGTTCCGCGTCCGGTAACCCCCCTCCTGAACGACGAGCGTCGGCAGGCGCACGAGCCCGATCATGCGCCCGACCGCCTCGAAATCGCGGGACCCGAGCAGCCAAGTTCCCGTCGGGTCGCCCTTGGCCGTGTCCAGCCCGAAGGCGATGACCAGAAACGCCGGCCGGAAGACCCGGATGTGCATCAAGGCCCGCCGCAGCGCGTCGCGGAACATCGGGCCGTCCACCGTTTCCCGCAGGGGATAGTTGATGTTGAAGTTCTGTCCCCGGCCGATGCCCTTTTCGTTCTCGAAGCCGCTGAAGTAGGGATAGGCGAAGCGGGGATGGCCGTGGATGGAAACCGTCAGCACGTCGCTTCGTTCATAAAACACGTTCTGCGTGCCGTTGCCGTGATGGTAATCGATATCCAGGACCGCGACCTTGCCCAAGGAGCTCAGGTAATGGGCCGCGACGGCCGTGGAGTTGAAATAGCAGAAACCGCCGAAGGTCCGGCGCTCGGCGTGATGCCCGGGCGGCCGCACCAGGGCATAGGCCAGCCGGTCGCCCGTGGCCAAGGCCAGCGCCCCGGTCAGGGCGCAATCCACGGCTCCCCGGGCGGCCAGGTAGGCCTCCCGGCTCAAGGGCGTGAAGGTGTCGATGCAATAGTAGCCGGCCTGCATGGCTAGGTCCCGCGGCGGGCAGGCCCGGTTGCGGATGGGGAAGACGTAGGGGTAGACGGATTCGCCGGGCTCCAGGGTCGCGCATACCTTTTCGAAATAGCGGACGTATCCCCGGTCGTGGATGGTGAGAATGTGGGACTCGGAAAAATGGCGCGCCTTCACCCTCTCGAAGATCGGCATCGGTTCGAGTTCCTTGAGGATGGACGGAATCCGGACGGGCGATTCGACGTAGCCGCGCTCCCTCACCTGATGGATGGCGTGGCCTTCGTGGACGATGAGACGGATCCTGCGGTCGGGCGGGACTCCCGCCTGGACACGGGACTTGATCGTGGCGGGGGAGTAGCGCGGCTCGCGCAACCGCACGGGGTCGTCCCGGAACGAGTCCACCACGCCTTCGACGTATCCGGGTGAGCAGGAAGCCCCGTACTTGCGTTCCAGGATGGCCCTGACGACAACCCGGGCCGTCTCCCGGGTCAGCGGCTGTTCCCGGCCGAGGCCGTCGAGCACCAAGTACGGCGGGCAACGGTCGTGCGGCTTGCAGGGCGTTTCGTAGGCCGTCCCCATGATGGGTCTGGCGCCGTAGCGCTCGTAGAACCGCAGCCGGTCGGCGTTTTGGGCGAGAATCTCGGGAACCCGGCAGACGCCGGGGTCGTCAGGCAGGCACTCGAAGAACAGGCCCACCGCGCCCAAGGCCGCGGCCTCTTCCCGGATTCGCTGGTAAAGCGCGCCGCCGATCCCCCGGCCGGTGGCCTGCCTGGTCGTGGAGATGAAGTCCAGGTAGGCGAAGTTCAAGTCGGGGGCATGGAGGACCAGCGCGAAACCTCGGACGCCCCTGCGGACGTCCTCCGCGATGAAGAGGATGGGCCGGAAACGATGCTTCAGGGGATTCCGGAGCAGCTGGGGGAGATGGGCGACGTCCTTTTCCGAGATGAGCGGGAACTGGTCCCTGATAATGGACTGGACCTCGGCGATGGCTTCCTTGTCCGCGTTCAGGAAGTCGTCATAGATCCGCCGGATTCGGAACATGGAGCGGCCCTCCTCTGTCGGCTCTGATCCATTCTGCTCCGGGAGGGAGATTTCCTATCCGGCAAGAAAAAATTCCGCCGGGCAGGATGGCCGGCCCCCGAAATTGAAAAAAAACACTCGTTGCGTTATAGTATCGGCACGTCCTAGCCTTACGACGCGCCTGTAGCTCAATTGGATAGAGCGTCTGACTACGGATCAGAAGGTCGGGGGTTCGAGTCCCTCCAGGCGCGCTCTTCCGCTTTCAGGTTCGGTCCCGACGGTCTATCTGGAATACGTGATTTCCTTGCAGACCTTGAACAGGTCCCGGCCGAGCAACCCCGTCCAGTTGGTTTTGTCGGCAACCTCGCGCGTCATCGAAAACGAACAGTACGGCTTCCAGTCCGTGGGCGTCGCCGAATCGGCCGTCTCGACAACGAACGTCACCTTGTCGATCCCCTTGAAGTCTTCGTACAGTTTCTTGATCTTGGGAGCCATGTCGGCTCCGATATAATCGTCGAAATCGCTGCCCTGCGGGACATACAAATGATACTTGAGACGCAGCGAATCGCCCGATCGGACGAAGTCGGCCAGGCCGGAGTTGGCGCCGTCCGCGCGGCCCATGGCGGCCGACAGGCTTTCCATGTCGATCGGCTTGGGCTGGGCGGCGATTTCGGCCGGGTTCTGCTTCTTGCAGCCGCCGACGGCCGCCGCCGTCGCGATGGCCAGGACCACGATGCCCGCAAGCCTGCCGGTATGTCTGACATAATGCATCAAACTCCTCCTGCGCAGTTTTGTTTAGGCGGATTCCGCTTTTCGTCCCTTATTTCACAGCATAAAACATGCCATGTCAAGCCCGGCCCGGGCCCGCCCCGGCTTCCCGCCGAGCTCCTGGACGGACACGAAGCGTCCTCCGTCGGAGGTCGCGCGGTCTCGGGCGCCCGGGACCGGACTCGCGCGATCCCGCCTTGGGCTATGGCAATCGGCTCGGCCGGGTGATAAAATACCGCCTCGGGAGGTTGGCCGCGATATTCCGATCACCGCCGGGTGAAGCGCGGGGGCACCCGGTCCTTCCGACGGTCGAGAGTTCTTGAAGGGAGGTGCAACAGTGAAAAAGCCAGGCGCGATTCTTCTCCTCTCGGCGCTCATGGGCTTGCCCCAGGCGATGCCGGGGCAGGAGAAAGTCCTCGACGTGCCCTATGTCCCGACCAATCCCGTCGTGGTGGCCGAGATGCTGAAGATGGCCCACGTGGGCAAGAACGATATTCTCTACGACCTCGGCTGCGGCGACGGCCGCATCGTCGTCACGGCCGCCCAGCTCTACGGGACGCGGGGGACGGGCATCGACCTCAACCCCGAGCGCATCAGGGAAAGCCGCGAAAACGCCGAAAAAGCCCACGTGACCAACCTGGTCAAGTTTATCGAAGGCGACCTGTTTCAGGCGGATTTCCATGAGGCCTCCGTTGTTACGCTCTATCTCCTCACCTCGGTGAACCTTCGACTGCGGCCAAAGCTCCTGGCCGAGCTGCGGCCGGGAAGCCGGGTGGTGTCCCACGATTTCGCCATGGGGGACTGGAAGTCCGACCAATCCGCCAATCTGACCGTGGACGGGTACGCCCATAACGTCTACTTTTGGCTGATCCCCGCCAACGCCTCTGGAGTTTGGGAATGGACGCAGCCGGAAGGCGGGCGGACCATGGCCTACAGGCTCGAGATCCGGCAGCATTTTCAGGAGATAACGGGCGCGCTCACGGCCGACGGCAAGACCGTGGACCTGAAAGAAGCCCTGCTATCGGGAAACACCATCAAGCTTTCGGCCGAGCGGCCCGCCGGAGGCGGCGCCGCGGCCCTGACCTTCGAAGGCCGGCTGACAGGGGACACCATCGAAGGGACTGTTTCCGGGGCCCGCATCCCCTGGAAGGCCCGGCGCCGCCCCGCCACCATGCAGTCTATCGACGGGGGAACCGTCGGCTACCGCCCACCGGCCGCCGCCCGCTGAGCCGGGTCCGCCCGGAAGCTATTCGACAAGTCCGGCCACGGCTCCGGAGGCCCAGGCCCAGCCGAGGTTGAAACCTCCTCGAGGTCCCTGGACGTCGAGGATCTCCCCCGCGAGGTAAAGCCGATCACGGAATTTCGAGCGGAGCGTCATAGGATCCACTTCCCGGGCATCGATCCCCCCGCAGGTAAACTCTGATTCGTTCCAGCCTCGGGTACCGTGGACTCGCAGGGTCCATGACTTCAGAGCGTCCGACAACCGTCCGGCGGTTGCGGCGGGGTCGCCGGACAGCGTCGACAGCGTCGCGGCCACGACCGGCCCGAACTTCTCCGGGAGCAGACCTGCCGTCAGGTCCTCCGCGGGCCAGCCGGCCTTCAGGCGTTTGAGAAGCCGCGAGTCGAGGGCTCTCCGGGCCAGGAACGGCACGAAATCGACCCTGACGGCGGCATCGGTCCGGCCCTCCCTGTTCAAGGCCACGGACAGGCCTTCGCTGACGTCCAGCGCGGCCGTGCCCGACAGCCCGTAGGCCGCGAACAGGAGCTCGCCCTCGGCCGTCGCGACGGGCCTGCCGCCGACCGTCGCCGTGACGACGGCCCGAAGCCTCTGCCCCTGCAACAGGTGGCACAGCCTGTCCCTGACAAGGAGGGGGACGGCGCTGGGGACGGGCTCGACCACCCGGTGACCGAGCCGCCTGGCCAGCAGATAGCCGCTTCCGTTCGACCCCAGCGCGGGGTAGGCCTTGCCACCGGCGGCCAGAACGACCGCCCCGGCCTCGACCCGCCGGCCGTTGCCGGCGACGACCCGCGCCGAGGACGAATCGAACTCGAGAGCCACGGCTTCGAAGCCGGGTTCGAAGGCGACACCGAGCCGCCGGACCTCGAGCTCGAGCACCTTCAGGACCGACGCCGCTTGGTTAGTGGCCGGGAAGATGCGGCTTCCCTCGGCGGAGAGCTCGAGGCCCAGCCCCCGGAAGAACCCGCCCACCTCCTCGGGGCCGAACCGTCCGAGAACGGCCCGGACCAGGGCCGGACTGGTGCTCGTAAAACAGGCGGCCGAGAGGCCGCTGTTCGACAGGTTGCACCGCCCTCCTCCCGTGGCCAGGATCTTCTTTCCGGAGCGGGCCAGGCGTTCGCAGACCACCACGGTCCGGCCACGCCGGCCGGCGCTTATGGCGGCCGCGAGGCCGGCCGCGCCTCCCCCGACGACGGCGACATCGAAACGTCTCGGCATGTCCACAGCTTAGCCGAAGTTCAGGGGCTCCGTAAACCTGGAATTGGAATATTCGATGCGAGGCCGGGTCAGAATCCGACCCCGAGCATGATCAGCGCCGTCCGGTTCCTGATGTGGAATCCCGAAGGCGCTTCCACCAGGGCGGTGTTGATGTCCAGGAGCCCCCAAGCGTACCGGGCTTCGAGGGAGATCAGCGTCATCCCCCAATTGAAATCCACCCCGACGCCGGCGATGAGTCCCAGGTCCCACGACCTGAGGCCGCTCTTGATGTCCGTCACTTCGTTTCCGTCGGAGGACCGCATGACCTCCTTGGCGGTCAGCCTGGCGGCGGCATAGGTCCCTCCGTAGATGACGGGCTCGATGGACCCGTAGGGGCGCAGGTTCACTTTGACGAGGACCGGCACCCGGACGTAATCGACACGGTACTGGTGTTCGACGCCCGAGACGTCCGCCTTGGTCCCGGCCCGAACGTAGAGAGCCTCGGCCTGCACGGAAAAGGCGCCCGTGCTGAGCTTTATGAAAAGGCCTCCCGCAGGCCAGGGGAGCGTTTCGAGCGGACCGGAGGCCAGGCCCGGCAGATTCACGGCCCACCGGGAAAGGGACAGGCCGCCCTTGATCCCCATCCTGGTCGTCGCGCCGGGGGCGGGGCGCCAGAGTCCGGCGACACCTCCGCACATGGCGAGAATCAACAGGGCCTTTTTCACCTGGAAACCTCCTCCTGCGGGGCGCAGCGCCCTTCGCGGCGCGAACAGTATACACCCTTTCCGGGATTTTGAAAAACGGGCTTCCTGTGCTATAAGCATCGAGGGAGGCGGGCCCCGGGAAACGGCATTCGAGGCCCGCGGTTCCGCAACGTTCCGGGACATGAATCTGAATCTTTTGGGGCAGCTGGTCATTCTGCTGGCGGCCTCCGTCCTCATCATCTCTCTCTCGAACAGGGCCAAAATCCCGTCCGTCGTGGGATTCCTGATCACCGGCGTCCTGATCGGTCCGGGCGGCTTCTCCCTGGTTAAGGATACGGCGACGATCCACGTCCTGGCCGAGATCGGCGTCGTCATGCTGCTCTTCATGATCGGCCTGGAATTCACGCTGACCCGGCTGAAGCGCATTCAGAGGAACTTCTGGGTCGGAGGCGGGCTCCAGGTGCTGCTGACGATATCGGCCGCGCTCGTCGTCCTGAGCCTCGCCGGCGTGGCCTTGAGAACGGCGCTGTTCTACGGCTTCCTGGTGTCCTTGAGCAGCACGGCCGTGGTCATGAAGATTCTCTCGGACAGGGCCGAAACCGACGCCCCTCAGGGCCGGATCTCGCTCGGAGTCCTGCTCTTTCAGGATCTGGCCATCGTGCCGATGATCGCTCTCGTCCCCGTGCTGGCCAACGTCGCAGCCGTGTCGCCCGCGGCCATCGGGCGGCGCTTCCTGCTGAGCGCGGCCGTTATCGCGGCCGCGTTTTTCATCGCCCGCCACCTGATGCCTCGCGTGCTTCAACTGGTCGTTGCCACCCGGATTCGCGAGGTGTTCCTGATCGCCTCCCTGTTCATCTGCCTCGGCATGGCCTGGCTGACCGCGAGCCTGGGCCTGTCGCTGGCCCTGGGCGCCTTCCTGGCCGGAGTGGTCATAACCGAATCGAAATACAGCCATCAGGTGGTTTCCGACATCCTGCCGTTCAAGGACGTTTTCAACAGCGTTTTTTTCATTTCGATCGGCATGCTGCTCAACACGGGCGACGTCTGGCGGAGCAAGTTCGTCGTCGTCGGGCTGGTCACGTCGATCCTGGTCGTGAAGGCCTTCATCGCCTTCCTGACGGTCATCATCCTGGGCTATTCCTCGAGAATCGCCCTCGTCGCATCGCTCGGCCTGGCCCAGATCGGCGAATTTTCGTTCGTGCTGGCCGGCGTCGGCCGGGCCAACGGTTTGCTGGCCGGGGGGGATTTCCAGGTCTTCCTGGCCTCGTCCATCCTGACCATCCTGGCGACCCCGTTCCTTATCCGGGCGGCCCCCATCCTGGCCTCGCGTTCCGAGTGGGCTTTCCGGTGGAAAGGCTTGAGGCGGGCGGAAACGGATGGCCCGGGCGTCCCGGTCAAGGACCATGTGATCATCGCCGGCTACGGACTCAACGGCCGCAACCTGGCCTATGTCCTGAAGGACGGGGGCATCCCTTATGTCGTCCTCGAGCTCAACCCGGAGACGGTCCGCCTGGCCCTGGCCAAGGACGAACCGATCATTTTCGGCGACGCCTCCAGCCGGACGATCCTGAAGGAGGCGGGCATCGAGAGGGCCAGGGGCATGGTCTTTGCCATCTCCGATCCGCCGACCACACGCCGGGCCGTCCGGGCGGCCCGGGAGACGAATCGCGACCTATTCCTCGTCGTCCGGACGCAGTTCGCCTCGGAAATCGACGAACTATACAACCTGGGGGCTGACGACGTCATTCCCGAGGAATTCGAGACCTCTATCACGATCTTCACCAGGGTTCTGGAGAAATTCCACGTCCCCAGGAACATCATCGATGCCCAGGTCAAGATCCTCAGGGGCGAATGCTACGGCATCTTCCGGGGGACCTGCGAGATCGTCCAGCCCCCGGCCCAGCGCGCCGCGGAGCTTCTCGCGGCGGGGACGACGGAGACGTTCTATGTCATCAAGGGCACCTGGCCGGACGGCAAAACGATCGCCGGGATCGACCTCCTCGGCCGGACCGGGGCGTCCGTCATCGCCGTCGTCAGGAGCGGGGAATCATTCACGGGGCCCGGCCCCGATTTCCGGGTGGCCGGGGGCGATACGCTGGTCCTCGTGGCCGGCCAGGACGACATGAACCGGGCCTTCCATTTTCTCACCGTCGGTGAGGGCGCGACGACGCCCGGCGGAACGGAGTCGGCCCGGTGACCGCAGGCGCGCGGCGGGCCATCCTGCTCGTCGGCCCGACCGGTTCCGGAAAAACCCCTCTGGGCCGGGCGCTGGAAGCCCGCGGGCTGGCCGGGAGCCCCTGCCGGCACTTCGACTTCGGGGCCGAGCTCAGGGCCGTCGCGGCCGCGCCGGCCCGGGTCCCGAAGCTGGGGGCGGCGGGACTGCGCGTGGTCAGGCGCTCGCTGGCCATGGGGAGGCTGCTCGAGGACGCCGAGTTTCCCATCGCGCTCGAAATCCTGAGGGCCTTTTGCCGGCGCCGCCCGGCCGCGCCCGGAGAAATCCTGGTCCTCAACGGCCTGCCCCGGCACGCCGGCCAGGCCCGCATGATGCGCGGGATCGCCCGCGTGGAATGCCTGGTTTTGCTCGAGGCCTCACCCGAGGTGGTGGGGCGGCGGCTGCGTTCGGATGCCGGAGGCGACAGGGGAGGGCGGTCCGACGACGACGCGGCCTCGGTCGCCCGGAAGCTGGTCGCCTACCGCGAGCGGACCCTTCCTCTCGTGGGCTATTACAGAGGGCGGGGGGCCCGGATGGTCCGGATCCGCGTCACCCCGAGCATGACCGCCGAAACCATGCGCCGGCGCCTGTCGGCATAAAAAGATTGACAACGGCCCGGCTTTCCAATAATCAATATTCGAGATCCGTCGATAAGGAGAACCCCGATGTTCATGATCTTTCGCAAGAAAGCCTCTTTCAGCCTGATAGCGCTCGCGGTTTTCTTGATGGCCGCGGTCGGCGCGGCGGCGGCCGAGCGGCCCGCCGCGAAGGCCTGGCCCGCGGAATGGGACGGCTGCACCTCGATCGAAGTCGGCCGGCTGGCCACCGTCGACGGGTCGGTCATCACCTGCCACACCTGCGACGGGCCGTATCGGACCTGGCTGAACATCGTTCCGCACCAGACCTGGCCCGACAAGTCGATGAACAAGATCTACGCCGGAAAGATGCACACCGAGTTTCCCGATGACCTGCGCGGCGTCATCCAGACCGGGGAAATCCCCCAGGTGCCCGAGACCTACCGGTTCCTCAACACGGCCTACCCGTGTCTGAACGAGCACGGGCTGGCGATCGGGGAAACGACGATCGGCGGCCGGCGCGAGCTCGTCAACCCCGAGGGCATGTTCATGATCGAGGAGGTCGAGAGGCTGATCCTCGAACGCTGCCGGACGGCCCGCGAGGCGATCCGTCTGGCCGGGGACCTGGTCGAGCAATACGGCTACGGCGACTACGGGGAGTGCATCACCATCGCCGACGGAAAGGAAGTCTGGCACTTCGAGATCTTCGGGGCCGGTCCGCTCGAGAAGGGCGCGGTCTGGGCAGCCGTCCGGATCCCGGACGACCACGTCGGCATCTCGGCCAACATCCCTCGCATCTCCGAGATCAACCTCAAGGACCCCGACCGTTACATGGCTTCGGACAACGTGTTCAAGGTGGCCGAGGACATGGGCTGGTGGGACCCCAAGGGCGGCGAACCCTTCAAGTTCTGGAAAGCCTACGGCGGCCGCAGGCCCTACTCGACGCGCGAGTTCTTCGTCTTGAGCACCCTGGCCCCGGGACTCAAGCTGACCATGGATATGCCGGAGCTGCCGTTTTCGGTCAAGCCCGAAAAGAAGCTTTCGGCCCGGGACGTCCTGCGGATCTACCGCGATCCTTATTCGGGGACCGACCTCGACATGACCAAGAATCTGCCCGTCTTCCCGGAGCGGCAGAGGCGGCGGCGCGGCGAACCCGCCCCCGCCGAGCCGGCCCAGCCGAAGATGGTGCCGAGCCCTATCGTCAGCGCCTGGATGCCGCGCGACGTGATGCAGCTCGTCAACGCCCTGAAACCGGGGACGATCCAGATGCAGCGGACGATCCCCATCGCCGGATGCTCCTATGCGACGGTCCTCCAGGTCCGCGGCTGGTTGCCGCCGGCCGTCGGGGCCGTCTGCTGGTTCAGCTTCGACAACCCCGCCATGAGCGCCCGCGTTCCCATCTTCGCGGGGACGACCGAGCTGCCGCCGTCCTTCGAGGTCTGCGGCCAGCATCGGTTCCGGATGGACTCGGCGGACTGGGCCTTCCGGCGGACCAATCGGCTGGCCACCTTGAAATGGGGGACCGGGATCGAGGCGAACGGGACGGTCACGGTCGGGGCCGAGATCCAGAACACGATCGCCGAGTTCGAGGACAGGGCCTTCGTTGAGCTGCCCCTGGTCGAGAAACGCGTCCAGGAGATTCTGGCCGGGAAGACCTCGGGACAGGAGCCCTTTACGGCGGTTCAGTACCTGACGAAATATACCAACGACTTCGCCCGGGCCGCGATTCAGAAGTACCTGGACCTGGGCGACAAGTACTGGATGCTGCTCGCGATGGGCCTTTGACGACGGCCTAGAGCGCGTACTTGAAGAGGTTCATGCCCGCGGGCAGCCGGGTTTTTTCCCTGTAGATGTTCCAGTAGGCCGCCTTGGCCTCGGCGAGTTGCCTGTACACCTCGTGCCCGACGTCGGGGACATGGGTGGCCGCGACGCGGTTCCGTTCGTCGACGCACACCAGCTTCTGGCAGCGGTTCATGATCCCGGCCGTGCCGACGCTGGCGGCGGCGACCAAACGGCCGCTCCCGACCCAGTCCAGCAGCTCCCCGTAGACCACGTGCCTCTCCTCGACCGTGAGGCCCATCTCCCTGAGCAGGATCACCATGCCCTGGATCGTGACCGAGGGGAGGATCAGGGGGCTCTCGGGGATCTTGACGACCTTCCCGTCCCTCAGGCCGAACAGGCAGCACGAGGAGTCCCACTCCGTGACCCGGCGCTCCTCGAGCTTGAGGTGGGTCTGGTCGTCGAGGAACAGGGCGGCGGCCGCCTGGGGGTCGACGTCCTTGGCGGCGTCGATCGCCTTCAGGCTGATCATGTAGTTGATGCCGAGCTTCAGCCAGCCCGTCCCGTTGCTGGTGAGCGCCCGGACAAGGTGAGGCGTGACGACGCCGACGAAGGGCTCTCCCAGATAGTTGTCGTACCGGCAGAAGACGGCCCTGACGGAGGGCAGAGTGGGGAAGGTCACCCCCATGGATTGCTCCTCGTCCACCGTGAACGGTCTCAGGTAGCCCTGGGCCCCGGCCTCGGCCATCTCCTTGAGGAAGGCCCGGATGTCCGGGTGGGCGAAGTAGTGGCGGATAAAGACGGTCTCCATCTCCTCGACCGCGGGGACCAGGTCGGCCTGGCTCCGGCCCAGGTTGAACGTCATGCCGCGGCGGAACCGCTCCAGGTTCTTGTGCCAGTTGAGAAAATTGACCTCGAGCTCGCCCTGGGCGTTCGTCCTGCAGAAGAACCGGATACCTTCGAAGCAGAGGAACGACGCGTAGAAGATCGACCGGGACACGCCGAACACCCTGGCGTCCGGCTCGAGGATTTCGAACTGCTTCCCGGGGAGGAGATAGCGCATCTGGCGCGGGGCCCACTTCACGCCTTCGAACTTGGCCATAAGAGAACTCCTTTATGAATGCTGGGGAGGGGGCGCCTCGGCCCCGTCCCGATTTTTCTTATATCACAGCCCCGCCGGCGGGCTCAATCGGTCCCGACCGGGCGGCTCCGCGACCCGGGCCTTGTGTCCCGGCCTGCCCGGCAAGACTATTTTACCTCCGGCTTGAGATGGGTGATGAAATACTCGACCCTGGACTCAGGATAGAACGGGAGCCTGATCCCGTGCCTCTGCTCAGGGTAGATCATCAAGTCGAAGGTTTTCCCGGCCTGGAGGAGCGCCTGGACGAGCTCGATCGTGTTGCAGGGGTGGACGTTGTCGTCGACGGCGCCGTGATTGAGGTAAAGCTTGCCCTTGAGATTCTTGGCATAGGTCAGGCAGGAGGACTTCTCGTAGCCGTCGGGATTGTCCTGCGGCCGGCGCATGTAGCGCTCGGTGTAGATCGTGTCGTAGTTCCGCCAGTCCGTGACCGGGGCGCCGGCCACCCCGACCTGGAAGACGTCGGGCGCCTTGAGAAGGCACAGACAGGTGAAATAGCCGCCGTAGGAGTGGCCGGTGATGCCGACCCGGGAGGTGTCGACGTAGGGTCTTTGCCCGAGGGCCTTGACAAAGGCCACGTGGTCCTCGAACTCGACCTGACCCAGTTTCATGTAGTGGAGGTTCTGGAAGGCCTTGCCGCGGCCTGAGACGCCCCGGTAGTCGCAGGTCGCAACCAGGAAGCCCAGCTGGGCCAGGGCCTGGTTGGCGTCGTTCATCTTGTAGGAACTTGTGACGCCCTTCGAGCCGGGCCCTCCGTAGATCGACAGGATGACCGGGTACTTTTGGGCCGGGTCGAAATGGGCCGGGAAATAGAGCAGCGCATCGAGGTCGTATTTTTCGTCGGACGACTTGAACAGGAAGTGCTCGGGAGGCAGGAGTTTCAGGCCTTGGAATTCCTGGGACGGAACGGCCCGGCCGATGACCCGGAGCTGCTTCCCGTCGGCCTGGAACAGCGTCGTGGTCGCCGGAGCCTCGTAACTCGAATAGGAATCCGTGTAGTAGCCGCACCCGGGCGAGAAGCTGACCCGGTGAGTGCCCGGCTCTTTGGTCATTTCGGCGAAGCCCGTCCCGTCGAGCCGGATCTTGAAGAGATGGCTTTCCGTACCGTTGTTTTCGGCCCCCATGAAGTAGATCCAGCCGCCTGCCTCGTCCACCTCGAGGATCCTCTGGACGGGAAGCCGGAGAGCGGTCAGCTGCCTGACGAGCTTCCCGTCGAGGCCGTAGAGATAGATCTCCCGGAATCCGGAACGCTCGGAGGTCCAGAGGAACCGGGGGCTGTTCTCGAGGAAGATGAGTTCGGTTTGTTCATCGATATAGCAGGGGTCCGTGTCCGTGAGAACGACCCGGGTTTTCCCGGTGTCCGGGTCGGCCGCGAAAATCTCGACCCGGTTTTGAAGCCGATTGAGCCTATGGTAGGTAAACTCGCGCCCGTCGTTCGTCCACCGGCCCCGGTAAAGGTAGACGTCGAGGTCGTCGCCGGTCTCGAGGCGGACGATCTTCTTCGAGGCCACGTCGACGACGAAGAGCCGGACGATGGGGTTGTTGGCCCCGGCCACCGGATACCCCTGGAGTTCGAGTCTGGGCATCGGGTCCACGGCGTGGACGATGGGGTATTTGGCGACGGGGCTTTCGTCGAACTGCATGAAGGCGATCTTCTTCGAATCGGGGGACCACCAGAAGGCCTGGTACTGGCCCAGCTCCTCGGGATAGACCCAGTCCGGAAAGCCGTTGCGAAGGTCTTCGGTCCCGTCCGTCGTCAGGGCCGTTTCATTGCCCTCCATGTCCTTGATGAACAGGTCGTAGTCGCGGGCGAAGGCCCGGTGCCGGAGGTCGGGGGAAAGCACGTCGCTGTAGGATCGCCCGCGGACGCCGACGAGCGAGGGCTCCGGCTCATAGAACAGCAGCTTGCCGGACGCCAGGTCGTAGATGAAGACCTTGTTGACGCCGGAAACCGAGAACTGGATCTTCCGTCCCGCGTCGATGAACTCGAATCTCCTGAAGGGCAGCTTCGCCTCGCGCTTTCCGATGATGGGGGCCAGAGAGTCGAGGATCTTCGCGTCGTCGAAGAGCGAAGTTTTTTCTTCCGTGACGATGTCGACCCGCTTGAAGGTCCCGCCTTCGGACAGGACGTAGCCTTTACCGTCCGGGGTCCAGTTCAGGGCGAACTGCCCCTCAATCTTGACGAGCGTCCGGCCTTCGCGCACGAGCTTGTCGTACAGGGCCTTGCCTACGAGGGATTTCTGTCCTTGTTCCGCGTGGCCCGAGGCGGGTTCGGCTTGGCCCAAAGCAAAAGCCGCACTCAGAACGGTCAGGACAAGAGTCAGCGAAAAAGCCGATTTGATGAACCTTCTCATGAGTTCTCCCTTCGTTCTATCCGTTTCCCATGATCATGTCCCGACCCTCCGGACCGAGACGATCCTGACCGGAGGCGTGAGCTGCTGACCCGCCGCGGGCCCCCGCTGGATGCGCCTCACGACGTCCATGCCCTCGGCCACCCGGCCGAAGGCCGCGAACCCCTGGCCGTCCGGATTCCGTCGGCCGCCGAAATCGAGATCGGGCTGGTCATTGATGCAGATGAAGAAACTCGACGTCGCGCTGCCGGGGGCCGAGCGGGCCATCGAAACCCCGCCATCGACGTGCCGGAGTCCGGTCCTGTCCGTCGTCTCGTGCGGGATGGCAGGGAAGGCCCGGCCGTCGTCGACCGTGCCCCCCTGGACGACTTCGATCCGGACGGCGTCCTCCGGCTGGTTGTCGAGCGTGACCGTGCGGAAGAAGGTCGTCCCGTCGTAGAGGCCCGCGTCCACGTAGCGGAGGAAATTGGCCGCCGTGACCGGAGCCCGGGAAACCGAAACCTCGATGACGATCCGGCCGAGTTCGGTTTCGATCCGGACCCTCGGGTCCGCCCCGAGACCCGGCAGGGCCAGGGAGGGGAGGAGGAGGGCCAGGAAGACGGCTCTGGTCATCGTGTCCGGGTCCGAACCACATCGTCCAAGGCCGCGGCAAAACGGTCGGCCGACTCCGCGGCATCATAGTGGGCGAAGCTGGCCCGGCAGAGAGCCGGTTTGCCGAGATGACGGTAGACCGCGGCGGAGTAATGATTCCCGTCGGCGATCTGGAGGCGATGACCGTCCCACAGTCTCTTTTTGGTTTCCGAGGCGGTTTGGCCGGCGACTTCGAACGCGAAGGTCGGGTCGCGCTCCGCGCAACGGGCCGGGTCGGTCAAGCCGTACAGGGTCAGTCCGGAGGGGGCGGGAGACCGGAGCTTTTCGAGGACCCGCCGGCTCAGGTCCTCCTCGTAGGCGGCCACAGCCCTCATGGCGAAGACGAAGTTTTCGCGCCGGCCGGCAAACGACGCGCCCGGCCCGGAGGCTTCGCGGCCGAGCCAGAGGAGATACTCGAGGGCCGCCTCGAGCGAGGCCAGGGCCGCATTGTTGAGCATGCCGAGTTCGTAATTGCCGGGCGGTTCGCTCCGGTTGGTCTCGACCCGGTAAGGCCTAAGACGCTGCAGGAGATCGCTCTTGCCGAAGAGGACGCCGAGCATCGGCCCGAAGATCTTGTATCCCGAGAAGACCAGCGCGTCGCAGTCGATCCCGCGGACGTCGATCGGCCCGTGGAGAGCATGGTGGACGGCGTCGACAGCAACGACGCATTCCGGCGCCTTGAGCCTCGCGACCGGGATGACTTCGCCCAGCGGGACGATCGACCCGAGGGCGTTGGAGGCCATGGTCACGGCCAGGACCCTGGTCCGCCCGTCCATGAGGCGGAACAGATAATCGAGGTCCAGAGTCCCGTCGGCCGAAACGCGGGCCCTCCGGACCTCGCACCCGGCGCCTTCTCCGAGCACGGTCTCCCAGGACGAGATGTTGGCCATATGGTCGAGGTCGGTGACGACGACATTGTCCCTCCGCCCGACCCGTTCGCGCATGGCGAAGGCCAGGTTGAAGAGCGCCGCCGTGGACGAGGCGTGGAAGCTGATCTCGTCGGACCCCGCGGCGTTCAGGAAATCCGCGACAAGCCTCCGGACCCGGTCCTGGAACCCCGCGGTCTCGAGCTCTGCGGGACAGACTTTCCCGGGCATCGGGTTGAGGGTTCGGCCCGCGGCCTCGGCGGCCTCGGCGGCCGTATCGACCATATGGGTCCCGGCCGCGCTGTTGAGATACAGGCGGGGCGTGCCGTCCGCGGCCCGGGCCGCCAGAGGGAACCGGGTCCGGATGTTCGGAAGGATGCGGGCCAAGGAGGAATGGTCGGGATCAGGTACGTCGTGCATCGAGCCTCGCCTGGAGCGGAGAAAACACTGTATCGGAACGGCCCGCGAAATTCAATCCTTTTTTCCCGCCTCCAGGACCGCCCCGGGGTCCGCCCCTTCCGCGAATCCGTAGTAGGTCCGGGCCAGACGCACGTCGTTCGCCCCGAGCCGGACATCCCGGCTCCCCGGTCCCGAAAAAAGGAGGAACGTGCCGGTCCCGGCCCCGGCCCGGCAATCGCGGATGGAAGCCCCGGAGACCCGCCGAAACAGAACGGCCGGGTCGGCGCCGCCGGCCTGCGCCTGGCGCGCGCTCAGGCCGTCAAGGGTCAGGCCCTCGACCTCGTCGAAAGCGAAGGCGCTCCTCCACCGGGAATAGAGCGGCGATTCCCAGACGACCTCGAAATCCCTGAGCCGCAGGTTCCGGGCCTGCTTGAAGACGATGGCGTGTTCGGCCTTATCGTACGGGGCGGCCGGGTCGTGGGCCATGACCAGCCTGACGTTTTCGAAGCTGATCCCATCCAGCCAGGAATCCGGGTGGCCGTTGCAGACGCTCGACCCGAAGCCGCGGGCGACGACGTTCTGGATCTTGACGTTCCGGATCGCGCCGGCCGGCCGGTCTTTGTCCTTCGGCCAGCCTGCGTGGACTTCGCTCCGTTTCCTGATGTCGAAATGGAAGGGCTCGCCGTCGCCCCACTAGAACCAGTCGTGGCGGACCGTCTCGATCGTCAGGTTGGAGAGGACGACGTTCTCGACCGCGCCGCCGTCGAAGGTCATGAAGGCGAGGCCCCGGTTGGAGCGGCTGATGACGCAATTGTCCACGGTGACGTTCCGGATGCCGGCGATGTTCCCGTCGCAGAACTTGACGGCGCTGGAAGCCGAGGACAGGCGGCAGTTGGTGACCGTGATGTTCTCGCAGGGCCGGGCCGGGCCGAACCAGTCCATCGAATAGAAGACCAGGGCGTCGTCGCCGGTCTCGATGGTCGAGTTGGCAATACGGACATCCCGGCAGCCGTCGGGGTCGATCCCGTCCGCCCAGACCCCCTTCTCGAGGCTCGACGAAATATAGACGCCGTCGATGACCAGGCGTTCGCAGCCGACCGGATTGATGGTCCAGGACGGAGAATCGATGAACGAGACGCCCTCGATCCTCCCGCCGCGGCGCAGGCGTCGACGGCCCTCTGAATAGCCGCCCCGGCGTTGTCGGCCCGGCGTCCCGTGGCCCCGAAGTCCCTGACATCGAAAACGGCGGGGCGGGAGTTCTGGGCGGAGGCCGCGAAGGCCGCCGGGGCGAGGGCAAGCCCGAAAACAACGGTCCGGAGAGTGAAACGGGCGATGGGACGGCGCATGCGCGATCTCCTTTGCGGGCGGAACGGAATCTGTTCATCCCGTCTATATGCAAAGGCGGGACACATGTCAAGGAGCCCCTTTCCGCCGAATCCCGAGCTTCACGCGGGAGGGGACACGCCGGCGGGCGGAAGAATGGCTATGGGCGATTTAGGGCCGCCCGGGGAATTGACCGGCCGGACACACGGACTTAGAATAGCGGCGTGTCCCGGCCCCGGAACGGATGCGTCCGGGCGCCGGGGGAGGGAGCGCCCGAAGAAGGAGAAGGCCATGGAGAGACGGAGATTCCTGGAGAAGGCGGCCGCCCTGTGGCCGGCCTCCGGAGCGGCCTTCGGCTTCGGCAAGGGGCGCCTCGGGGCCGCGGCCCGGCCGGGCCGGTCTGAGGACGAGGCCGACGCTGTTCTCCACAAGGTCAGGACCGCGATGCTCACGATGCAGCGCCACGCCTGGGAGCAGGGCGTCGCGGCCCAGGCTCTTCTCGAGCTGGGCGAAGAAGACCTGGTGATACTCATGGCCAGGGAGGCCGTGGCTCGCATCTGGCCGGACGGACGGCTCGGGCAGGTGTGCGACAACCACGGCGTCACGGACCCCGGCGCCAACGGAGAGGCCGTACTTTGGGCCGGGCGGAAAGCGGGAGATCCGGGACTCGAAAAGGGAGCCGCGAGAATGCTCGAATATTTCCTGCACCAGGCTCCCCGGAGGGAGGATGGAACGTTCTACCACATCGACGACAAGCCGCAGGTCTGGGTCGATTCCATGTACATGGCCCCGCCCTTCCTCGCGGTCGCCGGGCGGCCCGACGAGGCAATGCGGCAGGTCGAGGGTATCCGCCGGCTTCTCTGGAACGAGGAGGCGAAGCTCTTTTCCCACATCTGGGACGACGCCGTCAACGATTTCGGACGGAAGGACTTTTGGGGCGTCGGGAACGGCTGGGCCGCGGCCGGGATGACCCGCGTCCTGCGGGCCCTGCCCGAGGCCATGGCCGATGAAAAGGAGCGCCTCAAGACCTTCATCAAGGACGTGGTGGACGGCTGCCTGGCCCGCCAGCGCGGAGACGGCCTCTTCCATGACGTCCTCGACAACCCGGGCTCTTTCGTCGAGGTCAACCTGGCCCAGATGCTGTCCTACACGATTTACCGCGGCCTGGCCGGGGGCTGGCTGAGCCGGTCCTACCGGACCCGGGCCGACAGGATGAGGGAGGCCGCCCGGGCCAAAGTGGACGCGCTCGGGCTCGTCCGGGACGTCTGCGGCTCGCCGACCTTCGAGGCGCCCGGGACGGCGACGGAGGGCCAGGCGTTTCATGTTTTGATGGAAGCCGCACGGAGAGATCTGAAGACATCATGAAAAGCCGCCGACCGAACTTTTTTCAGATATTTCCCGGCTTGAGATGGGCGCAGGCGATGCCGCGCGGCGTGTTGCATTTGTTGCAGGAGATGCACTCCGACTTGAGGATCTTGCCAAGCCGGAAATTTCGGACCAGGTACGGGTCGCGGATGAACGGCCGGCTCATCGAGACCAGGTCGGCCCGCCCTTCGAGGACGATCCTCTCCGCGACGGCGAGAGTCCTGATCCCGCCGAGTCCGAACACCGGAATCCCGACGGCCGCTTTGATGCGGGCGGCGCCGGCCACGAAATAGCCTTCGTCCTGCTCGGAGCGCAGTCCGGGCCAGATCGACCCGCGGCCCGCCTCGGCCATCCCGCCGCTCACCTCTATCCCGTCGAGTCCGGCCGCCGCCAGGATCTCGGCCGCCGCCACGGCGTCCTCCGGTGTCAGCCCGCCGTCGAGAAAATCGGAGGCGTTGAGCTTGGCGATAACGGGGAATCCGACGCCCAGAATCGACTTCGTCCAGCCCAGGATTTCGACGAGGACGCGGCACCGGTTCCCGATCGAACCTCCCCATGCGTCGCCTCTCCGGTTGGTGTGCGGCGAGAGAAAGCTGCTGAGCAGGTAGCCGTGGGCGGCGTGGAGCTGGACGCCGTCGAAACCCGCCGCCCATGCCCTGCGGGCGGCCTGCACGAAATCCTCGATGAGGGCCTTGATCTCGTCCGCCAAAAGCTCGCGCGGCATGACTTTCGAGACCGGGTCGAAAACGGCCGACGGGGAAACGGGGACGCAACCGCAGAGCCGTTCCTTCGTCTGGCGGCCGGAGTGGGCGATTTGCAAAAAGAGGCGGGAAGGGTGGCGGTGGACGGCCTCGGCGATCATGGCCAGGCCTTCGATGAACCTGTCGTCGAACACGGCCAGTTGACGCGGGCTGGCCTTGCCCGAGGGTTGGACATAGGCGTGGCCGGAGATGATCAGGCCGACCTCGCCCTCGGCCAGCCGGCCGAAGAGCTCAGCCTGCCGGGCCGTGGCTTCCCCGTTTTCTGCGGCCATATAGTCCTGGGTCGCGGAACGGGCGAAGCGGTTGGCAACATCTATGCCGCCGACGGCCACGGGGGTGAAAAGAATCGAGTCGGTCATGGCGGCCGTCCTTTCCCTCGAGGAGTTTCCCGGAAAACCCGCGGCCTCCGGGCCGGGGCTCCCATTATAACAGAAGGGAGAGACCTCCGGCCTCCCGTTTCGGCCCCGGTCCCGGGGGGCAGGCCCCGGCGGTCCGCGTCTTGACAGCCGGGGCGGCATGTTGAAGAATGCCGGTCGAGGGGCCGGCGGCAACGGATGCCGGTTCCCGGCTCCGGAACCAACAGTGCTCCATGTCGCGAGGAGACAGACCATGACCGGACCCGATTCTTTTCACACCCGTGGCCGGGCCCTTGGGGCCTTCTTGAGATGGGCCGGGCCGCTTTTGCCGGCCGGCCTGATGTGCCTCTCCGCGTGCTGCGCGCGAGTTCCCCAAGCCACCGGCGGGGCCGTCGATTCCCTCCGTGTCATGACCTTCAACATCCGCCATGACGAGCCGGCGGACCGGGACAACGCCTGGCCCGGGCGCAGGGACAAGGTCGCGGGCACGATCGCCTTTTTCCGCGCCGACGTCGCCGGCCTGCAGGAGGTCCTCGCCCCGCAACTCAGGGACCTGGAGCGTCTGCTGCCCGGCTACGGCTGGGTCGGGGCCGGTCGGGACGACGGCCGGCAGGCCGGCGAATTCAATCCCGTCCTTTATCTTAAGTCCCGCTTCCGGGTGATGGACTCTTCGACGTTCTGGCTGTCGGAAACTCCGGACCGTCCGAGCCGCGGATGGGACGGTGCCTGCCCCAGGGTCGTCACGTGGGCCCGGCTGATGGATACCCGAACCGGGTCGGAATTCACGGCCTTCAACACCCACTTCGACCATGTCGGCCCGAGGGCCCGGGCAGAGAGCGCCCGCCTCCTCCTCGCCCGGGCCGCGGCCATAGGGGGGGATCATCCGGCTATCGTGACCGGGGACTTCAACTGCGGCCGGGAGGAGGAACCGTATCGGATCCTGGTTTCCGGCTCCGGCCCGGCGCCGGTTTTCGAAGACGCCCGCGACCTCTCCCGGCAGCCCCCCTATGGCTCGTCGTACAGCTTCAACGGCTTTTCGACGGCCGTGCCCCGCGGAGGCCCGATCGATCACATCTTCGTCCGTGGCGTATCGTCCGTCCTCCGGTGCGGCGTCATCTCCGACTTCTGGGACGGGCGCCCGGCTTCGGACCATTTCCCGGTCTTCGCCGAGGTCCGCCTTGCGTCCCGCTGATGTTTGGGCTATTGTAGGCCCTTACGCTTCGGACCGAAACCCGGAAGGCATGAGCATCAGCGATACCGAACGCGCCGTCATCGACGTCCTGGACAGGCTCGGCATCCCGTACCGCCGCCACGAACATCCTCCAGTGGCCACGGTCGAGGAGGCGGAGAAGCACTGGGCGGACCTGCGGGGCGCGCACTGCAAGAATCTCTTCCTCCGCAACAAGAAAGGCAATCATCACTTCCTCGTGATCGCGCCGGCCGCCAAGCCGGTCGACCTCCGGGCCCTGAACGCGGCCTTGGGCGAGGACCGGCTGAGCTTCGCCTCGCCGGAGAGGCTCGAACGCTGCCTTGGGCTCGAGCCCGGCTCCGTTTCACCTTTCGGGCTGATCAACGACGCGGAGAGGTCCGTCCGGGTCGTCGTCGACGATGGCCTCACGGAGGCCGCCTTTCTCGGTTTTCATCCCAACACGAACACCGCAACGCTCGAGATCTCCGGAGCCGATTTCGAGAAGTTTCTGGCCTGGTGCGGAAACCCGGTAAGCCGCCTCAGGCTCTGAACCATGGAGCTTCAGATGAAGATTCTGAGACCTTTTCCCGTAGTTGTCCTGGCCTTGGCGTTGGCCCTTACCGGCTGCCGAAAAGACGCCGAAAGCCCCCGGCCGGAGGCCGAAACAACCGCAGATGTCAAGCGGCCTGAGGCCGTCGAGCCCGCCCGCATTGCGGTTCAACACATCCTCGTCGCGTTCAAAGGATCAATTCCCGAGGACACAGTGATCCGGACCCGCGAGGAGGCCCAGAAGTTGGCGCTCGAGCTGTTCGGACGAGCCAGGGCCGGAGAGGATTTCGACGCCTTGGTCAAGCAATTCACGGACGACGAGTACCCCGGTATCTATAGGATGGCCAACGCCGGGGTCGACCCGGACGCCGCAGTCAAAGAATATTCCCGGACGCGGATGGTCAAGTCGTTCGGAGACGTGAGCTTCGGACTCGAAGTCGGCGGGATCGGCCTGGCCGTCTACGACCCGGCTGCGAGTAAGTACGGATGGCACATCATCAAGAGGCTGGAGTAGGCCGGGTGAGAAGAGCGGGCCTGCCGCGATTGGGTTGTGCCATGGCCGCGATGGCCGCCGTCGTCCTGACCGCGGCCAACGTTCCGCTGCAAAAGGTCCCCGAGCCGAAAATCCCGTTCAGGATACTGAAATACGTCTGCGCCCGCACCGCCGGCCCGATCACGGTCGACGGGCGGCTCGACGAGGCCTCCTGGACCGAGGCCGAATGGACCGAGGTCTTCGGCGACATCGAGGGTCCCTCGAAGCCCGAGCCCAGGTTCCGGACCAGGGCCCAAATGCTCTGGGACGACGCCTATCTCTATATCGGCGTTTACCTCGAAGAGCCGGACGTCTGGGCCACTCTCACGGAGCGGGACTCCGTCATCTTCCAGGACAACGACTTCGAGGTCTTCATCGACCCGGACGGGGACACCCACGACTATTACGAGCTGGAGGTCAACGCCCTGAACACGGTCTGGGACCTCCTCCTCGTCAAGCCCTACCGCGACGGCGGGCCGGCCGTCAACGCCTGGGACATCCAGGACCTCAAGACCGCCGTCGACGTCCAGGGCACCCTCAACGACCCCTCGGACAGGGATCGGGCCTGGACCGTGGAAATGGCCGTCCCGTTCCGGGTCCTGCGGGAGTGCATCCCCAGCAAGCCGGAGCGTCCCGCGCCCGGAGACCAGTGGCGCATGAACTTCTCCCGCGTCGAGTACCGGCCGGACGTCGTGGACGGCGCCTACGTCAAGGCGAAGGACAAGGCCACGGGACGCGCGCTTCCGGAGGACAACTGGACCTGGGCCCCCCAGGGTGTCGTCAACATTCATTATCCGGAGATGTGGGCTTTCGTCCAGTTCTCCGAGAGACCCTCCGGCAGACGCGCCGGGAAGTTCGCCGAGCGTCCGGAGGAAAAACTGAAATGGGCCCTGCGCAGGATCTACTACCGGGAGCGCGGGCAATTCGCGGACCGCGGAGTTTTCGCGCCGGACCTCGAGGGACTGGGCTTGGGCTCGGCCCGGGAGCTCAAGGTCAAAGGCTGGCGTTACCCGCCGGTCATCCGGGTCACGGACAGTCTGTTCGAGGCCGTGTACAGCGACAAGGCGGGCATGAGCTGGCACATCCGGCAGGACGGCCTCGTTTGGAAGGACGAGCCGGACGCGCCTCCGGCAAAATAGCCGGCCCGGCCGGAAAGGGGAGAACGGCATGAAACGAAGATCATACGGCGTCGCGGGCGCCATCCTTCTCGCCGCCTCCACCGCGGCCGCCCTGTCCGCCGGGGGGCTGCCCCGGGCCAAGCCGGAGGACGTGGGCATGTCGTCCAAACACTTGGCCTACATCGACCGGATCGTCAACGCAGCCGTCGAGCGCAAGGACTTTCCCGGGGCCGTGGTCCTCGTCACGCATAAGGGCAAAACCGTCTTCCGCAAGGCCTTCGGGGAATCCCAGTGGGTGCCGGTCCCGAAGCCGATGACCGAGGACATGGTTTTCGACCTGGCCTCGCTGACCAAGCCGGTGGCCACGGCGACCTCGGTCATGATCCTGGTCGAGCGCGGGCAAATCCGGCTCTGGGACCTGGTCCGGGACTACGTGCCCGAATTCGTCCCCTACCTGCACGAGAGGGGAGTGCCGGGGGAAGGGGTCCGGCTCTGGCACCTCCTGACCCACACCTCGGGACTCCCGCCTTACACGGACCCGGGGGAGGTCGAGAAGGCCTACGGGAACCCCGTCGCCACGGAGGACCTGGTCAGGGTCATCGCCCGACTCCCCAAAGAGGCCCCGGCCGGGCGGCAGTTCACGTACAGCTGCCTGAACTACATCACCCTGGCCTACATCCTCCAAGAGGTGACCGGGCAGACGATCGCCGACTTCGCGGCCGAGAACATCTTCCGGCCGCTCGGCATGACCCGGACGCTCTTCAACCCGCCCGATGCGCTCAAAGACATGTGCGTGCCGACCGAGGTCGTCGACGGAGCGCCCCTGCGCGGCGTCGTCCATGACCCCCTGGCCCGGCTCCAGGGCGGCGTTTCCGGCAACGCCGGGCTCTTTTCCACCGCCGACGACCTGTCGGTCTTCGCCCAAATGATGCTTGACGGCGGCGCGTACGGCAAGGTCCGTATCCTCAGCCCCCTGGCGGTCAAGCGGATGACCGAGGTCTTCCCGAGGGCTGCGCCCTCGGGACGCGGCTTCGGGTGGGACCTCACCTCAGACTACGGCACCGTGAGGGGCGACCTGTTCGGGTATTCCTCGTACGGCCATTCCGGCTATACGGGCACATCGCTCTGGGTCGACCCGGAAACGCGGACGGCCGTCATCCTCCTGACCAACAGCGTCCACCCCGACGACAAGGGCGATATCATCGCGATGCGCAGCAAGGTCGCCAACATCGTGGCCGCCTCCATCGACCGGGGAAATAAATTTTGACATTCCTTTTTTCGGTGTGGTAGATTCTGGCCGAGGCCGGAGCGGCGTGAAGGTTCAGATCGAACGCGACATTTACATCCGGGCCACCCGGTGTTTCGAGCTTCTGTCTCAGGCCCGGCAGACATTCCAAGACTATCTCGACGACATCATCCCGCCCAACGACCCGACTTACTACCGGGCCCGGAATTTTCTCAAGGAAGGCCGGGCCTTTTTCGACCAGACCGTCCAGGACGCCAAGAAGCTCCTGGGCCCGATTCCGATCTATGCCAGCAAGGACTTCGAGGGCTGGCGGGCCCAGATCCTCGAGGAAAACAAGATCGTCGTGCACGGGCAGACCCTGGAGGACCTGAAAACCGAACTCCTGGGCGACGAGTTTCTTCAAACGCTCATGACTCCCCGGGAGATCGAGGCCTACATCGGCGCCCGGTTTGAGGCCCAGCAGACCGGCAAGCGGAAACTCTCCAACATCAAGATCCGGATGACCATCGACCGGCTGGCCGGGCTGCTCCAGGACGGGCAGGAACTCCAGAAATCGGCCCAGCGGAAACAGCAGGGCCTGCCTCTCTGAGCGGACCTCTACCTGGCCGCCGTCTTGTCTCTCCAATAGCGCAGCTTGCCGACGCCGGCCCGGTCCGGCGAGCCGTCGAAGGCCAGCCCGTAGAGCGACTCCCGGGCCTCGACGAGCGGCCGGCCCTTGAAAAAGGCCGCAGTCAGGTTGACGATCGTGTAGGATACGGCCCCGTCACCGGCGACGGCGAACAGAAAATCGCCGTTGGTTTCGAAATCCCCAATCCCGACGCGGCCGGCATCGTAGGTGTAACGGGGACGGCGCCAGTCGCGGCTGATGTCCATCCTGAGGTCGAGCTTGACCCCGACCGTGATATCCCTCCCCCCGCTCCGGATTCTCACCCCGGCCGCCGCGCCCTCCGGCGACGAGGGAAGCGCGGAAATCCGCTCGAGCCAGGGCCCCGGGTCGGCCTGGGCATCGTGCGGGACGAGGACGGTCGTCAAGACGTCCGCCCCGCCCAGCTCGAAGTGCCGGCTCGCGGTCTGATGGATCAGCCATTCGTCCTGGTAGTGCCTCTTCTCGGGCTCGACGCCCTCGAGACTGTTGGGGTCGGACAAGAAGACGAGGAGCAGCCGCTTTCCCCCGGGCAGGAGATCGCCGCGGATGCTGTCGTAGCCGATGTCGTACCAATGGTCTCCGCGAGCCTGGATCTTTTGGGCATGCCACAGGCCGGCCATCGTGAAATAGTCCTCGCGCAGAGACTTGAAAATGTCGAATACGACGAAGCACTCGGGGTCCTTGACATAGACGACCACCCGGTCCGCCTGGTAGCCCCAGCCGTCGTCGACGACCCGGGTCCGGCTGTAATCGAAATCCGGGAAGGTCAGGAAATCGACCTTCTGGGTCCTGACGGGTCGGTAGGACCCCGCGTCGCGCAGGAAGTCGAGCAGCCCCTGGCCGGGGACGGCGTCCCGGACACTGTACCTGTATTGCCCCGCGGCCTGCCCCAGCCAGATCTTTTCCGGACGCACGCACATCCGGTTATGAAAATAATCCTGGCGGTAGGCCCCGAAAGGCCCGGACGGCATGAAGTCGCGATACCCGCCGTCGTGAAGGAGGACGGACCCTCCCGACATCAGGAGGACGAGGCTGTTTTCGTCGGCGTGCCCGTGGGTCATCTTCTCCTCTTCGACGGGGATGGTGTCTCGCAGGTAGTCGCGGAAATTCAGGCCGCCGTCGCCCTCGTCGCGGTAGTTGAGGAGTGCGTAAGTCGACCCCTCGTCCCAGCCGTTCCGGAAGACGATCTTCTTGCCCACCACGTCGTCCAGGACTTGTCCGGACAGGACGCCCGGCCGGGCCGCGGGCACATCGTCCGACCCCCAGCGGTAGGCGTCGAGAAGCATGTACCCGAGACCCACGTTGTCGGGTTTGGAAAAATTGACGAACCGGCCGGCGATCGTGTCGGCGGCCCACTTGCAGGCGGGGTCGTGAAGCCGGGCCGCGGCCGCCTCGAAAAAGACCAGAAAGTGGGTCCAGTTGGCCTGCCAGTGCGCGTCGCCGAAGTCGGGGACCATCCCGGCCGGGCTCATGAGATTCACGTAGTACCGGGCGTAGTAGAAAAACTCGGGCGTCTCGAAGAGCGCGGGCAGCCGGCCGATCGCGTCGGCATAGCCCAGGAGGGCGTAAAGCCAGACGCCGTTGTAGAGCATCGCGTCCTCGATCTGCCAGGCCCCCCAGTTGTCGTCGCCGAGAGCCCGGCGTTGCATCTCCCAGAGACGGGCCTGGGGATGACCGGGCAGCGCCCTGACCCCCCAGGCCAAAGTCTCGGCCCGCAGGGCCGAACGATTCATGGGCCCCCACTCCTGCGTCGTGAGGAGGTAGCGCATGCTGGCGGCGATCAGGCTCTCGGCCCTGGCGCTTTCCGGGGCCGAGAACCGCCCCAGACGGTGGAGCGTCTCGTAGGCCCGGATGTAGCGCATGGCCGTGAAGAAATCCGGCAGCGCGGGGACGCCGTCGGCATAGTCGGGGCGCAATTTCACCGAGGACTCGGGATAGGCGGAGCGGAAATCCCCGTAGGTCAGGAGAATGGCCTTGGCCCTCTCGGCGTGCTCCGGCCTCCCGTCCTTTTCATAAAGGGTGGCATAGATCGCGGCCGTTTCCAACAGTCCTCCGGGCCCGCGATAACCGAAGACGCTCAGGGGGTCGAAAGTCTCGCGCCAGCGGGCCAGGATTTCGCTTTGGTGTTCGTAGGCCCAATCCGCCGAGGCGCGGGCGTAGGAGAGGTAGGCTTCCCGCGACGGGCCGCCTTTCGCCGCCGCCGCGGGTCCGGCCGCCAGGGCCATGGATACCAAGAGGGAGACAAGGGCCAGTCCGGAGATCGTTTTTTTCATGGACGTTTCCTCCACCGGTTTTCTTTTAACACATTCGTGAGGGGTAATCAAAAATTCCTGCGGTCGGCCTGGCCTTTCCGGCTCATGTACAATTGAAGGGGAGATTTCGGTCAAGGAGGACGGCATGGCAGGGACGAAGAAACCGCGCCTGGACTGGGTCGAAGCCCCGGCCGCGGCGGTCGGCGAGTCCGGACCGCCTCCGACCGGGCCCCCGGTCGCGGACGCCGGCGTCCTGGACGCCTATTCGCGGGCCGTCATCCAGGTGGTGGAAAGCGTGGGCCCGGCCGTCGTCAGCATCTCGCTCGGCCGAGATTCCCGCGCCGAGGAGTTCGAGCCGCTCGGGGCCGGCTCGGGCTTCGTCATCGCTCCCGACGGATACATCGTCACCAACAGTCATGTCGTGCAGAACGCCCCCAGGATCGAAGCCGCCTTCACCGACGGAAGACGGCTCAAAGCCACTCTGGTCGGCAAGGACGATTCGACGGATATCGCCGTGATTGAAGTCAGCGCCTCGGCGCTCGCCTTCGCCAGCCTCGGGCGCTCGGCCGGGCTGCGGGTCGGCCAGCTGGTCATCGCGGTCGGCAACCCCTTCGGCTTCCAGTCCACTGTATCGACCGGGGTCATCTCCGCCCTGGGACGCTCCCTGCGCAGCCGGCAGGGGCGCCTGATCGAGAACGTCATTCAACACACGGCCCCGCTCAACCCGGGAAATTCCGGCGGACCGCTGCTCGATTCGCACGGCCGGGTGGTCGGTATCAACACCGCCATCATCGCCATGGCGCAGGGGATAGGCTTCTCGATCCCGGCCGATACGGCCCGCTCCGTGGTCTCCCAGCTCATCAGTCACGGCCGGGTGAGTCGCAGTTATCTGGGGATCGTGGGGGTTCGCCGGCCTCTCGACCGGAGGTTCGTGAGGTTCTTCCATCTGAGCCAGAGCCACGCCGTCGAGCTGGTTTCCCTCGACCCGGACGGCCCCGCCCTGAAAGCCGGGCTGCGGACCGGCGACATCCTGGTGGCCATGAACGGCGAGAGCGTGGCCAGCATCGACGATATCTACCGCATCCTGGCGGAATGGCCGGTGGGCCGGGAACTCAAGGTCACGGCCCTCCGCGGCAAGGACCTCAACGACTTCCCGGTGAGGCCCGTAGAGGCCGCCCACTGAGCGCTCGGGGGGATTCCACGCCCCGGCCTGGGCCATTCACAAGTCGAGGCGGCCGGACATGCGCGGCATTTCGCAGGCCCGGCACCCTTCCTGGACTCCCGGCGTTTTTATGAACAGTCCGGGCTAGAGCAGGACCTTCTTGACGATGTCAACCAGGCCCAGGGCATAGTCGATTTCCGTCAGCGGGATGTTCTTCTCCTTGGCGATCTTCGTGAAACGCCCGTCCTTGTTGCTGTCCCTGGTGACGACGAGATAGTCGGCCAAGGGGGCCACGGCGTCGATCATCCGCTCGTTGTCGCTGCCGGGAGCGCCGCGCAGGGCCGTCCCTCCGATGTGGATGGCCATGACGAAGATCTTTTTCTGCTTGCAGTACTCGATGAGTTTCTTGAGGCGGGCTTCCTCGGCCTCGAGGGTGAGCCCGGACGCTCCCATGCCCTTCAGGCTGGCGCCAATGGCGAATATCACGGTCTTGTAGGGCGTCCCCGCCGGAAACTCGGCCAGGTCCGTGTAGCTTTCGACGTGGAATCCGGGGCCCGACTCTTGGCCTCCCAGGCCCACGCCTCCGGCCAACATCGCGACGGTGGGCACGTCGCAGTAGTCGTATTTGATCTCCGCCTCTTCCAGGACGACGTTGAGGCTGTTGACGTCGGCGCTCTGGCCGGCCGACGTGGTCAGGACGGGAAGGCCCGCCCTGGGCACGGTCTGGCCCGAAAAGGCCAACGCGACACACAAGAGCGCCGCGCAGGCGGCGGCCGCAATCCGGATTATTTTGGTCATGATTGTTCTCCTATCGGGTCCGTCCCCCGTCCCGGCCCGTCTCGGGCTCCATCAAGACGTCGAAGGCCTGGACGGCTTTCCTCCACGAGGCCGGAAGCTCCGGCTTGCCCCGGCTGTAGGTCCTTTTTTGGGTGTCGTAAAGGAACAGATGGTGATACTTGACGAGCAGGTCGTCGCCCAGCTTCCACCAGGCGTCAACGACGGTCTGGGCGTTGTTGAGGCAGAAGCCGGTCAGGAACTTGGCCGCCTCGGCGGGTTTCTTCCGGAAGAGCTCGACGGCGCGGACGTCTATCTCCGGCACCCGGCCGATCACGGCGGCCTCGTACTTGGCCTGGGCCTCCTCGACGTCCTTGATCGCCTCGGAATAGGCCACCTGGACGTGGAAATCGACGTAATCGAACGCCCAGCGGGCCGAGGCGCGGTTGAACGCCCAGTGGTCTCCGACCGCGAACGACTTCGGCAGCTCCGTCGCGCCCGCGTAGAACGGCATGTAGCAGGCCGTGTCCTGAGAGCCGAACGACAGCCAAACGATGCCGCCGATGGGGCCGGGGAGGCCGGCCCGGCATTGGGTCACCGTCGTGTATTCCGCCCGGGCATCGTCGATGACCCTGGTCTGGCGGTAGTAGTTCGGGTTCTTGAAGGGTCCGCCCCGGATGCCCTGGACCGGGTCGAACGGCGTGCCGTAGCTCCGGTCCCTGGTCATGGCCATGATGTCCTGGAGCGACAGCTTCTTATCCGGCTTGACGGAGAACGGCAGGTCCATGTTGGGGGTCGAGGGCTTGAACTTCCGCGAAGGGGCGGCCAGGTCGCAGAAGCGCCAGAGGCGCTGGATGCGGCCGTCGCTGCTCGCGGCGCTGCCTTCCTGCGGGGAATAGGCCTTTTTCCAATTGAACGGCTGCCCGCCCGCCGGGTCGTAGAAATCCATCTCAACGGCCAGGGAGACGGCGTTCGGCGAGGCCATGAAGAAATCCGGCCGCGCGAGGTCGATCTCGCCGATTCGCGATTCGTTGGGGCAGACGCTGACCTCGTCGTCGGGCACGCGCTGGGCCGCCCAGACCGAGCCCGGCTTGCCGCTTTCGGGGGTCCAGAGGGGGCCGACCGGCATGATCTCGAAGAGCCAGGCTTCGTTCGGGTCGGCGACGGCCAGCATCTCACCCCCGTCGTGGAAACCGTAGCCGTACTTCTCCGTCAGGTCGCCCATGATCCGGATGGCCTCCCGGGCGGTCGAGGCCCGCTCCATGGCCAGCATGGTCAGCATGGTCAGGTCGATCCGGGCCGCGGGGGTGGGGTTTTGCATCTTGCGCCGGCAGCCCACGGTCGATTCGCCGATGGCCACCTGGCGGTCGTTCATGTAGCCGAACATGCCGTGGTGATAGCCGTAGGTGTGGGGAACTTCGGGGATTTCGAGGCCGGTGGAGTCCTTCTTGTAGAGGTCCCATTTCAGGCCTTCGGATGGCGGCCAGGTCCGGTACTGGGAAATGTGATAGATTTTCCGTGTCGAGCCGGGCTTGTGGTCGGCAGCCGCGACGTGACGCCACGTCCAGTCGCACAGGCCGCAGTCGCAAGTGTGGGTGGTCATGACCGAACCGTCGGCCGAGGCATCCTTGCCGACCAGGATGGACGTGCAGCCGTCCCGGGCGAGGACGACCTCGTCCCCCGGGGCCGCGGCCGGTCCCGCCTTGCGGCCGTTCGGAACCCCGCTCGCGAGGAGCGCGAGGGCCAGGACTCCGGCCAGACAAACGAGATGTCTCCGCTTCATATCGACCTCCTGACGCAGTTTCGGCGCAACCCGGGCCGCCGTGCCGTCGACTCTATCGGGTTCCTCTCGAATCGGTGCCGCTCAGGACGTCGACGGCCCTGACGGCTCTGTCCCACCATTCGGCCTCGGCTGCCGCGATGCGGCCTTTCCGGCGCTTGGCGGGGTCGTACGAGGACAAGTGGTTGTATTTGACCCAGAGGTCGTCGCCGAGCTTCCACCACGCGTCGACGACGCTCTGGGCGTTGTTCAGGCAGTATCCGGTCAGGAACCGGGCCGCCTCGGACGGCTTCCGGGCGAAGATCTGTCCGGCTTTTTCGTCGACCTCGGCGACCCGCGCCAGGGCGCCCTCTTCCCAGGTTTTCCTGGCCTCGCGCACATCGACGATGGCCGCGTTATAGGCGACCTGGGTGTGAAAATCGACGTAGTCGAAAGCCCAGCGGGCGGCCCGGCGGTCGAGGACCCAGTGGTCGCCGACCGAGAACGATTCGGGGATCGCCGCGACGCCCGCGTAGAACGGAATGTAGCAGGAGGTGTCCTGGGCGCCCAGGGCCACCCAGACAATGCCGCCGATGATGTCGGGGAGCCAGGAGCGGCATTGGGTGACGGTGGTGTATTCGACGTTGGGCACGCTGATCAGACGCGCGCCCCGGTGGTAGTTGGGGTTCTGGAACGGCCCTCCCCGGATCCCCCTCACGGGGTCGAACTGGCTGCCCTCCGACTTGTCCCGGGTCATGGCCATCACATCCCGGACCGAGATCTTCCCGTCGGGCTTGACAGAGAACGGAAAATCCATGTTCGAGGTGTCCGGGGAGAACTTGCGGGAGGGGGCGACCAGGTCGAAGAACCGCCACAGCCGCGAGCGGCGTCCTCCCGTGCTCGCCGCGCTGCCCTCGGCCGGGCAGTAGGCCCGCTTGAAACTGAAGGCCCGGCCGCCCTCGGGGTCGTACAACCCCGCCTCGGTCGCGTACGAAACGACGTTGGATGAGGCCATGAAATGATCCGGGTCGCCGAGGTCGATCTCGCCGATGCGGGACTCGTTCGGGCAGACGGAGACCTCGTCGTCCGGGACTCTCTGGGCCGCCCAGACAGCGCCCGGCTTGCCGTTCTCCGGCGTCCAGAGGGGGCCGACCGGCATGATCTCGAACACCCAAACCTCGCGGGGATCGGCGACGGCCAGCATTTCCCCTCCGTCGTGGAACCCATAGCCGTACTTTTCGCCGAGCGAGCCCATGAGGGCGATCGCCTCGCGGGCGGTCGCCGCGCGTTCCATGGCCAGGAGCGTGAGCGTGGTGATATCCATCTTGGCCGCCGGCGTCGGGTTCGACATCTTGCGCTGATTGCCGATCGTCGATTCGCCGATGGCCAGCTGGTGATCGTTCATGTAGCCGAAGACCGCGTGATGGTATCCGTAGGTATGGGGGACTTCCGGAATCTCGAGCCCGGCCTCGTCGTTCTTTATCATGTCCCACTTGAGGCCTTCCGAGGGGGGCCAGGTCCGAATCTGGTTGATACGGTGGATCGGCCGTTTCGCGCCGGGTTTGTGGTCGGCGGCCGGGACGTGCCGCCAGGTGAAATCGCAGACGCCGCAGTCGGCGGCGTGAGTGGTTATCGTCGAGCCATCGGCGGAGGCGTCTCTGCCCACCATGATGACCGTGCAGGCCTCGGGAGTCCCGGCCGGAATGAAGGCGTCGGGCCCGGCCGGGGGCGTGCAGACGAGCCGGAGCCCGGCCAGAGCCCCAACCGCCAGGACCATCAGGACCAGGAAGATTTTTCTCTCACGAATCACGGGGACCTCCCTTTGCGTCAATTGTGCACGACCTTGGCTTCCTCCGCCCCCGACGGGTCGGCGAAATAGCGGCCGAGTCCGGAGGCCGTGATCTCGGCGTATCGGGGCATGTTCCGGATGACGACCGGCCGGTCGGGGTTCTTCTTGCCGAACTGCTTGAGGATTTCCAGGGTTACCGAGCAGTGCTGTCCGACCCGCTTCTCCATCGACCAGCCGGAGGCGTCGTAGGGCACGAAGAGCTTCTTCTTGCCGGCCAGGCTGAGCAGGAAGGGGTCCTTGCCGTCCAAGAGAAACCGGGGCGTCTTGGGTCCCGTCGGCTGGTCGAGAAACGGGATGGGAGCCTCGAGGAGGAAGGGGAGAGTATCGGAGTAGTCGCCGATCTCCCGATGGGAAAGGCCCCGGAACCCCGAGGGGGAGGGTTCGACATGGTTGTCGAATCCCTGCACGGCCTTGACGGTCAGGGCGGCCAGGGTGGCGATCTTGACGGACTTCTCCGGGGCCACGATGCAGTTCGTGACGGGAAACATCGTCTCGGCACCGTGCATATCGACCGCGACGTCCACATGCTCCCGGCGCATGATCTCCATGGCGCCGTAAGTCACCCGCTCCATCAGCGGCCCGTCGGGCCGCCCGGGCCAGGTGCGATTCACATTTCGGACATCGATGAAGGACAGCATCTGTTTTTCCGGATAGTGGATGTAGACGTCCGGGTCCGGCCACTGGTCGAGCGGCGAGGCGTCGCGGTTGCCCATCCGGAATCTGGCCGACCCCCAGTCCGTGGGGATCTCGAAGTAGAGCGGATACCCGTCGCCCGGCCTGGTGTTCCGGCTGGCACTGTTGTTAAAAAACGGGATGACGTAGAGAGTCCCCTTTTCGACGACCGCGTTCTCGATGACCAGCAGGCAGGCCAGGAGGCCTTCGGGCTCGTTGGCGTGGGTGTCGCCCAGGAGAAGGGCCTTGCCTCCGCGCTCGCGTCCCTGGAGCACGAACACGTTCGTGTCGGCCATGGTGCCCTTGAGCCCCGGGGAATAGACGCTGAGACGCCTGACCTCCGTGACGCCGGGCCCTTTGACCACGGGAATGTCGAAGTGGCGGTGCTCGTAGAGCGGCCGGCCGCCCCAGAAGAGGAACGCCACGAAGAGCCCGGCCAGCCCGAATTTCCAAACCCGGTCATGCGTCATCACGGCTCCTATTTGACCCGCAGCAGTCTCATGACGAGCGGGACCAGGACGAGGAGGTAGAGGATGAGGTCGTCGCGGCTCTTTCTTTCCCGGACAAAATTCCAGGCTAGAAGGGCGGCGAGAAAGGCCGCGATGAGGTAATACGCGATCATGATCAAGGTCATATCGTCCTCCCGGGACGGACTCGACGGTCAATCACGCGCGGCCTCACATGCTCCAGCGGACGAGAAAGGCCAGCTTGGAGCTGAAGATGATCATCAGGACCCCCGCGGCCGTGACGACCAGCCAGGGAATCCAGGTCGATTTCAGGAAAGCCCAGTACGAATCCCTGTACCCCGAGACCATGTTGCTCAGCCGGCCGATCAGGGCGGTCGGGGGCAGGCCGTCGCCGAGCGGCCAGAGAAGGCTCAGCCCGGCGATGACCACTGTGGCATGGTACCCGATGGAGTCCAGGAACCAGATCAGGGGGATGCCGATGATGGCCGCCCCGCCGTAGGTGAGGATGCCCTCGGAGAAGGGGATGATGACGGGCAGAAGAACGAAGAGAAGCAGGAGGGGCGTGGAGATGACGGCGTAGGACAGCAGCCCGCGGACTCCCGTGGCCGTCATGACCTGTTGCAGCATGCCGACCACGACCATGGTGGCCAGCAGCGGGAGCAGCCTCCTGACGGTGTCGCGGGACAGGCTGAGCAGCGGAAGCCTTTTCGGGCTGAACAGCACGGCGGCCAGAGCCGCGACGGCAAACTCCAGGCTCAGCCCGATAATCGGCGTCGCGAAGGGCCACAGCCGCCCGGCCGCGACCAGGCCGAAAAATACGGCGAAGGGGACGAGCACCCGCCACAGCGTCATGCCTGCAGGCGGCTCCGGGATGGCGGCCGGGGGCGGGCCGGACGGGCCGCCTTTCTTCCGGCCGAGGGTCAGCACCGCGACCGTGCCGAGGAGAAGGCAGGGCAGCCCCAGGACGAGCTCGAATCCCACGTAGGGTATGGCGGTTCCGGCGCAGAGAATCATGGCCCAGATGTTCACGGGGGGAGCCGCCGCGCTCAGGCCGGCCACGATGAACAGGATGGCCGCGACCCGCTTCTGCGGGACGCCGAGGTGGCTCAAGGCCGCGGCCACCGGAGCGCCTACGACAAGAAGGGACACGCTTCCGGCTCCGGTCAGGGCCCCGGGGATGAGGATGATGACCATCAGCACCAGGAGCGCCGCGAGGCGTTTCCCGCCGAAAGCCCTCAGAGTAGCCCGGACGACGTAATCGACCCCCCCGGACTCGTTGACGATGGTCATGAACAGCGTCGCGGTGAAGAAAACGAGGATCACGTCGAGGTAGGTGAATGACCCTTCGACGAGATGACGGCCCAGCTGCCCCAGCGGGGGAGTGGCCGCCAGGGCCCCGGCCACCCCGCCGGCCAGGGCCGAGGCGAACATGCTCAGCTCGACGGACAGCTTGCGGGCCTTGGCCAGGGCATAGGCGGCGACCATGACCGCCAGGATAACGGCGATGCGCGTGATCATGAGGGGCTTCGTGCCTGAAGCAACATCTTACTGTAATCGGCGGGCCCGGGTCAACGCCCAATCGTCCGCTTCGCCCGTTGTTCTTTCGCCCGTTTGGCCGATCGCGGGGAGCCGCCAGGAACCCCGGGCGTTGCGATTCCTGCCGGCTCGGGGGGCGGGGTGGACAATTCCCGGCGGAACGTCTAGAATATCCGAGGAAAGGGGTCGAAAGGAGTTTCGACCTATGGATTCATTTTCTTGTCCCGACACGGGAGCAACGGTTTCCTATCATCAGCCGTTTTCATTTCGATATGACCGGAAGAGGAGGTCCCCCATGCGGCCCAGAGCCTTAACCCGATACGTCGTCGGCATGGTCATCGCGGCTTTCATGGCCGGCGTCCTGGCCCCCGGACTGAGGGCCCAGTACTACGGGCGCAACAAGGTTCAGTACGAGGCCTTCGATTTCAAGATCATGAAGACCCGCCATTTCGACATCTACTATTACCTCAGCAGCGAGGAGACCGTGAAGCTGGCCGCGCTGATGGCCGAGCGCTGGTACTCGCGGCTTTCCCGGATGTTCAACTACGAAATGCGGGGACGGCAGCCCCTCATCCTCTACGGCAGCAGCCCCGAATTCCAGCAGACGACCGTCATCCCGGGGGCCATGGGGGAGGGCACGGGCGGGGTCACGGAGTCGTTCAAGCGCCGCATCGTGTTACCCTACGGGGCGACTCTCAACGAAACCGACCACGTCATCGGGCACGAGCTCGTGCACGCCTTCCAATACGACCTCATGGCCCAGGGACATTCGGACCAGGCCAGGATGTATGAAACCAACCTCCGCATCCCCCTTTGGTTCATCGAGGGCATGGCCGAGTACATGTCCATCGGTTCGGTCGACCCGAACACCTCCATGTGGATGCGCGACGCGGTCCGCCGCAAGGACCTCCCCAGCCTGAGGAAGCTGGACAACTACTACAAGTACTTCCCGTACCGGTGGGGGCAGGCGTTCTGGGCCTATGTGACCGGCCGGTGGGGCGACGAGATGATCGGCAAGATAATGAAGACGACCGGGCGGGGCGGCGACTACGAGCTCGTCTTCGAGGCCCTGCTGGGCGTCAAGGCCAAGCAGCTGGGGACGGACTGGGCCAAGTCGATTACGGATGCCTACGCGCCGCTGCTCGAAATCACCCAGGACCCGGCCAAGACCTCCCGGACGCTGTTCAAGGGGACCGAGAACAGCATCTACAACATCTCGCCAGCGATCAGTCCCGACGGATCGGAAATGGTGATGCTCTCGAGCCGCGACCTGTTTTCGATCGACATGTACCTGGCCGACACCGAAACCGGCAAGATCAAGCGGAAGCTCATATCGACCGCAGTCGACCCCCACTTCGAGAGCATCGAGTTCATCCGGTCGGCCGGGTCATGGGATGCCGAAGGCGAACGTTTCGTGTTCGGCGGCGTCGCCAAGGGACGCCCCATCCTGACCATCATGGACATGAAGAAGAACAAAACCCTGAAGGAGATCCCCTTCTCCGAGCTCGGCGAGATCCTGACGCCGTCCTGGTCCCCCGACGGCCGCTACATCACCTTCTCGGCCCTGGCCGGAGGCGTCACCGACATCTTCATCTACGACCTGACCGACAACGTCCTGAAGCAGATGACCCGGGACGTCTACGGCGACATCCACCCCAGCTGGTCTCCCGACGGCAAGACCATCGCCTTCTCCACCGAGCGGTTCTCCACAAACCTCGACTGGGTCGACATCGGCAACTACGAGTTGGCCCTTCTCGACGTCGAGACCGGACAGATCCGGAAGGTGCTGGCGTTTCCCAACGGCAAGAACATCGATCCCCAGTGGACCCCCGATTCCACCGGGTTGTACTTCGTCTCCGACCAGAACGGCAAGGACGACCTGTACCGGATCGACCTCGAGAGCGGCCGGATCTTCGAAGTGACGAACCTCTACACGGGCATCAGCGGCATCACCGAGATCAGCCCCTCCATCTCAATCGCCGGACGGACCGGCCAGATCGTCTTCAGCGCGTATGACGGCAGCTACTATTCGATCTTCGCCATAGACAACGAGGCGGAGCTCCAGGGGCAGACGTTCCTGGCCCAGTTCGAGAGAAACCCGGCCCTTCTTCCGCCGCGGTCGCAGCCCGAAGGCGCGTTGTTGGGTCTTCTCAAGAACCCCCTCTTCGGCCTGCCCAAGGACACGAATTTTGCCGTGACCAGCTACAAGCCGAAGCTGAGCCTGGATTACGTCTCGCCCCCGACCATCGCCATCGGCGTCGACAGGTACGGGACCTACGGGGCGGGGGGCATCTCGGCCTACTGGAGCGACATGCTGGGCTACCACACGATCATCACCACGGCCATCACCGGCCCCTCGTTCATCGACACCTCGGGCGTGCTGGCCTACCTGAATTCCAAGAACCGGCTGAATTGGGGAGCCGCCCTTCAGCGGCTTGTCTATCCCTATCCTTATTATTACATCCAGGAGGTCGAATTCGCGGGCGAACCCGCGCTCCAGGAAACCCAGGACATCTACAGGATCCAGAACTACGACATATCGGCGTTCGGCTCCTATCCGCTGGATTCCGTCCGCCGGGTGGAGGGCTACCTGGGCTTCCGGTACATCGATTTCAGCGAAACCCTGTACACGAACCTGTACTCGCTCGTCGACGGGAGCCTCATCTTCCACGAGAAGACGACCATCAACACCCAGCCTTCGCTGAACTACAGTTACGTCACCTTCAATTATTATTACGATACCGGCATTTTCGGGGCCACCAGTCCCATCCTCGGCCAGAACTACGGTATTTCCGTTTCCCCGGCCGTGGGCTTCGGGAAAAACGGCCTGACTTTCACCACCCTCGCCCTCGACTTCCGGAAATACGTGATTCCCGTGCGCCCCTTCACGGTCGCCTTCCGGGCCCTCCATTACGGCCGCTACGGCAAGAACTCCGAGGACGACCGGCTGTATCCCCTGTACATCGCCTACTGGGACCTCGTCCGCGGCTACGAGTCCTTTACGTCCGGGGAGGTCACCAGGGCCCAGGAGATGGGCCGGGAGCCCTTCGATTACAACCGGCTCTTCGGCAGCAAGCTGATCGTGGCCAACGTCGAGCTGCGCTTCCCGGTGTTCGGCGTTCTCGGGCTGGGGAAGGGTTATTTCGGAGTCTGGCCCCTCGAGTTTTACGGTTTCTACGACTGGGGCGTGGCCTACGCCAACCAGCCCGGCTACTGGTGGGGCGGGGCGGAGGCCACCGATGTCAAGCCTTGGTTCCTGGGCGGCAACCGCTACCCGCTCTCGAGCGCGGGAATCGGACTGAGGACCAACCTCTTCGGGGCCATCGTCATCGGCCTCAACTACGTCTACCCGATCTCCCGACCGGAGCGCGGCTGGCACTTCCAGCTGAGCCTGAGCCCGGGCTTCTAACGGTCCCGGCTTTTCGGAAACCAGGGGACGAACACGCTGGTCCGCCGGGCGTAGGCCTCGAAATCCGTGCGGCCCCGGTATTTCCTTTCGAGAAGGGGAACGCCCGAGACCCAGACCAGCAGGACCGTAATGAGCACGGGAGAGGCGACCGTCAGCCACCCGGCCGGGGAGTCCAGGGCGAACACGAACAGGCCCCACCACATCGCCGCTTCGCCGAAATAATTGGGGTGCCGGCTGTACCGCCACAGTCCGGAAGTCATGATCCGGCCCTGGTTCGCCCGGTCGCCCTTGAACACCGCCAGCTGGCGGTCGGCGACCGTCTCGAAAGCGAAGCCGGACAGCCAGATTGCCGCTCCGACGACGTCGATGATCCCGAGTGGACCCTGGGCCGCGGAATTAACCCGGACGACCGGCAGGCTGATCACCAGCAGAAAGATCCCCTGAAGCATGAAGACCTGAATGTAGCTCCTGACCACAAAAAAACGTCCCCACTTCAGGCGCCACTGCGCGTACCTGAAATCCTCCCCCAGGCCGCGTTTGCGCACGAGAATGTGAAGGGCCAGCCGGAATCCCCAGACCAAGACGAGGGTCGAAACCAGGATCTGCCTGGCCGCGAAACCGCCCTTCAAGAAGAGGGTGAGGGCAGCCGCGAGACAGAATCCCGGGCCCCAGGCCAGGTCGGCCAGGGAATTGTCTTTCAGGGCCAGCGCGGCCAGGAACCAAGCCGTCATGTAGGCCCAGACGGCGGCGGCGCAGGTCAAAACGGCTTGTCCCATTTCGCGCTGCTCTTTTCCTTCCGGCGTCGCCGCCGGGCCCGGTCACTCGAACATCACGGCGATGCCGACGACGCCCAGACCGTTGTGGACGGCCACGGCCGGTGAGACATCGCTGATGAAGGCCGGCTTTTTCCCCAGGAAACCGCCGATTTCGTCGGCGTAACGGAGGGCCCGGAGGGGGTTCCCGGCGTGGACGATGGCATAGTTCCAGACCCTGCGGCCCCCGGTTTCCCCGCGGATCATCCGCAGGATTTTTTTCATGTTGCCGCGGCGGCTGAAGGACTTTCCGAGCGCCTCGGCCCGGCCCTCCGTGTCCAGGGAGATTATAGGCTTGATGTTCAGGAGCGCCGCGAGCAGGCCTTTGGCCGGACTCACCCGGCCGCCCCTAACCATATACTTCAGGGTCTTGATATCCACCCAGAGCCGGGTCCGCCCGGCCCAGGTCTCGGCCGCCCGGGCGACCTCGTCAAACATCCGGCCCGCGGCGACGGCTTCGGCGGCCCGCAGGACGATGAGGGCCAGGGACACCGACAGGTGCCTCGAATCGACGACGGCGATCCTGGCCCCGGGCAGGGCTTCGCGGGCCTTGACGAGCTGCCCATGGAGCCCGGTCAGCCGGCCGGAGATCGCTACCGCGAGCACGGCGTCGTAATGGCCCGCCAGGAACTCGAGCTGCCTCTGGACCTGGGCCTGAGCGGGCTGGGAGCTCTTGGGCATGTCGCGGCTCGACCTGAGGAGCCCGTAGAACTGCTCCGGCGAGATCGTGACCTTGTCGAGGAAGAGACTGTCCCCGAAGGACATCGAAAAGGGCACCACGTGAATCTGGAAGGCGTCCAGAACATCCTGGGGAAGGTCGCACGTCGAATCCGTCAGGAGGGCGACGGGAGCGAGTCTTTGGTGGGCGGCCTGAAACTGCCGGAGCATGTCGTCGGCCTTGATCTCGACCACTGAGCCGTGGGCCCGGAGGCCCTGGAACAGATCGGCCGGGTTGTCGGAGTGGACATGCAGGCGCAATTTCGAAGGCGACCCGGCCACTATGGCCGATTCGCCGGCCGCCCGGACCGCGGCGCGCACGGCCCCGACGTCGATGTTCGAGCCGACGAGCAGGGCCTCGAGGCAGAACCGCCGGGTCACGGAGGTCTTCCCGGCATGAACGTCGACGGGATCCGGAAAATCCGGAAGGTCCGCCGCATCCTTCAGGACACCCTTGAGGTCGCCCTTGCCGATGAAGGCGGCCACGCCTTCCAGAAAGTCGAAAAAGCCCTTGGCGCCGGCGTCGACGACTCCCGCCTGCCGCAGGACTTCCAGCTTGCCCGTGGTGGACTTCAGGGATCTTTCCGCGGTGTGCAGGGAGTAGGACAGCAGTTCGGCGAAGTCGCCCATCTTCAGCCGCTGCTCGTACATGGCCTCGGCCCAATCGTGGATCAGGGTGAGCATCGTCCCTTCGACCGGCGAGATGATGGACTCCCGGGCGTAACGGACGGCCCTCCGGACCGACTCGGCGAAGTGCCGAGTCGACAGCCTGACCTCGCTCCGGACCTCGCGGCTGAGTCCGTAAACGAACTGGGCGAAGATGATCCCGGAATTGCCGCGGGCCCCGGTCAGGGCCGCGTCGGCGATCGAGCTCAGGGTGTGGTGGGCGGAGCGGAAGGAGCGGGCCCTCTCGGCGATGGCTCGCATGGTGGAGGCCAGGTTCGTGCCCGTATCGGCGTCGGGAACCGGAAAGACGTTGATTTTATTGAGGTAGTCCCGGTCCCGGATGACGGCCCGGCCGCCCGCGAGAAACGCATGATACAGCCGGCTGCCGTCGAGATAGCGGATCTTCAAGAGTGACCTCCGTCTTCGCCCTGCCCGGCATGGTACCATAAGCGAGCCTTTATCGCCAAAGGCAACCGCCGCGCGCCCGCTCGGCACCCGGGCGGGCCCCGGCGGGGGGCGCCCGGAGGGCGCGATCCCTCACCCGGAGCTTCGGTTCAGCCCCTCGGTCTCCAACCGGTCGACAGCGGCGACGCGCTCACAGCTCCTTGAGCCAGATGTTGCGGAAGTATACGGGGGATACGGAGTCGTGGTTCTGCAGGCCGAAGTAGCCCTCGAGCGCGAAATCCTTGATCTTTCCGCGCGGCTCCTGCTCCCAGTCGACGACGGGCCGGCCGTTGACCTCCACCTGGACGCGCTTCCCGAGGCAGGTGATCTTCATGTGGTTCCATTCCCCGGTCGGCTTCTCGGCGTTCTCGCTGGGCGCCTCGGCGTCATACACGGCGCCCGTGTGGTGGATGCCATGGCTTCGGTCGTCGATCTGGATCTCGAAGGAGTGGTAGATATAGTTGTCGCTCGATGGCATCTCCGGAATGCGATAGAAGACGCCCGAATTCGTATCGAGCCGGGAGCACTTGTAGTCGAGCTCGAGGACGAAATCCTTGAACATCTTCCGGCTGTACCAGAGGAGGCCCATGCCGCCCTGGGATTTGAGCACGCCCGTCTGCGGATCGAGCTCGAAATAGCCCGGCCCGTAGTGGTTCCAGCCGTGTTTTTCATAGGCGAATCCCGACCGCGCGAGCAGCCGTTCGTAGTCCTCGTAATAGGTGATGCCCTTGACGTAAGCGACGCTTTGCCGGATGGCCGGCTCCGGGGTCATGACCTCCTGCTCGTTTTCGTATTCCATGGTCAGGAACCCGGGAAAATCCTGGAGCGTCATTTCGGCCAGGATGTCGTGCACGTTCGCCTTTCCCGAGCCCCAGGCCACGTCGACGGCTTCGGGCCCCTTGCCGAATTCGCTCCGGTCCTTGAGATGGAGGTCCAGGATCCGGCCCTGGAGAAGCCGTAGGCATTCGACGGGATTCAGGCCTTCCCTCATCCAATGTCCGGTGTCGGCGCAGACACCGATCCTCTCGTCCCGGCCCTGCAGGTGCTCGAAGACCGTCATCGGCATGGCGTACTTGCTGGGCAGCGGGTGGTTGTGGATCGCGATCCGAAGGTCGTATTCCTTGACCAGGCGCTCGAGCAGGCTGAAATCGTCGTCCTGGGGTTCGCAGACCACGGTCCGGATGCCCATTTTCCGGGCGAAGTCGAAGATCTTGCGCATGCTCTCCTCGGTCGTCCCGATGTCCACGACGCCGTAGGCGACGACGGACAATCCGGCCTCCTCGAGCCTGTCCCGAACGGACTTCGCGGCGTCGTCGGACATGTTGTGGTCGAATACGGCGGCGGGGTCGCCGTTGCCGAGGGCCTGGCCCGGGAAAGCCTGGAGATTCGTGACGCCCAGGGCCTTGACCTTGTCCACGGTGTCGAAAAACGAGTATTTCCGGTACGTCCAGCACTGCACGGCGAAGGGGAATTTCACGATCCGGACGTCGGCGTAATTTTCGGCCTTGACTTGGTCGACGACGTTCTGGGGAATCGTCTGGGTGGTTTGGGTATCCGTCGCGGGCTTCGCGGCCTCGGGGCGGCCCGAACAGGCCAGGAGCCCGGCTGTCCAGCACAAAGTGACGATCAGGGCTGTTTGGCGCATGACACCTCGCTATTTCTTCTTGGGATTCCATTTTCCCCGCGCCACGGCGGGGATGAAAGTATCGAGTCCGGGAGGCGGGAAGGGCAGCGTCCGGTCCTTCTCCGCGCTCATGTAGGCGGTCATCAGGAGCTCGGTCACGTTGAGGCCGTCGGCGAAGTTTTCCTCGGGCCGGCGGCCGTCGAGAAAGGCCCGGACCATGTGCCGGTTCTCCGCGGTATAGCCGTACTCGTTCTCCTCGGAGCTCACGACGGGCATCAAGCCGACCTCGGCGTTCTGCTTCTCGACCAGGTCCTCGCCCGCCTCGCCCCGGACGTTGCGGCTGAAGAACACCTTCAGCCCCGAGTCCAGGGTGTTGATGGCCAGCGAGTACTCCGGCCCGAGGAGCTCCATGCTCAGCCGGAGGCCGGCCCCGACATAGCACCAGGAGGTCGTCGTTTCGACGACCATCCGTCGGCCGTCACGGTCCCGGTATTCGACGAGCGACCGGGCGAAGTCTTCGGCGGGCCGCTTGAGGTAGTCGATCTTCCCGCCGCTCTGTTCGGCCAGCTGGGCGGCGTACTTGGCGTCCTGCCACTTGAGGCAGGAGGCGTACGCCGTGACCTTGACGGGTGTCAGGGACTCGCGCGGCGCGCCTGGCTCGGTGAGCATGTAGCGGGCCTCCTCGACGGAGTGGCACATCATGTCGTTGAGGACCCCGCCGCCCTGAAGGGCGCCCTCCCAGAACCAGGGCATGTGGGGCCCGCTGTGCTCTTCGGCGGCCCGGGCGAGGTAGGGGGGACCGCAGAGTTTAGCCCCCCGCGCCCAGACAATCTCCTTTCCGCGGGTCACGGCCGGCGAAAAAACCTGGTTCTCCAGGTACCCGTCGAGCAGCCCCGCCTTCGAAGCCAGGGTGCACATGGCCCTGGCCTCGCCGACGTTCCGGCCCAGGGGCTTCTCGCACGTGACGCCGAGAAGCTCGCCGCGGCCCTTGATCACGGCTTCGGCGATCTCGCCCATCACCTCCAGCCGGGTGTAGTTCGGCGAGCAGATCCATACCGCGTCGATCCGGGGGTCCGCGACCATTTCGGTCAGCGACCTGTAAACCTTGGGGTTGCCCACCCGCAGGGAGCGGGCCAGGGCCGCCGCCTCCCGGCCGCTCGTCTCGTCCAGGTCGACGATGCCGAGGATGTCCGCGTCCCGCACCCCGACCCAGGACCGGATGTGAAAGCGGGTGATGAAACCGCCGCCGACGAACCCGATGCCCAGCCTGCTTTTCTTATTCAAGGTCGGCCTCCCATCTCAAACCGTCGCTTCGACGGCCGGCTCGGCCGGGGCTTCCGCGCCTCTCTCCCGGAAGAAGATCAGAAAAGCCGCGAGGCAGAGCAGGGTCAGGGCGGTGGGCACGAGGAACGTTCCCTGCCAGTTGATGGATCGAACGACCTCTCCGCCGGCGCCCACCGTCTCGGTGGTGAACACGTTCTGGATCCAGCCGCTGAAGAGGCTCCCCACGAAATTGCCCACGCCGAGGATGATGATGGCGATCAGGGACTGGGCGGAATGGCGGATGTCCTTGGGGGCGATGTTGTCCACGTAGATGTAGGCGGCCGTGAAAAAGAACACGTAGCAGAAGCCGTGGAGGCTGAGGGAGGCGATGACCAGCCAGGCGGGCGTGCCGACGACGAAGATGATGTAGCGGATCGGCCAGGCCAGGATGCCCAGGGTCAGCGTCCTCCGCATGCCGAATTTCTTGAGGGCCCATGACAGCATGAAGGCCATGACGAAGATCTCGGCGATCTGGGCGATGGTCATGACGGCGGGCACGTATCTCTGGCTGACGCCGATCTGGGCCGACGTCAGGAAGGGCGCCGTGAGGACATAGTAGAACTGCAGCTCCGTGGCCACCACGAACGAGATGAGCGCGAACACGAGGAAATTGCGGTCCTTGAACATCTTGAGGGATTCGAGGAAGGCCCAGGGCCTGGCGCCTTCGCGCTGCGGCGGAGTGTGCGGCAGGCTGAAGGCGAAAAGCCCCATGACCAGAGAGAAGATTCCGGCCAGGAGCAGGGTGTCCCCCCTCATGGCGACGCCCTCGGGCGACTTGGCCAGGAAACGCCAGCCGGCCAGGGCCCAGCCGGCCGCGATCCAGCCGATCGTTCCCCAGACCCGAATGGCTCCGAACTCCTTCTCCGAGCTCTTGAGGTTGACGAAGGCGATCGAATTGGTCAGGGCCAGGGTCGGGGCGTAGACGAGGCAGTAGGCGAGCATGAGCCACATCATCGGGGTGAAGGCGGTGACGTTGGCGATGAGAAGCAGGATCACCCCGCCCCCGAGCTGGAGCACGCCGATGACCTTCTGGGTCGGGAAGTACCTGTCGGCGAACTGGCCGCCGATGAACGGAGCGATGATCGTCGCCAGGGGCAGGAGGCTGAAGATGATCCCGAGCTGGACGCCGCTGAAGCCGAGGTTGTTCTGCAGGTAGGCGGACAGCACCGGGGCCCACGAGCCCCAGATGGCGTACTGGAGAAACATCATGGCACCGAGGCGGAACTTAACGCTCATAGCACCTCCTTGACGAGGCCTCTACATACCCCAAGTCGGAAGGGCTTGTCAACAAACCGGGGCGGCCGCCCACGCCCGTGGAATCGGTGAAGGATGTCGCGCTGCCGAAGAGCGAAGGGCGCCCGCCGGATCCCAGGAGCGCCGGCGCGTTCCGGGGGCTCCGCCCGCCGGCCCTCACCTAGCGTTCGAACCTTTCGATTATGGCCATATTCAGAGGATTGCCGATGGCCTTGCCGGCGGCCGAGAAAAGATGCTCGATCCGGCCGCGGTAGAAATCCTCGATCTTGCCGCGGACCATTTTGAGCTGCGAATTGAGCAATCCATTCTCCTCCGTGAACCCCTCTCCCAGAACGGCGACGGCCGACGGCAGCCAGCGGGCCGGGAACTGCCCGGCAAACCGCCCCCCTTCCCGGAAGGCCCCGATTTCCCCTTCGAGGAGGCTCAGGGCGGCTTCCTGGCCGGCGGCCGTCTTCGCCGAAAGGCCGCGGGTCTTGAGCCAGCGCAGGATCGCCTCGACGTTCGGGACGAGGAGGGCCACGGTGTACGGCGACTGATTGTTGTGGAGCATCAGCTGTTCGATATAGGGCGAATGGTCGGTGATCGCCTCCTCGATCCCCTCGGGGCTGTACTTTTCGCCGTCGCCTCCGATGAGCAGGCTCTTGACCCGGCCGAGAACGAAGAGAAAGCCGTCGGCGTCGAGATAGCCCAGGTCGCCCGTGTGGAGCCAGCCGTCGCGCAACACCTCCCGGGTCGCCCGGTCGTTTTTCCAGTAGCCGGCCATGACGTTCTCCCCGCGGATGACGATCTCGCCCCTGACCCCCGTGGGAAGGACGCCGCCGGCTTCGTCGCAGACGCGCAGCTCGACGCCCGGGGCGACCCTGCCCGAGGACCCGAGCTTGTGGGCCTTCGGGCAATTGGAGGAAATGACCGGGGCGGCTTCGGTCAGACCGTAGCCCTGGAACATCGGCATCCCGAGGGCGTAGAAGAATCGCTGCAGCTCGATATCCAGCAGGGCCCCTCCGCCCACGAAGAACTCCAGCCGGCCGCCGAAGTTGGCCCGGATCTTCCGGAAGATCAGCCGGTCGTACAGGGCGCAGAGCGGCCGCTTGGCGGCCTTCAGACCGCGGCCCCTGTCCCAGCCCGAGCCGTTGAAATCGTAGGCGAGCGCCAGAGCCCTGCGGAACAGCGATTCGACCTTGGGGCCTTTCTCGCGGACGCCCTTTTCGACGTTCCTGCGAAAGTTCTTGGCCACGGCCGGCACGCTGAGCAGGATGTGGGGCCGCGTCTCCCGAATGTTCAGGGGAACGTTCTTGAGCGTTTCGATATAGGATCGGCCGGGCTCGACCGAGGCCACCGCCGCGCCGCTCTTGAAGATTGTGTAGAGGCCGCAGGTGTGGGCAAAGGCGTGGTCCCATGGCAGGAAGATCAGCGAGACGTAATATTCCGGACAATCGACCAGGCCGCGGCTGTGTTCGACGTTGGCCGTGTAGTTGCGGTGGGTGAGGATGATCCCCTTGGGGTCGGCGGTCGTGCCCGAGGTGTAGCAGATGTTGGCGTAGTCGGATTCCCGGACCGCAGCCCGGCGGGCTTGGAACTCCTCGCGGCGCGAGGCCAGAAACTCATCCCCCCGGCCGAGAATCTCGTCCCGGAAAAGCTCGTCGCCCGATCGGTCGCCGACAGGGTCGAGCAGGACGGTCCACTCAAGCTCGGGCAGGTCTTTCTTGATGGCCCTGATCTTGGCCAGCTGGGAGGCCGAGACGACTGCGGCCCGGCAGCCCGAGTGGGCCAGACGGAACTTGAGGTCTGCCGGCTGGTCGATCTTGACGGAGACCGGAACGTTGACCGCCCCTATGGACAGGACGGCCAGCTCGCTCATGACCCAGTCGTTCCGGCCTTCGGCGATGAGGGCCGTGCGTTCGCCGGGCCCGAGGCCCAGGCCCATCAGCCCGGCCGCGAACCGGGCCACGAGGGCCTCCATCTCGCGATAGGTGGTCCCCCTGTAGGACCCGCCTCGCTTTTCCCACATCATGACGTTTTCCGGGTACGCGGCGACAGCCTCGTCAAACAGCCGGGGGATCGTGCGTTCGGGCATGGCGGGCCTCCTTTTCGGAAAAGCTCGGCCTCATGGTAATTCCGTCCCGCGGGCAAAGTCAAAGCAAAGCTTGACCGGCCGGCTGCGGCTGGACGATAATCGGACCCGCGCTGCGGGAGGGACATCATGACGACAAGGAAATTCGGGCCGGTCGCCGGGCCGGCCTTGATTCTGGCGGCGGGGCTGGCCGTGGCGCTAGCGGGCTGCTCGCAGACCCGGCCGGTCAGGATGACGAAAGACGCTCTCCGGGACAAGATCAGGGGCGGCTGGGCCGGGCAGGTCATCGGCTGCACCTTCGGCGGCCCGACGGAGTTCCGGTTCAAGGGCACATTCATCCAGGATTACCAGCCGCTGACCTGGGACCCGGGAGCCGTCGCAAGGGCCATGAGGGACGAGCCCGGGCTCTTCGACGACGTCTACGTGGACCTGACGTTCGTCGAGGTCCTCCGGAGGGAAGGCCTGGACGCGCCGGCCTCGGCTTTCGCCCGGGCCTTCGCGGAGGCCCCGTATCCTCTGTGGCACGCCAACCGGGCGGCCCGCTACAACATCCTCTCCGGACTCGAGCCGCCCGCCTCCGGCGCCTGGCCCAACAATCCTCACGCCGACGACATCGATTTCCAGATCGAGGCCGACTTCGCCGGGCTGATGTCGCCGGGCATGGTGGGGCCTGCGGCCGAGATCTGCGACCGCGTGGGACACATCATGAATTCCGGGGACGGTTGGTACGGCGGCGTCTACGTCGCGGCTATGTACGCCCTGGCCTTCGTCTCGGACAACCCGGAAGTCATAGCTAGGGAGGCTCTGAAGGTCATCCCCGAAGGCACGGCCTTCCACGCCGCCATGAGCGACGTCCTGCGCTGGCACGCCGAGAACCCCGACGACTGGCACGGAACCTGGTTCAGGGTCCAGAGGAAATGGTCCGAGGACGTCGGCTGCCCGGAGGGCGTTTTTTCGCCCTTCGACATCGACGCCAAGGTCAACGCGGCCTGGGTGCTCACCGGGCTTCTCTACGGGCAAGGCGACTTCGCCCGGACGCTCGAGATCAGCGCCCGCTGCGGCGACGATTCCGACTGCAACCCGGCTACGGCCGGGGGGATCCTGGGCACGGCCCTCGGCTGGTCCCGGATACCCGAGGTCTGGAGGGCGGGCCTGGGTGAAGCCGAGGCGGCCGGATTCCCCTTCACGAACCACTCGCTGTCGAAAGTCTATGACCTGTCGTTCGAGCAGGCTCTGGAAATGATCCGCCGGAACGGCGGCCGCGTCCTGGACACCGAAGTCCTCATCGAACCGGGTGAAGTGCGGCCGGTCCGGCGGGAAGTCAATTTCCCGGGGCTGCGGCCCGTCGAAAAGCGGCCCCTCCTGGTCGAGCCGACCGGGCCCTACGCCCTGGACTTCGACGGCTGCGGCGTCGCGGTCACCGCGAATCTCCGCGTCGAAGGCCCGGAGCGGCCGACGCTCCTCGTCCGGGCGTCGGTCGACGGCGGGCCGGTTTCGACCGTCGAGGTGCCCACGGGGCCGTTGGTCCGGAGAGATCCGCTGTATTGGGCCTACGACCTCCCCGACGGGCCTCATCGGGTCGTGCTGGAGATCGTCAATGCGTCTGAAACGGCCGGCCTCGTTCTCTGTCACGCCGTCGTCTACCGGCCCGCCTCTCCGCCCGCGCGCTGAAAGGCCGAGAGGCCTCGCCAAGCCTTGATTTTATCGCCCCGCTGGATTAACCTGATGGTTCGCCCGAGGCCTTTCGCGGCCCGCACCGGACCCGGGCGAAAGCCGGCATTCTCCTGACCGGGATCACATTTGCGACGGGGAGGCGAGGATGAACTGGTGGACGGAAGCCAGGTTCGGGATGTTCATCCACTGGGGGCTCTATGCCCTGGCCGCCCGCCACGAGTGGGTCAAGAGCCGGGAGAAGATGTCGGACGAGGCTTACCAAAGGTATTTCGACCGTTTCCAGCCCGATCTCTACGACCCGAAGGCCTGGGCCCGGACGGCCAGGGAGACGGGCATGGGGTATTTCGTGGTCACCGCCAAGCATCACGACGGCTTCTGCCTCTGGGACTCCGCGCGCACGGAATACAAGGCTTCCAGAACTCCGGCCGGCCGCGACCTGCTCCGGCCCTTGGTCGAAGCCATGCGGGCCGAGGGGCTCCGGGTGGGGTTCTATTATTCGCTCCTCGACTGGCACCATCCGGACTATCCCATCGACCTCCACCACCCGATGCGCGACGACAGAGAGTTCGCCGCGGGGGACAGGGACATGGGGAAATACGCGGACTACCTGGGCGGCCAGATCCGCGAGCTGCTGACGGACTTCGGGCGGATCGACGTGCTCTTCCTGGATTTTTCCTTCCCCGGCCCGGACGGAAAGGGACGGGCGGACTGGCGTTCGGAAGAGCTCATCAAGATGATCAGGGAACTTCAGCCGGAGATCCTCGTCAACGACAGGCTCGACCTCCTCGACATGCCCGGCGGCTGGGATTTCCTAACTCCGGAGCAGTTCATGCCGCGGGAGTGGGTCCGGGCCGGCGGACGGCCCGTGCCCTGGGAAACCTGCCAGACCTTCTCCGGTTCCTGGGGATACCACCGCGACGAGGCGACCTGGAAGTCCGTCCGGCAGATCCTGGTCATGCTGATCGAGACCGTGAGCAAGGGCGGCAACTTCCTGCTCAACGTCGGGCCGACCGGACGCGGCACGTTCGACTCCCGGGCGCTCGACAGGCTGCGCGGGGTCGGCGGCTGGATGGCCGTTAACGGGCGCTCCATCCACGGCTGCACTCAGGCGCCGGAGGACTGGGCGGCGCCGGCCAACTGCCTCCTCACTTTCAGTCCGGCCACCGGGCGCCTCTACGTGCACGTCCTCGAATGGCCGGCCGGGGTCCTCGAACTTGACGGGTACGCGGGCCGCGTCGACTACGCCCAGTTGCTCCACGACGCTTCGGAGATCCCCTTCGCCGCCAAGGACGGCCGGGCGGGCTTCATGGCCGGCTGCAGGGAAGAGGGGCGGCCGGACACCCTGCTTCTGCGGCTCCCGATCCTTAAGCCGGAGCCCGAAGTTCCGGTCATCGAACTTTTCCTCGGCGGGCGCCCATGAGCCGGAAGAGCGCGGTTTTTCTCGTGCTGCTGACGCTCGTCTCAGCCGTTCCGTCGCGGGCCAAGGACTACTATTTCCCCGAAGTCAGGATCGAGATCTCGGTCCTGCGGGACGGCGGCTATCTCGCGGACGAGTACCGCACTTTCGAGTTCGACGGCGAGTTCTCCTACGCCTATATTGTCATCCCCCTCCGAGTCGAACGCGAAGGATACCGGTACGACATCCGTCTTTCGGACTTCTCGGTCTCGGACGAAAACGGCCGTCTTCTCAAAGTCGAGGAATCCCGGTCAGACGGCCGTTTCACCGGGCGCTGGGAGTACTCGGCGCGGAACGAGCGCCGGACGTTTCACATCCATTACCGGGTGGATCGGGGCATCGTGAGCTATCCCGACGTGACGGAACTCTACTGGCAGGTGGTCGGGGACGGGTGGGAGAAGCCGGCCAGGTTTGTCCAGGTCGACGTCCGCCTGCCCGAAGCTGTTTCGCCCCTCAGCGGGCTCATGATCTGGGGCCACGGGCCGCTTTCGGGCGAGTCGCGCATCGTCGACGGCCGGACCGC
>Ga0210077_1000021_pt1 | contig 104123 bp, 80 predicted proteins | sample RushMan_CattailN_5_FD_185556 | JGI IMG/M metagenome (GOLD analysis project Ga0210077, IMG submission 185556) | Wetland microbial communities from San Francisco Bay, California, USA, that impact long-term carbon sequestration -... | ecosystem: Environmental > Aquatic > Marine > Wetlands ...
CCCTGGAGGCCGAGTGACCCGGTGATCTCCGGGCTCGAAAGGGCTCCGGACACCCGGATTTCCAGCGTGGAGGCGCCGGAGATCATGCCCGTGGTCAGGATGGGACGGAGCAGGGCCAGTTGCATCCCGCCGGTCAGGGTGAGGCCGGAGAACGTTCCGGCCGCGAGGTCCAGCCCTCCGCTGAGGTCGAAGGAGGTTCCCTTCCCGGCCAGCCGGAAACTTTCGATCCGGACCCGCCCCTTGTCGACCGTGACCCGGACCGGCTCGCTCTGCGAAAAGGCGACGTCGCCGAGGCTGACCTTCAATTCGCCGAAGCGGAGGCTTCCGGCCAAGTCCCGCCAGTCGAGGGCGCCGCCCCCGACTTCGAAGTCGAAAGAGACGGCGCCGGGCGCTCCGGACAGGGCCGGCACGGCCGAGGCAGCCCCGACTTCAGCGGGGTCGAGGTTCCTGACCTCGCCCTTGAGGCCGAAGGCCTCCCCGCCGGAGGCCGGCTTGAGTACCGGCACGGCCAGGCTCAGCGGAAACGTTCCCGACAGCTCCCCCTCGGCCTTCCCCCACCGGAAAGAGGCCGTTTCGAGCCCAGCCTCGTTGTTCCGGACGGAGAGCCTCAGGTTCAGGTCCTCGACCGGAACCCCCACCGATTTGAGCCGCAGCCCGCCGTTCTTGACCTCGGCCTGGAGGGCGACGACGGGCGACGCCATCGTGCCGGAGACGGTCGAGGACATCTCGAACCGGCCGCGCCCGGAGAGGGACGGGTCCAGCGCCTCGACGAGGGACAGGTCAACGGCGGCCTGAATTGTCAGCTGACCGCCGGCCCCGCCGGCGGCCGCGGGGATCCGGCCGGCGACCCGAATTTCGCTCCCCGCCCCGGCCAGGCTCATGTTTTCGACGGACAGGGCCTTCCCGTCGAAACCGAAGCGGACGGGGCCCTGGTTCACGAGGAGCCGGCCGGGAAGCCCGAAGGACAGCCCGCCGAAGGCGGCCTCGGCTCTAAAAGTCTGCTTCGGCCGGGCCAGGGCGACGTTGAAGCCGACCGTGCCGGTCGCGCTCCCGGCGAGTTTCAGGCCTCCATCGGACGAAGCGGAGGGCGTCAGCGCGTCGAGAGCCAGGTCTCTGATGTCGAGCGTCCCGCCGAGATCGAAAGGGTCGGACAGGCCGAGTTCGCCGCGGGCGGACACGGGGAACGACGAGAGCGTGAGGTCGAAGCGGAACCGCCCCTCCTCGGTCTTGCCGCTGAACACGGCACCGCCGAACCGCCGGCCGCCGTAGGTCAGCTCGGAGGCGTCGACGCGTAGGCGGAGGCCGGGCCGTTCGCGCGTGCCCGATGCCGCGGCGTCGAAGGCGAGCGTCCCTTCGACCGGCAGGCTGCGGCCGAAGAAGGCGGCCGTTTTCCCGATGTCGACGGCCTCGCCCCTCACCGATAGCGAGAGCGGGCCGCCTCCGGAGGCCAGGGGCAGCCGGCCCGAAACGGACAGGGTCCCGCCCGAATAGGCCAGGTCGAGGGATGTCAGGTCGAGGGTCTTCGCGACGACGAGGGCCGCCGCGGCCAGCGTGAATTCGCCCGTCCCCGCCCCCCTCAACCGTCCCTCTGCCGTGACCCGGGACGCGCCTCCCGATGCGGAGGACGGCGGTCGGATGCCGGCCTCGAGCCGGCCCGAGAAAGACACCGGGCTCTTTCCGCCGGGTTTCTCCGGCTCCGGCGCGGACGACGGCGTCAGCGTCAGCTCGGTCCGGGCCTCGATCGTCGGCAGCACCGGCTTCCCCCACCGGGCCCGGGCAATTCCCGTCGAGAGGCTGTCGACGAGAACGGGCGAGCCGAAGGCCTCGGAGAGGAGTTCCAGGTTGAGCGAGTCCCACGCCACCTCGAGCGCATTGTCGCGGCCGCCGGGGCCGGATGCGTAATCCAGCCGGCCGGAGAGGTTCCCGTGGGGCGAGGACACCTTGAATTCTGGCACGGCAAGCGAGCCGCCCGACCAACGGAAGCCGGCCTGAACCGCGGCCTCGGTCCACGGGCCGTATCCCACGTCCACGCCATCGATCCGGCCCTGCGCGGCGAGGGCCTTGACCGGCCCCGAAAGGTCCGCCTTGAGCACCAGCCGGCCCCCGAGTTTGTTCCCGAGGCCGAGCGCCGACTGCAGGTCCGAACCTCGCAGGTCCGCCTGGAGGGCCGTCCGGAGCTTCGGAGCGAGCAAGTCGCGGATCTCCCCGCTGAGAGAGATCGAGCTCCCCCCGGACGTCACGGAAAGGTTTTCGATGTGCGCGTCGTCACGGTCGAAGGCCCCGGCCAGCCGGAAGGCATCGAGGGCCAGTCTCACCCGGCCGACCTCCACCCGGCCTCGGGGGCCGGTTTCGAGGCGCAGCGCGTGCTCCCGCCCGGTCCAACGGACGGTCACGGCGATTCCCGGGATATCGACCCGCTCCCCGGCCCGCGGATTCCCCAGAATGAAGGTCCCGTCGTTCAGGGCGAACTTCTCCAGGACGAGCGGCGGCAGCTTGGTCATCGGCGGCGAGGCGGGATTGCTCGGAAATTCCGGGATATTGCTCGCCCCCCCCGGGCCGTACGCCAGTTCGATCCGGGGCCGGTCGACGACGAGGTCCCTGAAGCGAAGCTCTCCCTTGAAAATGAGCGCGGGGGGGATCCGGACGGAAACCTCCTCGGCCCTGAAGAACGGCGGCAGGCCCGAGCCGGGTTTGGCCAGCGTCACGCTCTTGAGAGAAGCGCTCAGGTCGAAGACGTTGTAGCGGAGCGACCCTGCCGAGAGCTCGGCGTTGAGGCGCGTCCGGACGTAGGCCTCGGCCTTGTGAAGGACGAAGTTCCGGACCCAGGGCGTGTAGAGGGCGGCCAGCAGGAGCGCCAGGAGGACGACGAACCCCGCCGCGAGGATGAGAAGCGTTCTCCAGCGGAAGACCTTTCGCCAGAATTTCGTCATTGGAGCTCCACGCTGAGGTGCGCCCCGAGAAGATAAATGACCACGGAATAAAACAGCCAGAGCATCAGGAAAAACACCGAGCCGATGACGCCGTAGAGCACGGTGAAGCTGTTGATCGAGCTGACGTAGAGGCTGAAGAGATATTTCAGGACCTCCCAGATGAAGGCCGCTACCGTGCCGCCGATGAGGACGCTTTTCCACGGCAGGAGCTTATAGGCCAGGTAGCGGTAGGAGGCCGCGAAAAGAAGAATCTGGACGAGGAAGGCGCCGGCCTCGATGATCCAGTAGCGGCTGACGAACGACACCTGCTGCAGTTTGTCGGCCAGGACGAAAAACGTCCCGCCGCCGAGCACGAGGAGGAGAGAGACGAGAGCGGTCGCGACGTAGAAGCCGAAGGTCTTCAGCGTGGACCGCCAACCCTTGAGTTTCCTCGGGCTGCCCATCACCTTGTTCAAGGCCAGCCGGAGCTGTCCGAAGGCCGCGAGGGACGAATAGATGAGGACCACGAAACTGACCGCCGAGGCGATCTTGCCCGAGTTGACGGCCCCGCGCAGGGTCTGGAGCACGGTGCCGGCCACGGCCGGGGGAAAGGAAGAGAGCAGCCGATCGACCCGCTGGATGGCCAGCTTTTTTTCGACGAAAAAGGAGGCGACCGAGGCCAGCAGGACGAGAAAGGGGAAGATGGACAGGAAGGCGAAAAAGGACACGGACGCCGCCAGCGTGATGACGTTCTTCCCCTTGAAGCTCCCGAGCAGTTCCCGCAGCTTCTTGAAAATCCTCGCGACCATGTCTCCCCTGGCCCGTAAACTACTTCCATTATATCAGCCCTTTAGGAGCGGCCCAAGGGAACTGTCACTAAACACGATACTTGCGAAAATTGTGGGGCCGCTTTTCGACCCTGGAACGCCGGTTCGGGGCCAAAACACCCTTCTTAAGGAAGGCTCCGGCCCGTCCGCCGAGCCTACCGCTGTCGCCTCGGGAACGAGCGCCTGAGCCCTCATGCAGGTCGGGCCTCGGGCATGCGGGGCCGGCCGCCCCCCCGACCCCGCCTGACCCGCCCTTTACAGTCCGGGCCCGATGTGGTATTCAATAAAACGCTCCGAGTCGATGGCGCTACAGCCGGGCCGGTACGCGCCCCGACCGACAGGGAGTGGCTGGAAACGGCCCCTCCTTCCGTTCCAGAAAAGGAGACCCCGTGCGCCGCTTTCTCAGTCGTCGCCCTTCACCCTTCCGCATCACTGCCGCGCTCCCGGTCGTCGCGGCCGGGGTGTTCATCGCGCTCGCCCCCCCGGGAATAAGCGGCGCAGGCGACCGCAGCCCCGCTCCCGGCGTCCCGGGGTCGCCCGAGCGCACCCTGATGCTGGCCACGACCACGAGCGTCGACGCCACGGGGCTTCTAGACGTCCTGGCCGCCGGGTTCAAGGAGGACACGGGCATCAGCCTCAAGTGGGTCGCCGTCGGCACGGGGGCCGCCCTCAAACAAGCCCGGGACGGCAACGCCGACGTCGTCATCGTCCATGCCAGGAAATTGGAGGACCGGTTCCTCAGGGACGGCTTCGGCGCCAACCGGCGGGTCATCGCCCGCAATTATTTTCTGCTCGCCGGCCCGCCCGACGACCCGGCCCGCGTCGGGGGCGCCGGGTCTGTCGCCTCGGCGCTCGGCCGCATCAAAGCATCGGGAGCCGTCTTCGTCAGCCGCGGCGACAACTCCGGAACCCACGCCCGCGAACTCGAGTTGTGGGCTCTCGCCGCCGGGCCCCCGAAGGCGAATTATCTCGAGACCGGCCAGGGCGTGGCCCAGACCCTCCGGATCGCCGCCGAAAGGCGCGGCTACACCCTGACGGACACCGCGACCTTCTACGGCCTCGCGGGCCTGTCCGGACTCGCCCCCGTGTTCGAAAACGCCCCCGAGCTCGAAAACATCTACGCCGTGATCGCCGTGAATCCCGCCCGTGTTCCGGGCGTGCGCTACGAGGCGGCCATGGCTTTCATCGCCTACCTCACCTCTCCGGCCGGACAGTCCTGCATCGGCGCCTTCAAATCGGCTTCGGGACGGACCCTGTTCGAGCCCATGGCCGCCGTTCCCGGGATCGACCTCCTCAAATGATCGTCCACGACCTGGCCGCGGCGCTCTGGGTTTCGCTCAAGACGAGCGGCCTGGCCGCGCTCGTCGCCAGCGTCCTGGCCGTCCCGGCGGCGCTTTTCCTGTCCGGCCGCGACTTCCGCGGCAAGCGGGCGGTCCTCCTCGTCAACCAGACCTGGATGGCCGCCCCCACCGTGGTCATAGGCCTGCTCTTCTATTCGCTCCTGGGACGGGCCGGGCTTCTCGGCGGCCTGGGTCTCCTCTACACGCAGACGGCCATGACCATCGGCCAGGTCTTTCTCATCCTGCCGCTCATCGCCGGATTCTCCTACACGGCCCTGCGCCAGGTCGACCGGCGGGCCCGCCTGACCGCCCTGACCCTCGGCGCCGGCCCGCGCCAGGCCGGCTGGGTCGTTCTCCGGGAAGCCCGTTTCGCTCTGCTCGTCGCCGTGCTGGCGGGATTCGCCCGGGCCGTTTCCGAGGTGGGGATCGCCATGATGCTCGGCGGCAACATCCGCGGCTTCACCCGCAACATCACTACCTCGATCGCCCTCGAGACGGCCAAGGGCGAATTCGCCAACGGGGTCGCGCTGGGCGCGATCCTGCTCGTGATCACTCTCGGCATTAACGTCCTCGTCACCCTCGGCCTCAGGGGCAGGGACTAGCATGGCCGCCGCAGTGGCCTATGCCCTGGAGAGCCTGGGCTATGCTTATCCGGCCTCCTCGGACGGGTTCAGCCTCGAGCTCGAATCCCTCCGCATCGAGCCGGGGGAGACAGTGGCCCTGGTGGGGCCCAACGGAGCGGGCAAGTCGACCCTCCTCATGCTCCTGGCCCTGCTGCTGCCCCCGACCCGGGGCCGGCTGAGGTTCTTCGGCCGGGAACCGTGGGCATCCGGCGGCGAGGGGGTCGTCCCGCTGCGCCGGGACGCCGTCCTCCTCACCCATCATCCCTATCTCTTCAAGGGCCCGATCTTCGACAACGTGGCTTTCGGGCTCAGGATGCGCGGCACGCCCGAGCGGGAATGGGCCGGCCGGGTCCGCGAGGCCCTGGCCCTGGTCGAGCTCTCCGGCCGGGAGGCGAGGAGCGTCGCGGGTCTCAGCGCCGGCCAGGCCCAGCGCGTGGCCCTGGCCCGGGTCCTGGCGCTGCGCCCCCGGGCCCTGCTTCTTGACGAACCCACCGCCGACCTCGAAGCCGGACTGGCCCTAAGAATCGAGGCGGCCGTCAGCGAGATCGGCCGCACATCGGGGACGACGATCGTCTTCTCGACGCACAATTTCTCCCAGGCCTCGCGACTGGCCGGGAGCATCCTGTACCTTACCGAGGGGCGGCGCGTGCCGTTCGGCCACGAGAACTGCTTCAGCGGCACGGCCGAATCGGACGGCGTCCGGAGCTGGATCGAACCGTTCCCGGGAACGCGAATCGTCTTCCCGGGCGTTCGGACCGGGCGCGTCACCTGCGTCATCGACCCGGCCTGCCTCCGGCTCTCGGCCGCCGCGAGCGAAGAGGCCGTTTCCGGTTCCGACTCCGGCCCTTTCCTCAACACCTTCCTCGGCCGCGTCACCCGCCTGGAGATGACCGAAGACGGGCGGGCCCTGGTCAGGGTCAGCGGCGCTCTGACCTTCCGGGCGGTCGTCCCGCTCCCCGCAGTCGAGCCCCGGGCGATTTCCCTTTCGCGACCGGTTTTGATAAGATTTGAGCCGGAAGCCGTCCAGGTCCTCGGCTCGCCGCCGCCGGAGAAAACGCACCATGATTGAATACAAAGAGGCTCTGCGCAGAATCGCGGCCAAGGCCAAGCGCCTGCCCGCGGAACCCGTGCCGCTGCTCGAGTCCCTGGGCAGAACGCTGGCCGCGGACATCCGGGCCCGGTTCCCCGTGCCCCCCTTCGCCAAGGCCACGATGGACGGCTACGCCGTCAGGGCCGCCGACACGCGTCCGGCCACCCGGAAAACCCCCGTCGAACTGGCCGTGGTCGAGGACCTGCCGGCCGGCCGGGTCGGCCGCAAGATCGTGGGGCCGGGCCAGGCCGTTCGCATCATGACCGGCGCGCCCCTGCCCAAGGGCGCCGAGGCCGTGGTCATGGTCGAGTTCACGGAAAAGTCCGGCCGCCGCGTCGTCATCCGCAGGGCCGTCGCGCCCGGCGAAAATGTCGGCCGGGCCGGCGAAGACCTGGAGAAGGGCGACCTCGTCCTCGAAAAGGGCGCCCTCATCGGCCCCGCCGAGATCGGCATTCTGGCCGCGCTCGGCCACGCGTCGGTCAGGGTCACGCGCCGTCCCGAAATCGCTATCATCGCCACGGGAGACGAGATCGTGGAGCCGGGCCAGAGAACCGGACCGGGCCGGATCCGCAACTCGAACGGCTGGTCCCTCACGGCCCTGGCCTCGCGGGCCGGCGGCCGGGCTTCGTATCTCGGCATTGCCCGCGACACCAGGGCCTCGCTCGGCCGCCGCATCGAAAAAGCCGGCGACGCGGACATCCTCGTACTTTCGGGGGGCGTTTCGGTCGGCGATCACGACCTCGTCAAGGACCAGCTCCGCGGTTTCGGAGTGAAGCCTGTCTTCTGGCAGGTGCGCATCAAACCCGGAAAACCGGTTTTCTTCGGGATCAAAGGCCGCCGGCTCGTCTTCGGGCTGCCGGGAAACCCGACGAGCGCGATGGTGACGTTCCATCTTTTCGTCAGGCAGGCCATCGACCGGATGCTCGGCCGAAGGGCGCCGGGCCTTCCGGCCGGGGCCGCGGTTCTCGGGGAGGACCTGTCGCTCAAGCCCGGCCGGGCGCAGTTCCTGCGAGGCCTGCTCGACGGCCGCGCGCCCGAGCTCCGGGTCCTGCCCTTCGCGAACCAGAAGAGCGGCGTGCTGAGGTCCATGGTCGGGAGCCGGGCGCTGATCGTCCTGCCGGCCGAGGCGGGCGTCGTCAAAAAAGGAACCCCGGTGCCGATCCTCTACCTGGACTGACCATGGCCAGACTCACTCATGTCGACAAGGAAGGCCGGGCCCGCATGGTCGACGTAGGGGCGAAGCCTGTCACGCGACGGGAGGCCGGAGCGTCGTGTTTCGTGCGGCTCGGCCCGGAAACGCTCCGGCTCGTCCGGACCGGGAAGGTCGCCAAGGGCGGCGTCGTCGGCGCGGCCCGGCTGGCCGGCATCCAGGCGGCCAAGAGGACCTTCGAGCTCATTCCCCTTGCCCACCCCATCCCCATCGACGCGGTGGGCGTCGATTTCGAGTTCTTCAAGACGGGGGTCAGGGTCGCTTGCCGCGTAGCGGTCGAGGCCCGGACCGGAGCGGAGATGGAGGCGCTGACCGGGGCGGCCGTGGCGGCCCTCACGATCTACGACATGGTCAAGGCGGTGGAGCGGGGGGCCGAGATCACCCGTCTCCGGCTGGAGTTCAAGAGCGGCGGCCGGAGCGGCGTTTTCCGGAGAAAACGATAGTGGGCGTCATCGTCTCCATCAACATCAGCCGCAAGAAGGGGCAGGTCAAGACGCCCGTGGCCGAAGTGGAAGTGATCGCCGCGGAGGGCATCCGCGACGACGCCCATCGGGGGTTCGGGCACCGGCAGGTCTCGCTGCTGATGCTCGAAAGCATCGCCCTCCAGAGGGCCCGGCTCGGGCTGGAAGATGGACGGGAGGGCGATGAGCGGGGCGGAGAGCGCGCGAAGGAGCGAAACGAGCCGGCGGCGGCCGTGGAGAAGGGCGCGGCGCGGCGGCGAAACCCGCCCGCGACAATGATCGGGCCGGGGGCCTACGCCGAAAACTTCACGACCCGGGGGCTCGACCTCGGCCGGGTCGCGATCGGGGACGAGCTCGTGATCGGGGGCGGCCCGGTCCGGCTCCGGATCACCCAGATCGGGAAGGAATGCCACACCCGGTGCGCCGTCGCCAGGCTCACCGGCGACTGCATCATGCCCGAGCTCGGGATCTTCTGCGAGGTCCTGGCGGGCGGAATCGTCAGGACGGGGGACCCGATTGAAAAGCGCTAGGGTGCTCCGGATCTCCGTGACGGACCGCTGCGACCTCCGCTGCATCTACTGCATGCCGGAAACGGGGGTCAGGCTCGTCCGGCCGGGCGACCTCCTGAGCTACGAAGAGATCGAGCGCGTGGCGCGGGCGGCGTCCGGAGCGGGGATCGGGCGTTTCCGGATCACCGGGGGCGAGCCGCTGGTGCGCCGGGGTGTCGCCTCGCTCGTGGAAAAGCTGGCCGCCCTGGCGCCGGATGACCTGGCCCTGACAACCAACGGGCTCGGGCTGGGAGAGGCGGCGGCGGACCTCAAGGCGGCCGGCCTGGGCCGGGTCACGGTCAGCCTGGACACCCTGCGGCGGGAGCGTTTCGAGAAAATCACCCGGCGCGGAGGTTTTGAGAAAATTTTCCGCGGCCTCGAGGCGGCCCGGCGGGCCGGGCTCGATCCGGTCAAGATCAACACGGTGGTCATCCGCGGCGTCAACGACGACGAGATCGCGGATTTCGCGCGGTTCGCGGAAAGGGAGCGGGTCGAGGTGCGGTTCATCGAGCTGATGCCGACGAGCGGCCTGAGCCCGGAATGCAAGGAGCTCGGCGTCTGGCGGCCGGCCCTCTTCGTCGGCGGCGGCGAGGTGCGGCGGACGATCGCCGCGGCGCTGGGTCCGCTGGAGCCGTGCCCGGAGTCCGACGGCGTGGCCCGGGTCCTCCGGCTGGCTAACGGGGCGCGGGTCGGCCTCATCACCCCGGTGTCGGAGCCGTTCTGTCGGGGCTGCGAGCGGCTGAGGCTCGGCGCCGACGGAAGGCTCAAGCTCTGCCTCTTCGACCGCGAAGGCCTCGACGTCAGGCGCGAGATCCGGGAGAGCGAAGCCGGGGCGGACGGGCTCGCGGCCCTGATCTCCCGGGCCCTGGAAAGGAAAGCGACGTGGGAGCGCGGCGACCTGGCCTCCCTCACGAGCGAGATGTTCAAGATCGGAGGCTGAGGGTGACGGATGTGAAAGTCGGGATCCTGACGGTCAGCGACAAAGGGGCCGGAGGCAAGCGCGAGGACACGAGCGGGCCGGCGGTCCGCGGAATCGTCGAGGCGGCGGGCTGGGAGGTCGCGCGATACCTGGTTGTTCCCGACGAGCCCGAGATAATTCGCGAGACCCTCACGGCCTGGTCGGACGAAGGGCTCGACCTCGTCCTGACGACGGGCGGGACGGGCTTCAGTCCGAGGGACGGGACGCCCGAGGCGACCAGGGCGGTCATCGAGCGTGAGACGCCGGGGCTCAGCGAGGCCATCCGCCGGGAGGGGATGCGGAAGACGCCGACGGCCATGCTGAGCAGGGGGGTATCCGGCATCCGCAAGTCGACGCTGATCATCAATCTGCCCGGAAGCGAACGCGGCGCGCGGGAAAGCCTCGAGGCGGTCATGCCGGCCCTCCCCCACGGCCTGGCGATTCTCCGCGGCGATGGCGAGTGCGGGGTCGGACCACGACAAAGCGTTGATAAATAATAATTTATCAGGTTTTTATGGCCGTTTTTCGGGCTTAAGTCGTTGTTTTCGACCCCCAAAAGCCGGACTTAAGCTCACTGATTGCTGAGCGCCCGGCCGATGGACGCCTTGACCCGGGCCAGCCCTTCCCGCACTGTTTATGGCCGGCGCCGGGCGTTCTTCAGGTCCGCCTCGACGAAGCGTCGGGCCAGCTCGTCGGAGTCACCGCAGGCTTTCTGGCGGCGCCGCAGCTCGGCCGTAAGCTCGGCGCGCACGTCGGCGTAGGCCGGGGCGTCGTAGACGTTGCGGAGTTCGCGAGGGTCTTTCTCGAGGTCGTAGAGTTCCCAGGCATCGATGTCGTAGTAGAAGTGGATCAGCTTGTAGCGCTTCGTTCTCAGGCCGTAGTGCCGCTTGGCCATGTGCACGGCCGGGAATTCGTAGTAGTGATAATAAAACGAGCCGCGCCAGCGGGGATCGGTGCGGCCGCTCAGCATCGCCGCGAACGAGTCGCCCTGCATGTCGGCGGGTTTCCGGCCGCCGGCCAGTTCGAGGAAGGTCGGGCCGAAATCGAGGTTGCTGACCATCTCGCCGTTGGTCGTCCCCGGAGCGATCGTTCCGGGAAGCCGCATGAGGAGCGGCATCCGCAGCGACTCCTCGTACATGAAGCGCTTGTCGAACCAGCCGTGGTCGCCGAGGTAGAAGCCCTGGTCGGAGGTGTAGACGACGAGGGTGTTGCCGGCCAGCCCCGTCTTGTCGAGATGGCCGAGGATCCGCTCCGTGCTCTCGTCGACGGCGGCGACGCAGCCCAGGTAGTCCTCCATGTAGCGCTGGTATTTCCACAGCGTGAGGTCCCGGCCTTCGAGATGGGCGGCGGCGTATTTCTCCCGCTTCGGCGCGTAAGCGGCTTCCCACGCCTTCCGCTGCTCGCCGGTCAGGCGGGCCGGAGCGGGACCCATTTTCAGGTCGCTGTCGGGAGTCATGTGGTCGGCGACGGTCATCTCCTGCTCGCGGGCGGCCGCCGAACGCGTGGCATAGTCGTCGAACAGCGTTTCCGGCTGGGCGAACCTGATTCCGTCGTACATCGCGAGATGGCGCGGGGCCGGCTGCCAGTTGCGGTGCGGCGCCTTGTGATGGAGCATGAGCAGGAAGGGCTCGCCCGGCTCGCGGCGCTCGTCGAGGAAGTCGACGGCCATGTCGGTCAGGAGGTCGGTCACGTAGCCTTGGTGCGTTTTCGGCTCGCTCATCTCGATCATGTCGGGATTGTAGTAGTCGCCCTGGCCGGGAAGAATGTTCCAGTAGTCGAAGCCGGTCGGGTCGCTCTTGAGGTGCCACTTGCCGATGAGCGCGGTCCGATAACCCGCCTTCCGCAGGATCTTGGGGAAGGTCGGCTGCGACCCGTCGAAGGACGCGACGTTGTCGCGGACGCCGTTCACATGGCTGTACTTTCCGGTCAGAATGACGGCCCGGCTCGGCGCACAGATACCGTTGGTGCAGAGACAGTTGGTGAAGCGAACCCCGTCGCGGGCGATGCGGTCGAGGCCGGGCGTTTTGTTGACCCGACTGCCGTAGCAACTCATGGCGTGCGCGGCGTGGTCGTCGGCCATGATGAACAGGATGTTCGGCCGCTTCCCGCTCGAGGCGACCGCCGCAATCAGCTCGTCGAGCCCGCCGGCGAAGGCCAGGGCCGCGGCTCCGGTTCCGACCGATCGGACGAATTGGCGTCTCTTCATGAATTCTCTCCCTCCGTGTCTCTTGACGTAATTCTGGCCGCGCTCATGACGGCACGCGGCCCGATGCCGCCGCCCGGATTCGATTCGGCGGCGCCTTCACGCGTCGGGCATCATGCCGTCCGTCGACGTTCCAGCTTCAGCCCCAGGTATAGTATTCCAATCCGCCTGGTGTCAAGACCGGCCCCGGCGGCTGTCGATCTTATCCCGATCTTATAAAATAGGACAAGTGGGCCGCCCTTCGCCCGATCCTTAAGTCCTGATTTCCGGGGCCGAAAATGCGGGCGTCAGGCCGTTTTCGGTCCGCATTTCAAGGCTATCTATTTTATTCTCTTATCGTTACCGAGGCCCGGCCCCCTATCATGGTATGATGGAATCAGTCACGGAAGGAGGGAAGGCAGCATGAAATCCGCAGTCCTGCTCGTGGTCTTGGTGTCGGCTTTCGGCTTGGCTCTGGCGGGGCAGAAGGAGGGGTTCAAGACGATCTCGTTCCGCTCCGGCGACGGGCTCGAGATCACCGCGGACCTCTACCAGCCTCACCCGGACATCGCGCCTTTCGTCGTCCTCTTCCACCAGGCGGGTTCGAGCCGCGGCGAGTACCGGAAGATCGCGCCCGAACTCAACTCCCTGGGCTTCAACGCCATGGCCGTCGACCTGCGCTCGGGCGAGGCCTTCGAAGGCGTCAAGGACGAGACCGCCGAAAGGGCCAGGGCGGATGGCAAGCCCACGACCTATCTCGATGCCCTTGGGGACATGGAGGCGGCCATCGATTACGCCAAGGGGCGCTACGCCAGGGGAAAGCTCCTGATCTGGGGCAGCTCGTATTCCGCGGCGCTGGCTCTCAAGATCGCCGGCGACAGCCCCGATCTCGTGGACGGGGTCCTGGCCTTTTCCCCGGGCGAGTACTTCACCGACCTCGGCGAGAGTTCGTCATTCATCACGGCCTCCGCCAAGAGCGTCACGGTCCCGGTTTTCATCACCTCCGCCGCCGACGAGAAGGACCGCTGGTTCACGATCTACAAGGCCGTCCCGTCGTCGCAGAAAGAATACTTCCTTCCCAAGACCGACGGCGTCCACGGCTCGAAAACCCTGACCCAGGCGGCCCCGGCGGTAAGAGAGGAGACCTGGAAGGCCGTCAAGGCGTTCCTGGCCCGGTTCCTCGAAAAATGAGGGAAGCCAACATGCCCGAGCGGAGGTTGATGCCCTTCGGGGTGGTGGCCATCGCGGTCATCCTGTTCTTCGTGGCCCTGGCCACGGACGTGTTTTGGATCGGCCGGCTGGGGTTCGGGGTCTTCCCGTCGACGATGCCCGTCCCGGAGCCCGTCTACAGGGCTTTCGCCGGCCCCGACGTCCTGCTCTCGGTCCTGCTCTACATCGCGGCCTACGGGCTGCTCAAGCTGAGACGATACGGGTTCATGGCCGCCTACGTCGGCATGGGGATGTGGCTGTTCGACGCCCTGCTGGTCCTCGGCGTCACCAGGCTTACCCATATCGGCCTGCTCGGCCCGAGCGTCGTTTTCATCGTCTTCACGATTATCTACCTGTGGACGAAAAAGGACCTGTTCTGCTGAACGTCGGGAGGCTCGGCTCACTCGTCCTTGGGCCCGGGCTTGAACGACCGGCCCTTCTTTAACTCGGCCCGGCGGTGCTTCGCGGCCAGCATCTTCTCCTTGGCCCGCTTGGAGCGCTTGCGCTTCTGGCGACGGATCTTGGCGATGCGCTGCTGCTCCTCGCTCCTCCGGCCCAGAATCGCGGCCTCGACCTTGTCGGCGAGGATGCGCCGGGCCAGGTAGCGGTTGAGGGCCTGGGAGCGCTCCTGCTGGCACTTGACCTCGAGCCCGGTCGGGACGTGTTTGAGGTAGACGCAAGTCGCGACCTTGTTGACGTTCTGGCCGCCATGGCCGCCCGAGCGGATGAATTTTTCGACCAGGTCCTCTTCCCGGATGCCGAGCTCCGCCATCCGCTCCTCGAGGGCCTTCTCCTTTTCGGGGCTGACGCCGAATATGGCCACGTCAGAACATCCCGTTCTTGCTCGGGAAGCTCTCGGGAACCTGGCGGACCGCCTCCCGCATTTCTCGGACTTTGCCGGACGAGGCAAGCCCTAAGAAGGACACGGCAGCTTCCTTGTTGCTTTTTCTCATCGTCCTGCCTCTCATGAACAGATTCTAGCACGATTTCCGCCGGCCCGCCTCCCGCAAATCCCGGTACCTCCGGGGGCGGCCCAAAGCAAGACGCGGCGGTACAAAGACTCCGGAAATCGGGGAAATTGACGGGGAGGCTCTGTTGGACTACACTTTTCAGTCCACGGGCCGCCCGCCGCGCCCGCGGAAAGGAGACGCCATGAGATCGTTCCCGATGTCTTCCCTCATAAAGAGGCCGGGGTTCGCCGCCCTGCTCGGCGGTTCGCTCCTCCTCTGCGCCGCGGGCCGCCTGATTCCCGCCTCCGCCGCCCCGACCGCCGCCCCGGCGGTTCGGGCGGCCGCCGTTCGATCGCCCGCCGGGCCTGCAGGGAAGGCCGCAACGCAGGCGGCTCCCGCCCCGCGGCCGACTCCGCCTCCGCCGGCCCCCGCCTCCGGCCCCGTGACGACGGCCGAAGCGACCGATTACGCGGCAACCTCGACCTACGCCGACGTCATGGCCTTCATCCGCGGCCTCCAGGAGCTCAGCCCTCTCCTCCGTGTCGAAACGCTCTGCATCACGGCCGAGGGCCGCACCGTCCCTCTCCTCGTCATCGGCAAGCCGCTCCCCCTCGACCCCCTCGCCATCCGCAGCGACGACCGCGCCGTCATCTACATCCAGGCCAACATCCACGCCGGCGAGGTCGAGGGCAAGGAGGCCGCGCTGATGCTGGCCCGCAACATCCTGCTCGACCCGAGACTCCCCTACCTCGACAGGGTCGTCCTGCTAATCGCCCCGATCTTCAACGCCGACGGCAACGACAAGATGAGCCTCGACAACAGGCGCGGCCAGGTCGGCCCGGAGAAAGGCTCCGGGGTCCGCACCAACGGCCAGAATCTCGACCTCAACCGCGACGCCATGAAGCTCGAGAGCCCCGAGGTCCGCGGCCTGGTCCGCAATGTCCTTACCCGCTGGGACCCGCTCCTGCTCGTCGACTGCCACACGACCGACGGCTCCTACCACGAGGAACCGGTCACCTGGTCCTGGCCTCTCTGCCCGGACGGCGACCCCGCGATCATCTCCTACGCGCGCGACAAGATGATGCCCGCAGTGGCCGCCACGCTCGAAAAGACCTATCACACGCTCTCGATCCCCTACGGCGACCCGATGGACTTTCGCGATATGGAAAAGGGCTGGCGGACCTTCGGCCACCAGCCGCGCTATGTCACGAACTACATCGGCCTCCGCAACCGCCTCTCCATTCTCGACGAGAACTACAACTACGCCGATTTCAGGACCCGGGTGGCCGGCTGCTACAACCTGCTCAAGTCCATCCTGGACTACGGCCAGGCTCACGCGGCGGAGATCCGCGGCCTGGTGGCCGAAGCCGACGCCCGCGCGATCATCCGCGGCCAGTCCCCGCGAGACACCGACACCTTCGGGCTCGACATCGACGTCCGGGCCTTGCCCGGCACGGTCACCGTCCGCGGCTACGAGATGGAAGCCGCCCCCCGTGAAGGCAGCCCCTATCCCCGCATGAGACCCACCGACCGAAAGAAAACCTACGTCATGCCGTACTTCGCCGATTTCTTCGCCAAACGGACGGTCCGTTTTCCCTACGCCTACATCATCGACGTCTTCGACGACGCCCTGGCCGCCAAGCTCCGTGACCACGGCCTGGCCGTCGAACGGCTGGCCGCGCCCGTCACTCTGGAGGTCGAGGCCTTCCGGACGACCGAGCTCAAGGCCGCCGAACGCCTCTACCAGGGCCATCACATGAACCAGGTCAAGGGGGAGTACGCGACGGTGAAACAGGAGTTCCCGAAAGGCGCGCTCGTCGTCCGGACCGGCCAGCCCCTCGGCAGCCTGGCCGCCTACCTCCTGGAACCGGAGAGCGACGACGGCCTTCTTGTCTGGAACGTGTTCGACAGGTATCTCACCGCGGAATGGGGGCGGGGCCTCCGGCCGTATCCGGTCTACAAGCTTTACACCCCTCGCGACCTGGCCGCCGAAGGCCTCGACTGATTACTTTTTCTTCTTCTTGGCCGAGGCCAGGTACTTGCCGCAGTTCTCGCAGATGTAGATGTCGTTGCTGCCCTCGATGGCCGAGTACATCTGGGTCGAGATGTTGATGTTGCATCCCTGGCAGACGCCCTCGACGACATCCGCCACGGCGAATCCGTAGCGGTCCATCAGCCGGTCGAAGCGCTGGACGAGGTCGTGGCCGAGTTCATCGCGGATCATGGCCGCCTGCTTCTGGAGCTCCTTCTGGTGCTCTTTGGAGGCCTTCTTCTTCTTGATCTCGATCTCCTGGAGCTTGCGCAGCAGGCTGGCCCGGCTGACGATCTTGTCCTCGTGGACGAACTTGAACTCGATCTCCGACAGGATCTTGAAGAGATCGGTCTTGTCCTTGGCCGCCATGATGCGATGGCGGTTGTCGGGCCGGATGAGGAAGCGGGCCAGGCCGGCGAAGAGGTGGTTGAAGAGCCCGGGGATCGTCGGGTTCCAGACGACCAGGATGATCAGGTGGACCCTCTGCCCGTCGTGGGCGTCGAAGTCGATCCCTTTCTCCGACCGTCCCACCGCGAAGGCGATGTCGCCGCCGGTGTCGACGCGGGCGTGGGGCAAGGCGACGCCCGAGCCGATGGCCGTGGAGACGAGGTTCTCCCGGTCGATGATGCGGGTCAGGATGAGCTTCTTGTTGTCGATGAGCTTGTGCTTGACGAGCACGTCCAGGAGCTCCTCGATGGCCTCGACCTTGTCCTTGCTCTTGAGGCTGAAAACGATTTGAGAGGGTTTGAGATAATCCGAAAAATGCGAACTTTTAGGAAGACTCTGAGTGTCCATTTTGGCGCCATTTTAGCATAAAGCGTGCCAAAAAGCCACTAGCGGGGGCGGCGTTGGAAGGAGCTCGTCGGGAGCCACCGGGGCGGCGTGTCGCGCTCGGAAAGGACGCGGATGATCTCCTCCCCCCAGCGGATGATCTGGAGCGTCCCGCGCAGGTCCCAGTCGGGCTGCATCTCGTCGGTGACCTTGTGATACTTCGTCGCGCGGTAATCCTCGTACTTGCGCTGGACGAGTCCTTTGTCCGGGCCGGCCGAGACGACGCCCTGGCTGAGCCACACGGCCGGGATTCCGGCCCGGGCGAAGCTCAGCTGGTCGGAGCGGTAGGCGTAGCCGAGCTCACCGTCGCGCTCCGCGGTGTAGCGGAGGCCGAGCCGCCCTGCGGCCCGGCGGCAGATGTCGTCCATCTCCGACAGCCGGGCACCGATGGCGTAGACGTCCTCGGTCTCGCCCCAGACGTTGGTCATCTCGAAGTTGATGTCGGCGGCCACCGAAGCGGCCGGGAACGGCAGGTGGCGGGCGAAATAATCCGAGCCGAGCAGGCCCTGCTCCTCGGCCGTGACCCCGACGAAACACAGATCGTCCTTGAGCAGGCCGGGGCGCTGGGAGAGGTAGCCGGCCAGGGCCAGCATCGACGCCGAGGCCGAGCAATTGTCGACCGCGCCGTTGAAGATCTGGTCCCCTTCGAGGCCCGCGTCCCGGCCGAAGTGGTCATAGTGGGCCGAGACGACGATCATCCGCTTGCGGGCCTCGGGATGGCCGGCCCGGATGATCCCGGCCACGTTGACGCCCTCGACGGTGCGGAAGGCCGGACGCTGGCGGGCCGTCGCCCGCAGACGGAGGGGCACGGGCGAGAAATCGGGAGTCTCGGCCCGGGCCAGAAGGGCGTCGCGCTTGAGGCCGGCCGCGGCGAAAACCCTGTCGGCCGTCCCGCCACTGACCCATCCCTGGAAGAGCAGCCGCGGGTTCTTGTCGACCAGAAAGAAAGTCTCGTGGTCCCACGAGTTGCAGAGGACGTCCCAGCCGTAGGCTGCGCCTTTGGTGTTGTGGATGATCAGGACCCCGGCCGCCCCGAGCTCGGCCGCCTTCTCGAACTTGTAGATCCAGCGGCCGTAGTAGGTCATGTCCTCCCCGTCGAAGACGCCGCCGGGCCGGTTGCCGGGCTCGTTGATCTCGACGAGCAGGACCTTGCCCGCGAGGTCGGCGCCCTTGATGTCGTCCCAGCCCCGTTCGGGCGCCTGGACCAGGTAGCCGCAGTAGACGAGGTCGCCGGAGGCTTCCATGGGAATGTCGTCGCGCTCCGTGTCGATGATGAAATCGTCGTGGAGGGCGGGCAGGATGCGCGCGGAGGCGGACGTGAATTCCAGGCTGGCCGACAGGTCGGGCTTGACGCCGCGGAGAGCGAGGACCTGGCGGTAGCTGTCCCCTTCGAACGGCGGCTCGAGGCCGAACGTCCGGAAGTAGTCCTCCTGGTAGCGGGCGGCGAGTTCGATGCCGCGGCTGCCCAGGCCGCGTCCCTCGAGGTCGTCGCCGGAAAGGTGACGGATGTGGGACTCGACTTCTTCCATGGTGACGGGCTCGAGGCGGGAGCGCGAACCCTGACATGAAGACAGGGCGATCCCGGCGACGAGGCAGAGTGACACCAGGCCGGCCGGGGAGGCCGAAAGACGGAGTGTCATGGCGCCTCCTTACGGCCTATCGATATCAGAACTCGGGGCGCAAGGCAAGCGCGCTCGGGCTCGACGGGCTCGGAGCGGGGGGCCTGTTCGAGAGCGGAATCCCGGGGCGGATGCGGGGCAGGCGAGGCGAAGGAACGGAGCGGTGGAATCCGGCGTGAGCTCACGGGCGGCTCCTAGCGGCGGCGGCCAGGCCGTAGACGGCTCGAGGGCCGCAGACGGTCGCGGCCCGCGCGGCCAGGTCGACGGCGGACGACGCCGCCCCGGCGGGGGATGCCCCCTCGAGGAGCCGGCTCAGGGCGGCGGCCGCGAACACGTCGCCGCAGCCGGTCACGTCGACGATCGGGCCGGCGGGAGCGGGGGCCGCCACGGCGTCGGCGCGATCGGGCGACAGAACCATGGCCCCTTCATCCCCGAGCGTGACGAAGAGGGCGGCGATTCCGAGAGCGAAGGCGCGGCGGGCGAAGGCGCGGATCTCGGCGGCGGAGGCGGAGCGCCCCGGACGGCCGGCCAGGCAGCCGATCTCGCGCCGGTTGGCCTGAAGCCATTTGACGCCCCTCACCCAGGAGGGCCAGTCGGCGACGGGCCTGTAGCGGCGCGGCCGTCCGAGGACAGGCTCGAGAACGAGGGAGTGTATGTCGAGCCAGACCGGGCAGGCTGCGGCCTCCAGCCCCGACTTCCAGCCGGCCCGGGTCATCTCGAGCCCCGAGTTCAGGGTGAAGAGCAGGGCCCGGCGGCCTCGGCTTGCCTCGACGACCGACTCCGGCTCGAGGGGCGGAACGGCCGATTCGAGGATCTCCACGCGCTCCCCTCTCGCGGGATAAAACAAATTGACCTGGTTGGCCGGCTGGGGCACGGAGACGAGCCCGTCGGTTCGGAGTGTGGGCCATTCGGCGGCCAGCCCTTCGACCTCGGGACGGAGGTCGTCTCCGCAGTTGCCGTGGAGGTGGACCCGGTGGCCCAGGCCGCAGAGCGCGGCCGCCTGGTAGAGGATCCCGCCGGCGCCTTGGTGCACCAGCCCTGTCTGGTAGTTGATGAAGTCGCGCGTGACCGTCCCGATGAGCCCGATCCCGTCGCCCCCGGCGTTACGCTCCATAATTGCTCACTATACCATGAATTGGGGTCCAGCCCTGGGATATTACAGATAATGAACAGCTTAAGCAAAGAACGGCACGTTTTTTTCGTCTTAAGCCGGATTATTCACGAGTCGAGGCGGCTGCAGATGCGCGACGTCAAAGGGCGAAGCTGTCTTCCTAGACCTGCGAGCCGGGGGCACCGATGAGTTAATTATTTTTTTTCAACAATTTATCTTGGTCCGACCCCAAAGGTTGACCGGGCGGGCGGCTTTGGCCTAACATAGAAGGCTGGAACGTCATCCGACGAAAGGAGCCTGTCATGACACACGCTCATAAATCGGCCGCGGCGGTCTTCGCGGCCGCGCTGCTGGCGCTTGCCTGGAGCGCGGCCCCCTGCGCCCGCGCCGCTTCAACCTCTGCCTCCGCTCCTGCCTCCGCCTCCGCCCAGGCCCGGGAAGCCAAGGCTGAAACCCCGATCCTCGTCACGTCCTGCGGCCAGAGCCTCGGCCCCTCGACGATCAAGGTGGCCCTCCAGCGGCTCAAACTCGACTATGTGGTCGATACCCTGGCCACGCCCGCCACCCTCCAGGCCAAGGCCAAGGCCGGCGCTCCCTACAGGACCGTGATCATCACCATGGGCGCCAGCCTCAAGGGCATGGGCACGGCCGGCATCGCGATCGACGACGAACTCGACCGCGCCGCGGCCCTGATCGCCGAGGCTCGCAAGGAAGGCGTGACCGTCATCGGCGCCCACGTCGAAGGCCTGAAGCGCCGGGCCCAGGGAGCGGCCGCCGGCGACACGACCGACGAGCAGAGCATCGACGCCGTGGCCCCGAACTCCGACATCCTCCTCGTCTGGCATGAGGGCAACTCGGACGGCCGCTTCACAACCATCTCCCAGGCCAAGAAAATCCCGCTCCTCGAGTTCGAGAAGCTGATGGACATCATCCCCACGCTGCAGAAGCTCTTCGCCAAGTAGGGGGCCCGCCTCCGGGACGGCCGCGGGTTCACAAGCGGCCCGGACGTGTGTTAGAATCGGCCCCGGACTCAGGGCGACGCCCCTGGCTCCAAGGAGGCGCGTCATGGCAACGGAAACCGCCCGGCTCATCCTGATGATCCTTCTGGCTTTGTCCGCGATCTGGGTGATCGTCTGCGTCGTCCGCAACGATATGGCGACCATCATCCGGGCCCTCGTGGTGACGGTGCTCGTGGGGCTCGCCTTTTTTTATGTCAATCAGACCAAGCTCCAGACCCTGACCCTGGACGCCGTCAAAGACGACATCTTTCCGGCCAAGACGGAGTATTTCACCTTCAACAAGCGGGAGACGACCGCGGGGGGCGTCCTGACCACGACCTACATCTTCTCCGAGCCCGGCCCCCGGCTCAAACTGAGCATGGAAAAGGGCGGCAAGTTCCTGACCATCAGCGACATCCGCCCGCTCAACCGCGTCCTGGCCTACGTCGGGCTGCCCCCGGTCAAGAACGGCGTCCGGGAGCTGGCCGCCGTCACGGGCTCGACGCTCGACGCCAACCTTTACCGCTGGGACAACTACGACCTGGGCGTCCTGACCATCGAGCGCGGCATCTGCCGCAACATCACCACCACGGAATCCTTCCCCTGCATCTCGAGCATCACGGTCAAGGCGCGGTAGCCCCGGGCCGCCGCCTTCGCCGGCGAATCCGTCCCGCCCGCCCCGGCGGGAAATCATCGGCCGCGCTGTTGCATTCCGTCCCCGGATGGCATACGATTAGGAACTTCGTGGAAGGCGAACGCACAGCCCGATGAGCGCAACAACCTCCGCCGCCGTGATCTTGGCCGTCATGGTCGCGGCCTACGTCGTCGCCAAGCTGCTGAAGATCTCGACCGAGCTCTCGATCTTCGCCGCGGCCCTGGCCGGCGCCCTGGCCGGCGGGGAAGGCGTCCCGGCCCGCCACATCGTCGAGGGGGCCTTCACCTACTTCGACATCATCCTCATCTTCGTGGCCGCGACGCTGTTCATGAACCTGCTCAAGGAATCCGGCGGCGCGGCCTTCGTCGTCCGGGCCATCCTGCGCCGGTTCCACCGCCGCAAGAGCCTCCTGTTCATCCTGCTGGCCGTTCTCCTGCTCATCCCCGGCGCCCTGACCGGGGCCGGCAGCGTCACCGTCCTGATCGTGGGCGGCATGGTGGCCACGGTCCTCGGCTACATGGACATCCCGCGGCCCAAGGTCGCCGCCATCATCTTCGTCATCGCCGGGCTGAGCGCCGCCGCCCCGCCCGTCAGCCTATGGGCCATGCTGACCGCGGCCGGGGTCAACATGCCCTATGTCGGGTTCTTCCTGCCGCTGCTCGTCCCGTGCGTCGTCCTGGCCCTCCTCACGATCTTCATCCTGGGCCGGAAGGCCCGGCCGGTCGACCTGGAGAAGGCGCTCCAGGAACTGCCCGAGGCGCCGGCGCGCATGAATTGGCCGCGCGTCGCCGGGCCGTTTCTGGCCTTTTTCGCGCTGGTCATCGCCGGACGCGTCTTCCCGTTTTCCTTTCCGGTCGTCGGCCTGCCCATGATGTTCATCGCCGCGGCCGGGCTCGCCTATGTCCTGTCCCCGGTCAAGGTCGATTTTCTCCGCACTTCGCGCGAGACCGTGCACCAGCTCCTGCCGCTCATCGGCACCCTGACCTGCGCCGGGATCCTGGTCCAGGTCATGACCCTGACCGGCGTCCGCGGCCTCATCGCCATCACGACGGTGACGCTGCCGGTGACGATCGTCCTGCTCTCGCTCTTCCTGACCCTGCCGGTTTCGGAGGCCGTCCTGATGTGGGGCGCGGCCCCCGTCCTGGGGGTGCCTCTGGTGCTCCTTTTCAACACGATCGGGCTCAATCCCGTCGTCGCGCTGGCCGGGATGAGCGTCATCTGGCCGCTCGGCGACGCCATTCCGCCGACGGCCATCATCGGCCGCCTGACGGCCTCGACCGTGGGCATGAAGGAGCCCTACGGCAAGTTCCTGAAGTCGTGCCTGGTCCCGGCGGCCCTGATCGCCCTGGCCGGGATCCTGATGGTTTTTTTCAGCAAGAAACTGGGCTTTTTGACCGTGTTTTAAAATGAACGCCGTGATCACGATTCTCTACTACCTGCTGACGGCCTACATCGCCGTCCTGCTCGTCTGGAATTTCATCAAGAGGAAAAACTGGCAGGAGGAGGTCCTCTACATCATCATCCTCATCCCCTTCGTCCTGAGGCTTCTCAGGCTCAAGTGAGGCGCACGGGACCGGACATCATGGTGTTTCGAAAGATCGTCATCGCGGGGTTGGGCGCGGCGCTGGCCGCCTTCGCCGGCCTCAGCTTCTACCACAGCCGCCACCTCAGGGAACCCGTCGTGCCCGGCCCCAGCCTGGCCCGCGTCGCCAAGCTCGGCGAGTATTTCGGGGGCGTCAGGGGAACGGTCAACGACCTCAACGTCTACGTCCTCGAGGGCGCGAAACCCGGCGGATCGGTGCTCGTGCTGGGCGGCACTCATCCCGAGGAGCCGGCGGGACGGCTGGCCGCCTGGATTCTGGCCGAAAACGCGGCGCTCGCCAGGGGCCGGCTGTTCGTCATTCTGTCGGCCAACCGCAGCGGAACCACGGTCACGCGCCTCGGCGGGGCCTACCCGCCCGACTTCACCATTCCCACGCCGTGGGGCGGCCAGACCTTCCGCATGGGCGACCGCTGGACCAACCCTCTGGACCAGTGGCCCGACCCCGAGGTCTTCATCCACTACCCGTCGCGCCAGGAGCTGGCCTACGTGGACATCCGGAACCTCAACCGGGCCTTCCCGGGCCGCCCGAACGGAACCCTCACCGAACGGACGTGTTTCGCCATCACCGAGCTCATCCGCCGGGAAAAGATCGACATCGCCATCGACCTCCATGAGGCCGAGCTCCAGTACCCGGTGATCAGCACCATCGTCGCCCACCCGAAGGGCCAGGACCTGGCCGCCCTGACCTCGATGATGATCAGCAGCAACGAGGGTTTCGCCATCGGCATCGAGGCCTCCCCGGAAGCCCTGCGCGGCCTCTCCCACCGCGAGATCGGCGACCACACCGACGCCATATCGCTTCTCTTCGAGGCTCCGGAGCCCTTCCTCGACGCCACGCGGGGACGGACCGGCCGGGAGCTGCTGCTCACGGGAAAGGACGATTTCGTCGTCAGGGCCGGAAAGCGCGGCCTGCTTTTCGAGAAGATCGACGAGAACGGCTGGCCCATCGACGCCCGGGTCGGCCGGCACTGCTCGACGATCCTGCAGGTGCTCGAGATCTGGTCGGAGGATCATCCCGACAGGGCGGTGCTCGTGACGGGCGTGCCGCGATACGCCGAGGTCATCGCCAACGGAACCGGCGCCTACCTCAAGGATCCCGATTCGGCCTCCCCCTCGGCCCTCAGCTATGAATAACCCTGCTGGATGATGGTCCCGGTCCGAAGCCGGCCCCGGTTCAGCGGCGGACGGGCAGGTTCGAGTTCCAGATGTCGGTTTCGAGACGGACGGAGCCGTCGGGCTGCCTCTTCCAGATCACGACATACTTGCCGCTGTCCTCCATCCCCGGCTTCCCGGCCTGTTGGATCCTCATCGTGTAGACGCCGGTTTCGGTGATGACCTCATCATGGATGCCGATTTCCAGCGACGCCAGGAGCGCGTCCTCGATGCCCGAGTCGAGCCCGGCCTGCCAGAAGGCCCGGATGCCCGGCCGTCCCGTGATGATGTCCTGGTTCGGCGGCAGTAGCGAGGCGTCCTCCTCGTAAAGGGCCGCGATTTCCTCCGCCCGCCCGGCCTGCACGGCCAGCCGGAACCTGGCGTTGGCGGCCTCGACCGCCCGGCGGGCGTCGATGTCCTTGAAGGCCCTGCCTTTCCTGCCGGCCAAGACGGCCTTGGCGGAAAGGAGCCCCAACACCGCAAAAGAGGTGAATCTCGCGAATTTCTTGAAGGTCATTTTTTTCCCCTGTCGTAGAAAGCGCTAGCCGGCCGAGCCGCGGCCCGGGCGCCGGACCCTCGTATTTTACACCAACGGGACCTGAAAACGGAAACCGCCGACACGCTTCGATCCGGAACGGCCTGGACGGGGGGACGTCGGCTCCCCGGCCGGGCCCGGCGTTCGAGCTAATCTCCGAAGCCCGTTCCGCGGGGCGGCGCGGCTCGTTTCCGGTCCAGCAGACGGCGCACGACCGCGGCCCCCTCCCGCATCGTGAACGGCTTCATCAGGAAGCCTTGGATACCCATGGCCCTGGCCGTTTCGGCGGAAACGGCCTCGCTGAATCCCGTGCAGAGGATGACCGGGAGATCGGCTCTCAGGGTGAGCATCTCCCTGGCCAGCTTATCCCCCGTCATGAGCGGCATCGTCTGGTCGAGGATGACCAGGTCGTAGACCGACGGCGCTTCGGCGAACAGGGTCAACGCCTCCGTGCTCCGGGAGATCACGGTGACCTCGTACCCGAAACGCCGCAGCATCTCGCTGACCGACTCCGCGAGGATCGGGTCGTCGTCGACGATCAGGATCCGTTCGTTTCCTTCGGCGGGCAAATCCGGGGTTTCGGCATGCGCCGGGATGACGGTCTCGGCCTGGGGCAGATAGACCGAGAAAACGGACCCCGTCCCGGGCTCGCTGGCGACCGTGACGCCGCCGCCGTGGCTCTTGACGATGCCGTAGACGACCGACAACCCGAGTCCCGTTCCTTCCCCGGCCGGCTTGGTCGTAAAGAAGGGCTCGAAGACCCTCCGGCGCACGTCGTCGACCATGCCGCATCCCGTGTCCGATACGGAAAGGACGATGTAGGCCCCGGGCGCCATGTCGAAGTCGGGCGCGGAATCCGCGGTCGCGAAGACGGCATTCCGCAGAACTATCCGGAGCGTTCCCATCTTCTCCCGCATCGCGTGGGCCGCGTTGGTGCAGAGATTCATGACCACCTGCTGCATCTGAGACTGGTCGGAAAAGACCATATCCGATTCCGCTTCGACGCGAAGCTCCATATCGATGGTCGTCGGGATCGAGGCCCGCAGCATCCTGAACGTGTCCCTCAGGACGGGCATCAGGGGAAAGAGCTTGTATTCGTTTTCCGACTTGCGGCTGAAGGCCAGGATCTGCCGCACCAGGTCCCTGCCGCGGAGACCCGCCTTAACGACCGCCTCGAGGTTGCGGCGACCGGCCCGGTCCCCGTCGGTGTCGAACAAGGCGACTTCCGCGTTCGTCACGATGACCGACAGGATATTGTTGAAGTCGTGCGCGATGCCTCCGGCCAGCGTCCCGATGGCCTCGAGCTTATGGGCCTGCCGGAGGGTGTCCTCCGCCTTCTTCCGCTCGGCCATCTCCTTCTGCAGGGCCTCATTGGCCTCGGCCAGCTCGGCGGTCCGTTCCCGGACCCGGATCCCCAGTTCGTCACGCGATCGGAGCACTTCGCCTTCCGCCCGCTTCTGGCGTTTCAGGATGACGGCGACTCCCCAGAAGACGCCGATCGACAGGGCCCGGTTGAGGGCGGCGATTCTCGAGTCGATCGGGTGCGCGGAGAACACGAACCCCAGGACGGTCAGAAGAGAGCACAGGGCCGTGAGGGAGAAGATCGACCCCGGAGAGACGCCCGCAGCCAGGAAAACGGGAAACAGGTACAGAAGCCACTCGGCGGAGCCGATCGGGGTGAGGAGGTCGAAAAAGAACAACCCGATCGAAAGGGCAACGGCCACCGCAACCCGGGTCGAGTCGAAGTCGACGCCGGTGAGTTTCGTCGTTACGGCCCTTTCCGCGCCTTTCATGACCGTCTCATCGACTCACATAACTATTAACTATAGTCCCGCCCCGCGGAAGATGCAAGGCGGCGGCTAAGTTCCGAGCCGTGGGCGCCGGCCGGCCAGAACGAGGAGAACGACAATAATAAGAACGTAGCCCGCGGTCACGAATATAAAAGCCGGGCGACGGGCCGCCGCCTGCCGGTAGAATGCTCCCTCGCCCGGCTCGGTCAGGGGCTTGGGGTCCCAGGGCAGCCGGTAGCGCTCGGCCAGACCCCTGATATTCAGGAAGTGGATCACCGGAATTCCCCGGGCCGCCATGGCCTGGATGACGCCCCGCTCGCCCGGCGGGGGCACGAAGACGTCGCGGGTCAAGCCCGGCCTGAGCCTCAGGACCTCGGCGTTCGTGCCCATGTTGGCCCAGCTCCCGCCGATATTGACGAAGGCCCGGATCGGCCGCCCGCGCGCAGCGGCTTCATAGAGCCCGAGCCGCGCCGCGACATCGGCTTCGAGTTCGGGCCGCCCGACAACGGGCAGGCCGTCCGCCTCGATCCGGCGCGCCAGGAGCGCGCGTCCCTCGGCGCTCATGTCCCGGCCCACGTCCTCGTCGCCGCCGATCGCCGCAGCAATCGGCCTGACGGCCAGAACCCCGGCCCTCCGCAGGCACCCGGCCATGTCCATCCAGGTGAAGCCGGGGACGTTGGCCCCCCACTGGGAAGAGCCCAGCGAGACGATGAGGAGCGGCCGCAAGTCCATGACCCTGGAGGCCGCCAGGACGGCCGTGATCAGGGCCGGAAAAGAGCCTGAGGCGCCGACCGCGACCGCATCCCCCCGTTCGACCCCCGCTTCGCGGAACAGGTCGACGGCGAGGCCCGCGAAGTTGGGATTGGTCGTCGTCCTCTTGGCTTCGAGATTGCCGAGCGTGGTCGTGATCTCCGACATCTCCACGCCCACGAGCCCGGTTCCGTTCGGGTCGGCGGTCGGGTCGGGGGGGATGCCGCGTTCGGTCCGGCACTTGGCAATCACCGCCTCGGCCCGGGCCATCAGCCGCGACGCGGCGACCATCTGGCCGCGGGCCGGCGGGCCCGGCGAGGGCACGAAAACGAGCGCGAGGATGTAGGCCAGGCTCAGCAGGCCGGCCGCAAGGACCGGCCACGACTGCCGCTTGCTCACGACGGCCTTCATAACAGCCCGATGAGCAGCGCCACCCCGAACGTCAGCCCGGCCACCGCGGCGGCGGAGGCCAGCGTGGGCAGGAATTTCTGCCTGGTCATGTTGCCGGCCAGGATGCCCGGGATGAGCCAGCCGATGACCTGGAGCTCGGCCGGTCCGGAAAAGACGCGGGGCAGGATGAGCACCCAGGCCTGGGCGAAAAAGGCTCCGGCCAGGATCATCACGATGAACCGGCGCCTGCCGAAGAGGATGAGCCGGCGGGCCAGGATTCGGTAAACACCGACCACCAGAATCGCCGCGACGACCGTCGCCAGCAGCCTCGCCGGCCTGTCGACGTAGAGCGCGAGATAGCCGGGAACGATGATCCCTCCCGGCGAGATATCGGTGACCTCCGACCAGAGGAGGGCCAGCACGAAGCCGACGAGAAGGGTTTCGATCACCACGGCCGTCCGGCCTCCTGCCAATGGGAAACCAGCCGCCCGCCCGGCCCCACGATGTTGCCGAGCCCCACCACGACAAGCTCCCCGGACGCCGCCCCGGCCAGCGCGTCCATGAGCCGCGGGGCCTCCTCGCCCGCCGGAGGCACAACGACCCTGACGGCGTGACCGAGCGCTTTCCTCAGCCGGCGGGCCGCGGCCAGGGCCGGCGACCCGAGCACGGCCACCAGCTCGAAGCCCCGGAAAAAGCCCTCCCCGGCCGCCTCGATCCACTGGATGGTCCTGTCGCCCCGGTCGTCGCGCAGGCTCAACACGGCTGCGAAGGATCTCCCTTCCGCCGGGATCCTCTTCCGAACCAGGCGAAGCACGTCGGCCGAAGACTCCGGGTCGTTGGCGGCGAAGGCGTTGACGCAGGCCGCCGTCCGTGGCGGCCGCCCCGCCTCGACCCGCCAGACCCGGAGGCTCCCGAAATCCGGCCGGGCCCGGCTCATGCCGCGGAGGGCCTCCTCCCGCCCGACGCCGAGCCCGCGAAGGACGGCCAGCGCCAGCCTGATATTCGGCTCGAACTCCTCGAAGCCGAGAGCCGGCCGATCGCCCGACCCGGTTCGACCGCCGCCGCCTGAGGCTCCGTCCGTTTCCCGCGGCACGGGCTCGAGGCGGCAACCCCGCCGCGCCGCGGCTTCTTCGAAGGCGGGATAGACTTCCTCGGCGGGCACGAAAACGGTCCCTTTCCGGGGGAAGGCCGCCGTCAGAGTCCCGGCGATGTCTTCCCTGCGGCGGCCCATGGCATCGATATGGTCCGGCCGGACGTTGGTCAGGGCCAGAATCCGCGGCCGGAGAATGTCGCCGGATTCGACGGACAGGCATTCGGCGCCGATGCTCATCATCTCCGCGACGAGCGCTTCAGCCCCGGCCCCGGCCGCGGCCTTGACGACCCGCACCTGCTCCCGGATGGAGGCCCCGCCGGGCCTGGCGATTTCGTATTCAGAGCCGTCGGGAAGGATCAGGACGGGCTTCGACCCCGTCGTCTTGGCCATGACCTTGCGCCCCGATTCCCGGAGCCCGGCCGCGACGAGCCGGACGACCCCCGATTTCCCGCGGGTCCCGGTCACGGCGATTCTGACCGGGACCCGCCGCAGCGCCCGGCCCAGCCGGATGCGCTCGACGGCGAGATAGACGAGGACCGCTCCCAGGCAGCCGGAGATGACCAGCAGTTCGCGCGTCGGACGGGCCTACTTCTTCGGAAGCGCGGCGATCTCTTCCTTGTAGCGGTCGATGTCCTTGACTCCGAAGAACACTTCCTTGGTGTAGTTTTCGAACTCCCCAAGAAATCTGTTCCCCTCGAAGGGGGGCTGCGCCATGCGCCACTGGTTGGGCGGGATGAAAACGAAGCCGTACTTGACGAAGTTTTCCCTGTAAGGGTACGTCCAGAGTTCGGCCCTGTTCGCCCCGAGGTCTTCGCGGTCCCGGTTGGCCGCCCCGGCCGTGACGCCCATGCCGCCTTCGGACACGGTCGACGCCCAGCTGACGTTCTGATCGATCTCGACGGATGCCGGCTCGCCGTTCAGGATGTAGATCCGGCCGCGGTCGGTGTTCCAGGGCTGGCGGGAATTCTCCCGCTTGTAGTTGTCCATGACATACTGCATCCGGGCCTCGAAGGCGGCCCTGGCCTGCGGGGTACGGTAGGACCAGAACAGGTCGTGGAAGGCCGACTTGCCTTCCTCGCCGAGCGTCCGGTAGGCCGTCCGCTCGAAGTCCTGCATGATGATGTAATGTTGCGTGAACCAGACGTCCCCGGTCGGCATCCCGCTGATGCCGCAGGCCGAGGCCATCGCCAGCATGGCCAGGACTCCCGCCGCGGACAGACTCGCCCACAGAATCTTTCGAGAATTCATGGTTGACCTCCCACAGTCGTCTCGTCTCGGTTCCCAATGATAAACCTTGAGCGCGGGCGCGTCAACGATTTCCGGATTGGCCGCCGGGCGGGACAGGTTTCCGGCATTACCGGTTATACCGGCCTGGCGCGGGCGCGTCGACACGGATGTTGACACCGGCCCCGGCTCTTACCTATATTGAGAGACGGAAAGGGCGGCTGGGAATCCCGGGGCTCATCCGGGAGTTCGGAGATGACGAGAGCGACGGTCGCCTTCATGGGCATATTTCTCCTTTTCGGCGTGGGCCTGCCTTCGTCGTCGGGGGGCCAAGCCGCCCAGGAAGACCGGACCGGCGTCGGTTCCCTTCAATACGAGGTTTCGGTCGTCCTGAAGCTCATCCACGTTTACGTCACGGACAAAAAGGGCAATCCCGTCGAGGGCCTGACCCGGGACGATTTCAAGCTCACGGACAACGGGAAGCCCGTCCTCCTGACCGAATTCGAGAGGCACACGCTAAAACCGGCGCCGGCGGAGGCCAAGCCCGCCGCGCCGGCCGCGGAACCGGCCCCGGCGACCGCCGAAAAGGCGGGTCCTCCCGCCGGCGAGACCAACAGGAAGTTCCTTCTTTTTTTCGACTTCGCCTACAACAACGCCCGGGGGATCGTGAAGGCCAAGAAGGCCGCCCTGAGCTTTCTCGACGAGCAGGTCAGGCCGGAGGACGAGGTCGGGATACTCAGCTATTCCTCGATCAAGGGACTGGCCGTACACGAATACCTGACGACCGATCACGCCAAGATCCGCGACGTCCTGGACGGGATCGACGGCAAGGCCGTGGCCGGGCGGGCCAACGAGCTCGAGGACCAGTACTTCCGGCTGATCCAGGAAGGCGCGGCCGCCCGGCTCGGGGACGGGGGGACCAGCCCGGCCCAGGCCAACCTCCCGATTCTCGAGGCCAAGGCCCTGCGCCAGGAATCGAAGAGGCTGGCCCAGACCTTCATCCTGAAGCTCACGACGCTGGCCCGGGCTCTGCGCCTCATCCCCGGCCAGAAGCAGTTCATCATGTTTTCGACCGGGATCCCGAGCTCGCTCGTCTACGGCTACCAGGCCGGAAACCCCCAGTCCGGCTCGGCCCGGACCGCCTTCGACGCCGGCGACCGGATTCTCAGGACGCAGAACGAAGAGATGTACAGGCAGTTCGGGGCCTCGGGCTGCACGTTTTACACTTTCGACACCCGGGAGACGGCCAAGACCGGCTCGCTCTTCGCCTACGACGAGCAGACCTTCGCGACCGGCAACCGCAACCTGTTCTCCGCCCAGGGCGTGTTCTCGGACACGACGGACATCTTCAAGGACGAGCGGCTCACCGGGGGCGCGTCGCTCAAGAGGCTCTCCGACACGACCGGCGGCCGCTACTTCTCGAACATCAACATGTCCGAAAAGAACCTGGCCCGGGTCCAGGCCCTCACGGGAACCTACTACGTTCTCGGCTACTCGATCGGCCGGCAGTGGGATGGAAGCTTCCACGAGATCAAGGTCGAGGTCTCCCGGCCGGGTTGCGAAGTCAGGGCCCAGGCGGGGTATTTCAACCCCAAGCCTTACGCGCAATACACGGACCTCGAGAAGGAGCTCCATCTCTTCGACTTGGCCCTGAACGAACGCTCGGCCTTCCGGATGCCCGTGAATTTCGGACTGACGGCCCTGACCCGCCGCGGCGGCGGGGCGTCCGGCCTCACGATGGTGGCCAGGATCCCGGGCGATGTCACGGGCCGGTTCACCGGTTCGCGGGTCGAGTTCGTCGGCGTCCTTTTCGATGCGCAGGACAACGTCCTGGCCGTTCGCAGGCTCGAGGCGGACCTCGGGCCCCATCGCGGCCAGACCGTGATCTTCGCCACGGGAGTGTCGGCCGACCCCGGTGACTACAGGTGCCGGCTCGTCGCCAGGGATATGGATTCGGGGATGAGCGCCGTGGCCTCGGCGCGCGCCACGATCGGCCGGCTCCCGGCGGCCGGCCTGACTCTCTCGACGCCTCTCCTCTTGAGGGAGGAAACCGGTTGCCTGTTTCTCGAGGCCGGGGATAGCGCGTCGGGCCGCGCCTTGGGTTGGACGGACGTCTATCCGTTCGACCGGCTCTCGGTCTCGCCGACGGCCGGAACCGTTTCGGGGCTGACCCGGAACCTCCTGGCGGTCGTCCCCTTTGCCGTTCCGGCCGGGACTTCCCCGGATGTAGCCATATCGGCTTTCGTGCTCGACGCCGGCTCCGGCCGGCGGATGGCCGTCGAGCCGGTCCTGGTCGGAAGGACGGGGGACGGGACGGCGGGCACGGCCCGGCTGGAGCTTCCCGTTGTCGAACTGCCGCCCGGCCGCTACGTTTTGTACGTCAACGCCGAAAACCGCGGTTCCAAAACACTCGCCCACACCCAGACCTCGTTCGTCATTTTACCGGAATAACCCGCGAGGGAGCGATCCGCTGTACCGTGTTTTAGGGGAGCCGAAACGGGCCGCCGCCGCGGGGCAAGAGCCATAAATCCAAATTATTGGATTAATCCAAAAAAATGCACTCCATGAGCATGTACTCATCTGTTAAGTTGCTAATTATAAATAATTTACATGCCAATTATCTTGGCATGATATTTGCTAAATGAGAATTTTAGTCCAATGCCATATTTCTACGTAGCCGAGGAGGTGAGAACAAGAAGAGATTTCCGCATGAAGGGAAGGGGAAGGAGCGAAGCCACCGAGCTTTTGCTCCGCGGCGCCCGCGTTTCGCCCGGAACGACCGATTCCGGAAAGGCGGGAAGCCGGTTTGATGGATTGAATGCACCCTAAAGGAGGGAAACACCGAATGAGCAAGAGATTCCTCACTCTCGCGATTCTTATGCTCTTCATGGCGGGCGGAATCGCATTCGCTCAGGCGACGGCGACCAGCCGCGTTGAAGGGAAGGTCCTGGACGGCCAGGGCGCCCCGCTGCCCGGCGTCTCCGTCGAAGCGACCAGCCCCAGAATGGTCGGCAAGGCGACGGCGGTCACCGATGCCGAGGGAACGTTCCGCCTGTTCTCGCTGCCTTCCGGATCGTACGAGCTGACGTTCAGCCTGCAGGGATTCAAGACCCTGGTCCGCAAGGACGTCGTCATCCAGATGTCCCAGACGATCGTCCTGAACGTCACCATGGAACAGGCCGCGATCGAAGAGCAGGTCACGGTCGTCGGGCAGAGCCCGCTGATCGACGTCAAGAGCACCGTCAAGGGCCAGACCATGACCAAAGACGTGTTCATGAGCCTGCCCAGGAACCGGAACTTCGACGGCCTGCTGAGCACCGTTCCCGGCGTCCAGTATGAAAGCAACACCGGCGGCCTCTCGGTCGACGGCGCCACGGGCACCGAGAACATGTGGTACATGGACGGCACCGACATCACGGGCATCCATGTCGGCACCCGGGCTCAGAGCGCGGTCATGGAAGTCGTCGAAGAGGTCAAGGTCACCGCGTCGGGCTACAGCGCCGAGTTCGGCGGCTCGATGGGCGGCGTCGTCAACGTCATCACGCGCTCCGGCGGCAACGCCTTCCACGGCGACATCATGGCCTACTACAACAACAACGGCCGCCTGATGGAGGGCAAGTCGCGGGACTACATCCGTTGGGATCCCTACGATGACGAAGTGTTCCAGTACGTCAACGACGACGACCTGTACTTCAACGGTGGCTTCACGCGCGACCCGTACTCCCGCTACGAGGCCGTCTTCAACCTCGGCGGCTACATCCTGAAGGACAGGCTGTGGTTCTTCGGGTCGTTCAACCCCCAGTACAGCAACCAGGCCGCCCAGCGTTATTTCCTGTCCGACGGCGAGCCCAAGACCTACTACGACTTCTACACCAAGTGGTTCTATTTCAACGCCCAGGGCAAGCTGACGGCCGCCCCGGCCAGGGGCCTCAGGCTCCAGGCCTCGTTCGTCAACAACTTCTCCAAGTACCGGGGCTCCATTCCCAGCATCAACGGCACGAGCGCCAAGGACTATGCCTACCAGCAGCAGGGCTACGACTATCCGAACCTGAGCGCGGCCTTCATGCTCGACTACACGGTCAGCAACAACTTCCTGGTCAGCGCCCGGGCCGGCTACTCGATGCAGAACACGAACAACCAGCAGATCGCCAACCGGTTCACCACCTGGTACTTCAATTACAGCAACTACATCTACGAGGATGACCCGTTCTTCATCGATCACCCCGAGCTCCTCGGCTATGCCGGAACCGCCAACTACGGCGGCACCTGGCTCCTCAACGACCACTCCAAGTTCGAGAAGTATTCCGGCAACGTCGACCTGAGCTACTACCTGAGCCTCGGCGGCGAACACGCCTGGAAGGCCGGCGTCCAGCTCATCCGCGACAAGGAAGACGTGCTCAACGGCGCGCCCTATCCCCATGTCAATCTTCACTGGGGCGTTTCCTATGACACCGGTGCCTGGGGATATCCCGTCATGGGGGAATACGGCCACTACGAAATCCGCAGCGGCTTCACCTCCCCCTACGGCTCGGTCTGGAACATCCACCGCGACAATTGGGCCCTCTACCTCCAGGACGCCTGGACGATCGGCGGCAAGCTGACCCTGCAGGCCGGCGTCCGGACGGAGAGCGAGTACATCCCGTCCTTCAACCCGGAATTCAACGTCAGGCCGATCAAGTTCGGCTTCGACAAGAAGCTTGCCCCCAGGCTCGGCCTCGTCTATGACGTCTTCGGCGATTCCTCGCTGAAGGTCTTCGGCAGCTTCGGCATTTACTACGATGTCATGAAGCTGTACATGGCCGAGGGCGCCTACGGCGGGTTCAAGTGGAAAACCGACTACTACACGCTGGACAACCCCGACTTCACGGTGATCGCGGCCAACGGCGACCTCACTGACGCGGCCAACCAGGCTCTCGGCGGAACCTACGTCGGCACCATGAACTGGCGCATCCCGTCGTTCGACACCACCGACCCCAGCATGCTCCCGGTTTCCCAGAGAGAAATCTCCTTCGGCGCCGAGAAGAAGCTCACCGAAGACATTTCCCTGTCCCTGCGCCTCGTCCAGAAGCACCTGATCCGGACGATCGAGGACATCGGCGTCCTGACGCCCGAAGGCGAGCAGTACTACAACGCCAACCCCGGCTTCGGCTGGTCTCTCCCCATTTCGCAGGGCGGCAAGTTCAGCGACGAGTACCCGGTGTGCCCCAAGGCCAAGAGAGAGTACTACGGCATGAACCTCTCCCTCGAGAAACGGTTCAGCCACAACTGGACCGGCGGCATCAACTACACCCTGAGCAGCACCAAGGGCAACTACGGCGGCCTGTCCAGCACGGACGAAAACGGCCGGAACTCGCCGAACGTCGAGCGCTACTATGACCTGTGGTTCATGCAGTTCGACATCAACGGCAACGTCCTCGACGGCCCGCTGCCCCAGGACAGAACGCACTACCTCAAGGCCTACGGCTCCTACGCGTTCCCGTTCGGCCTGACCGTCGGCGTCGTCGCTTACGGCCGCAGCGGACTGCCGCTGACCACGGTCCTCAACACGAACAACGTCACGATCTACCCGAACAACCGCGCCGACTACGGCCGCCTGCCCTTCACCGCCTGGGCGGACCTCTATGTCGAGTACACCTTCCGGTTCGGCGGCAAGTCGCTCGGCCTCAACCTCCAGTTCAACAACATCACCAACACCAAGACCATCCAGGGCATCGTGACCAGCCTCAACAGAATCTCCATGCCCATCTCCGACGCGGCCCTCATCGCCGGCGGCTTCGACTACCAGTCCCTGCTCAATGACCCGACCGATCCCTACTGGAAGAACATCGAGTTCGGACAGTGGAGCAGCCGGTACGGAACCTGGTCGACCCGCCTGGGCGCCCGGTTCTCGTTCTAAGCTGAGTGCAGAAGTAGAAGCAGTTTAAGCTCTTGCAGAAGCGCAAGGCCCGCCCCCCGACGGGGGGCGGGCCTTTTTTTTCGCACCGGACCAGCAGGAACGGTACCGGGTCTACAAAATGCTGGTTTCTTGTCGTGGCGTCTTCGTGATGTGCGAAGCAACGCCGCGATCCGCGGTGAGCGGAGACGGTACCGGGTCCCGAAAATGCCTATTTCCTGCCACGTCAACACGAGAAGCCGAGGCCGCAAGCCCCGTGGGCTTCGCGCCTGAGGCGACGCGGCGATCCCGTGGGGCGGTGATGAATCCGATGCGGCCTTACTTGCGCAGTTCGGCCAGAATCCCCTCGAGCTCCGCCTCCGCCCCCTTCACCGCCTGGGCGCTCTCCCCTTTCGGGTCAGCCAGGTAAAGCCGGAGGTACTTCGCCGCGTCCTCGAGCCGGCCGGCCTTGCGGCAGGCCACGGCCAGGTTGATGTACACGGTCGGCGTCGGCCGGATCCCGGCCGCCCGCTCGAAGCTGGCGATGGCGTCGGCGTATTCGCCGAGCACGCCGTAGGCGACGCCCAGGTGCTGGTAGAGAACCTGGTCGCCGGGGTAGTCCTCGATCAGCTTCCTGTAGATCTCGACGGCATCCGCCACCCTTCGCGTCGAGGCCAGGTTGAGGGCCAGGTTGGTCCGGAGGAACTTGCTTTCGGGCTCGACGGCAATGGCCCTCTCGAGACAGGCCCGGGCCTCGTCCTTCTTGCCCAACGCGTCCAGCGCGCCCGCGGCGGCCGTGAGAGCATCCACGTTCGCGGGGTTGATCTCGAGGACCCGGTTCATGGCCGAAAGCGCTTCTTCCGCCCTCCCCGAAACCATGTACGTAAGGCCGAGCCTGACCAGGATGGGTTCGGACCCGGGGATCATTTCGGCGCCCTTGCGCAGGGCGGCGATCGCCTGGTCGAAGTTCTTCAGCCGGGCCTGGCACAGGGCCAGGTTGATGTAGCTCGAAGGCGAGCCGGGCATCAGGCCGACCAGCTCGGCGAAGGCGTCCGCGGCCGCCCTGTAGTCCCCCTGGAGTTCGTAGGCCTCGGCCTTCTGGCTGAGCCTCAGCACGTCGAGCTCGTCCTTGGGGTCGGGATAGGCGGAGGCCCCTCCCGCGCCCGCGAAATTGACGTAGCCGAGAGAGCGGAGCCTTTCCTCCTCCTCCCGGGTCAACTCGCGTTTCGAGCCGCCCGCGATGCCGGCCCCTTCCCGGATCAAGGTCTCGAGCCCTCCGTTCATCCGCATGGCCGTCGACGCCTCGGCCGCGACCCGGTTCTGCGATTCCTTCGGGTCGGACCCGAGATCGTAGAGCTCGGGCTTCGGGGCCCGGATGTATTTCCATTCGCCCGACACCAGCCCGGTGAGCTCGGACCAGCCGTAGTTCTCGCGAGGATAAAACGTCTCGAGATAACTGTCGCGGTCGCGGCTCCCGGCCCGCTCGATCTCAGGCACCAGGCTCTCGCCCTGGACCCCCTCCGGGGCCGGGACCCGGAGCATGTCCAGGATCGTCGGGAAGATGTCGATGAGCCGGACCCTGGAGGCCACGACCTTCCCGGCCGGCAGACGCCCGGCCGCTTTGACGATGAGCGGCACCTTCAGGGTTTCGTCGTAAAGGAAGACGCCGTGCCCGATTTCCACCTTCTCCCCGAACGCCTCGCCGTGGTCGCCGGCCAGGACGACGAGCGTCCGGTCGAGAAATCCTTTGTCCCGGAGCTTGCCGATGACCGTCCCGACGGCCTCGTCCATGTAGGCGATCTCCCCGTCGTACGGATTCGCCGGGAACTCGCTCGCATAGGGCGCGGGAGGGTCATACGGGAGGTGGGGGTCGAAGAAGTGGACCCAGGCGAAGAATCGTTCGCCGGCGAGATTGTCGAGCCAGTTCGTGACGAGCGCCGCGACCTCGCCCGCCCGCCGCTCCGAGTTGGCCGGCTTGAAGGGAAGCCCGGCCTGGAAGTTGTCGTCGTAGGTGTCGAAGCCCTGTCCGAGTCCGAACCGCGAATCCACCGAGAACGAGGCCACGAAGGCCGCCGTCCGGAAGCCCCGGCCCTTCAGAACTTCGGCCAGGGTCGTCCGCTCCGGGGCCAGCGCGTAGGTCCCGTTGTTGTGGACGCCGTGGGCGAAGGGGTATTCGCCGGTCATGATGGAACAGTGCGAGGGCAGCGTCAGCGGCACCTGGGCGTAGACGTTCTCGAAGCGGACGCCGTCGCGGGCCAGGGCATCCAGGTTGGGCGTTTTCGCTCCCGGGTACCCGTAGCAGCCGAGCCGGTCGGCCCGGGTCGTGTCGAGCGTGACGAGTAGGACGTTCAGCCCGCCGTCCCGGGTCACGGAGGTCCGGCCCGGCGGCCTGAGCAGAAGAACGGCCGCCACGGCCGCGGCCGCGACGATGACGACGACGGCGACCAGGCCCGGCCGCGGCATGCGGGAACGGCCGTGCTTGGCCGTTTCTGCCGTCGCCGGAGAGCCTTCTCTTTCGTCCGCGCGACCCTCGGCCGGCTCGGACTCCGCCCCCGCCTGCGCCCGCGTCTGCGCCCTTCCCGAGGAAGCGTTGCGGCGGCGCCGGCGACTTGTCTTGCTCATGAACGGATTCTAACGGATGCCTTCCGGGCTGTCAAAAACGGACCGGCCCGCCAACCGGGCGAATCGGAAAAACCCGTCCCGCGGCGCGCCGGCCGAAGTCCCTATTTCTTGATCGCCTTGAGGATGCCCTCGGCCTGGGCGGTTCTTTCGGAGTCGGGCTCGAGCTGGATGAACTTCTCCAGGCTTTCGGCGGCCTTGGCCATGTCGCCCTTGTTGAGGTAAACCATGGCCAGCTTGTAGTAGGGGTCGGGCCAGTCCGGCTTGATCTGGGACGCCATCTCGAAGTAACGGAGGGCCTCCTCGATGTTCTGGTTCGAGAAGTAGATTTCCGCCACGTTATAGGGCAGGTTCTCGTCCTGGGGCGACATCTCGATCGATTTCTTGAAGTAGTCCTGGGCCTGCTCGAAATTCTCCTGCTTCAGGAAGCACAGCCCGATGGCGGCCAGCCCTTTGGCCCCCATCATCTTGCCCATCGTGGAGTCCGACTTGGACTGTTCGACGAGCTTGTCGTAGATCTCGACCGCCTTGTCGTACTCGCCCTTTTCCCGGTAGCAGTCGCCGATGTTCAGCTGGACCTGGTAGGCGCCGGGATTCTTCGACAGGAATTCCTCGTACATGACGAGCGCCGTATCGTATTTCCCATCGTTGTAGAACCCGTTGGCCTGCTCCAGGGCCTCGAACGAAGATTCGTCCTGCACGACCCCCGAGCCCCCGGCCTTTTTATCGAGGGTGATGTTGATGGCCGCGTTCCTCTCCAGCTGCTTGACGGACACGCTGACCGATACGGGCAGGTAGCCTTTGGCCGAGGCGGTGATTGTCCAGTTGCCCGTGCCGATGCCGATGATGGCCCACTTCCCGTCCCTGCCCGCGACGGCGTCGAACGAGGAGGCCTCCTCCTGCTCGAACACCGCGACAACCTTGGCCCCCGGAACGGGGTTGCCGGCGCCGTCCAAAACGGTGCCGGATATGCGGGCCTTTCCCCGGCCCGCCTGGGCCAGGGCCAGCCCCGCGCTCAGCAGGATCGTCACGACGACCGCGGCCGCCTTCGGAACCATGCCTCTTTTCCTCATCGCTAAGCCTCCAGTGGAAGGCCGTCCGGCCGGGGCGCTGCACCCGGGCTTTGCGCGTCCCTCCGTTCTTATTATCCATATTATTGGACACTTCCGCAAGGCGGGGCGGGCCGGATTTCCACCCTTTCCTTGGGAACGGAAGCGGGTTCGAAACTCGGATGCCGGCCCGCGCTTTCGGGAGGTCAGAGCCGCCAGAGATAGGAGGCCTTGAAAAACAGCCCGCGCTTCATCTCCAGGAAACGGTCGGCGGCCAGGTACGCCCCGTCCCGCCATTCCAGCCTGTTGTAGAGCGATCCGTAGCCGAGCTGGATGACCGTGCCCGGGATGTAAGTGAAGGAGGCCAGGAAATCCGTCAGCATCTCCCGCCAGTAGGCGTTGTATTCGAGAATCCCGCGGAAGAAGAGGTAGCGGTTCACCTGGTAGGTCAGGCGGCCCCGGGTGATCGTGTAATCGAAGACCTTTTCTCCGCCGCCGGTCCGGTAGAGGTCGGCGTAGGTCAGGCTGAGGCTCAGGTTGAACTTGTCCGAGGGGAGGTAGGTGATCGTGCCCAGGGCCCGGCTCCCGTATCCCTGGTAGGGGTCCGCCTCGTAGCCGATCTTGCGGCCTCCGCGGATCTGGCCCCGGACGGAGAGCTGTTTCGTGACCTGGCTCTGGGCCACGGCCTGCCAACCGCTGGTGTCGAACCGCCGGGCCAGGAAGATTTCGCTGGCCAGGACCCCCGACATCGTCACGGTCGTGTTTCCCGGCAGGAGGACCAGGAGCGTCAGGCTGCCGTCCGCCTCGTACAAACCGCTCCAGAGGTCCTTGAGCACGGAGCCGGCGACCTGCGTCGTGAGCTTGCGGAACACCCGGCTCTTCGGATAGAGGCGGGGCAGGACGGCCGCCCGGAACCGGGTCAGGCCGTTCCGCATCAGGTAGCCGGTCGCGGTGTCGAAGCCCTTGGACAGGTTCTGGAAGCCCAGGCTGACTCCCATGTTCCGCGTGTCGTAGAGGTAGTCGAGCCCGAGGGCCGAGCCGTTCGCGGGTTCCGGGCCCTCCGCGGCGTCCCGCTCGGGCCGGGTCCAGGACCCGAATCCATGAAGCCCCAGCAAACTCGAGGGACCCAGCCTAAACTGGCCGTCCAGGCCCGCCAGCTGGTTCGACCCTCCGTTCCACTCGCGGCCGGTGTAAAAGCCGCCGAGGTAGCCGTCGCCGGCCAGGGATCTCTTGTAGCGGACGATGGCCGACCCCGCGTAGCGCTCCGCGCCGGCAAAGACCGGGTCGAGCGACGGTGCCTCGTCCAGGGCCAGGATCGAGGCCAGCGTGTCCTTCCGCCCGAGCTTGCCGGACAGCTTGAAGCCCAGCCGGGGGTCGATGATCGTCCTCGTGTACACGACGGACTGCAGGGGGTCGCCCTCGATCGTCCCGGCCAGCAGGAACATCTCGCTCCCCTCGAGGAAAAAAGGCCTCTTCTCGGGGAAGTAGAGGTCGTAGCGGAGGTTGACGTCGACCTGGCCGGCGTCGGCCTCGACCTGGCTGAAATCGGGGTTGACCGTCCCGTCGAGGATGAGCTGCGGCGTGAGGCCGTACTTGGCCGTGAGGCTGAGGTCCCGGGCCGGGCCCTCGCGCACGAGCTCCCCCGTCTCGTCGTCGCGGTTGTGTTTCTGGGCGTAGGTGAATCCGGGCAGGACCTCGAGCAGCGTGTAGTTTCTGATGTTCAGGAGTTCGAGGGGCATCATCTGGGTCAGGAAGGCGTAGCCGCGCTTGGGGTCGAGGGGCGGGTAGGAGCCGTGCTCGGACCGGCGCGAGATCCGGCGCTCGAAGAAGATCGACATCTCGACGCGGGCCTTTCCGGCGTAGCGGATGCTCTTGAAGGGGATGCGAAGCTCGACCGAGTAGCCGTCCGGGTCCAGCCGCCCCGCGCTGTACCAGACAAAATCGACGCTGAAGTCCTCCTGCCCGCTGGCGAACCGGCTGTCGGTCTGGATGCCGAGCGGGTTCACGTAGAAGGCGTAGAGCGATTGCTGGTCGTTGAAGCTGTCGAGATTGATGCAGATGAAGTCGTCGGAGCGGATGGTGTCGCGGTTGGCCACCGCGGCCTTGATCTTGTTCGGCTCACGGTCGTGGCACTTGAAGGCGAAATAGAGGTTCTCGGCGTCGTAGGCCATCCAGGCCGTGGTCCGCTCGCTCGGCTCGCGGCCGAAGTCGGGGATGAAGGTTTCGAAGCCGCAGACCGAGGGCGCCTCCCGCCAGGCGGGATCGTCGAGCTTCCCGTCAACGACGGGCGGCTCAGCGGTCCGGAGGGGCCGGAACATCTCGGCGGGGAAGGCGGGGACCGCCAGGCCGGCCGCCAGACCGGCGGTCAGGAAAACGAGCGGCGCGGCGCGGAGGACCGAGGCGCGGCGGACCGACCCCTTGACGGCCGGGCGGGAGGCCGGGAAGAAAACGCGGCGGGCCGCGTCCAAGAGAATGGGAGAGAAGTCCGCCCGGAAGCCTCGAATGCTGAACATCGTCCTCGCCGCCATGCCTGAAGCCATCCCCTGCGACGGCCTACTTTAGAGTAATACGCCCCGGGAGTCAATAACGTCCATGTCCAATCCCGATTCCGCCGCGCAGCGGACCTGATATAATATCCCCCTCATGTGGAAAATATTCGTCTCGGCCGCGGCCGTCACCGGGGCGCCGCCCCCGGCCGCGCGCTCCTCGTCGGGGCCGGCGGGAGGCGCCGACGGGATGAACCTGCTGGTGATCACCCTCGACACGACGCGGGCCGACGCGCTCGGCCTCTACGGGAACCCGGACGGGTCACGCCCTATATCGACCGGCTGGGGCGGGAGGGGGTGGTCTTCGAAAGATGCTACGCCCCGGCACCGATACAAGGACAAGTTCTACCCGTTCCTGGCACCGGGGGACCGGAAAGCGGCCGACCGCAGGGCCGCCGAAATCAGGGCGCTCAGAGGCGGGCGCTGAGCCGGGAACCGCTCCCGGCGGAGGGAGGAACCGGATGAAACGGAAGGTCGAGCTCATTCTCGTCGCCCTGCTGGTCGTCGGCGGGCTGGGGGCGGTCGTCCTGACGCGGGGCGGCGCGCCTCGGACCGGGGGCGCGGCGAAGATCGAGGCCGCGGCGGACCAGGCCCGGGAAACGACGATCCGCAACGTCACCGACAAGACGATCACCTACAAGATCTATCCCTCGAGCCGGCCGGAGGCGCTGGAGACCCGGACCATCGCCCCCGATGCGATCGACCGCTTCCCCACCGGCGAGGCGCTGTCCATCGAGTACAACAACGGCGAGGAGGAGGTCATCTACTCGCTCGACGCCGGCAAGCCCTATTCCTTCCGCTACGACGACGAGACCCACATCGAGATATTCCTCGGCTCGCACGGCCGGGCCGACGCGGTCGACCTGGCGCCCTGGGTCCCGACGCCGGACGTCGTGGTCGACAGGATGCTGGAGCTGGCCGGGGTCGCAGCGTCCGACACTCTCTACGACATCGGGTGCGGAGACGGGCGGATCGTGATCGAGGCGGCGAGACGGTTCGGGGCCAGGGGGGTGGGCATCGACATCGATCAGAAGATGATCGACGCCTCCATCTCCAACGCCCGGGCGGCCGGGGTCGAGAATCTGACGAAGTTCGTCTGCATGGACGCGACCAAGGCCGACGTCTCGGAAGCGACGGTGGTGACTCTGTACCTGCTGCCCGAGTCGAACGCCCTGATGCGGCCGATCCTCGAGCGGCAGCTCCGGCCGGGCACCCGGGTCGTCTCGCACAACTACTCGATCGCGGGGTGGGAAGACCGCCGGACGGGCTTCGAGACGGCCAAGGACGGCACCGGCGCCGAGCATAACATCTTCGTCTACATCAGGTAACCCGCCGCGGCCCGCCGCGGCCCGCTAAGACCGGTACCTGGTTTACGCAATGCCAGTTTTTCCGATATGAGCAGGACCCGCGAAGGGGCCGCGAATCGCTCGCGCCCCGGTGGGAACGGCACGGGTTTCGCGGGATGACATTCTTCCGAGAGCGGGCAAGATCGACTCCGGTCTATCGAGAGGGGGCCGGGTCTATGGAAAGCCGGAAATAATCGGCATTTCGCGGACCCGGCCCCGTCCCGAAAAACGGCGAATCGGCAAGATTGGCACCGGGTTTACGCAATGCCCGAAAAACTGGCACTGCGTAAACCAGGTACCGTTCTTCGTGGGCTCAGCCCATCCAGAAGCCCTTGCGGTGCGAAACGCCGAGGATCTTGCGGCACTTCTCGCAGAAATAGACGTAGCGCTTGCCGAAGACGCTCTCCAACCGCCGGCACTGGAGCCGCTCGACGGGGGCCTCGCAGTGCGGGCAGACCGGCATCACGTCTTCGCGTTCTTCGCAGGGAATCATTCGTTCCTCCATCCCTTTCAGCGCTTGCGCTGATAGTCGGGGTAGGCCGGCTTGGTGTGCTTGGCGGGAGGGTTCTTTTTGAGAAGCTCAAGGCAAACCTGGACGGCCCGCTCCAGTTGCGGGTCGTGCCCGGCCTTGACCGCGGCGGGGTCCATACCGACTTCGATGTCGGGGTCGACGCCGTGGTTCTCGACGTCCCAGGTGCCGTTCGGGTTCCAGAAGCCGCTCTGGGGCGCGCCGGTGAAGCCGCCGTCCATGAGAGGCGCCGCGCCGGCCATCCCGACCAGCCCTCCCCAGGTCCGCTTCCCGACGAGCGGCCCGATCCCCGCGGCCCGGAAGAGCCAGGGCATCATGTCCCCGCCGGAGCCGGCGTACTCGTTGATGATCATAACCTTCGGCCCGTAGATCGCGCCGACGGGGGTGATATAGTCGGCTCCGTCGCGGGCCGCGAAGTAGCCCATGAGAGGCCGCCTCATGTAGTCGATGATGTAGTCGGCTATCAGGCCGCCGCCGTTGAAGCGCTCGTCGATGACCGCACCGTCCTTGCCGACCTGGGCGAAGTAATAGCGGTTGAAGTTCGCGTAGCCGCCCGTCGCGGTGTCGGGAAGGTAGACGTAGGCCAGCCGCCCGCCGCTCAACGCCTCGACCTTGCGGCGGTTGTCCTCGATCCAAGCCAGGTTGCGGAGCCCGGCCTCGCTCGCCACGGGGACGACCGTCACCTCGCGGGACCGCGCGCCGTCGGGGTTGGGGCCCACCTTGAGCACGGTCTGCTTTCCGGCCGTGGCCTCGAAGAACGCGTAGACATCGTCGGAGGCGGTCACGTCCCGGCCGTTGACGGCCAGCAGGTACTCGCCGGCCTTGACGTTGACGCCCGGCTGGGTGAGCGGGGCCCGCAGCCGCGGGTTCCAGTTCTCGCCATCGTAGACCCGGGCCAAGCGGTAGCGCCCGTTCTCGAGCGAGTAATCGGCGCCGAGGAGCCCGCCGGGCACGCGCTCGACCTCGGGCAGGTCCCCGCCGCCGACGAAAACATGGCCGCAGGTCAGCTCGCCCAGCATCTCCTCGAAGAGGTAGTTGAGGTCGCCGCGGCTGACGAGGCCGCCGACGCAGGGCGCATACTTGGCCTCGATGGCCTTGACGTCGAGGCCGTGGAGACCCGGGTCGTAAAAGAAGTCCCGCTCGATGCGCCAGGCCTCATGGTACATCTGCCGCCATTCGACCGGCGGGTCGACGTAGACCTCCATGTCGCCGGTCTTGAGGACGCCCTTGCCCGGCTCGCCGGGCGCCGTCGCGGAGCCGATCGTCCATTGAGGGCCCTGACTGTAAAGGATCTTCTCGCCGTCGGCGGAAATCACAAAGCTCCCGACGTTGTCCAGAAACTTCTCGACCTTGCGCTTGGCGAGGTCGAACTTCTGGAGGGTCAGGCCTTCGCCGCCTCCCAGCATGGCGGTCGTGACGAGAGGGGCCTCCTGGAGGTAGACGAGCCCCTCCTTGCCCGCGGCCAGGGCCACGTAGTTCCGGGCCGGGATGGGCAGGGCCAGGATCCTCTGGCCGAGGCCCTCGAAGTCGATCGTGACTTTTTCGGGGGCGGCCGGTTTCGCTTCGTCCTTGGCGGCGGCGGCGGGCGTGGACGCGTCCCTTTTCGCGGCGGGCGTCTTCCCTTCGGCGGTCTTGTCCTCCGTCGCGGCGGCGGCTTTTTCCTCGTCGCTTTCGGGGGCCAGGGGCGACGGCAGGTCCTTGCGGAGGACGGCGACGTAGACGCTCCTGGTGACGGGGCGGTCCATGCTCGACATGTTGAGCCAGCCCGGGGTCAGCCCGACGTCGGTGCTGGCCGTGAAGAAGAGATACTTTCCGCTTCTGTCGAAGGCCGGGTACTTGGCGTCGCTCAGGCCGTCGGTGACCTGGGTCGCCTTGCCGGTCTCGAGCGAGTAGGCCATGACCACGTTCATGTGGCTCGGGATCTGCTTGGTGTAGGTCAGCCAGCGGCTGTCGGCCGACCAGGAGAAATCCCAGCTGAAGGTCGGGTTGTAATAGTAGGTCGTGTCGACCTTGACGGGCACGCCCTTGTCCAGGTCGACGTACCAGAGCGTGAGGTGCTTGTCGTTGTAGGCGATCTTCCGGCTGTCGGGCGACCAGACCGGGCGGTAGTAGAACGACGGGCGGTCGCTCAGGGCGATCTTGCGGGCCGGACCCTTGCCGGCCTGGTCGACGATGTGGAGAGCGTATTCGCCCGACTCGTCGGAGAAGTAGGCGATGGACTGGCCGTCGGGCGACCAGGCCGGGTCGCGCTCCATGACGCCGGTGGTGCGGGTCAGGTTGCGGATGTCGCCCTTCTCGGCGGGGACGGAGAGGATTTCGCCGCGGGCCTCGAAGACGGCCCGGGCGCCGGTCGCGGAGATGCCGGCCGAAACGATGCGCCGGCCGACCTTGACGTAGCGGGGCCGCACCTCGGGAAAGTCGCCGTTGAGGGTGACGGCCAGCGGGCGGGTGGCCCCGGAGGCCGGGTCGTAGAAGTGGAGCGACCCGAACTGCTCGTAGATGATCGCCCCGGGTCCGGCCGAGGCGGACTTGAAGTCCAGCCCAGTATTAGGGACGGCCTGGGTGACCTTCTTCGAGGCGATGTCGTAGACGAAGAGCGTGACCGGGCCGTTGCGGTCGGAGAGAAAATAGACCTTGTCGCCGACCCACATGGGGTTCGAGTCGTTCGAGTTGTCGCGGGGGACGGTTTCGTAGGCCAGGCTCGAGAGATCGATGAGCCGGACGGGAGAGGTCTGGCCGCCGCGGTAGCGTTTCCAGGCGGCCTGCCAGTGCATGGTCGGGACGTAGGCCAGCCGGGCCCCGTCCGGGGAGAAGGACGCCTCGACGCCGGTCGGGAGCGGGAGCTCGGCCGGGAAGCCGCCCTCGAGGCCGACCGTGAAGAGCTTGGGGACGGGAGAGAAGCTGGTCCGCGAGGAGCGGAAGACGATGCGACGGCCGTCCGGAGTCCAGCCGATGACCTCGTCGGCGCCGGGATGGGACGTCAGGCGGCGCGGGACGCCTCCCTCGGCGGGGATTATGAACACGTCCACGTTGCCGTCGTACTGTCCCGTGAATGCGACCAGGCTCCCGTCGGGGGAAAAGAAGGGGTCGCGCTCGTCGCCGGGGCCCGAGGTCAGGCGCTCGGCGTCGCCGCCTTCGCGGGCGACGGACCACAGATCGCCGCCGAAGGCGAAGACAACGTGGGTGCGGCTGAGGGTCGGGTGCTGGAAGAGCAGCGGCGGGCCGGACCGGGCGGCGGAGGGAACGGGCCCGGCGGGAAAAGCCGATGTCCTGCCGGGTCCGGGCCGCTCATCGGCTGACGGCGTCGCGCCCCGGTCTGACGAAACAAGAATGCCCGTGGCCGCGCCCAGGACCGCGACGGCCAGGATAGACAGCACGGTGACAAATCGCTTCATTGACATGAGAGGCCTCTCCTCACAAGGACGTTGGCCTGAGTATAGAGGCGAAGGCCTCCCCGTGTCAACGAACGCGCCTCCGCTGCTGCCGCGAGCCGGGCGGGCCAGAGGGCCACCGCCCCCAAATCCAGCAGATTGGTACCGGGTCTACAAAATGCTGGTTTTTAGGCGTGGCACTGGTGCCCATCCCGCCAAGACCAGCAATTTGTAGACCCGGTACTGTCTTTGCTGGTTATTGGGCCTTGGCAGGCCGGAAGGCGTTCCCAGGAGAAGGCGCGGCACATGCGTCGGGTCCGGAGTCCGCACAGACGAAGCGCAGCGGGGGGGCGCCGGTTAGTACTTCTTCAGGAGCCGGTTCCAACGGGTCTTCGACCGGAAGTGGGTGACGAGATCGACCACGCGACCGGCCAAGTTGCGGTGCAGGTAGTAGTCGGTGGTCTGATTGTAGGACCAGTAGATGCGCCAGGGCTTGCCGATCACGTTCCCGGCGGGCAGCGGGCCCCAGATGCGCGAGTCGGCGCTGACGTTACGGTTGTCGCCCATGCAGAAATAGTGTCCGTCCGGAACCCGGTAGGCCGGCCCCTCCGGCGTGTCGACGACGAACGACCGGTATTCCTCGGGGAAGTCCATGCCCCATCCCCAGGTTCCGGCCGGAGGGAAGTCGGCCGGAACGAGCGGTCCGCCTTTGAACACCACGTAGGGCTCCTCCAGGAGCCGGCCGTTGATGAAGACCCTATTCCCCGCGATCCTGAGGAGGTCTCCGGGCAGCCCGATGACCCGCTTGACATAGGTCATCGCAGACAGGTTCCCGGTCTTGATCTCGGGCGGCGCCTTGAACACGACGATGTCCCCCCTCTCGATCTCCTTCATCGGGAAGACGAATCTGTCCAGCCCCCGGCCCTCGGGCGCGTAGGCGGCCCGGCTGGCCAGCAGATGATCGCCGACGAGCATGTTGTCCTCCATCGACGAGGTCGGGATGGCGAAGGACTGGAGGATGAAGGCGTTGAGGAAAAACACCGAAACCAGGACTTCGATCACCACCTTGAGGTTCTCGCGAAGCCCACTCGACCCGCTCCGGCGCAGCCTTGCCGCCGGCGATTTATCTGTCGTCATAACGTATCTCCGCGATTATCCGCATGATTATCCGCGCCGCGCCGGCTCCTAGGCCACGGCCAGGACCCAGGTCAGCAGGATGCCCCCCGCGACCATCAGGCCGAACATCTTCGCGGCGTAGCGCATGATGTCCTTCCGGGTTTCGAATTTTAGAAAGGCGGTCATGACCGAAACCACGGCCGCGAAAATCGTCATGAGCACCAGGTGGCTCTCAAACATGGCGGACTCCCTTGGCCGTCTCGAAGGCGTGGAAAGCCACGAGGTAGTTCATCAGTCCGGCGGCAACGACGTAGGTCGTCCCGATGTCGAAAGTCACGGCTGAGGGATTCCCGGCCCCCAACCCGAAGGCCTTGGCCCCAAAGTAGAGGACGCCCGACCCCAAGCTGCCCAGGAACTTGAGCACCGTGAGCGGCGTGTGGTCGTAGAGGACCCCGAGCTGTCCCTGGAGGGCCAGCCCCATCCCCAGCAGGATGAGCGTCCCCCCCAGGAAAACGGCGCCCCGGACATACTTCTTTTGCGCGAAATGGCCCGTGCCCGGCAACACCCACGATAGGGCGAAAATCAGGTAGGGCTTTATCCGATGCCACAATGCCCCCATCCTATTGTCTCCTATATAGATATAACGGCGGCGAGGGGCGAAACGTTGCGTTCTTAAATGGGGACACAATACTAATTAACTTGCCCGTACATTGCTCAAACTCAGGTTTCTGAGACAAGAAGCGCCTCCCAAGAGAAGCCGATTAATTAGTATTGTGTCCCCATTTCCGCCCCCATTTCCAGTGCCCATTCCTGGTGGTGCCTGATTCCCATTCCTGGTGCTTCCGCGTTTCCCTGGCCTTCAAATAGTATTGTGTCCCCATTTCTTGCCCATTTCTTGTGGGCCGGTTTTAGCACGGAAAAGGGGCGGGAAAATAGTATTGTGTCCCCAATTCTTCCCCAATTCTTCCTACATCTTGAAGCGCAGCGTGAACACGGTCTCGCCGGGCTTTGAAGCCGCAGAAATCGAGCCCCCGTGGAGCCGCATGATCTGACGCGACAGGGCCAGCCCGATCCCGGACCCGGCCTCCTTGGTCGAGAAAAACGGCACGAACACCTTGTCCAGGTTCTCCGGCGCGATGCCGGCCCCGTTGTCCTTGACCCGAATGACCGGCCTCCCCCGCTCGTCGAGGCCAGCGGACATCTCGATCTCCGGCTCCTCGACCCCGCACACCGCGTCCGCGCCGTTGAGAACCAGGTTGATGAGGACCTGCTCGAGAAGGTCCGGGTCGGCCGCAAGCTCGAGATTGGCCGGATAGGCCGAAACCTTCAGCCCGACTTTCGTCTCCTCCAGCCGCGGCCTCATGAGCCGGTCCACGTCCCTGAACAGGTCCTGGACGGGAAACAGCTTCAGGCTGGGCTTGGAGATCCGGGCCAGGCTCCGGTATCCGTCCACGAAACGGAGCAGCCCCTCGCTGCGCTTCTGGATGGTCCTCAACGCCGTCCGGATGTCCTCCCGCGTCTCCGCGTCGCCGCCTCCCCCCGCGACCAGGTCCTGGACCGTCGAGGCCAGCGACGAGATGGGCGTCATCGAATTCATGATCTCGTGGGTCAGGACCCGAATGAGCTTCTGCCAGGCTTCGATCTCCTTCTCTTCCAACTCTCCCCGAATGTCCTGGATGGACACCAGCCGAAATCCCTGGCCCCGGAGCTTGAACTCCGTGGCGTAGAGCGAAAGCTGCAGCGTCTCCCCTCCGCTCTCGGCCTTGACCAGGGCCCTCTCGCGCGGCTCCATCCGCATCAGGGCCGCGACCAGCTCGGGGTGTCCCGCCTCGAGGTTCCGGATGTTCTTGAGCTGGACCACCTTGAGCAGCCGCCGGGCCGCGTCGTTCACGAGGTCCACCTCCCCCGTGGGCTGGAAGACGATCAGGCCGATCCCGACGTGCTGGACCACGGTCTGGAGATAGAGGGCCTGCTCCTCCTTCTCCGCCCTCGCCCCCCGGAAAGCCTCCATGACCTCGGTCAGGGCGGCGTGAAGCCCGGCGAACGACTTGTCCGGGCTCCGGCCCTTGAAGGACTGCGTGAAATCGCCGAACCGGACCGACTCGAAAAACCGCGTCAGGTCCCGGTTGGTCCTGTCCACCGTCCGGACCAGCGACCCCGTCTGGTACACGACCAGGAACCCCAGGATGACCAGAGCCGCGTAGAGCCGGGTCCGGAAGAGCACGAAGCAAAAAAGTCCCGTCCAGAGAAAGAGCAGGACCGACTGCAGAACCACGGCGACCCGCAGCCTCTTATAAACCATGCTTCTCCATCCTCCGGTAGAGGGCGGCCCGCGACAGGCCCAGCTCCTTGGCCGCCCGGCTCACGTTGCCTCCGTACTTTTTGACCACCCGGCCGATGGCCAGCTTCTCGATCTCGTCCAGGCTGACCTCCTCGGGCAGGCCCTTGACTTCGGGCCCCGGCGCCGCGCTGAACAGGAAATCGTCCGGCTGGAGGACCCGGGCCTCGCTCATGATCACCGCCCGCTCGACCGCGTGCTGAAGCTCGCGGACGTTGCCCGGCCAGTGATAGCCCTCGAGCTTCCTCAGCGCCGCGGCCCCGACCTTCGTCGGCGGCCGGTCGTACTTGCGGCAGTAGACGCCCAGGAAGTGTTCCGTCAGCATGGGGATGTCCTCGGTCCGCTCCCGCAACGGCGGCATCCGAAGCTCGACGGTGTTGATGCGGTACAGGAGGTCCTGGCGGAAGGTGTTTTCGGCGACCATCCCGTGGACCGGCCGGTTGGTGGCGCAGATCAGCCGCACGTCGATCGGCACGGGCCGGCTGGAGCCGACCCTGAAGACCCGGCGGCTCTCCAGGACGGTCAGCAGCTTGGCCTGGAGCGGCGGCGTGAGGTTGCCGATCTCGTCCAGGAACAGCGTCCCGCCCGAGGCCACCTCGAACCGCCCGGCCCGGTCCTCCCGAGCGTCGGTGAAGGCGCCCTTGACGTGGCCGAAGAGCTCGCTCTCGAAGAGCGTCTCGGCGATGGCCCCCATGTCCACGCCCACGAAGATCTCCCTGTGCCGCGGCGACCGGCGGTGGATCTCCCTCGCGGCCAGCTCCTTCCCCGTCCCGTTTTCGCCGAGGATGAGGACGTTGGCGTCGGTCCGGGCCACCTTGTCGATCGCGGCGAAGACCGCCTCCATGGCCGGCCCGCTCCCGATGATGTCGCTGAAGGGCCGGTCGAGGTCGGCGCCCAGCCGCTCCTGCCGCTCCCGGAGCGTCCGGGCCTCGGTTCGCGACTCACGCAGGCTGAGGGCCGCCGACAGCGTGGCCAGGAGCTTCTCGTTCTGCCACGGCTTGAGGATGAAGTCGGTCGCGCCCTCCTTGACGGCCCGGACCGCCATCCCGACGTCGCCGTAAGCCGTGATCAGGACGACCACGGCCGCGGGGTCGGCGGCCAGGATACGGCTGAGCCAGTGAAAGCCCTCCCGTCCGCTCGTCTCGCCCTTGGCGAAGTTCATATCCAGGAGGATGACGTCATATGTCTCGGCCGCCATCAGGACGGGGATCCGCTCGGGGTTGGTCTCCGTGTGGACGAGCGCCATGTGCTGTTTGAGCAGCAGCCGGGCCGCGCCCAGGACGTCCTCGTTGTCGTCGACGACGAGGATCTTGCCGGGTTTCTTGTTCATATCCGTCTCCACTCGATGTCCGCGGTCGTCTCGCGCAACTTGAGGTCTGGTGCAATTTCCGTGCCGCCGCGCCGGCCGGCGATTAGCGGGTCCACGGCTTTTATTATACAATGGGTGTCCGATAATGAACACTATTTGTCATGCTGCCGGACAGTTTTTCGGGCCTCTCCGTCCCCCCGACAGGGCCGCTCCGGGAGATGGGACTTGGCACAAACCCTGCAATTTAGCGGAACTAAGGACATGAACGCCATGCCGCCCAGCGCCGCAGACCACAGGACAGCAGGCGAGAACATCGCAGGAGATTGACCATGGGTATGGACAGGCAGATAGAAAAAAAGAAGTGGCCGCCCCGCAAAATCGCCACGTTCGCGTCGGCGGGGCTGTTCGTCGTCGTCCTCCTCTATCTCTTTCTCTTCAAGCTCAACTCCTCGACCCTCAACGTCGAGGCGGACAGGATCACGGTTTCCACGGTCGAAAAGGGGCCCTTCCTCGAATACATCCCCGTCCCCGGGGCGGTCATGCCTATCAACCGGTTCTTCCTCGAAACCTCCGAGGGCGGCCGGGTCAGCAGGATCTTCCTCGAGGCCGGGACCATGGTCAAGCATGGCGACCCGATCCTCCAGCTCGAGAACAACGACCTGCTGCTCAACATCCTTTGGCGGGAGTCCGACTTCATCCAGCAGAGCAACCAGCTGCGCCAGACCCGCCTCAACATGGAACAGTACCGGGCCCAGCTCGAGCAGCGGATGAACGAGATCGAAAACGAGCTGGCCAAGCAGAAGAGCAACTACGAGAGGAGCACCAAGCTCTTCCAGGACCAGCTCATCTCCGAGTTCGACTACGAGAAGATCAAGCTCGACTACGAATACCAGGTCCGCAACCACGCGATCGCCCTGGACAGCCAGAAGAAGGAAATGGACTACCGGGAGGAGCAGCTCCGGTCGCTCGAGGAGCAGATCAAGCGGATGGAGAGCAACCTCGTCCTGGCCAAGCAGAAGCTCGAGGACCTGGACATCCGGGCCCCGATCAGCGGCCAGCTGACGTCCCTCAACGCTGAGATCGGCCAGTTCATCGCCCCGGGCACCAAGTTCGGTCAGATCGACGTCCTCGACGCCTTCAGCGTCCGGGCCCAGATCGACGAGCACTACATCACCCGGGTGGAAGCCGGCAAGGCCGGCAGCTTCGACCTGGCCGGGAAGACCTACCGGCTGACCGTCCGCAAGGTTTTCCCCGAGGTCAGGGAAAACAAGTTCGATGTCGACCTCGACTTCGTCGGGCCGCCCCCGCCCGACATCCGCCGCGGCCAGACCCTCCACATCAAGCTCGAGCTGGGCGACCTGGCCGAGGCCATCCTGCTGCCGAGCGGCGGCTTCTGGGAGGCCACGGGGGGCAACTGGGTCTTCGTCCTCGACTCGACCGGCAAGGTCGCGACCCGGCGGCCCATCCGCTGCGGGCGCTACAACCCGCAGTTCTACGAGGTCCTGGAAGGCCTCGAACCGGGCGACAAGGTCATCACGTCGTCCTACGAGAGTTTCGGCGACATGCAGCGACTGGTCTTGAAATAAACGAGGAGGCAGCGATGCTTATTCAAACCCAAGACTTGAAGAAAATCTACACGACCGAGGAGGTGGAGACCACCGCCCTCAACGACATCAACCTGGAGATCCGGGAGGGCGAGTACGTCGCCATCATGGGGCCCTCGGGCTGCGGCAAGTCAACCCTGCTCAACATCCTCGGCCTGATCGACAACCCCTCCAGCGGCCGCTACAACTTCCTCGAGCAGGACGTGGCCCACTACTCGGAGCGGAAACGGGCCGGGCTGCGCAAGTCCAACATCGGCTTCGTTTTCCAGAGCTTCAACCTGATCGACGAGCTGACGGTCTTCGAGAACGTCGAGCTGCCGCTGCTCTACCTGGGGTTCTCCTCGGGCGAACGGAAGAAGCGGGTCCACGAGGTCCTCGAGCAGATGGCCCTCATGCCCCGCAAGAGCCACTTCCCCCAACAGCTGTCGGGCGGCCAGCAGCAGCGGGTGGCCGTGGCCCGGGCCGTCGTCGCCAGACCCAAGCTCATCCTGGCCGACGAGCCGACCGGAAACCTCGACTCGACGCACGGCGAAGAGGTCATGACGCTGCTCAGCGAGCTTCACGAGAACGGGACGACCATCGTCATGGTCACCCATTCCCAGGCCTATGCCGAGTACAGCCAGCGGATCATCTACCTCTTCGACGGACAGGTCGTCTCGGAAAACGTCCAGAAGAAATTCAAGCTGTGACCCGGGCATGATCAAGCTCAAGGGCATCACCAAGTACTACTCCACCGGGTACGTGAAGACGTTCGTCCTGCGGAATATCACCCTGGACATCGGCGAGGGCGAGTTCGTGACGGTCATGGGCCCGTCGGGCGCCGGGAAGTCGACGCTCCTCTACATCCTGGGCATGCTGGACACGCCGTCGGAGGGCGAGTACCACTTCTACGACCAGCCCGTCCACGCCTTCTCCGAGAAGCGCCTGGCCGAGCTCCACAAGCATTACATCGGGTTCGTGTTCCAGAGCTACCACCTCATCGACGACCTGACCGTCTACGAGAACCTGGAGACGCCCCTGCTCTACAAGAAGATCAAGTCCTCCGAACGCAAGAGCCTGGTCGCCGACGCCCTGGACAGGTTCGCCATCGTGGCCAAGAAGGACCTCTTCCCCAACCAGCTGTCGGGCGGGCAGCAGCAGCGCGTGGCCATCGCCCGGGCCGTGATCACCAAGCCCAAGCTCATCCTGGCCGACGAGCCGACCGGCAACCTGAACTCCAAGGAAGGCCGCGAGGTTATGGAGATGTTCAAGGAGCTCAACCAGGCCGGGACGACCATCATCCAGGTCACGCATTCCGAGCTCAACGCCGGCTACGGGCGGCGGACGATCCACCTGCTCGACGGCTGGATCCACGACCCCGAAGCGTAGCCGGCCCCCGGCCGGGCCCGGGGCCCCGGCCGGACACCCGAAGGTCGAGAGGCTGACATGAAGAGAAAAGCGTTGACCCTCATCCTGCTCGCGGCCGCCGTCGCGGGCCTCGGACGGGCCCAGACGGCCCCGGCCGAAAAGCCGATGTCCCTCGAGGACTGCATCCTGAACGCCCTGAAATACAACCCCCGGGTGGCGGCGGAGGTGCTGACGCCGGAGATCGCCTCGGCCACCGCCCGCCGGGCCGGGGAGATCTTCCTGCCACGGCTGACCGCATCCTTCAGCAAGGACAGCCTGAACTCCGCGTCCTACTCGTTCATCGACGCCGCCCAGCAGATCATCACCAAGGACTCCGGCACCGGCTTCGCCTTCTCCCAGTTCCTGCCGACCGGCGGCCGGCTGAACGCGAGCCTGAATTCCTTCGGCCAGGAGACCAACCGGAGCTTCCAGACGATCAACCCGGTCTACGGGACGACGCTCTCGTTCAGTCTCGTCCAGCCCATTCTCAGGGACTTCGGGTTCACCGTGTCCAGGCAGCAGATCCTCGTCGCCCGCAACAACGTCGCCGTCTCGGAAAGCCTGTTCCGGGCCAACCTGATGGACTTCATCACCGGCGTCGAGGACGCCTACTGGACGCTCGTCTACAACCTCCAGAACCTCAAGGTCCGCGAGGAGTCGCTCCGGCTGGCCCGAGAGCTCCTGGCCAAGAACCAGAGCGAGCTCGACGCCGGGATGATCCCGCCCATCGACCTGCTCAGCTCCCAGTCCGAGGTGGCCAGTCGCGAGGCGGAGATCCTGGACGCCGAGGCCCTGGTCCGGAACAGCCAGGACATTCTGAGGACCATGGTCAACCTGCCGGCGGAAAAGGGCGCCCGGGCCGCGGTCATCGTCCCGACCGAGGAGCCGGACACCACGCCCGTCCCGCTCGACCTCGAGGCGGCGATCCAGACGGCCCTGGCCAACAGCCCGGACCTCGAAACCTACCGCGTGGACATCCGGACCAAGGGCGTCAACCTGAGCGTGGCCCGCAACCAGCTCCTCCCGAACCTGAGCCTGCAGGCCTCCTACTGGAGCCCGGGCATCTCGGGGACCCAGATCGTCTACCAGGACGACGACCCGCTGACGGGCGTCATCGTCGACACGATACCGGGCGGCCGGACCGCGGCCTTCCGGGACGCCATGGGCTTCACGTACAAGAACTGGTCTCTAGGGCTGACCCTGGACGTGCCGCTCGACACGATCTTCTCGCGCGCCCGGTACGCCCAGGCCAAGCTCGACGCCGAGCAGTCGGCCCTGCTGCTGCGGGACCAGGAGCAGCAGACGGCGCTCGACGTCCAGGTCGCCGTGAGGGCCGTCGAGACGGATTACAAGCGGATCCAGGCCTATAAAGTGGCCCGGCGGCTGGCCGAGGAAACGCTCCAGGCCGAGGTGAAGAAGCTGGCGGCCGGGCTCTCGACCAACTACATCGTGCTCCAGCAGCAGCGGGACCTGGCCGTGGCCCGAAGCGGAGAGATCAAGGCGCTCACCGACTACGGCCGCTCCCGGGCCAGGCTGGACCGGACGATGGGAGTGACCCTCAAGAAGAAGAATATCGACATCACGAGCCTGCCGGGGGTATAGAAGCCGGAAGCCTGAGCAGGCGGGGGCCGGAGCGATTCCGGGTCCGGCCGAGGAGAGTTTCATGGTCATGCGGGATATCCCTTTCAGGGCCGTCGTCTGGGAGGACGTCGAGCCGGTCGAGCACAAGGGGGAATCGGGGGCGTCGCGGTGGCGCGTCGTCGAGTCCGGCGGCCTCCGGGTCCGGCTCGTCGAATACACGCCGGGATACCGGTCGGACCATTGGTGCCCCAAGGGGCACGTCTTTCACGTCATCGAGGGAGAGTTCGGGGTCAAGCTCAAGGACGGGACGGACCATCTCATCGGGACCGGCATGACCTTCCTGGCCGGTGACGACGAGAAAAACCCTCACCTGGGGTACACCGAAAAAGGCGCCCGCGCCCTCATCATCGACTGACCGGGCCGCGGCTACAGCCGGCAGCGGCCCTCGACGATGTCCTGGAAGGTGATCACGCCTTCCATGACGTTGTCTTTGTCGACGACGGGGATCATCAGGAACTTGTATTTTCCAAACAGGTCGGCGACCGTTTCGGCGTCGTCCTCGGTCTCGACCTTGACGAGATGGGCGTTCATCAAGCTCTTCACGGGCGTCTCCCGGTCCATAAGGATCAGGTGCCGCAGGGTGATGACGCCGGCCAGGTGATCCGATGCGTCCGTGACGTAGATATAGGCGGCCGACTCGAGGGGGTGAGAGCTCTCGCGGAAAACTTGAAGGGCGTCCCCAACCGTCTTGTCGTCGTGGACCGAGATGTAGTCGGTGGTCATCAGGCTCCCGGCCGTCCCTTCCTTGAATTTCAGCAGCTCCTCGACGACCTCGCGCTCGGGCTGTTCCATGGTCTGGATGAGCCTGCCCCGGGTCTCCTCGGGCAGCTCCGAGAGCAGGTCGGCCGCCTCGTCCGGCTCCATCTCCTCGAGCAGGTCGGAGGCCTTGTCGAGCGAGGCCGCGGCCAGGAGGAAGACCTGGAGCTTCGGGTCGACCTCCTGCAGCGTGTCGGCGGCCGTCTCCAGGTCCAGGGACTTGAAGATTTTGGCCTGGGTCTGGCGGTCCAGGTCCTCCAGGATGTCCGCCAGCTCCGAGGGGTGGAGGTCATGGAGGCGGCGGGTCGTGACGTTGAGCTTCAGGTCCTTCTTGTTGGGGTCGCTGGCCAGGGGCTGGATGTATTTCCAGGAAATCAGAGTCTCAGGCATCCGGTACTCGAAGAGCCAGTTGGTCAGGGCGTCGAGGGGCCTCAGCAGGCCCAGGCGCCGCAGGATTCCGCGCTTGCCGATATCGACGTGGACGAGGCGCAGGTCCCGGTTGAGAATCAGGAGGTGAATGTCGTTGACCCGCTCGATCTTGGCGCCGTGCGTGTCGACGACCTGCTTGTCCAGGAGCTCCTCCTTGAGAAGGATTTCCTCGCCCCTGACGTTCGGGGGATGGAGTTTTTCGCGCGCGCCGGGCTTGAGGGCGATCCGCTTGCCGGTGAAGTCGGCCACCTCGGACCACTCCAGGGCCTGCAGGTTCTTGCCGTCGGTGCGGACCAGGAAGGTCGACATCCGGGGGAAGCTTTCGCCCAGCCGGACCTTGAGGTCGGCCAGCCTGCCCACCCGGCCGCCCCGGTCGTCGACGACGGACCGGCCGAGGAGCTCGGAGAAATAGACGAAGACCTTGTCCTCGCCTTCGGGCGCGGGAGGCGCGGGCCGCGAGGTAACTTTCGTCTTTGGGGATTCTTCGACCGCGGTCACGGGATTGAGGCCTCCTCCGCCCTAGTCGTTATAGCACAGCGCCTCTCGCAGGACAACACCGGGCGATCAACGGAACCGGGAGCGGGAGCGGAGCCGCCTGACTCTCCGTTCTTGACCCGATAGACGCCCATTTAAGCTCAGAAACGAGGGGTCTAATCAAGATAACTGATTTATATTCTGCGATATTACTTGGTCTGACCCCGATTGACTACTTCAAGAGCGGCGATGCGACGAGAAGCAACGTCAGCACGATGAGGATGAGCGTCGTCGACCAGCCCACCGCGTTCTGGAAGAGGTTGTTGACGTGCTTCCCCATGATCTTCTTGTTGTTGATCATCCGGATCATCGACAGGAGGACGACCGGAAGCAGCACGGCGTTCAGGACCTGGGTCCAGATGGTGATCTTGATGAGCGGCGCGCCGGGAATCAGGATGATGATGACCGACAGGACCATGATCAGCCCGAACAGGGCGTAGAACTGGGGCGCCTCGCGGATCCTCTTGTTGATCCCGGCCTCGAACCCGAAGGCCTCGCAGACGAAGAACGACGTCGCCAGCGGAAGGATCGTCGCGGAGAAGACCGAGGCCACGAACAGGCCGAAGGCGAAGAGCTGAGAGGCGAAGGCCCCCGCGAACGGCTTGAGAGCGAGGGCGGCGTCCTGGGCCTCGTTGATGACGACACCGTTGACGTTGAGGGTCGCGGCGCAGGACACCATGATGAAGAAGGCCACGATGATCGTGGCCAGGCAGCCGACGACGACGTCCAGGACTTCGTAGCGGTAGTGCTCCAGCTTGATGCCCTTCTCAATGACCGAGGACTGCATGTAGAACTGCATCCAGGGCGCGATGGTCGTGCCGACGATGCCCAGGACCATGCTCAGGTACGGCCCGTCGAAGCGCATCCGCGGCCGGGCGATCGAGGCTCCGACGGCGCCCCAATCGGGCCGGGCCAGAATTGCCGAGACGATATAGGACAGCAGGCAAAAGCTGAAAAACAGAAAGATCCGCTCGGCCGTGCGGTAGTTGCCCTTGGAGACGAGGAGCCACACTCCGACCGCCACGACAGGAACGGATGCATACTTGCTGACCCCGAAGATCATCAGGCTCCCGGCCACGCCTGCGAACTCGGTGGCCGTGTTCCCGATATTGGCGATGACCAGGCCCAGGAAGATGAAGGCGGTGATCTTGATGCCGAAGTTCTCGCGGATGAGGTCGGCCAGGCCCTTGCCCGTGACGACGCCCATGCGGGCGTTCATCTCCTGGACGACGAGCAGGATGACGAACGACGGCAGGAGCGTCCAGATGAGCTGGTAGCCGTAGGACGCCCCGGCCACGGAGTAGGTGGTGATGCCGCCGGCGTCGTTGTCGACGCTCCCGGTGATGATGCCCGGGCCGAGCACGGCCAGGAAGATGAAGACCTTGCCCAGGAACCGATTGGACTTGAGCTTGTCCTTGAGCGACATGACGAGATTCTCTCCGGCTGACCTCCGGGCCTCGTCAGCCTGCGACGACGCGGCGGAACTTCTTCTTCCCGGCCTTGAGCAGCATGCCGTCAGGCCCGACATCGCGGATGGTCAACAGCCTGTCGGGGCTGTCGATGCGTTCGTCGTTGACGTAGAGGCCTCCCTGCTCGATGAGCCTCTTGGCCTCCTTTCGGGACGACGTCAGACCTACCTCGGCAAAAAGCTCGGCCGGGCTGATGCCGGTTTCGAGACGGGTCCGGGGCACGGAGGTGGTCGGGAGCGCCTCGATATCCTTCTCCCCCGCGCCTCCGAAAGCCGCGGCCGCGGCGGCCCGGGCTTCGCGCGCCGCCTCCTCGCCGTGGGCCAGCTTCGTCGCCTCGAAGGCCAGGACCCGCTTGGCGTCGTTGACGCGGGCGGCTTCGTTCGCGAACGCGCTCTCCATTTCGCCGATCTCCGGGAGCGGGAGCAGCGTGAAGAGGCGGAGAAAGCGCCCGACGTCGCGGTCGTCGCAATTGACCCAGTACTGGAATAAATCGTAGGGGCCGAGAAGGGCCGGGTCGAGCCAGACGGCGCCCTGGGCCGTCTTGCCCATCTTGGCGCCCGCGGCCGTGGTCAGGAGGGGGAAGGTCAGGGCCTGGACCTCGGCCCCTTCGACGCGGCGGATGAGGTCCACCCCGGCCAGGATGTTCCCCCACTGGTCGTCGCCGCCCATCTGGAGCGTGCAGTGGTGGGTCCGGTAGAGGGTGAGGTAGTCGTAGGCCTGCAGGAGCTGGTAGTTGAACTCGATGAAGGACAGCCCCTTCTCGAGGCGCAGCTTGTAGGCTTCGGAGGCGAGCATCCGGTTGACGCTGAAGTGCCGCCCGATGTCGCGCAGAAACCCGATGTAGTTCAGCGACAGGAGCCAGTCCGCGTTGTCGACGGCGATGGCGCCCTCGCCGTCGAAACGGAGGTAGCGGTCGAGCTGGGCGTGGATGGCGCGGCCCTGGGCCCGGATGGTCCCTTCGTCGAGCATGCGGCGCATCTCGGTCTTGCCGCTGGGGTCGCCGACCATGGTCGTCCCGCCGCCGACGACGGCGATGGCCCGGTGGCCGGCCCGGCGGAGGTGGACCATGGCCATGATCGGCACCAGGCTCCCGGCGTGCAGGCTCGCTGCCGTGCTGTCGAACCCGACGTAGAACGTGACCTTCGGACCGCCGAGCATCCGGCGGACGGCGTCTTCGTCCGACATCTGAGCGACGAAACCGCGCTGCTTCAGCTCATCGTACACGTTGCCGCTCATGGCTGGTTGTCTCCTCGCCTGCGGACCCCCAAGTCCCGGGGCTTCCGGTCCTCATTTTATAGCACAGCCGGCCCCGGGTGGCAATGTCCGAAGCGGGCGTTAATTTGGGGACACAATACTAATTTCCAGTCAGCCGGGGGGAGAATTGGGGACACAATACTAATTTCCCCCGACGCGTGAACGATCGTTGACGGCCCTGTTCTTGGTGGACGTGGGCTTCAGGCGGGGGCGGGGCCGGATGTGCGAGAAGTCCGAAATTAGTATTGTGTCCCCAATTCCCATTTAAGAATCGCCGAAGAGCCGGCGGGCCACGGCCTTGTAGGTTCGGAGGGCGTCCTCGCCGAAGCAGACGAAAATCACTTTCGTCAAGGTCGTGTCGCTCGCCAGGAATCCGGACGTCTCCCGCAAGGCGATCTCGGTCGCCCGCTCGAACGGAAAGCGGTAGGCGCCCGTCGAGATCGAGGGAAAGGCGATCGATTTCACCCCAAACTTCCGGGCCGCTGCCAGGGAATTCCTGTAGCAGCTCGCCAGGAGTTCGTCCTCGCCGGAGCGACCTCCATGCCAGACCGGCCCCACGGTGTGAATCACGTACTTGGCCGGGAGCCTGTATCCCCTGCTCACCCGGGCTTCGCCCGTCGGGCAGCCGCCGATCGTCCGGGTCTCCGCGAGCAGCTCGGGACCGGCGGCCTCGTGGATGGCCCCGTCGACCCCGCCGCCGCCGAGCAGGGAGCTGTTGGCGGCGTTGACGACGGCCTCCACCCGCTGCTCGGTGATGTCCCCCTCGACGAACTCGATCCGCGGGTCCATCATCCCCGGATCAATCCAACCCGCGCTTCTTGAGGAGCGGCTCGATGCTGGGCTCGCGACCGCGGAAGGCCTTGTACAGGGCCATCGGCTCTTCGCCGTTGCCCTTCTCCAGGATGTTGGTCCGGAACGACTTGGCCGTGGCCTGGTCGAAGAGGCTGGTCTCCTTGAAGGCCTGGAAGGCGTCGGAGTCGAGCACCTCGGCCCAGAGGTAGCTGTAGTAGCCGGCCGAATAGCCGCCGCTGAAGATGTGGTTGAAATAGGTCGAGCGGTAGCGGCTGACGATCTCGGGAATGAGGCCGATCCGGGCCATGCTGTCGGCCTCGAAGGCCAGCGGGTCGACCTCCTTGGCCTCGGCGAGAGAGTGCCAGTCCATGTCCAGGATCGAAGCGGCGATGTATTCGACGGTCTCAAAGCCCTGGTTGAAGAAGCGGCTCTTCTGCATCTTATCGATGAGGGCATCCGGGATGGGCTCGCCCGTCTTGTAATGGGTGGCGTACATCTTCAGGACTTCGGGGTCGCGGGCCCAGTTCTCCATGATCTGCGACGGGAGCTCGACGAAGTCGCGGGGGACGTTGGTCCCGGACAGGCTCTCGTAGCGGCAGCGGGTCAGCAGCCCGTGGAGGGCGTGGCCGAACTCGTGAAAGAGGGTCGTGGCCTCCTCGAAGCTGATCAGGGCGGGCTCGCCGTTGGTCGGTCGCGAGAAGTTGCCGTTGTTGACGATGATCGGCCGGATGTCGCGGCCGTCGCGCGTCGACTGCTCGCGGAAGTTGCTCATCCAGGCGCCGCCTTCCTTGTTGGGACGCGGGTAGTAGTCGACATAGAGAATGCCGAGGAGAGAGCCGTCGGCGTCCTTGACTTCGAAGACGCGCACGTCGTCGGCGTACTTGGGGATGTCGTCGCGCTCGACGAAGCTGATGCCGTAGAGCTTCTCGGCCACCATGAAAGCGCCGTTGCGGACGTTCTCGAGCTGGAAGTAGGGGCGCAGGGCGCTGTCGTCGAGGTCGTATTTGGCCTTGCGCAGCTTCTCCGCGTAGTACCACCAGTCCCAGGGAGCCAGCTCGAAGCCGCCGCCCTCCTGGTCGATGAGCTGCTGCATCTCGGCCGCCTCGCCGCGGGCCCGCTTGAGGGCGGGCGTCCAGACCTTCTGGAGGAACGAAGAGACCGCCTCGGGCGTCATGGCCATGTTCTCCTCGAGGACGTAGGCGGCGTGGGTCGGGTAGCCGAGGAGGTTGGCCCGCTCGACGCGCAGGGCGGCGATCCGGGCGGCGTTGGCCTTGTTGTCGAGCTCGTTGCCGTTGTTGCCGCGCATGATGTAGGCCGTGAACATCTTCTCGCGGAGGTCGCGCCTGGGCGAGTACGTCAGGAACGGGATGAGGCTCGGCTTCTGGAGCGTGAAGGCCCACTTCCCCTCGTGGCCGCGCTCCTTGGCGGTGTCGGCGGCCGCGGTCACGACCGACGGGGGCAGGCCGGCCAGGTCGGCCTCGTTGTCGATGACCAGCTCGTAGGCGTTGTTTTCCTTGAGGATGTTCTCCCCGAACTTGACGGTCAGGACCGCGAGCTCGGCGTTGATGTCGCGGAACCGGGCCTGCTGGTCGGGCGTGAGGTTGGCGCCCCCCCGCACGAAGTTCTTGTAGGTCTCCTCGAGCAGGCGGGCCTGGTCGGGGGCCAGGTCGAGGCCGGCGCGGGCCTCGTAGACCGCCTTGACGCGGGCGAACAGCCTCGGATTGAGGGCGATGTCGTCCTGGTGCTTGGCCAGTTTGGGGGCGACGTCCTTGGCGATCTGCTGCAGGGCGTCGTTGGTATAGGAGGAATTCAGGTTGTAGAAAACGCCCGAGACTTTCTTGAGGAGCGCGCCGCTTCTCTCCAGGGCTTCGACGGTGTTGGCGAAATTCGGAGGCGTCGGGCCGCCGGCGATGGCTTGGATTTCGAGAGCCTGGTCGGCCATGCCCTTCTCGAAGGCGGGCACTAAGTGCTCGGGCTTGATCTCATCGAAGGGCGGGACGCCGAAGGGGGTTTGGAAGTCGGTGAAGAAGGGGTTGGCGGGGGTCGTGTCCACGGGTTTCTTAGAACACGCGGAAACGGCCACGGCCAGGATGGCTGCGATCACAACGAACTTTCTCATCACGGATTCTCCTCCTGAAGGACGAAAAAGGCTCGGCGCCCAAGGGCATGCCGGCTCGCGGTTGCGGATATTCCGTCATGTGCGTAAGTTACTAACTTAGCACAGGGTTCGGGGATCGGTCAAACCGCGGCTGCGCGCTGTCAAGGCCACGTGATCGCGGCTGCGCGTTTCTGCTCTTCAGTCATGCCGACCCGGCCGCACCGTCTCTTTGTCGGGCCATAATTCCAGGAACAAGGCGGGCACCGGGTCCACGGGACGCCGGCTTTCTTGAAACGCCAAGAAAGCGAAAAACTGAATGCCGCCGGACGACGTCGCCGGGCACGACCTCGCGGGCGGGGATCTAAGTCGAGGGGATGCAGACGCCGTTCTCGATCGTGTTGACCGTCTTCCGCGTAACGCCGATGCGGCGGGCCAGCTCCTCCTGGGTCCAGTCCATCCGGGCCCGCTGGACTTTCAGGGTGTTTCTGAGCTTCTCGGCCGTCATGATCAGCCCTTCTCCAGCTCGTAGAAACCGATTAGAAGTCCAACAAAAAAGGCCCCCAAGACGCCGCGAACCATTGCTGGGATGCGGCTTCAGCGAATTCCCGGCAGGTCCGCGAAAAGGATGCGTTCACGGTGTTCCGAGGCTTGAGGTCGCGGGGGGCTCCCCGGGGCGACGGGCTTCGGACAGACGGGCGGAGATTTCCGCCCGCCCAGGCAACCAACCATGGCCCCCTGTTGTCCTAACGGGAGAAGAGAATCCGGGCGGGATCGGAACCGGCCGGGACATCGCCTCCGGGGAGGACGGGATGTGGAAAAGCGATCTCAAGACGGCCTTGAGGATTTTTCGCCGGGACAAGGGTTTCGCCGCCCTCAACATCGCCGGACTGGCGCTGGGGATGGCCTGTTTCGTTCTATTGATGATGTGGGTCCGCGATGAGGTCGGCTGGGACCGCTTTCACGAGCACGCGGGCGACCTTTACCGCGTCCAATCATCCCTGATTTCGCAGCCGGGCGCGCTCGCGCCGGCCCTGAAAGCCGGCTATCCCGAAGTCGTGAACGCGGCCCGGTTTTTTACAAACTACATCCCCCTTTCCGTTCAGTATGGCGACAAGATCTTCGATGAGCGCCGGTTTGGCTACGCCGACGCCTCGCTTTTCGAAATGTTCACGATCCCGTTTGTCCTGGGCGACGGGGCCTCCGCATTCACCGCCCCGGATTCCCTCGTCCTGACGGAGGCGACGGCCCGAAAATACTTCGGAAACGACAATCCCGTCGGCCGGACGGTGACCGTGGACGGCCGCTTCGAGGCCCGGGTGACCGGCGTCGTCAGGAATCGGCCGAGAAACTCGGACCTGCAATTCGATGTGCTGGCCGATTTCCGGTTTCTGGGTCGCTTCAGGCGGGAGGTCATTGATTCCAGTTGGAGCTCGCACAACTATGACACTTTTGTCCGCCTCGGGGAGGGCGTGAACGCCCACGGGCTGACCTTGAAAATCGCGGGGCTGGTCATGGAGCAGAACGATTCGATGACCACGCCGCTGGCCCTTCACCCCCTGTCTCGAATCCATCTCTACGACGACGGCGCCGTCGTCCATGTCCGCCTCTTCTCCCTGGTCGCCCTGTTCATCCTGATCGTCGCCGGCTGCAATTTCGTCAACCTCACGACCGCCAGGGCCGGCAGGCGGGCCAAGGAGATCGCGGTGCGCAAGGTCGCCGGCGCCGGCAAGCCCCAATTGATCTGGCAGTTCCTGGCCGAATCGGTGACGCTCTCGCTGGTTTCGCTTTCGGTCGCCCTGATCATGGTCGCCCTGTCCCTCCCGTCCTTCAACGCCCTGGCCGGGACGGACTTCCGGCTCTCGGCCCCGTTGGCGCCGGGCTTGGCCCTTCCCCTTTTGGGCACCGCGGTCGGGGTCGGTTTGATCGCCGGAGGATACCCGGCCTTCCTCCTCTCTTCGTTTCAGCCCGGGCGTCTTCTCAAGGGCCGGGGACCGGCGGCCGGCCGCGGCTCGGGCCCGGCCCGCTTCCGGAAGGCGCTGATCGTCGTTCAATTCTCCATTTCCGTCGTTCTCCTCGTCTCGACCCTGTTCGTTCAAAAGCAAATCACGTTCATCCGGAACCATAACCTTGGCGTCCGCAGGGACAACTTGGTGATCCTCCCGGTCAAGACAGCGCTCCCTAAGTACCGGGAGGCCTTTGTCCAGTCCTTGACTGCCCGTCCCGGGGTTCTCAGCGCCACCGTCGCCTCGAGCTTTCCCTCCGACAAAACCCAGATCACGGGCAACAATATCGACTGGGAGGGCAAGGATCCCGGCGCCGAGGCGTCCTGGCAATACGTCTCGACCGACAGGCGCTATCTGGAAACGCTGGGCATCGAACTCGTCGCGGGACGGAATTTTCCCGAAGGGACGGCGCCTGCCGACCGCCCCGCGCCCTACTTCCTCATCAACGAGACAGCGGCGGCGGAAATGGGAATCGCCGACCCCATCGGAAGGCGGATGAAGGCCTTCGGATTTCAAGGCACCCTCATCGGAATCGTCAAGAACTATCATTTCAAGCTCCTGCGGGAAGGCATCGGACCCCTGGTTCTCTGCATGTCCCCTTGGGACCTGCGCTACGTCCTGGTCCGGATCCGGCCCGGAAGCGGCGGCCCACAATCCGTCCTGGCCGGAATCCGGGACGTCTGGAACCAGTATGCCCCGGGAATGCCCTTCGACTACGACTTTTTCGATGCCGCCTACGACCGGAACTACCGGACCGAGCAGAAACTGGGAGCGGAATTCAAGGCCTTCTCGGGACTGGGAATTCTGATCTCCTGCCTGGGGTTGATCGGGCTGATGGCCTACGTCGTCGAGCGCAAGCGCAAGGAAATCGGGATCCGGAAGCTCCTCGGAGCGTCCCTGCCGGGGATCGTCTCCCAGGTCAACAAGGAATTCCTCGTCCCGGTCCTGCTGTCGAACCTGATCGGCTGGCCCACGGCCTTCTGGGCCATGAAAATGTGGCTCCGGGGATTCGCCTTCCACGCCGACCTCTCCGTCGGGATATTCCTGGCCGCGGCTCTCTGTACTCTGACCCTGGCCCTGATCACGGTGAGTTTTCAATCGGTCAAGGCGGCCCGGGAGAATCCCGCCTCGTCTCTGAAAAGCGAATAGGCTCCGATCGGAAAAGCACTCCGAGCGGGCCCGCTCGAGAGCGGTTATCTAAGCTAATTTATTTTTTATCAGCGAGATGCCCCGGGGCCGCCCCCGGTTATTTCTTTTTTTGGAGCTCGATGATGTTCGATCCGCCGTAGGGGTCGATCCAGTTGCCCTTCAGAGAGTCGCCTTCGGGCTTGAGCTCGATATGGATCAGGACCACGTCCATGCCCTCGGGATAGTCGATGTCGAAGGTCAGCATTCCGTCCTTGAAGGCGACGTTCTTGAGCGGCATTTCGGGCATCATCCCGGCGTCGTCGTTGATCTTGCCGGCGTAGCCCGTTTCGGTCTTTTCGAGGATCAGATTGAAGTCGGCCCGGCTGCCGTCGCCGAGCAGCGTGTAGCCCGTCCAGGTTCCGCTCAAGTCGACGTCCTTCTTGGCCTGGCCGAACGCGGCAGGCATGGCCAGGGCCGCGATCAGGGCCGCGCAACTGAGGGCCAGCAACGTCTTTTTCATATCCATTCTCCTTATAGTGGAAGTGTTCGGCCTTTAGCCTCTGTCTTGGCGCTCCGGGTCCGGGGGATCCGATAGGCCGCATGACAATATATACGATTCCCGGCCCGTTCAGTTCCGCAAGGCCCGGAGGGCGGGATCGGACGACAGGTACGGCGGATGCGCGGCGGACAGCCGTTCACATCCCGGCCAGAAATTTCTCCCGAGGGTCACCCGTGCGGGCCCGGAACATGACCGGGATCCTCTCCCGGAGCGGGGCCCCGATCTGGATGAGTTCCCAGTCCTTGTCGTGCTCCTTGATGACCCGGCGAAGAAGCGCGATCCGGTCCTCGACGAGCGTTTCTTCGGTTTCGAGACCGATGATCTCGACTCTGTACTTGAGCGTTCGCTTGCGGCCGTTGATCTTGACGTCGATCTCGATGTTCTGTTCCGTGTCCAGGGTCGGGATCTGAAGAACGACCTCTCTCATGGCAACCTCCCTGTCAGGACTTCTTCTTGATCCGGTAAAGGACCTCCCCCAAGCATTGGGCGTCGTTCACGGCCGCGATGTAGAACCCGGGCATGTACTGGACCCGCTGCCCGAGTTTCCGTTCCGGAAGCTGGCTGAGAAGGACCTGGGCCTCCCAGTCGACGCCGGCGGCGCGGAGAAAGACCTGCTCGCTTCCCTGGATGATCATCCCGAGCGCGTCCTTGAGGCTCATGAACGTATTCATGATCGGTCTCCTTCCGGGCCGCCCGCCGTTCGATTCGAACCGTAGTACACCCGAACGCCGGGTCGCCATGATAAGTGCACGCAACGTGCCAATTAATTATACGAGATTCCCGGGCAAAAGGATGCCCGGAAACTGCGTCCCCCTGTCCGCAATCGGACTCGATTGTCCGTTCCCGGACAGTTGGGGTCAGACCAAGTCATCTAGCAGAAAACAAACCAAATGAACCATAAGTACGGCCGATAAATGGTCTTAAGTCCTCCGTTTGACCCCCGAAAAAGTGGAATTAAGGATACCGCCAAGGGAGGATCTTAAGTCCTGTTTTTGGGGGCAGAAAAGACGGATTCTAAACTCAAAGCCGGCCCCTTCTTGAACGTAATTTGTTTATTATGTGATACCTGACTTGGTCTGACCCCAATGATCAATTATTCATGGCGGAGGCTTCGGGCCGGGTTGGCCAGCGAGGAGCGGACGGCCTGGAGGCTCACGGCCCCGAGCGCCACCAGGAACGAAACCCCCGAGGCGAAGGCGAACACCCACGGGCTGAGCCCCGTCCGGTAGGCATAGCCGTCGAGCCAGCGGCGCATCACCAGGTACGCCAGCGGCCAGGCGATGAGGTTCCCCAGCAGGACCAGCCGGGCGAACTCCCGGGACAACAGCAGCGTCAGGTTGCACGCCGAAGCCCCGAGCACCTTCCGGATCCCGACCTCGCGCGTCCGCCGGGCGGCGCTCAGCGAGGCCAGCCCGAAGAGCCCGAGCCCGGCGATGAGGATGCTCAGGACGGTCGAATACCCGAAGACCCGCCCCAGCCTGCGGTCGGCCCGATACAAACGGTCGATGTCGCCGTCCAGGAACGAGAAGTCGAAGGGCCTCCCGGGGAGCACCGACCTCCACTCCGCGGCCAGGGCGTCCAGCCCGGACCGAACGGCACCCGGCCCCAGCCGGACGGCGATGTCCGTGAAATCCACCTTCCGGATCTTGATGACCAGCGGCTCGATCTTCTCCCGCAAGGACCGGAAATGGAAGTCCTTGACGACGCCGACGACCTTCCCGGGCTCGAACTCGGCCCGCATCAGCCCGCTGTTCGAGAACTGGATTGTTTTCCCGACCGGCTCCGTCCAGCCGAACATCCGGGCCGCCGCTTCGTTGACGAGGTAGGCCTGCCGCTCATCGGTCCCATGGGCCGCCGAGAAATCGCGCCCGCCGGCCAGCCCGATCCTATAGGTTTCGAGAAAATCGAAATCCACGAAGCAGGCGGGAACCTCGACCTCCTCGCCCCCCGGCGCGCCCTCATACCGGACCAGATGCCGGCTGCGGAGGCGCGAGGGAACGCCCCAGGACCCGGCCACGCTCAGGACCTCCGGATGGCGCAGGAAGGCGGTCTTCAGGAGTTCGTAGCCGGCCATCGTCTCGGCGTCCTTGACCGGGATGACCACGACCTGGGCCTTGTCGAACCCCAGGTTCCGGGAGCGGATATAGCGCATCTGCGTGAAAACGACCACGGCCCCGATCATGAGCACGACGGACGCGGCATACTGAAGCACGACCAGGGACTTCCTCACCCGGGCCCCCTTCAGGCCCTGTTCGAAACGGCCGCTCAGGACCTCGATGGGAACGTGCCCCGACACGATGAAGGCCGGATAGACGCCGGACGCCAGGCCCAACAGGAGCGTCAGCGCGACCATCCCGGCGTAGAGGACGACGTCGCCGTGAAAAGCGAAACCGAGGTCGGTGACGAGCAGGCTGTTGAACGCGGGCAGGAAGACCTGGGCCAGGGCGAAGGCGATGGGCAGGGCGATCGCCGCGAACAGGACCGCCTCCGCCATGAACTGTCGGATGAGGGCGCCGCGCCTGGCCCCGACCACCTTCAGGAGCCCCACTTCCCTGGCCCGGCTGATCGACCGCGCCGTGGCCAGGTTGACGAAGTTGATCCCGGCAATGACCAGAATGATCCCCGCCAGAGCCGCAAACAGCCACACCATCCTGACGTCGCCATTGGCCTCGATCTCGCCCGAGAGCCGCGAGCGAAGGTGGATCGCGGTGAGCGGCTGGAGATGCAGGCTGAGCCGCCCGCCCGCCGCCTCCCCCATACGCTCGGCGGGAAAGCCGGCCAGCTTGCGCTCGAGCGCCGCGGCCGGAGCGCCCTTCCGAAGCAGGAGGTAAGTGTAGGAGGAATTCCTGCTCTCGAAGCCCTGCCAGAAGAGGACTTCCCCGGCCTTGAAGGAGGCCAGGAAATCGGCATGGAAATGGGAGTTCCGGGGCATGTCCTCGACGACCGCCGTAACCCTCAGGTCGGCCTGGCCGAGATTCCGGACCGTGAGCGCCCGGCCCACGGGATTCTCCCCGCCGAAGTACCTGGCCGCGGCCGACCGGCTGATCACCACGTCGCCGGGACCCGCCAGGGCGGTCGCGGGATCGCCCCGCAGGAAGTCGAAGGACAGGATGTCGAAGATCGCCGGGTCGGCCAGGAAAAACCGGTCCTCGAACGACGCCCTATCGCCGAAGGAAACCAGGGCCTTCTCCTTCCAGGAATAGGTGAAGAGGCGGGCGGACGCTTGGACCTCGGGAAATTCGGCCTCCAGCCGAACCGGGCTGGAAAACAGGGCCGACCGCTGGGCCCGTTCCCCGGTCCATTCCGACGTCACCCTGAAGACTCGGCCCGCGTTCGCGTTGTAGCGGTCGTAACTCAGCTCGAACGTGATGAACAGCAGCATCAGGAGGGCGCAGGTCAGTCCCAGCGTCAGCCCGGCGATGTTGATGAAGGCGTAGCCCTTGTGTTTCCGGATAGTCCGGAGCGCGATCTTGAGCTGGGTGCGAAACATCGGCGCCTCTCCTGTCCCTAAAAGTCCATTATACTAGCAATGCGCGTGCCACGTTAAGGCCGGCCGTTTCTCGCAAGACCGGGCCGTCCGGCCGGGGAATCCCTGTTCGCTCCCGGTCAAAACGTTGTCCGCTTACGGACATTTTAATTGGGGACACAATACTAATTTCCCCCTCTCACTCCCGCCGCACGAATCCTTTTTCGGGAATAAAGTATTGTGTCCCCAATTTCCGACCCCAAATTTCCGACCGCGCCGAGCTGGGAAAGGGCGCGATGGGCTTTCGGAAATAAGTATTGTGTCCCCATTTTTAATCGCCGTGATATGTGTCATCTGATACCTGAAACATTTCAAAAAGACGGGCGCGCGGGACCGATTCTGGCACACCCGGCGCAATTCAACGGGCCGGCGGCTGCACAACGAATGGAACGCGAAAAGCCAGGCAACGGTTTCGTGAATGCCCGACCGGACTGCCCGCGCCTCGCGACGCGACCTTTTATAGGGCGGGCCGGGAAATTTTCGGAAGGAGGTGATACCGCGCGGCCGGATACGTCTTCGATCATGGAGGGAGGAAGGGAGATCATCTATCAGTGCAGACATGTAAAGGAGATTGCCAATGAGTAAAAGAGTTTTACTGTTCGTCATCGCTCTCTTCGCCGTCCTCTCATTCGCCTTTCCGCAGGCCCGGACGGGCAACCTCTACGGCACGGTCACCGACCGCGACGGCGTCCCGCTTCCCGGTGTGTCCGTCTCCATCACGGGCAGCTCCATCGGCCGGATGGCCGCCGTGACCACGGCCGAGGGGAATTTCCGCTTCCTGTCCCTCCCGCCCGGGGACGACTACAAGCTGGTCCTCGAGCTCGGGGGATTCAAGACGGTCAGCCGCGACGGGATCTCGGTCCGCGTCGGCGCCAACGTCGACCTCACGCTCGTCATGGAGGCCGGCGGCATCCAGGAGGAAGTCACGGTTATCGCGCCGACCCCCGTCGTCGACCTGAAGAAAGCCACCGTCTCCGCCAACGTGACCCGCGAGGCCATGCAGGACCTGCCCAGCGCCCGCGATCCCTGGGTCATCCTGCAGCTGGCCCCCGGGGTCATGGTCGACCGCGAGAACATCGGCGGCTCCGAGTCCGGCCAGCAGTCGACCTTCGCCGGCCGGGGCGACAGCGGCAACAACGCCCAGTGGAACCTCGACGGCGTCAACATCTCCGACCCGTCGGCCGTCGGCGGCTCGCCGATGTACTACGACTTCGACATGTTCGAGGAGATGAACATCCAGACCGCGGCCAACGACGTCACGGCCGTCACGGGCGGCATCAACATCAACTTCGTGACCCCGCGCGGCGGCAACAAGCTCTCCGGCGGCGGCCGGTTCTACATCACGAATCACAGGTTCCAGTCCGACAACATCCCGCCCGGCCTGGTGGAACAGGACCTCGTCGGCAACCGGGTCCACAACATCAACGACTACGGGTTCAACCTGGGCGGTCCCATCATCAGGGACAAGCTCTGGTTCTGGGGGGCCTTCGGCGTCCAGGACATCAAGCAGGTCACCATCACCGGCGCCCCCGACAACACCGACCTGACGACCTACAACCTCAAGCTCAACGCCCAGCTCGGCAGGCACCGGATCGAAGCCTACGGCGTCTACAACATCAAGACCAAGGACGGCCGGCGCCGCACGGGCGGCTACCTGGACGACCCCGCCGCGACCTACATCCAGGACGGCCCCAGCTACCTGTTCAAGCTCCAGGACGAGATCAGCGTCAACCAGAACCTCTTCGTGTCCCTGAAAGGCTCCTACGTGCCCAACGAGTTCACCCTGACCCCCAAGGGCGGTGTCGACGCGATCGTGTACTGGGACCGGGCCCTGGACATCCGCTGGAACACGGGCGACTTCTACACGACCCACCGGCCCATGTGGTACGCGGAGGCCGCGGGAAACCTGTACGTCGAGAAGGTCCTGGGCGGCAACCACGAGTTCAAGTTCGGGGCCGAGTACAAGAACGCCGTGATCGACTCCGAGACGACCTGGGGCAACGGCGTCCAGGCCCGGCTCAGCAACGGCGTGCCCTACGAGGTCCGGTTCTACAACGACATGTACGAGAAGTTCTCGGCCGACCGGATCTCGGCCTATCTCCAGGACGTCATGACGACCGGACGGTTCACGTTCAACGTCGGCGTGCGCTATGACCGCCAGTGGGGCGGCATCGTCGAGGCGGCCAACAAGCCGACCGACGTCGCGCTGATGCGGGACATCGGCGGCGTCGATTACAACTGGCCCTCGACCACCCAGTCGGCCGGCCGGTTCCCCTTCACCTGGAACATGTTCTCGCCGCGGGCCGGATTCGTGGTCGACCTGTTCGGCGACCGGAAGACCCTGTTCAAGGCCAACTTCTCCATCTACGGCTCCCAGTTCGACGCCAGCGCGGCCTGGAACATGTTCTACCTCTGGGGCTACCACCAGTTCGACTGGGCCGACAACGGCGACCAGATCGTCCAGGCCGGCGAGCTGACCTACCTCGGCACGGCCGAGACGATCAGCCTCGCGCCCGAAACCGGCCAGCTCATCGGCGACTATTTCGACTCCCGCCTCACGCCCGAGAAGACCATGGAGATCCTGGCCGGCGTCGAGCACGAGCTGACCGCGGACTTCGGCGTCGGGCTCAACGTCCAGTACCGGAGGATGTACGATTTCAACTGGCAGAAGCTCCTGGTCTACGATTACCTGAACGACAGCGTCGTCCGCCAGGTCCAGAACGACGACTGGATCGAGGCCGGGACCATCGACGGGGTCACCTTCTGGGATCTCGACCCGGAGCGCGTCGGCTACACCTTCACCAACTACATGACGAAGCGGCCCGACTACCACGAGCGGTACTGGGGCGTCGAGCTCAACCTCAGGAAGAGGCTGACCAACAGATGGATGATGGACGCCTCCTTCACCTACCAGGACCACCGGGTGTTCTATCCCACGCGCGACAGCTACATGGACCCCACGAACCACCTCCCCGTCGAGATGCTCGACGGCAAGCCCATGGCCTACCAGGCCGCCGGCAGCGGGTCGTCCGACGTCTACATGAACTCGCGCTGGATAGCCAAGCTGAGCGGCCTCTACCAACTGCCCTACGGCTTCGTGGTCAGCGGCACGTTCTCGGCCCGCGAGGGCTTCATCAGCCCGACCTTCGGCGAGGACTACGCCTACGTGAACTACAACTTCGATTCGCCGGTCGCCTGGACGGAAGCGTTCGGCTTGAAGCGCGACCCGAACGTGTACCTGCTCAACGTCCGGCTCGAGAAAAGGTTCGACCTCCGGAGGTACGGCGCCTTGTACCTGAGCGTCGACGGGTTCAACATCTTCAACTCCAACGTCCGGCTGGCCCGGCTCAGAAACGTGTCGGCCGACAACTACGACCAGACGCTGGCCATCATGAGCCCGAGGATTTTCCGTCTCGGCGTCAGGTTACAGTTCTAGCGCCTGCCCGCGGCGCGCCTTTGGCGATGTGCGGCGGAGGCCCCGCCCCGCGGCGGGGCGGGGCCTCCGCGCTTTATCCCCCGGCGCTTGCCGGAGCCCGCCGGCCGGGCTAGAATACGGCCGGGATGCGCATCATGCGGAAAAGCCTGCCGGTCGTCCTGCTTGCGGCCTTCCTGTGGCCGGGACTCGCGGCGGCGGTTTTCGTCGGACTGACGCTCGAGGCGCGGCCGGCCCCGGACGCCGGCCCGGCCGGGCCCTCGAACGCGGCCGCCCGCCGCGGGAACGCGCCGCCGCGGGCTCCGAACCTCCTGCTGATCTCGATCGACACTCTGCGGGCCGACGCGCTCGGCTGTTACGGGGGCCGGGCCGCGCGCACGCCGGCGGTCGACGGCCTTGCCCGCCGCGGCGTCCTCTTCGAGCGGGCCTTCGCCCACGCCCCGCTCACCCTGCCCTCCCACGCGTCGATCCTGACCGGGACGCTGCCCATGACCCACGGCATTCACGACAACCTCGGCTTCCGCCTTTCCCCCGATGCCGTGACGCTGGCCGGCCACCTCAGGTCGCAGGGCTTCGCGACGGCCGCCTTCGTCGGCGCCTTTCCCCTGGATTCGCGGTTCGGGCTGGGCCTCGGGTTCGACCTCTACGACGACCTCTACGGCAGCGCCGATGCCGCCAACCCCATGGTATTTGTCGAGCGCCGGGCGGGGGAGGTGACGGCCCGGTCCATGGATTGGATCGAAACGCGGAGGGGCGGGCCTTGGTTCGTTTTCCTCCACCTGTTCGACCCGCATCAGCCCTACGCGCCGCCGGAGCCTTACGCCTCGCGCTACGCCGCCGACCCCTACGCGGGCGAGGTGGCCTATGTCGACGCCTGCCTGGCGGAGCTCATGGGGCAGCTGGACGCCGCCGGGGCCGGAGAGGATACGGTGATCGTCCTGACCTCGGACCACGGCGAGGCCTTCGGCGAACATGGGGAGACCTCGCACGGCTACTTCGCCTACAACGGCACGCTGCGCGTCCCGCTCATCGTCGGCGGCGCCGCGGCCCGGCTTGGCGGGCGACGGGTCGCCGACGCCGTCTCCCATGTCGATATCTTCCCCACCGTCTGCGACCTGCTCGGCGTCCCCCCTCCCCCGGGCCTCGCCGGCCGGTCGCTGCGGCCTCTGATGGACGGCCAAACCTCCCCGGAGCGTCCGATCTACTTCGAGTCCGTGGCCGCCTTCCACAACTGCGGCTGGGCCCCGCTGCGCGGAGTCGTGGACGGGGGGTTCAAGTTCATCGACCAGCCGGTTCCCGAGCTCTACGACCTCGGGGCGGATTTCGCCGAGGCCTCGAACCTGGCCGGCCGCCGGCCGCTCGACGCGTTCCGGAAGATGCTGGCGGATTTCACGCGGGCCGCTCCGCCCGGGGCCGAGGCCTCCCGGAAAGGCGAGACGCGGGCCGCCGAGGAAAAGATGCGCAGCCTGGGCTACCTGGCCGGGGCCGGGGCGGGCTCGGGCCGCGCGAAAGGGCGGTTCTCGGAGGCCGACGACCTCAAGACGAACCTCCGCTGGCACCAGCGCCTGACGGAGGCCGCGAGGCTCTACGGGCGCGGCGAAACGGACGCGGCCGTCCGCGTCCTGGAGGAGCTCGTCGCGGCCAAGCCGGATTTCCCGACCGCCCGCGAATACCTGGCCAACCTCCGCCGCGAGAGGCGGGAGTGGGCGGCGGCGGCCGCCGTCCTGCGGGCGGGGCTCGCCCTCGCGCCGGAACACGTCCGGATGCGCGGGCTTCTGGGGCTCACCCTATCGGAATCGGGCGACCAGGAGGCGGCCGTCGAGGAGCTCGCGAGGGCCGTGGAGGCCTCGCCCGAGGACGCCGAACTCTGGAACTACCTGGGTGTCGCCCAATGGAAAAGCGGCCGGCTCGACCAGGCCGAAAAGAGCTACGGGAAGGCCTTGGCCCTCGACGTGAACGACGCCAACGTCATCAACAACCTGGGCGCTCTCGAGCTCTCGCGAAAAAATCCGGCCGCGGCCGAGCGGAGGTTCGACCGGGCGCTCGGCCTCGACCCGAACCTGGCCTCGGCCTGGAACGGGCGGGGGGTGGCCCGCAGCATGACGGGCGACCCGGCGGGGGCGGTCCTCGACTGGGAGAAGGCCTTGGCGCTCGAGCCGGGGCACCTGATGGCCCTTTACAACCTGGGCACGGCCCTTATCCGGCGCGGCAGGCCGACCGAGGCCCTCGAACGCCTCGAGCGCTACCTGCGCGAGGCGCCCGCCGACGCCCCCGACCGGCCCGAGGTCGAAGGGCTGGTCAAAGCCCTCCGGGGTCGGGCCTCGGAAAGTGACGCATATCAATTATGATAACCGAAGAAAGAGGCTTCAAAACGGTCTCGAGTCCTCATTTTGGCCTCCGAAGACGCGCCGTTAAGGAGGCCGAAGGAATGGCTCGCGCTCCGAGATGCGCCGCCCGGAACCGGCGCGCGGGACCGGAGGCGGGAGCGGCTGCGTCGGCGATCGTGGCGCTCGCGGCGGCCCTGATTCTGGTCGCGTCCGGCTGCAGGGATTCGGGAGCGCTCGAAGGCGCCCTGGCCCGGGAACGCTGGAATGTCGTCCTCATCAGCGTCGACACGCTCCGGGCCGACAGGCTCGGCTGCTACGGGTTTGGGGGCGTCAGGACCCCGGCCGTCGACGGACTGGCCGCGGCCGGCGTCCGCTTCGGAAATTGCATCGCCCAGACCCCGCTGACCCTTCCGTCGCACGCCACGATGCTGACGGGGACGTCGCCTCTCTACCACGGCGTCCGGGACAACGGCGGGTTCACGGCCGGGGCGGAGCTCGTCACCATGGCCGAAGCCTTCAAGACCTCGGGCTATGAAACCGGGGCCGTGGTCGGGGCCTACGTGCTCGATTCCAAGTGGGGCCTCGATCAGGGTTTCGACTTCTACTACGACCGCTTCGACACCGAGAGGCGGCAGGGATTTTCCGTGGCCGACGTCCAGCGCCGCGGCGGAGAGGTTGTGGACCGGGCCGTCGAATGGCTGAGGACGGTTCGCGGTCGGAGCTTCTTCCTTTTCCTCCACCTGTACGACCCGCACACGCCCTACGACCCGCCGCCGCCGTTCAGGGAGGAATACGCGTCGGACCCGTATCTGGGCGAGGTGGCCTACGCGGACGCCCAGGTCGGCCGGCTCCGGGAGTGGCTCGCGGCCCAGGGGCTGGCCGGCCGGACGATCCTCGTCTTCTGCGCGGACCACGGCGAAAGCCTGGGCGGGCACGCCGAGGACACGCACGGCTTTTTCGTCTACCAGGAAACGGTGCGGGTTCCGCTGATCATCGCTTTCCCCTTCGACGGGTTCCGCGGCCTGGTCAGGAACGAGACGGTCTCGCTGGCCGACGTGATGCCCACGGTGCTGGAGAGCGCGGGCGTGGAGGTGCCGGGGGCCGTACAGGGCCGGAGCCTCCTCCCTCTCATCGAGGCGGGCGGCGAGGGAAGCGCGGGGACGACGGTTCCGGTCTACGCCGAAACCTGGTACCCGCGGTTCCATTACGGCTGGAACGAGATCCGGAGCCTGCAGGACGGGCGGTTCAAGCTGATCCTCTCGCCGGACGCCGAGCTCTACGACCTCTCTGGCGATCCCGCCGAGGGGCGGGACGTGGCTGCGGAGCGGCCGGAGGTCGTGCGGGAGCTCGCAAAGAAAATGGCGGAATACGAACGGGAGCGCGGGAAGGGGGGACTGCGGGCCGAGGCGCCGAACGTCGACCGCGCGACGCGCGAGAAACTGGCCGCGCTGGGTTACCTGGCGCCGGGGGCGTCGGGAGCGTCCGGCGGGGCGAAGGGAAGCGGCGGAGGCGAGGGCGCGGGTGGAGGCGGGACGGGCTCCCGGCCGAGCCCCAGAAATCGGATCGGCCTGTTCAACAGGATCGCCTCGGCCAAGGAGCTGAGCCTGAAGGGGCGGCCGGACGAGGCCGCGGCGCTGCTGCGCGAGATCGTGGCCGAGGACGGTGACGCCGTCGACGCGTACTTCGTGCTGGGCCACCTGTCGTCGAAGCTCGGCAGGCCCCGGGATGCGGTCCGCTGGTTCGAGGAGGCCCTGAAGCGCAAGCCGGACTACGACATCGTGGCCCTGGACCTGGCCGTGGCCTTCATCGAGATGGGTCAGCCGGAGCACGGCGAGGAGATCCTGAAGGCGTTCGTGGCCCGATACCCGGCCGATCCCCTCCTCTTCCAAACCCTGGGCCAGGTCAATCTCGAGCAGGGGGACTATCGGGAGGCGATCATGAGCTTCGAGGCCTGCCTGGAGCGAAACCCCCGGTCCGGTCCGGCCCACAATTCCCTGGCCCGGACCTACATCATCATGGGCGACGCGGCCCGGGCCGGGGCGGAGGCGGCAAAGGCGTTGGAGTTCGACCCGGGGATGAAGAACCTTCGCTTCAACCTGGCCCAGGTCCACCAGATGAAGGGGGAAAGGGCCGAGGCGGAGGCCGACTACCTGGCCGAGCTCGCGGCGTTCCCCGACAACGCGGCGGCGGCCTTCAACCTGGGGCTCTTCTACAGGGACGGGAAGAACGCCGTGGAGGAGGAGCGCTTTCTGAAAATGGCGGTCGAGGCCGACCCCCGGCTCGCGGTGGGCCACCTTTTTCTGGGCGAGGTCGAAGCCGGGCAGGAGGGCCGGGAGACGGAGGCCGTGGGGAACCTCGAAAGAGCCGTGGGGCTGGGGCTCGACGCCCGGCACCTCAGGCTGGCCTACTACTGGCTGGCTAAAACACACCTCAGACTCGGCCACGCGGCCCTGGCCGCCGAGTACGCCGCAAAATTGGGGTCAGACCAAATTAAGTAGTTCATAAATAAATAGTTAGGAGATAAACAAGGCCTGCTCCGGGGCTTTAATCCCTTTATTTGACCCTAAAAAGCGCTGCTTAAGGATTCCGGAAAAAATGCGAGACGCGCCCAAGCGGACAGATCTTAAGTCTGCCTTTTGGGGGCCGAAAAGCGGGGCTTAGAGCCGAAAATGCCTTTAAAATTCTGGCTAATATGTTCGTTATGTGAAACTTGCCTTGGTCTGACCCAGGCTAAACGATTATTCCGGCCGGGGCGTATTAGAAACGGAAGCGGAGTTGTGCGGACCCCGCATCGGGCGAGCGCCCCAGGCTCGGCTGCACGGCGGGACGAGGACGAAAGGCCATGAAGACATCGGCGAAAACGCTCGCGCTCATCGCTTCGGCGGCTTGGGCGGTGTCGTGCGCCCGGGGCGTGCGGGTCGTGGAGACGACCGCCCTGCCCCGGCCCGACTGGGCTTCGAGGGTCGCCTTGGCCGACGCGCTCTGCGATCGGGCCCACTTCGTCGCGTTGAAAGAGGCCCTCGTCATCTACAGGCAGGCCCTCGCCGCGCCCGGGTGGAGGGACGCCGTGGCGGAAAAGTACGTCCGGACGGCCATCGCTCTGGGCCTCCGAGCGAAGGCGCTCGGGATCGACGCCGTCACCCCGCCGGCCGGACAAACGGGCCGACCGGACGCGTCCGGCGCCGAAGCCGAAGGCGCCGATGCCTCGACTCTCACAACCGTCTCGGCACTCGTCGCCGCTGACCCGAAACTCGCGGCCTACGGGCCCCTGATCGGTCTCCTCGGCCGGCTGCCCTCCAAGATCAAAGGCACCCCGGGAACCGACATCCGTCCGGGGCGGAGCCTCGACGACTATTTCGACTGGATCAGGGCCAATGCCGGGCCGCTCGACGCCCGGCTCGAGGCGCGCGCGGCTTCGGACGACCTGGCCGCCTGTTTGCGCATCTCCCTGCGGGAGGCCTTTGCGTTCAAATTCGAGGACGGGTTCGACCCCGCGATGTACGCCTCCGCGCACCCGAATTCCCGTCTCGTGGCGTTCCAATGCGCCGTGACCCCCAAGTCCGACCGGGCGAAACTCGAGGCCCTCCTCGATCTCGACCCGGGTTTCGCCGAGGCTCATTACTACTTGGCGGACCTGGCTCTGGCCGGGGGCAAGCTCCTCACGGCCGAGCGGCACGACCTCGCGGCCTGGGCCCGGATTCCGGAGTCGCCGTCCATCGTCATCTCGCTGGCCAAAATCGCCTTCCAGATGGAGGAGTTCGAGAGCTGCCTCGAATACGACGAGAGGGCGCTGGCCCTGGTCCCGACCTACCGGGACGCGCTCCTCGGAAAGGCGATATGCCTGGGCTACCTGGGCCGAAACGGGGAGGCCCTCGGGGTCCTCGAACGGATGCTGGAGCTCGGAACCTACTACATCGGGGAGGCCCATTACTGGACGGCCTGGAACATGAATGAGCTCGACCGGTTGGAGGAAGCCCGGCGCGGCATCGATGCGGCCAGAACGATGATCGTGGGTCAGGCCGACGTCATGACCCTCGCCGGCATCATCGCGTTCAGGCAGGGCCGGTTGGACGACGCGGATAAGGACCTGCAGGAGTCCCTGCGGCTGGAGCCCGAGGGGTGCGACGCGGCCTTCTATCTCGGCAAGGTGTATGCGGCGAAGAAGGAGTGGCTGGCCTCGGCCGTCTATTTCGCCGGCGCGGCGGAGGGCTATTGGAAGCGCGAGCTGGGAGTCGAGGGCAAGATCAAGGAGATCGAGAAATCCGAGATGGCGGCGGACAGGAAAACGCGCCTCACCCGGAGAAAGAACGCCCAGCGCTTGTCGCTCCAGGCGGTCAAGGCGACCTGCCAATATAACGGCGCGGCCGGGTTCTTCAACGCCGGCCAGCCGGAACAGGCGCTCGGGCTGGCCGAGCTCTCGGCCGCCCACCCCGCCTTCGCCGAGAAGGCCGCGGACCTGGTCAAGCGCATCCGAGGTCGGGCCTCGGAAAGAGACGGCCATTCAACCTGAATTATTCACGAGTCGAGGCGGCTGCAGATGCGCGACGTCAAAGGGGAAGCTTTAATCCTGGTACCGCGAGCCCTTTACAACAAAGCCTATCCGGCCGGATCGGCTCGTCCTGAGGGTAAAAAACGCCGCTCTGGATTCTCGGCTTTTTCTCGAGCCGGAGGTCGGTTTAATGGATAATTCAGGTCAATGAAAGGCCGGGGCAATCCGAAACTGTCGGACAGGTGCCTCTCTCCATCCTGAGCGGACCAACGCAGAGCGCCTGAGCCGGCGTTTCAAAACCGGAAAATCGCGGTCTAGGACCGAAAAACGCCGCCAAAAAGAGCGTCATTGTCGCATTAAGTGCGACTTGCCGAGGCCCGGCCTCAAAAGGCATTGCATTCCGGCCGGAAATTGATTTAAGGTGGAGGCACTGACGGAGTTCAACCGGATCGATTGCGAGGCGCACCCATGACGGCTCAGAAAAGCTACCTTTCCCACCTCGAGTGCGGCTTCTGCGGTGAAAAGCTCGAAGCCGACAGGCTCCGGAACCTCTGCCCCAAGTGCGGCAAGCCGCTCCTCGTCCGCTACGACCTCGAGTCCGCCGCCGCATCCGTGACTCCGGCCGACTTGGCCTGCCGGGAGCCTACCATGTGGCGCTACCGGGAGCTCCTGCCCGTGCGCGACCTCCGCTTCAAGCTCTGTCTGGGCGAAGGCTGGACCCCGCTCTCCCCCGCCCGCCGGCTCGGCGAGGCGCTGGGCTTCGACGGGCTCTACGTCAAGGACGAGGGCCTCAACCCGACCGGCTCGTTCAAAGCCCGCGGCCTGAGCATGGCCGTCTCCCGCGCCCTCGAGCTCGGGGTCCGGGCCGTCTCGATCCCCACGGCCGGGAACGCCGGCTGCGCCATGAGCGCCTACGCCGCCCTGGCCGGCCTCCCCGCCTTCGTCTTCATGCCCGCCGACGTGCCCGCCCCCTTCATCAACGAATGCCGCGTGCTCGGCGCCGAGGTCACCCTGATCGACGGCCTCATCACCGACTGCGGCAAGGCGGCCCGCGAAGGCGTCGAAAAATACGGCCGCTTCGACGTCTCGACCCTCAAGGAGCCCTACCGCATCGAGGGAAAAAAGACCATGGGCTACGAGGTCGCCGAACAGATGGGCTGGACGCTTCCCGAGGTCATCATCTACCCGACCGGCGGCGGGACGGGCCTGGTCGGCATGTGGAAGGCCTTCGACGAGATGGAAAGACTCGGCTGGATCGGCGCCGCCCGGCCCCGCATGGTCACGGTCCAGTCCGAAGGCTGCGCCCCGATGGTCAAGGCCTTCGTCGAGGGGAAGGAATTCGCCGAGCCCTGGCCCGACGCCCACACCATCGCCGACGGGATGCGCGTCCCCGCGGCCGTGGGCGATTTCCTGATCCTGAGAGCCCTGCGCGAGAGCGGCGGGACCGCCGTGGCCGTGCCCGACGCCGCCATCCTCGACGCCACCTACCAGCTCGGAAAAACCCAGGGCATCTGGGCCGCCCCGGAGGGCGGAGCGACGCTGGCCGCCTTCCTCGAGCTCCGCAGACGCGACTGGATCCGTCCCGGCGAGAAGGTCGTGCTCTTCATCACCGGCAACGGCGCCAAGTATTCCCACATCTGGGGTCAGACCAAGTCAGTCTCAACATGACAAAACGGAATGCAGGCTTTCGCTTTCTTGCCCAAGGAGAAAGGTGGCGTTCCGTAGACCCGGTACCGGATTCGAGAACCGGCGTTTTTATTAATGGTTCGGTTAAATCGTTTTTCGGGCTTATTTCCCTCCTTAAGTCCACTTTTTCGGGCCCCAAAACACACTGTTAAGACCGCCCCGCCTGAGGCCCCCTTCCCTGGACAAGCCAAGCCGTCGGGCCAGCCTTGGAAGCTCGTTTTCCGCTCCGGCGATGAGCCTCCAAGCCTCTTTTCCGACCCACGAATCACCGTAAGCATATGTTTATCAATCGATTGCCTCTGGCCGCCCCCGGTTTTTAAAGAAAAGCTTGACAGAAGGGAGGCCGCCGTATATATTATATATGTACAGTTAGTACAGACATAACGCAGTACGGTACGCCATGAAGATCATCATTTCCAATTCTTCGCCCGACCCGATCTACGAGCAGGTCGCCCGCCAGGTCCGGGCCCAAATCATCGGCGGGGACCTCGGCGAAGGCGACAGCCTCCCCTCCATCCGCAGGCTCGCCCATGACCTCCAGATCAGCGTGATCACCACCAAGCGCGCCTACGAGGAGCTCGAAAAGGAGGGCTTCATCGATACGGTCGAGGGCAAGGGGTCCTTCGTCGCCATGCAGAACAAGGAGTTTCTCCGCGAGAAGAAGATGAAGCTCGTCGAGGAGAAGCTCAGCGAAGCCGTCGACGAAGCCCGGCTCCTCGGCATCCCGGCCGCCGAACTCCAGGACATGCTGACCGTCCTTTTCAAGGAGAAAGACTGATGGCCAACGCCCGCCCAACCCCGGCCGCCCCGCTCGGCGCCGCCGGCCCGCCCAACGCCGTCGAGATCCGCTCGCTCACCAAGCGCTACAAGGGATTCGCCCTGCGCGACGTGACCTTCGACGTCCCCCGGGGCGCGGTCACGGGCCTCGTCGGCCCCAACGGCGCCGGAAAAACGACGCTCGTCAAGCTCGTCATGAACCTCGTCCGCCGCGACGCCGGCGCCATCCGCGTGTTCGGCCTCGACAACCTGCGCGACGAGCCCGCCATCAAGGCCCGCGTCGGCTTCGTCTACGACGTGCCCCGCTTCCACGAGGACATCCGGCTCAAGGACATCGCCTCGGCCCTGGCCCCCTTCTACGCCGCGTGGGACGCCCGCCGCTTCCGCACCCTCCTGGACGAGTTCGAGCTCTCCCCCCGCACGATCTTCAAGAAACTCTCCCACGGCATGAAGATGAAGTTCGCCCTGGCCGTCGCGCTCTGCCACGACGCGGACCTCATACTCATGGACGAGCCCACGGCCGGGCTCGACCCCGCCTTCCGCTTCGACCTCCTGAACCGCCTCCGGGCCCTCATCCAGGACGAGCGCAAGACCGTCCTCTTCTCGAGCCACATCACCTCCGACCTCGAGCGCATCGCCGATTACATCACCTTCATCAACGACGGCCGGCTCGTCTTTTCGGCCGCCAAGGACGACATCCTCGATTCCTGGGGCGTCGTCCGCTCGCCCTCCGACGACCTCCGTCCGGCCGACATCCCCGCGCTCCGCGGCTGGCGGCGCACCGCCTACGCCCTCGAAGCCCTGACCTCCGACGCCGCCGCCGCCCGCCGCGCCCTCGGCGGCCGGGCCGTCTGCGACAAGGCCGGTCTGGAGGACATCATGTTCTTCATCAGCCGAGGGGACTCCCATGACTAAGCTTCTCCGCCTGGAATACATCCTCAACCGCCGCCAGGTTCTCATCACGGTCGCCATCTTCTCCCTGTTCTTCCTTTATATGGCCTCCCGCATCGACTCGCCCCGCGTCTACCTGGTGATGGTCTGCCTGATGCTGGGCCTGGCCCTGCCCTTCGGCATCCTGGGCCGCGAAGACAAGTTCAAGACGGCCTCCCTCGTCTGCAGCCTCCCCGTCCGCCGCTCGACCGTCGTCCTGGCCAAGTACGCCGCGACCTGGATCGTCATCGGCGCCGGCATCGCCTACTCGGTCGTCCTGACCGCCGTCCTGCCCTTCGCCAAGGTCCCGGTCGGCGAGCTTCTGACGCTCAAGTCCCTCCTGGTCAGCCTGTTTCTGATCAGCCTCCTGTTCGGCTTCATCCTGCCCTTCACCGTCCGCTTCGGCCTGACCGGCATCATCGTGTTCCTGGTCTCGACCCAGGTCCTGGGCATCGTCGCCCTGCTCTCCGTCCAGCTCCTCGGCTCCCGCGGCAATCCCATTCGAACGGCTATCCGGGCGGTCGAGGGCGGCCTGCGCGACATCCTCTATCACCCGGCGACCTCCGGTTTCCTCCTGACCATGGCCGCCGCCGTCCTGACCGTGAACGCGATCTCTTTCTTCACCGCGCGCGCCCTCTACCTGCGCCGCGACCTTTGAGGCCGCCCATGGATTACGCGCTCGAAGTCGTGAACCTGGCCAAGGACTACCCGGGCTTCGCCCTCCGGGACGTCTCCTTCGCCCTGCCCCGCGGCTACATCATGGGCCTCATCGGCCCCAACGGGGCCGGCAAGACCACCGTCATCAAGCTCCTCCTGAACATCGTCCGCCGCCGATCCGGCCGGGTCCGCCTCCTCGGCCTCGACAACCTGGCCGCCGAGCCCGCGGTCAAGTCGCGCCTCGGCTTCGTGCTCGACGAGCCGCCCTTCTACGGTTACCTCCGGGCCTCCCGGATGGCCGCGGTCGTCGGCCGTTTCTACCCCGGCTGGGACGAGGGGCGCTTCCGCCGGCTCTGCGGCGAGTTCGGCGTGCCGCTCTCCCGGCGCGTGGCCGCCCTGTCGCGGGGGACGCGCATGAAGCTGGCCCTGGCCGTCGCGCTCTCCCACGGCGCCGAGCTCATCCTTCTCGACGAGCCGACCTCCGGCCTCGATCCGGTCTTCCGCCGCGAGCTGCTCGAGCGCCTGTCCGGGCTCATCCAGGACGGCCGGACCTCGGTCCTCTTTTCAACGCACATCACCTCCGACCTCGAGCGAACGGCCGACTTCATCACCTGCCTGAAGGCCGGCCGGCTGCTCTTCTCGACCACCCGCGACGACCTCCTGGAGAACTGGGCGGTGGTCAAGGGCGGGACCGACCTCCTGGACGGCGGGGCGGCGGCCGGGGGCCTGTTCAAGGGGGTCGACCGCACGCCCTACGGTTTCACGGCCCTGACCGCCGACCGGGCCGAAGCCCGGCGCCGTCTGGCCGGCCGCGGCGCGGTCATCGAGAACGTCAAGCTCGACGACCTGGTCTTCTTCCTCGGCCGCGATGACGGCGTCGAAAACAGCCACGGCACGGCGTCGACGAGCGCAGGGTCGGACCGGCCCCCGTCTCCGGCCGGGAGCGAGGCGGGGAGCGCCCCGCCGAGCGACTCCCGAGGGGCCGTTCGCAGCGACGCGCGGGAGGACCCCGATGAGCGCCCGTGACATGATGCTGAAGGACCTGAGGATCACCCGTCTGTTTTGGGCCCCGGCGGCCTTCAGCTATCTCGTATCCCTGCTCGTCGCCTTCGAAAGCCCGCCCGCCTACCTGGCCATGGGAGTCGTTCTCACGGCCGCCTCGGGCGTCCTCATCCTGACCATCGACGATCGCTTCCGGACCGACCCCCTGTACGCCGCCCTGCCGGGAACGCGGCGGTCGATCGTGGCCGGACGCTATCTCACCTGGGGCGTCGCGACGGCCGCCGGGCTGGCCCTCTTCCTGGGCGCGACCCTCGCGATCACGGCCGCCTTGGGAGACAAAGCAGCCTCCCTCGTCCCCCTCCTGTCCGCCTGGGGGGCCGCCTCCTTCGTCTCGGCATCCGCCCTGGCCGGACTGGTCCTGCTGCCCCTGTATTTCCGTTTCGGGCTGGGCCGGAGCCTCCTCGTCTTCGCCGCGGTGGGAGTCCTGGCCGTCGTTCTCGCGCTCCTGGTCCCGGCCGGGGCTCTTCCGGCCCCATCGCCGCCGGGCCCTTCCGGCCCCGGCGTCGCCCTGCTCGGGGGCCCGGGGCGCATCGCCGCCTGGGCGGGCCGCATCCTGGCCCGGCCCGGAACGGCGGCCGCGGCGATGGCCGGGCTGGCCGTTCTCGCCTGGGTGTCGTTCAGGCTCTCGGCCGACTTCTATGAAAGGCGCGACCTCTGATGCCGCCCCCGCTTTTCCCCCGTCGAATCACCCTTAAAGGCGATTGCCGGGGTCCGCGGCCCGTGGGATGATGGCGGTCGGGAAAGGACCCAAACGCCTCAGACGGAGTGCCCGGCCATGGAACATCGCAAGGAAAAGCGGATCCCCGAAAAAAACCCTGTCTACATCAAATCGGCCGAGGAAATCAGGGGCGACAACCACGGGGTGGGCCTCACGGCCTATACGTACGATATCTCCCTGGGCGGGGCCAGGCTCTTCTGCGGCAAGTACTTCGCGGTCGGGACCGTCCTGAGAATCGTCCTCGAGCTCCGGCGGACAAGCCAGGTCGTCCAGGTCGACGGCGAGGTCAAGTGGTCCAGGCACCGGGAGGAGGACGGGGTTTTCGAGATGGGGGTGGAATTCCTGCACAACATCTCCCAGACCATCCTCACCCTGCTGCGCCATCTCTACGGGATGGAAAACGGCATCTCCACCTCCGTCAGCGCCTTTTCGGCCGAACCGGCCACGGCGCCCGCCGAGGCCGCGCCCGCCGGCAGCGAGGCCGCGGCCTCAAACGGCGGAAACGGCAGCCAGGCCGCGACGGCCTCCGGTCCCGAAAACGGCGGCGGACGCAAGTCCCGAGGCAAGGGCAAGAAAACCAAGCCCCGGGCCTCCCCGTCCACCGACCCTCAGGCCAAAACCACTCCCTGAACCGGCCCGCGCCGTCCTGTGAACCCCGGCTTGCTCGAGCCTCAGCGCGCCTTGAGCCAGCGGTCGAGCCAGCCGATCACTGTTTCGTGCCACTGGATGGAGTTGGCCGGCTTCAGGACCCAGTGGCTCTCGTCGGGGAAATACAGGAACTTGCTGGGGATGCCCAGCCGTTGGAGGGCCGTGAAGCTCATGATCCCCTGCACGTCCACGACCCGGAAATCACGGCCCCCGTGGATGACGAGCCAGGGCGTTTTCCAGTTCTTGACGAAGTTCACCGGGTTGTGCTTCTCGTAGCCCTGGGGGTTGGTCCAGGGCGTTCCCTCGTGGTCCCATTCGGGGAACCACAGCTCTTCCGTGTCGAAGTAGGCGGCCCGCTCGTCGAGGTTTCCGTCGTGGCTGATCAGGCACTTGAACCGGTCCGGCCAGTTGCCGGCGATCCAGTTGATCATGTAGCCGCCGTAGGACGCGCCCAGCGCGCCCACCCGGCCGGCGTCGATCCAGGGGTTGGCCGCGACGGCCGCCGCCAACCCCTTCTGCAGGTCGACGAGGGGCTTGCCGCCCCAGTCGCCGCGGATCGAGTCGCAGAAGGCCTGCCCGTAGCCGACCGAGCCGTGGAAGTCGATCATGACCGCGGCATAGCCCGCCCCCGCGTAGGCCTGGGGATTCCAGCGGTAGTGGAAATTGTTGCCGAACGACCCTTGCGGCCCGCCGTGGATCAGGAAGGCCACCGGGTATTTTGCGGCGGGGTCGAAATCGGCCGGCTTGACGACATAGCCGTAGACCGTTTCGTCGTTCCAGCCCTTGAAGGTGAACTGCGCGTACTCGCCCATGCGGGCGGCGGCGACCTTCGCCGCGTTGATCCGGGTCACGGCCTTCTCGTCCTTGCCCGAGGGCGTGACCGAGTAGATCTCGGTCGGGGAAGCCATGGTGTTCCGCTCGAAGACGACCCTTTTCCCGGCCGGACCGAAGCCGGCCACGGTGCCCTGCTCGACCACGGTCGCGACCTCGCCCGTCGCGACGTCGATGGCGAAGAGCGAGGTCTGGCCCTTGTTTGGAGCCGTGGCCAGGATCTTGGCCCCGTCCGGCGTCCAGCCCATGGACGAAACCGAGCAGTCCCAGCCCGCAGTCAGGACCCGCCGCTCGCCGTCGCGGGACGGCCAGGGCGTCAGAACCACCCGGAAGCTGTCGGCCTCGTAGCCGGGACGGTCCATGGCCAGGTAGGCCAGGGTCCCGCCGTCGGGCGAAAAGACGGGAGTGGTGTCCCAGGCCTTGTTCGCGGCGGTCAGGTTTCGCGGGGCGGCCGAGCCGTCGATCGGGACGTGGAAGAGGTCGAAGTTGGTCGACCAGGCCTCCTCGCGCCCGGCGTTCCGGGTCGTGAAGATGATGCCCTTGGCGTCGGGCGTGTAGGTGATCTCTTCGGGCCCGCCGAAAGGCTTGCTGGGCGTGTCGGCGGCCATATCCTTCATCAGGTCCCGGGCCGCCCCCGGAGAGGGCTCGGGCTCGGCGGGCACGGCGAAGACGTGCGAGCGCCGCCCGTCGCTCCACGTGTCCCAGTGGCGGATGAAGAGCTCGTCGTAGGTCCTCCCGCTGGCCTGACGGTTCTTCAGGGCCTCGAGCCGGTCGACCGTCTCGACGATGCTCATGCCGGGGAAAACCTCTATCGTCACGGCCAGGGTCTTTCCGTCGGGCGACATGACCAGGCAGCCGATGTCGAGCGGCAGGTCGGTTACCTGCTCCGCTTCGCCTCCGGCGAGGTTCAGGCGCCAGACCTGGGAGGAACCGGACCGGGTCGACAGGAAATAGATGAACCGGCTGTCGGGCGACCAGCGGGCGTTGAAATCGGAGGCCGGGTTCGAGGTCAGGCGGCGGTATCCCTGCCCGTCCGCCCCGACCATCCAGATGTCGGTGCGTCCCCGGTTCGCCTCGAGGTCGGTCTCCCGCAGGCTGAAGACGATCCGCTTCCCGTCGGGAGAAACCCGGAGGTCGGAGATGCGCTCCATGGCCAGCATGTCGTGGACCGAGAAAAGATGGATTTGGGCTTCGGCGGCCTGGGACGGGGCGGCCGTTCCCGAGCGCCCGGCGGTCGAAGACGGCGACGGCGCGGTCGTAGCGGAGCGTCCGCCGGCCGGAAGCATCGCGACGGCCAGGATGACGGCCGCCGCGGCAAACGCGGCAGGCCGCCTTTTCGGCGTCACGGCGCGGAGGCCGCGCTCGTGTACGGCCGGCGCGGGGTCCGGCACCAAAGTTCCTTCCTTCGCGTCGTTGCGGGGAGCCGCCTCTTTCCGGCGACGCGGCAATCTCATCAAGGCGGGAATGCGACCCATGACATCACCTCCGGAGAAGATCGAGAGAGCGTTCCCGGCGGCAGTACGTTCCTTCCGGGAGATTCGGTCGCCCCGGAGCGCTCATCGCGGGAGAGCGCCAAGGGCGAGGTGTCGCGCCGTGCCGGAAAACGTTTGCTGCGCGGGAAGGCTGGAATCTATATACCACACGCCCCCCGCCCAGTCAAAAAGCCGGGATCGCCGAGTAATCAGGCGTCCCTTGCGCCCGGCCCCGAAATGCCTTATAATAGTTATCTGGTTTGGCTACGAATTTCAAAGACCGGTTGATTCGCCTCAGGAATTTCCCCCCTCCGGTATTCGCGTCGCGGCCAGACAATTTCTATTCCGGACGATCCTCCGCAAGCGGAGAGAGAGCGGCCGCCCCGGCCTTGGAACGCCGGGCCCGGCAGGCGCCGGACATCAAGGATAGACAATGAAGTTCGACGAACTGAACCTCCACCCCGACCTCCTGCGGGCCATCGCGGAGAGGGGCTACACCGACCTCACCCCCGTCCAGGAGGACACCCTGGCCCGGACGCTCGAGGGCGCGGACGTGGCCGTCCAGTCGCAGACGGGAACCGGCAAGACCGCCGCCTTCCTGATCACGATGCTCCAGGCCTTCGTTCGGAACGACGCCCACCGCCGCTCCAAGGCGCTCATCGTCGTGCCCACGCGCGAGCTGGCCGTCCAGATCGACGGCGAGGCCAACCTGCTCAACACCCACCTCCGCTTCACCATCGGCTGTTTCTACGGCGGCGTCGGGTACACGGCCCAGCAGGCCCTGCTCAAGAAGGGCGCCGACATCGTGATCGCCACCCCGGGCCGCCTCCTCGACCTGGCCGACCGGGGCCTCCTCAAGCTCAAGGAGTTCGACGTCCTGGTGATCGACGAGGCCGACCGCCTCTTCGACATGGGCTTCCTCCCCGACATCCGGAAGATGATGAAATACCTCCCTCCGGCCGTGGCCCGGCAGAGCATGCTCTTCAGCGCCACCCTCAACAAGCTCTCGCGGGCCGTGGCCGTCAAGTTCATGAACGAGCCCGCCTTCATCAGCCTGACCCCCGAGCAGCTCACCGTGGACACGATCACCCAGGAGCTCTATCACGTCAAGAGCCACATCAAGGCCAACCTGCTGCTGGGAATCCTGGAGCACGAACACCCCCGCAACGCCCTGATCTTCACCAACATGCGGCACCACGCCTCCCGCCTGGCCCGCACCCTCGAGCTCAACGGCTACCGCTGCCGCCACCTCTCGGGCGAACTGCCCCAGAGCCAGCGGCTGCGCATCATGGACGATTTCATGGCCGGCAAGTTCCCCTACCTCGTCGCCACCGACGTCGCGGCCCGCGGCCTGCATATCGACGGGCTGGAGATGGTCATCAACTACGACCTGCCCGAGGACACGGAAAACTACGTCCACCGGATCGGCCGGACGGCCCGGGCCGGAAACGTCGGCAAGGCGGTCTCCTTCGCCTGCGAGAGGTTCGGCTCCCACCTCGAGACGATCGAATCGTTCATCGGCATGAAGATCCCGTCCATTCCCACCACGATCGAGATGTTCGCCCGCGACAAGAGCCTGGAGTTCGAATCCCAGTCCAGGTTGCGGGCCGGCGGCGGGGGGTCGGACTCCCGCTCCGGGCGCCGCGGCGGGTCCCGTTCGGGGTCGAGATCCGGGTCCGGCTCGTCGCAGCGCCGGCACCGGCCCCAGGGCTATTCCGGGTTTTCGCACGGTTCCGGCCACACCAGCTGAGCCCCGTCTTTCCCCGGCAATCGACCTTCCCCCACGCCCGGGCCTTGTCCCTTTCCTGACCTCCCGGCGGGCAAAAAAAAACCGGAGACCCGAGTCGCCGTTACGGCGCCCGGATCTCCGGTCCCCCCTTCGTTGGCTACGGAATCTTAATGGCGACGAACGCGGTGGCCTGCCCCCGCTGGATCAGCAGGGCCGCCTCCGACCCGCCCGGCAGGCTGCCGATGGCGGTCTGGAGCTCCTCTGCGGACCGGATCGGGGTCCGGTTGATCTCCTTGATCAGGTCTCCCGGTTTGAGTCCCGCATCCTCGGCCACGCTCCCCGACGCGACATCGGTGATGACGGCGCCCTTCTCTCCGGCGGGAATGCCCAGCTGCCGTGCGATGTCCGGCGTCAGCGTCTCGACGGTGAGCCCGAGGCCCCGGGGCGTCTGGGCCCCGGGAGACCGCTGCTGCTGCTCGCCCGCCCCGGTGACCGGAGGCCGTTCGACCAGGGTGGCGGTGAGGTCGACCTTGCGGCCGTCGCGGAGGACGACCAAGGGCACGCTCTTCCCCGGGGCGATCCCTGCGGCCAGGGCCCGCAGCTGGGCGCTGTCGGTCACCGCCCGGCCGTCGAACTCGACGATCACGTCGCCGACCTTCAGGCCGGCCTTGGCGGCCGGGGTCCCCGGCGTGACCTGGCTGATCAGGGCGCCTTCCGTGGTGCCGAGCTTGAGGGCCTTGGCCAGCCCTTCGGTGATGTCCTGGGGAAGGATGCCGAGATAGCCCCTGATGACCTTGCCGTTGGCCAGGATATCACGCATGACGGTCTTGGCGGTGTTGATGGGAATGGCAAAGCCGAGCCCGACGTTGCCCCCGCTCGGCGAGGTGATGGCGGTGTTGATCCCGATCACCTCCCCGTCGAGGTTGGCCAGCGCTCCGCCGCTGTTGCCCGGGTTGATGGGGGCGTCGGTCTGCAGGAAATTCTCATAGGTCGACTCCTCGACCGAGGACCTCCCCTTGGCGCTGATGATGCCGTGGGTCACGGTGTGAAGCAGCTCGAACGGGTTCCCGACGGCGATGACCCACTCGCCGACCTTGACGTTGTCCGAATCGCCGAGGACGGCGAAAGGCAGGTTCTGACCCTCGATCTTGATGACCGCTAGGTCGGTCAGCGGGTCCGTGCCGATGACCGTCGCCTCGTAGCTCTGGTTGGCGGACAGCAGTACCGTGAGCTTATTGGCCCCGGCGACCACGTGGTTGTTGGTCAGGATGTGGCCGTCCTTGGAGACGATGACCCCCGACCCGAGGCTGCGCACGGTCCGTCTCTGGGGCTGGGCCTGGAAGAACCGCCGGAAAAAGTCCTGTCCGAAGAACTGCTTCAGGGCGTCCTCGGGCAGCTGCTGGTTCTGGGGGTTGGTCACCACGACGGCTTCCGCGAAGATCGGGACGACGAAGGCGCTGACCTTGCTCGAGGCCTGCTCGAAAAGGTCGCTCAGCCCCGTCATCAGCTGCCTGATCTGGGCCGGTGAGACGTCCTGGGCCGGAGCGCCGGTTAATGCGGAGCTACCCGGGACCTCGGCCAGGAGGCCTGAATCTCGGGCCGCCGTTCCCCCGATGAAGGCCAGGGCCAGGGCGACCCCCACCGCGAGGATATGGAATTTGTGCTTACCGATGGTTTTCATAGCCTTCACTCCTTTCCTGTCACCCCGTGGGGTTCACTTGGATGATTCGGGTTCAAAAACGAATCCCCGGCATCGGCCGTCGGGCTGAATCGATCGCCTTGAACATAGGTTCATTCCTCCGGACAATGAATCAAGAAACGTGCCAAGCCGCTCCCCCTCGGTCGCCGGGCGGCCGGGCGCCGCGACGGGCGCTGAAGTACCACGGGGCGGGACGGAATCCTGCCCGCGGGGATGGCCCCCCTCAGGAGACGAGCTGGGCCTGCAGGGTGATTGGCGTCGCGGCCAGGGCCTTGGAGACCGGGCAATTCTTCTTCGCGTCTTCGGCCTGTTCGTTGAAGACCTTCTGCTCGATCCCGGGAACGGCCGCCTCGGTGAACAGGTCGATGCGCGTGATCCTGAACCCCTCCGGCTGCTTCTCGATCGTCACGTGGGAGGTGGTCGCGATCCGTTTGGGAGGAAAGCCGGCCTTGGCCAGGTTACCGGCCAGTTGCATCGAAAAACAGCCGGCATGGGCGGCCGCGATCAGCTCCTCGGGGTTGGACCCCGACCCTTCCTCGAACCGCGAGGCGAAGGTGTAGGGGCCCTCGAAGCCGCCGCCCCCGAGCCGCATTTTCCCCTTGCCGTCCCTCAGCCCTCCTTCCCAAATGGCCGATGATTTCCGTACGGGCATCGTCATGCCTCCTTTTCGGTTTTGTCGATACCGCCCCTCTTCGGCCCGGGGCGGGGGGCCCGGCGCCGGGATTCGAGGAGCGCGACGGCCTCCTCGTCGGTGACGTCGTGCCAGCGCACATAGACCTGGGCCACGGCCTGGAAAAAGGCGGGCGTCTCCAGGACGACCATCTCGTCCGCGGCCACGCCGACCTCGGCGGCGGCCCGTTGGCCCGCGACCGGCACCGCGACCACGATCTTGCCCGCCTTGGCGTTTCCGGCCAGCGAAACCGCGGCCTTCATGGTCGAACCCATGGCCAGGCCGTCGTCGACCAGGATGACCGTCCGGCCCTCGATCGGCGGCAGCGGTTGGTCGTTGCGGAAGAGCTTCAGACGCCGCGCCATTTCCTGGACCTGCTCCCGGCGGATTCGCTCGACCTCGGACGGCGTGAGCAGGCGGTCCGCGTCGGGCTGGAGGAATACGCTGCCGTCCTCCGCGACGGCCCCGAAGCCGGCCTCCGGGTTATCGGGAAAAGGCAGCTTGCGGCATACGACCACCGAGAAGTCGGCCCCCAGGCGGCGAGCCACCTGGAGCCCGACCTCGATGCCCCCCTTGGGGATGGCCAGGACAAGCGTGTCACCGTTCCGGTATTTCTCCAGGGCGAGGGCGAGTCTCTGGCCGGCTTCCTTTCTGTCCCTGAACATCATTCCTCATCCCGACACGCCGGTCCCGCCGCCCGGAAGCGGCGGGGGACCGGACCCTCCTTCCCATCACCCGTGGCTGACCTTGTATACTCTCCCTTGCGGGACAAGTCCGGCGGCGGACTTGGAAAATCGTTCGCTCTGCTCAGGCGAGTCCTCCGCGCGCCCACCGTCGAATAATTTGGCAAGATTCGTGCCAAGGATGGGCGGGCGGCATGCCCCTGACGCGGATCCGTCCTCCCTGGGGGGAAATCGCGGGGCAAGGGCGGCCGGGAGCTGGGAAGTCCGGGCCGGCGGCCTGTGGCGGCAGTCTTTCCGGCCGGGAATCCGTCCTTTAATTGGGGACACAATACTAATTAAATCGACTATGAGGGGGATCGCGGGGGAAAGCGGGGACTTGAAACCGCGAAATTAGTATTGTGTCCCCAATTAGGCACCACGATTTGGGTTCCGCTACTCGAAGCGGAGCGAGTCGGCCGGGTTTGACAGGGCGGCCCGCACGGCCAGAAAGCCGACGGTCGCCAGCGCGACGGCGAAGGCCCAGAGCCCGGCCGCCAGGAACTGGCGCACGTCCGGGCTGACCCGGTAGGCAAATCCCTGCAGCCACTCCTGCATGACGAAATAGGCCGCGGGCCAGGCCACCACGTTCGCCGCCAGCACCCATTTCGTGAAGTCCCTGGCCATCATGTAGGCCAGCCCCGGCGTCGAAGCGCCCATGACCTTGCGGATGCCGATCTCCCGGGTCCGCTTTTCCGACGAGAACGAGGCCAGCCCGTAGAGCCCCAGGCAGGCCACGAACACGGCGAGAAAGGAAAAGACCCGGAACGTTTGCCCCAGTTTCTCTTCGGCCGTATAGAGCTCCCCGAACCGCTCGTCAACGAAAAAGTACCGGAAGGGGAACCCGGGCCGCCACTCCGCCCAGCGGGCCTTGAGGAAATCGAGCGTGGCCGGGATCGTTCCCGGCCGGATGCGGACCGAGAGCAGGCGGTAGTCCTGGGGGCGGATGAAGAGGACGAGCGGCGAGATCTCCTGGTGCAGGGATTCGAAGTGGAAGTCCTTCACGACGCCGATGATCGTCCCCTTGCGGTCGCCGTAGCCGAAGGCGCGGCCCACGGCCTGCCCGGGCGTCCAGCCGAGCTTCCCAACGGCCGCCTCGTTCAGGATGAACGCGTCGGTCGCGTCGGTCGGATAATCGCGGGAGAAATCCCGCCCCGCGGCCATCTCCATCCCGTAAGTGCCGATGAAAGCGTAGTCCACGCAGACGAACGCCACGCGGAAGTCGACCGGCGTGGCCGCGTCGCCGTCGAGCACGTGGGCCCCCGAGGAATCCAGCAGCCGCCCGGACGGCACCCGGCGCGACCCGGCCGCGTCTACGATTCCGGGGTACGCGATCAGCTGTTGACGGATCGCGTCGTAGCGCCCCCGCATGGTCTCGTCCATGGTCAGCACGGCGATCCGCTCCTTGTCGAAGCCGAGGCGCTTGTCGCGGGTGTAGCGGAGCTGCTTGCCGACGACGCCCACGGATACGATCAGGATGATGGACACGGCGAACTGGAAGACCACGAGAGAGGCCCGGAACGCCGCGCCGCGGCCCGAGCCGCCCCGCGAGCCCTTGAGGACGTTGACCGGCCTCAGCGACGACAGCACGAGGGCCGGGTAGGCGCCGGCGGCGATCCCCGCGACGAGGGCGATTCCCGCTAGCCCGGCCAGAAGCCCCGGGCTGCGGGCCGGGTCAAGGCTCAGGTCGCGGCCCGTGAAGGCGCTCAGAGCCGGCCGGGCCAGGAGGGCCAGGCCGACTCCCAAAGCCAGGGCCAGGAACGACAACAGCAGGGACTCGCCGATGAACTGGCGGAAAAGCCGTCCCCGGTCGGCCCCGACGACCTTGCGCAGTCCGACCTCGCGGGCCCGCGCCGAGGATCGGGCCGTCGAGAGATTCATGAAGTTGACGCAGGCGATGACCAGGATGAACCCGGCGATCGCCGACAGGATGTAGACGTAGACGATGTCGGAGTTGGCCTCGAGCTCCGAGTCCAGGTGGGAGCGCAGATGGATGTCGGTCAGGCGCTGGAGATGCAGGGCGTTCCGCAGGTGGGCCTCGGGGCCGAGGTGCCGGTCGAGAAAAGCCGGGAGCTGGGCGCGGAGCTTCTCCACGGGATAGTCCGGCGGCATCAGGAGGTAGGTGGCGTAATTGTTGCTGCCCCAGTTCTCGAACTCCCGCCGCCCGTAGACCTCCTTCAGGGTGTTGAGCGAGCCGATGAGGTCGTAGTGGAAATGGGAGTTGCGCGGCGCCTCTGACACGACGCCCGTGACCGTGCAGTCGATTTTCCCCTCGAGCCTGAGGGTCCGGCCCACGGGGTCGTCGGCGCCGAAGTACCTCCGGGCCGTCGGTTCGGTGACGACCAGGGTGTAGGGATTCTTCAGGGCGGAGGAAGGATCGCCTTTGAGCAGCGGGAAGGTGAAGACGTCAAACAGGTTTTCGTCGGCGAAGAGGGTTCGCTCCTCGAGGAAGTGCCGTTCGCCGGAGCTGACCAGGAGGGCGCCGGGGCTCATGATGCGCACGGCCTCCCGGATATCGGGAAAGTCGTTGGCCAGCAGAGGGGCGATGGGCGGGGCGACGTGGCCCAGATGGAGGCTCGAGGCCCCGTCCTCGTTGAACCATTCCCGGGTGACCCGCCAGATGCGGTCGGCGTTCACGTTGAACCGGTCGTAGCCGAGCTCGCTGCGGACCAGGAGCAGGATCAGGATGCAGCCGGCCATCCCGACCGCCAGCCCGGCCAGGTTGATGACCGAGAAGGTTTTGTGGCGAACGAGGTTTCGCAGGGCGACCTTGAGGTAGTTCTTAAACATCCGGCGCCTCCGTGGAGAACAGGCTCGGCCCGGCGCGGCGGACCGGTCGGGAAGCAGACCTCCGCCTCCGATAGAGATACGCAAATCCGCGGGAAAAGGTTTCCCGCCCTCCCGATTTCGGCGAGGCCTTAAATCGGGGACACAATACTATTTAAATCGACAATCAGGGGGAAACACAGGAGAACGCGAGGGATTGAAAGCAGGAAATAAGTATTGTGTCCCCAATTAAGTTGAGGCTAAGTTGCCCAATTAAGTTGAGTCGGGTCCCCTATCAAGCCCCTCCACCGGGGACATCGAGGCGGCCGAGTCGGAGGCGGCCCGCACGGCTAGAGCCGCGTGACGCGCAGGAATCTATCGACGTAGTCATCCGGAAGTCGGCAGTCCGCGGCTCCCTGCAGGACGATCCTCTCGTAGTCGGGATGCGGCTTGCCGAGCCCGCGGCCGGTCCGGAAGTATGTCCAAGGCCTGTAGACGTGCCCCTCTTCGTCGCGGACCTCGACGAGTTTTCGGTGGTAATCCCTCGGGTAGCCCTCGTGCGCGTCCAGGTCGAGCTTGTCCTTTTGGGTAATCTCGTACAGGGCGCCGAGGACGTGGTCGACCCCGGAGGGAACGATGTTGGCCACCGGGCCGTTCCTGGCCACGGAATAGCCGTCATACACGAACCGGTGGCCGTCGAGACGCGCGGACTTGAGGAACCGGCTGCCCGGGCACCTCTCCTTCATCTGGGCCCGGTTCATGTTCGACCCGTACGCGAAATAGAGCATCGTGCCTCCCGGGAAAAGACGCGGCCTGGACCGTTCACGAAACGCCCGACTCTGGTCAAGGGCCATGGATAATCCGGACAGGTCCCTTCTCTGATTATAAGAGAATCGGAAGGAGGACACAATAAAAAGGGGACACAACAATAAAAAGGGGACACAATACTAATTCCCAAAGCCGGGTCCGCCATCAACTCGCGGGCGGCGCCAGTATTGGAAACCGGCGGAAATAGTATTGTGTCCCCAATTTACAAGGCGACAGGTTTTTGATAGAGAAATAGGCATAGGAGGTTCGCCCGATGAAATGTCCCGCCCGTTTCGGATTTCGTGCCCTCATCATTACCGCACTGGTCATTGGTCTCTCCGGCCCGGCTCCCGGCACACAGCAGCCCCCGGCCGGAAAAGCGGCCCCGGCGAGCCCCGCCGAAAGCGCGCCGCCCGCCGCGCCCGGGCCCGACCGCGCCCCGGCCGTCACGCGCCACACGGTCGCGATCGGGGGCAAGGCCGTCTCCTACACGGCCACGGCCGGGCTCCTGACCGTCAACAAGACGGACGAGAAGCCCGGCGCCGGCATGTATTACACGGCCTACACGGTGGACGGGGTGCACGACCTCGCCTCCCGCCCGGTCACCTTCGTCTTCAACGGCGGCCCGGGCTCGTCCTCGGTCTGGCTCCACCTCGGCGGCCTCGGGCCGCGTCGGGTCGTCATGACCGGCGAGGGCTTCCCGGTCGATCCTCCCTACGGCCTCGAGGCCAGCCCGAACTCGCTCCTCGACGTGACCGACATGGTCTTCATCGATCCGGTCATGACCGGCTACAGCCGCCCCCTGCCCGGCGAAGACAAGGCCCAATTCACGGGCGTCAGCGAGGACCTGGCCTCGGTCGGCGAGTTCATCCGCCTCTACGTCACCCGGAACGAGCGCTGGGCCTCGCCCAAGTTCCTGCTCGGCGAGAGCTACGGCACGACGCGCGCGGCCGGGCTGTCCGGCTATCTCCAGGGCCGCCAGGTCGGCATGTTCCTCAACGGCATCGTGCTGGTCTCGTCGGTCCTCGATTTCTCGACCCTCGGATTCATGCCGGGAAGCACGATCTCCTATGTCGTCTTCCTCCCCCACTACACGGCCACGGCGTGGTATCACAAGAAGCTGGCGCCGGAGCTCCAGAACCGTCCGCTCAAGGAGGTTCTCGCCGAATCGGAGAGGTTCGCCGCCGGGGAATACGCCGCCGCCCTCTTCCAGGGCAACCGGCTGCCTCGCGAGGAAACCGACCGGGTCGCCGCCAAGGTTGCCGCCTGCACCGGCCTCGGCGTCGGCTATGTCAAGTCGGCGAACCTGCGCGTCAGCCACAGCCGCTTCGTCAAGGAGTTGCGCCGCTCGGAGGGGCTCACGGTCGGCCGCCTCGACAGCCGGTTCACGGGGCGGGACGCCGACGCCGCGGGCGAGACCTACGAATCAGACCCCGCGAGCAACGCCATCCAGGGCGCCTTTTCGACCATGCTCAACGCCTACCTCCGGACCGAGCTCAAGGTCAAGGAGGACCTGCCCTACGCCATTTACGGAAACGTCTACCCCTGGAATTTTCTCTCGAGCCCGGAGGACGCGGCCTCGCCCATCCCCGGCCTTCCCAGGATGCGCGGCGGGTTCGGCTCGACCAACGTCAACGTCGCCGAGACCCTGCAGCGGGCCATGCGCGAAAACCCCGCGCTCCGGGTCTACGTGGCCAACGGCTTCTACGACGGCGCGACGCCCTACTTCGGCACCCGGTACACGTTCTCGCAGATCGGCCTCAACGGCGAGTTCGCCGGCCGCGTCCGCATGGGCTACTACGAGGCGGGGCACATGATGTACATCCACAAGCCGTCCCTGGAGAAGCTCAAAGCGGACCTGGCCGCCTTTATCGGAGGCGGTCCAAGGGAAGTGACTGATAAATAATAAGTTCACCCAATAAGGAAGCGCTTCGGGCCTTGGAGCTTCAAACCGGCGCCCGAAAACGCGTTTCCAAGGCCGCCCCGGGTTGAAGGGATCCTGGCCCGTGAGCCCGTCGCCGAAAACGGGCAGGAATCCGGGGACGCGGGACTATTTTCCGGCGCCCCGGATCAGGGCGGGGGATTCCGCCCAAACTGTGGCATAATGAATAGAGATTTTATGGAGGAAGAAACATGACGCGCGCCCGGTTCGCTGCTTTCTTTGCGGCCGGGACCGCTGTCGCGGGGGTGGCAGCCGTCCTGACCGCTTCGAGCCCGACACTCGGGGCTCTCGCGGCCTTCGCGGCCCCGGGCCCAGGCCCCTCGCTCCGTCCGGTTCTCCGCGCGGCCGAACGCGGCGTCGGTCGACCTCCGGGTCAGGATCAGCCCGCAGGACGGACCGCGCCACGGGCCGCGATCACGAGCCCCGTCCTCACCTCGCAAGATAAGGAGCTGCTCGGCCTGGCCCTGAGACTCAAGCGTCTGCTCGGCGAAGAGGTGTGGCCGGGCCTGGGCGCGGCCGACATTCCCGTCATCGTCTACAACGACGCCTTCGAATTCCTGACCGGCGCCGCGACCCCTCCGCCGACGCCCTGGACCCGGGTCGAGGGGGACCTGTTCGCCGCCGCGCCCTACTACCGCCGTAAGGCCGCGACGTTCCAGTCATTCGCCGTCGAGGTCAGCGACGCCTGGGTCGCGAGCATCAGCTCGCTCGACAGGATGTCGGCCCGGATGCCGATCAGGATCGACGCCGGCCTCTACGTCGCCGCCGTCCTGCATGAGATCTTTCACGCCTTCCAAGCCGACCGGGCCCCGGCCCGATTCCACCGCGTCCTGACGCTCTACGGGCAGGAATCGAGCTACCCGGCCTCCGACCCCGACTTCGCCAAGGCCTGGACGCGGGAGGGCGAACTCCTGACCGCCGCGCTCAAGGCCCTCGGGGCGGCCGGAGCCGCCGGCGCCCCTGACGCGGCCGATGCCGGCCCCACCGCGCCCGCCGCCCAGGCCGTCGACGACATCCGGCTCTTCCTCGACTCCCGGCGGGACCGGCTGGCCGCGGTCCCCTTCGGCTTCGGGGTCCGCGATTACGAGAGCGAGATGGAGTGGCTCGAGGGCCTCGGCAAGTACGTCGAGGTCCGGTTTTACAGGCTGGCCGCGGCCCGCGCCCGGGCTGGCGGCCCCGACGCCGGCGAGCCCGGGCTGGCCGCGTTCAAGGCCGGGCCGCCCTATTTCGCCTCCGACCTGGCCCGGCTCGAAAAGCGCCTGGGCTCCCTTCCGGGCGACCAACGCTTCTACCTGAGCGGCATGGCCGAGGCCATGATTCTCGACCGCCTCTTCCCCGGCTGGAAGAACGGCTTCTTCAGGGAGGGCGGCTCCCTCGAGGACAGGCTGCGGGCGGCGGTCGAACCGTCGTAGCGCGAGAATTCCCGCTCCCCCGCCGCGTCTTTCGATATGAGCCCGCCGGCGTCGGCACCTTGCCATCCGGCGCCTTTTGGGCAAGAATACCGGCGATGATCACCAAAGCCCCCGCCTCGATCGAGATCAATCCCGGCTTCCGCCGCGCCCTCGACATCATGGAAGGGAGCGACCGGCACGTGTTCATCACCGGCAAGGCCGGCACCGGAAAATCGACGCTCCTCGAGGTTTTCCGGGCCTCGACGACGAAGAGGATCGCGGTCCTCGCCCCGACCGGTGTGGCCGCCCTCAACGTGCGCGGCCAGACGATCCACTCGTTTTTCGGCTTCAAGCCCGACACGACCCCCGACAGCGTCCGCAAACTCTCTTCGCGCCCGGGGCGCCGGGGCCGGAGCGCCGCCGCGGCCGCCGCGAGCGAGCGGGAGGCCGTTTACAAGAACCTCGACGCCGTGGTCATCGACGAGGTCTCGATGGTCCGGGCCGACCTGATGGACTGCGTCGAAAAATTCCTGCGCCTCAACGGCCCGCACCCCAAGGCCTGGTTCGGCGGCGTCCAGATGATCTTCATCGGCGACCTCTACCAGCTGCCGCCGGTCGTCACGGGACGCGAACGGGACCTTTTCAACGGGCACTACGAATCGCCGTATTTCTTCTCGGCCCGCATCTTCGGCGAGCTCACGTTCGACATGGAGTTCGTGGAGCTGGAAAAGGTCTATCGCCAGACCGACCCCGAATTCATCGACCTTCTCAACGCCATCCGCAACCGGTCCGTCGACGAGGCCCAGATCGAGCGGCTGAACGGGCGCCTGCGGCCCGACTTCGCCCCGCCCGGCGGCGAGTTCTACATCACGCTGACCTGCACCAACGACCTGGCGGCGGCCCGGAACCGCGAGAAGCTGGCCGCCCTGCCCGGCCGCGCCCGCCGGTACGAAGGGTTCATCGAGGGCGACTTCGAACGCTCCTCGCTGCCCACCGACGAAACGCTCGATCTCAAGACGGGGGCCCAGGTGATGCTCCTCACGAACGAGCGCCGCGGCCTGTGGGTCAACGGGACGATCGGCCGGGTGGCCGGCATCATGCGGAGCCCGGAGGGGGACGACGGCGACGACCTCATCGCGGTCGACCTCCAGGACGGCGAGCGGGTCCATGTCCGGCCCAATGTCTGGGAGCTTTTCAGGTTCCGCTACGAAGCCTCGTCCGACCGGATCGAGTCGGAGGCCGTGGGCGCCTTCACCCAGTACCCGCTGCGGCTGGCCTGGGCCGTCACGATTCACAAGAGCCAGGGCAAGACGTTCGACCGGGTCGTCATCGACATCGGGCGCGGCACGTTCGCCCACGGGCAGGTGTACGTGGCCCTGAGCCGCTGCACGAGCTTCGAGGGGATCGTGCTGCGGACGCCGATCCTGAAGAACCACATCCGGATGGACTTCCGGATCGTCCGCTTCCTGACGCGCTTCCAGTACCGGAAGGCCGAGCAGGCCATGAGCTCGTCCGAGCGGCGGGCGATGGTCCGGGAGGCCATCCGGGACGGGCGCGAGCTCGAGATCGTCTATCTCAAGCCGGACGACACCAAGTCGCGGCGGCGCATCCGGCCCGAGTCCGTGGAGACGATGGAGTACTGCGGAAAGTCCTTCGAGGCGGTGCGGGCTTTCTGCCACGCCCGCGGCGAGGTCCGCCACTTCCGCCTCGACCGCATGCTCGAGGTCCGTCTCGTTTGATCGGGGCCGGGCCTCAGCATCTCATGGATATCGATAATGGCGATCTAGATCGCGGCCCCTTTTACGGACTTGAGACCGCGCTTCCTCGCCGCCCACGATAAGGGCGGACTTCGGGAAGGCGCGGGGCGGGAGGAGGGTCACGACCCGTTCCACGGCCCGTCCCGCGTCCTGTCCCACGTTCAAGGACAGGCTCGCTCAGACCATCACGGGATAGCGTTCGGCGAGCGAAGGGTCCGGATCGAGGCCGGCCCCGGGGTCGACGCGGGG
>Ga0210077_1000022_pt1 | contig 102227 bp, 83 predicted proteins | sample RushMan_CattailN_5_FD_185556 | JGI IMG/M metagenome (GOLD analysis project Ga0210077, IMG submission 185556) | Wetland microbial communities from San Francisco Bay, California, USA, that impact long-term carbon sequestration -... | ecosystem: Environmental > Aquatic > Marine > Wetlands ...
CCGGCCAGAGCCTGACCGCGCCACCCGCGGAGGAATCGCTCAGATAGTCCTCGAAGGAATAGCTGTACCAACCCGCCATCCGGCCGCCCATCAGCATGTAGGGCGCGCCCCACTGCTCGCCGTTGTACTTGATCTCGACCGTGAAGTCCGCGGCCGACGCCGCCAGGGGCACGACCCGCGATTTCCGGGCCAGCCAGCTGCGCGTGATGAGCGGGATGTCCCGGCCCGAGGCCGCGACCGCTTCAATGTACGAGCCGAAGAACTTCTCGCCGTGGCCGCTCTCGCCTATCCGGAATCCGATGGCGTCGAGCCCGGACGCCCGGCGGATCGTCTTCTCGACCATCTCGCGGGTATAGGCATAGAGGTCGGCCTCGTTTTCAGGGTACGGATGGGGCGCATGCGGCGTATGGAAACTCGCCTCGTAGGCCATCAGGCTGACCCGGATGCCCCGGTCGTGGGCCATGCCGATGACCTTGTTGAGCTGCCGCAGGTTGGCCGCCTTGATTCCGGGGGCCACGCCGACCTTGGGGAACAGGTCGCTTTGGATGAAATAAGCATAGAGGTTGGGCGCGTCCGTGACGCTGATATCCCAGGTCCCGTGGATGTCGAGCCAGTTCAGCCGGGCCCGGGCCATTTCGTCGAACAGGGAGCGCCAGAAGCCGTCATCGGCGAACCACCAGCGCCTCGGGTCGGTGAGGGCCCGGGGGTCGTAATCGGTGTCGTTTTTCGCATAATCCCAAGGCAGCGTCAGGAAGAGGTTCAGGCCCCGTTCGCGGAGAAAAGGACTCCCGTTGACCGGGAGTCCGGCGAGCGCCGCGGCGCCCTTCCCGCCGATCCGCTCTGCCAGCTCGAGCGCGCCGTACATGGCGCCGTTCGGGTCGGCGGCCCGAATGGAGGCGGACCCCGCGGCCAGGTCGATGACGAAGCTCTCGGGGTTCCCCTCGCCCGTCACGACGATCTCGACGGAGGTCTCCAGGCCTCGGGCGGCCAGCGCGGCATCGACCGCCTTCCGGCCGAATTCGACCGGCCCGCCGGCCTTTGGCTCCGTTCGGCATCCGACGGCAAAGAGGGCGGCGGCGGCGAAGACCAGGAATGAGCGGGCAACTTTCGGCATCGGCAGGCTCCTTTCAGGCGGGGATGGAAGGCAACCGACCGCAAGCGGCGTCGGTCCCGCGGCCTGAGGGGATATTCGAATCACGGTCGGGAAAATTCTATTCCGGCGACGATCGTTTGGCAAGCCCGGGCGAAAGCGCGGCAAAGGCGGATCACGGACCTCGTCTCCCGGTTTCGGGATCGCGCATCCGGAAATGCCGCGCTTCAACCGGCCGGCGCTCGGTCCCCGTCCACCGGCCTTGACAACCCTTGACCCCGAGGGTATATGTGTCGTGACCAATCCGAAGCCCGGTCACGAAGCTATCAAACCTCGATGGTCGGAGGACGAGGGGGAACGATTTTCAACCCGCGGGGGCGCCCGACGGAACGAAACAGCCAGGATCTCTACCGGGACCGGGCCGCCGTTTGGTGGGATCTCTCCCTGCGTCCCCAGCGCTGCATGGCCGGGCTGGTTCGCCCGCGACTGGCCTGCATGGACAGGGTCGCGCCCGTCTGGGGTGGAGTTTCGGTCCTGGACCTGGGCTGCGGCGGCGGCTTCCTTTCGGAGGAACTGGCCCGGCGCGGGGCCCGCGTCACCGGCGTCGATCCCTGTTCTCCGCTCATCGACACGGCCCGCCGCCATTCCGAAGCCTCGGGCCTCGAAATCGATTATCGCGTCGGGTCCGGCGAGGCCATCCCCATTGGCGACGCCTCGGTCGACCGCGTCGTATGCATGGATGTCCTCGAACACGTGGAGGACCCGGACCCGGTGCTTCACGAGTGCCGCCGCGTGCTTCGGTCGGGCGGGCTGTTCTTTTTTTCGACGGTCAACCGGACCCGGCTGTCCAGGCTCCTGGTCGTCACCCTGGCCGAGGGCGCGCTCGGAATGATCTGCCGGGGAACTCACGATCCCGCCAAGTTCATCCGGCCCGAAGAGATGCGCGCCCTTCTCGAAAGGAACCGCCTCGCCCCGGCCGCGGCCTTCAAGGGCCTGGGCCCCGTCGGCATCGACCGCCACCTGGATTTCGTCATGGGCGCGTTCCCCGTCGCCTCGATAATGTACGTAGGGCACGCCGCTTGTCGATGAAGGAGGACTTCGCATGATCGACCCGGACGCTCTCAAAACCGCCTCGGCATGCCGTCACTATGCCATGTGCAAGATCGACTACCTCGGCACGGGCCTCTGTCCGGCCGCGCAGTCCATACCCTTCGCGGGCTATTACCCCCAGGGTCGCATGGACATCTACAAAGCTCTGGGCGCCGGAGCCATTCCCGTGACCGAGGGCCTCGTCGAGATCGCCGATGCCTGTACTCTGTGCGGCAGCTGCGACAAGCAGTGCTATTTCGTCACCGGACTGCGTCCCCTGCGGGTCATGGAGGCCCTGAAGGAGCTCGTCGATGATCACAGGCGGGGCGGCGGGGCGGTGACCCGGGTGGAGCCGGACGAGCTTCTGAGAAGGCTCCGGGCGATCGTCGGCGAAGACTACGCAACCAACGATCCCGCCCATCTGACCGCCTACGCAGCCGACCTCTGCCCCATCGCCGAGCCGGGGGCGCCCCGATACGTCATCCTGCCCCGAACGCGCGACGAAATCGCCGCGGTCGTCCGGCTGTGCCGCGACGAGGGCTTGCCGTACGTCGTCCGCGGCAACGGGGCCAGTTCCATGGGCTTCGCCCTGGGCCCCGGCCGCTTGGTCATCGACACGAACCGCATGAAGGGCCTGACGATCGACCGCGACCGCTGCTGCGCGGTCGTCGAGCCCGGCGTTTCGGCCTTCGAGCTCCAGCGGGAGGCCAACCGCCACGGCCTGCGGGCCAACGTCGCCGAACCGGCGGCCCTGGTGTGCGCCAACCTCATGTGCTCGGGCATCTTCTCCCTGTTCGGCGCGAGCTACGGCACCTGCGCGAGCAACTGCGTCAACGCCGAGTTCGCCGGCCCCGACGGCGAGGTGTTCGACCTCAACCAGGCCGAAGCCCGCAACCTCTTCAGCTTCAGGAAGGAGATCATCCCTATGCCGGCGGTCTGCACCAAGGCCTGGGTCAAGCTCCATCCGACGACCGACGGCGAGGAAGGCGTCTTCGTCCCGTTCGGGGCATTCGACGAGGCCCTGGCCTTCGCCGAAGACCTCAACAAGAGGCAGGTCGGGTTCGGCCTCGGGATTCTGGGGACGGAATACACGGCATCGTTCTTGGCCCCGACCGCCGACCTGGCCCGGCGGCTCAGGGAGGTCTTCCCGGACATCCTGGGAATCAAGTACTTGGTCCTCGTCCTGGCAGACCGGTATGGCGTTGAGACCGTTAAGAAAGCGGCGGGAGGCCGGGTGATCGACCAGAGGCTTTTCCGGGCCCTCCTCCTGGGCTCGCCGAACCTGGGCGGGGCCGACGTGATGTCGATTCTCGGCGAGGTCCCTTCCGGCGGGCCGGTCTTCGAGACCCTCTGCCGGCCCGAGATGCTGTCCCTCGTCGAGGCGGTCCTCGACCCGTCACCCAGGACGCTGGCCCGGGCCGTTCCCGACGACCTGAAGGCCTTCTTCGAGGGCCTCTACGAGCGTCCGGAAATGGCCGACCCCGTCTGGCTGAACATGTTTCGCATCCTGAGTTCCCGGATGGGGCGGGACAAGACATTCGTCCCCTGCATCGTCTACGCCCCGCTCGACAAGAAGGACCTCATCGCCGAGATCCTCGACCGGTTCAAGCGGGTTGCGGACGGGCACGGGGTGGTCAACGGCTACGGGTTTGTCATGCCGCTCGACTTCGGCCAGCGGGCGCTCATCGAATACGACTATTATTTCGACCACACTGACCCGGTCCAGGTCGACAACATCCGGAAAGCCCTTTTCGAGGTGGCCGGCTACATCGTCGAAACCGGGGCCAAAGTGCCCGGGGTGGTCTGGATCCGGCACCTTGTCTTCCAGGGATTCAGCCGGATGGAGCACTTTCTCTACATCTGAGGCCGTGCGCCGGACCGGATCCAGACCCGGCTGACCGAGTCCATCGCCAAAAAAAGGCGGACGTCCTCTCGGGGACGTCCGCCTCGAACGAAATCGCGGGAATTACCGGTCGGCGAAGGCGTAGATCGTCAGGAAGCCGTGCTGGCTGATCTTGGAGATCAGTTCGCCCGAAACCTTCTCCACGCTGTCGCTCGGCTGGTGATAGTCCGAGGTCATGGCGGCCATGTAATAGACGAACGGTTTCTTGACCGACGCGAACGAGGCGTGGTCGGAGCCGCCGCTGCCCTCGCCGAGCGGATTGCCCCGCAGGGCCAGGTCGAGCCCGACATAGGCGTTCATCTCGCGGCAGATCTGGGCGAAGGGCGAGCCGTCGGTCACGTTGACCGAGACGAACCAGGGAGCCCTGATCTTCTTGACCAGCTCTTCGGCCCCCGGCACGCTGTACATCCGCAGGGAGCGGGCCAGGGTCTCGTCATCGTAGGGCCGGCTGATCATATCGTAATTGAGATAGCCGACGGTCTTGTCCATGGGGAACTCCGGGTTCTGGACATAGTACCGGGACCCGAGAAGCCCTTCCTCCTCGCCCGTCCAGAGGCCGAACACGATCGACCGCTTGGGCTTGACCGGGCTGGCGGCCATGGCCTTGGCGATATTCAGCACGCCGACGCTGCCGGAGCCGTTGTCGTCGGCGCCGTTGTAGATGTAGTCTTCCCAGGCGCCGAGGTGGTCATAGTGGGCCCCCACGACGACATACTCGTCCTTGAGCTTCGGGTCGGAGCCCTCGATCACGCCGATGACGTTGATGCCGCGCACCAGTTCGCTCTTGGCCGTGGTCGAGATCGTCATGCGGGCCCCGGAAACGTCCATGGAGGCCGGCTTGTAGGCCGTTTCGATCTTCGCCTTGAGGCCGTCGATCGTCTGGCCGGTGCCCTCGAGAAGGACGTCGGCCATTTCCCGGGTGATGGTCAGTGTCGTCACGCCGCCCTCTCCCATCCGGGTCCCGGTGTCGCCGGCGACGGACAGCCGGGTCCGGGGCCTGTTGATGATCGGACGGTCGTCGTTGGGGCGGCGGACCGTCGAAAGCGCCTTGAACATGTCCGCATCCGAGCCGGTGCTCTGGACCTGGACGATGGCCGCGGGGCCGAGCTTGGCGATCTCGGTTGTCTTATTGAAGCGTCCCCGTCCGCGCATCCGGTACATCATCATCATGTTTTCCCGGGAGGGAAAATACTTGTCCTTGAGCTCCTTGTTGGCATTGAAGGGAGACTTCGGGTCTTCCCTGCCGGGCGCGTCGGTCAGCAGAAGGACGATCTTGCCCTTGAGGTTCAGCCCTTTGAGCTCGTCCCATTTGATCGAAGGCTCGTCGATGCCGTAGCCGACGAAGACCACGGGGGCCGTGATCGTTTCGGAGGCGCTTGAGTAGGGAGGCTGGAAGTCCAGGCCGCCCTGGTAGGTATGCGACTTCACGGCTCCGTTCACGTTGACTTCGATCGTCACGGAGCTCTCGGTGCCGAGGACTTTTCTCAGGGCGAATTCCTGGAAATAGGTTCTCTCGGGGGGATTGGCCGGAGCCGGGGCGCCCCGGCCCATCCTGAAGCGGCCGACGGGGCTCGGCATGTCGCCGGCGGGCTTGACGCCCCACATCTTGAGCAGAGAGGCGGCGTACTCGGCGGCGATGGCATAGCCCCGGGTCGCGGTCTCCCGGCCCTCCGTCAAATCGGAAGCCACGAAGGACAGCATGGCCAGCGTGTCCTCCGGAGTGATGGCCGCCATTCCGGGCTTGTACTTGTCCGGCGCCGGCTGGGGCTTGTCGACCAGGCTCAGCGCCTTCTGGACGTCCTCCAGCTTCATCTGCTCCTGAGGGGGGACCTGGGCCCGTGCCATCACGAGAAGAGCGAAGACGAGCACGGGGATCCACAACTTCTTTCTCATTCCGACCTCCTTGGGAAATTGAACTCCGGGCCGCTCCACGATGGGGGGATTCCGGAGAAGGCGAACTTTTTCAGGCGGTTTGCGAACATGTCCATTAGGTTTTAGACGCCGCAGCGCCGGATTTCTTCCGTTTCCCGTTTTCCGGCCGCGGCGAGCCAAGGCGAATCCACGCCCGGGCCGGTCCGGAACGGGCTATTATACGCCAATTCGCTCGGCGCGCTTATCTCATCTTCGCTGCCGTTGCGAGGAGACTGTTCCCCTGGGGCCGACACGGCAGGACCCTCGTTGTGCCGTTGCGAGGAGCGTGGCGACGCGGCGGCGGAGTTCTTGACACATATCCGGCCGTCCCCTAGAGTGTCATGGGGGGATCGGCGGTCCCGCCGGGCTCCCGAAAGGAAAAACGGGTGCGGGATGACGGGTCCGGGCAAAAGCGATGGGATCGTGTCGCCTACTATAAGCCGGTGCTGCTGATTGCGGCCTCCGCGTTCTTCTGCGAACTCGGCTTTTCGACCGTCAATATTTCGACCCTGCCGGTGTATCTCTCGAAGGAACTCCACGCCGTCCAGTGGCTTGGGTTCATCCTGGGCTTCCAGAACCTGTTCGACACGGTCTCGCGGCCCTTCCTGGGGGCGCTGGGAGACCGCTTCGGCCGCCGCTGGGTCGTCATCTCCGGGCCGATCCTGAGCGCCGTCACGGCCGCCGTCACCGTCTACATCAGCATCGGGGTTTTGTTCGGCTTCCGCATCGTGGACGGCCTGGCGGCCGGGGCCCTGTGGACGAGCGTCTATGCAGAAACCGGCGACATTACGGACGAAAGACACCGGAACACCGCCATGAGCATCGTCAACGTGGCCTTCATCATCGCCCTGGCCTTCGGACCTCTGACGGGCGGCCTCCTGGACCATTATACGGGCAGATACTTCTCCCACGTCGGCCAGCCGGCGTTCCTTTTCAGCTCGCTCGCCCTCCTCACAGGATCGGCCATCGCTTTTGGCATTTTCCGCCCCAAAAAATGGGAAAAGACGCCGAAAAAGCGGAGCCGGGCTTCCGGCCTGGGCTTCAAGCCCCGGGACCTCCTGTACACGGTCAGGGCGTTTCCCAGGATGCTGGTTCTGGCTTTCCTGCTCTACATCGGCTTGGGACTGATCGTTCCCCTCATCAAGCTCTATGCCATGGACCGCTACAATATCTCTGAGCTGGCCTTCGGGTATGTCCTGGCCGGCGAGGCCATCGGGGTGGGCATCCTGGCCGTGCCCCTCTCGAGAATCGGTTCCCGCTGGGGGCCGCACAAGGCGGTCTTCTGGGGCCTGGCCTGGATCGCCGGGGCCTTTTGGGTTCTGACGTACTCGGGCCGCATCTGGCTCGTTTTCTTGAGCGCGGGCTTGATCGGGCTGGGCATCGTTCTGGCCCTGCCGGCCTGGCTCGCGTTCATCACCATGATCTCCCCACCGGGTAGGAAAGGCGAGGTCCTGGGCATCATCGGATTCAGCCAGGGCCTCGGGATGCTCATCGGCGCCGCCCTGGCCGGAATCCTGTTCACGCTCAAGACATTCCACATGTCCGGCCTGGACCTATCGGCCGTCAACCTGCCGTTCTTCCTGGCTTCGTCGGTCTTGACCCTGACCGCGGCCATGAGCTACGTGTGGGTGTTCAGGTGGAAGAAGCTCTGAGCGGCCGGGAGGGTCCCCGCTATCCGGGGCGACCGGAATTCGTCTCCGGCGGAGAGTCCCGGGACCGGAATCACCGTGGACGGCGCCGAGGCCCCGCCGCCTGTCTTCCGAGACCCCGAAGCTCGAGGTCGTCAAAGCAACCGGTATCGTCGAACGAGCCCACTCCGACCAGTCCGTGGCCGATCGTCAGGTCCCGGGCCGTGAGAATCGGTTTTGCCATGTCGTCCATGTAGGCCCGGACCTCGCCCGTCCGGCCGTCGCAGGTTACCTTGAAGGCGTGCCAGGCCCCGTCGGTCAGCCGGGGAGCTGATGAGCCGACACCCTCGGCGTTGACCTTGACGCGGTCGGCGCCGTCGACCAGCCCGATGATGTTGTGGAGGGCATCGCTCGCGGCCGCGAAATGGACATAGCCAAAATGCTCCGGGTCCCGGAAATGGAAAAAGACGCACATGTCGCGGTTGACGACGGCCGGGTCGGTATAGCACCGGACCCGTCCCGTGAATTCGAACGAGGCCAGGTCATGGCCGCCCCATAGAGACCACGCTGAAGGCGCCCTGACCCGCCCCTGCCCCCCGGGCGCGGTCAGCTCATAGACCATGGACCCGTCCTTCCGGACGACGCGCCAGACAGAGGGGTCTTTCGGCTGCCAGCCGTCGGCCCGGCCGCTTTCGAAATCGCAAAACGCCAGCAAGGGCAGGCGCACGTCCCGGGTCGGCCGGATTTGCGCGCCCGGTCCGGCCCAGAGCCAGAAAAGGGCAAGAGCCCCGATCAATTTATTCCTCATCGGCACCGCCTTTGTCTATCTCCGCCGGAAACAGGAAAAGGCGAAGGCCCCCTCCTCCCGTCACGACGACCCCCGGCGGGATTGTCCCGGGAGGTTCAGCCCGCGCCGAGCCGCCCGACGCGGCCGTTTCGTCGGACCCTCAGCCCCGCTCCCCATCGCTGTATCCGGGCCGCATCCACGGCATGTAGTTGCCTGCGAAGAACGGCTCGAGCTTGACGGCGAGCCTCTCCATCTCGGCCGGCGAGAGGGGTCGGAAATCCCTGAGAAGCGCGGCGTTCTTGCGGACGACCTCGAGGCTGTCGGTCCCCACCACGGCGGAATGAACGAGAGGCAGGCTCAGGGCGTAGCGCAGCAGGTCCTCGGCCGCGACCTCCTTGACCGTTTCGCGCGGCCGGACGGCCTTGATGATCATGATGCCCATGCCCTTGGCCGAGGCAACCGGAATCGCGCCGCCTTCGAAGTCGCCGCGCCGCTCCTGGTAATGATTGAGCGCGATGAGCATGGCGTCGAAATCGTAGCGGCGCGCGGCCTCGGCCATGGCCCCGGCGTCCAGGTGTCCGGTGAAGCCGACGAACCGGGCCACTCCGTCCTGCTTGAGCTTCCGGAGGGCCGTCAGGGCGCCGCCGCGAGCGCCCAGCGCGTCGAGGTCTTCGAGGGATTGGACGAGATGCGCCTGGTAGAGGTCGAAGCGGTCCGTGCGGAGCCTTTTCAGGCTCTCCTCGGCCTCCCGCATGACGCCGTCGTAGGTCCGAGACTCGAATTTCGTGGCCAGGAAGACGCCGGACCTCCGGCCTTCGATGACCTTGCCGATCCGTTCCTCGCTGACGATGTCCTTGTTCCGGTAGCTGTAGGCGGTGTCCCAATAATAGAAGCCCGCGTCGAGGGCCGAGCGCAGGATCGCGAGCGCCGTTTCCTCGTCCTCGACGGCGCAGAACCGGCTGCCCAGGCCGATGCCGATCAGCGGGACACGGACTCCCGTCTTCCCGAGCGCCGCCGTCGGCAGGCCCCTGGCGTCGTACAAGCCTCCGGTTCCTTTACCGAAAAGCCTCTTTGCGGAGACGGACTCGGCGGCCGCCGCGGCGGCGACCATCGTCTTGAGAAAATCCCGGCGGCGGACTGACAACCGGCCCATTCGTCACCTCTCCTGTGAGACATCAATACGGGTATTTTCGGCCGGGTCGGCGCCAAAAGCAAGCGGGAATTCCCCCGGGTTTCCGGTGGACGCGTCCCCTGTCGAGGAACGCAGGGGCCTTGGAGTGGGAGCGGAAACCGAGGCCGGACGGCGCGTTGACCAGCGTGTCCGGCCTGAGGTATGATTGTGTGGGGGTATGGCATCGAGTCGGGAGGTGAGCTATGATTTGTCGACACGTTTCGGGAAACCCGCTTGCGGGGACGGCCGGAGCGCTTCTGGCCGCCGCTTTTCTCGCCGCATGCGGAATCAACATGCTGCCCAGCCAGGATGCCTGGTATACGCAGCACTATCCCATCATGCAGGATTTCGAGCGGAGCGCCTACCGGACGTTCTCGGAGGCCGGGAAAAAGGAATTCCAGGCTCTCTTCTGGGCCGCCAGGGATCCCGAGTCGAGGAGTATTTTCCAGGAACGGCTGGACTTTGTCATGAACGCCTTCAAAAGAGAAAATTCTCAGCAGCCCTGGAACACCGACCGGGCCAGGGTCTACCTTCTCAACGGCCCGCCGGCCGCGATCGACGTCGACCAGAATACGGATTGGGGAATCCAGCTCGGCCAGCCCGCCGCGGGGGCCGTCGATCGCAGCGGCGAAGATGTTCGAGCCGATAGAGCCCAGCTCTGGACGTATTCTTTCGCGAAACAATACGTTCGCTACGCCTTCGTCTTCGCGCCTCCCAATGAATGGAGGATGGCGCAGGCCGCGGTCTCCGGCAGCCAGTTCATCGGAAATCTCGAGAACCACAATAAAACCGTGACCTTCGCTATCCGCGACCCGGAAGCATACAACCGGGAGCTGGAGGCTCTCGAAAAGAGGAGATAGCCGCCGCGCCGTCATCCCGTCCCCTTCCGGCCCGGACACCTTCTTTTCCGGCGTTTGCCCGGGACCCTGTGTAGAGACGCCGGGCTTTTGTCCATCCTGAATATCGGCCTGCCTTCCCTGCCTCAGACTCCGGCCCGGCGGATCTCATGAGCCGAAGAGGAAAAGAAAAACCCGCCCCGACCGAAGCCGGGGCGGGGTTTGGAAGGTGCTGGAACTACCGGATCAGCTTAGAACATGAACTTGAAACCCAGGCGAGCCTGGAACGGGTCGAAGAAGGTCTGGATCTGTCCATAGGTGCCGTCCCGTCTGGCGGTCAGGCTGGGCGTCCAGGTCGAGGTCGTGAGAGCTTCGTCGCCGGGCGAGATGTTGTCCCTGTACACGTTGGTGCCAATCCGCGTGGCTGTGTCGACATTGAAGATGTTGCTCAGGTTGACGCTGAATTGGACGGAGTACCGGCTGCTGAGCCGCAAGTTATACTCGGCATAGGCATCCGCGTAGTACAGGAAGGGGGTCCGGCCGAGGTCGCCGCGATTGTACGGGTAATAGCCCGGGCCGTCCACATTCCAGGTGGTGCTCAAGGGAGTGCCCGACATGGCCTGCATGACCGTGCCGACCGTCAAGCCCATGGGGAAGACGTAGCTGCCGTAGAGCTTGAACACGAAGGGCCGGTCGGTCGGGAGCGGGCCGTCGATCGGGTTCAGGTAGTAGTCCTGCTGGAACTGCCAGAGGTCGAACGACCGCTCGGTGTTGGGGTTGTTGCGGCCGAATTCGTCCGAGTTGGCCAGGCCTGAATAGTTGCCGGTCAGCCGGCTCCACGTGACCGCGAAGCCCATGAGCCAGTTGTTGGCGAGGCGCTTGTCGAGGCTGAGGTTCACACCCCAGTACAGGCGCTTGGCCTTCGGCATATCCGGGGCGCCCTCGGGCAGAAGGCCGGCGGCTCTGGCTTCGGCATACTTCTCGTTGATGAAGGTGCCGCCGACGTTGCTGTAAAAATATTCCTCGCCGACGCCCGGAACGAAAACGCCCATGTCTTCGATCGCCCAGAGGACCGACTTATTCACGACGCGCAGCGAAAGCGAGAAGTTCTCGGAGAGTCTCTTGTCCACACCCAGGGCGATTTCCCGTTGAGTAAAGGGATTGAAGTCGGGGTCGACGAGGTCGAAAGAGGGAGCCCGGAAATCGAGGACCGTCAGCAGGGTCCCGGGATAGCTGTTGTTGACCCCGATTGTGTCGAACTCATAGGTGTCGAGGGTGTAATAGGCGCTTTTCCACTTGGTCCCGCCGAAGGCGCCAGCCGCCACATTGAGCTTCATGACGTCCTGGTAGATGGCGTAGGAGCCGTAGACCTTGAGGCTTGAGTCGCCGAAGAGGTCATAGACAAAGCCGAAGCGGGGCGAGATCTTCTTCTTGAACGGGAACTTGATCGGAATCACGTCGGCGTACAGGGGATCGTCGCTGTAGCTCGGAATGTACTCGGACTCCGTGCGGACGCCGGCATTGATCGTGAGCTTCCGGGCGATCGTCCAGCTGTCCTGGATATAGAGAGCCCATTGGTTGCTGAACGCTTTGTAGACGTCTCCGTAGGGCCCGGCGTCATCGTTGCCGCGGACGGCATACCAGCCGTACGTACCGGTGGCGTAATCGACGCCGTACATGGTGAAGGTGGGGTCCGTGGTCCAGGCCAGGTAAACGATCGGTTGCACACCGCCGTTGGCGACGTCCTCGCCTTGGCGGATGTACTGGGCGCCGACCTTGAAGGCGTGCTCGCCGCCGAGGTTCGCGAAGTAAGTCAGGTCGAGGTTTAGATTGTATTTTTGCCGGATGGTTTTGGTGGTGGCGATCATGTTGGCGCGGGGATAGTTCTGCCAGCCGGAGGCGTGCTGGTAGGACTCGGGAATGCCCGCAAATCCGACATTGGTGGTCGAAGCGTAGCTGAAGGGCTGCTCCATGAAGAAGCCGTAATAAGGAGTCGTTGCGGGGCCGGGGAGCTGGTTGTTCTGGTTCGTTCGGAAGAAGCCGCCGCGGGCGCTGACCATGAAGCTGTTGCTGGCGATCCAGTCGGCGCTCCCGCTGGCGCTGAAGTTCGGGTAGTTGAAGCCGATGGCGTCGTAGTCAACCGTTGTGCTCGCGTTATAGGAGGCGGGAATGCCGGTGGCGCTGCCGCGGGTGATGCCCAGGTTGTTGATGGCGCTGCCGCTGAGGCGCAGGTTCTTGAACGGCTGGGCCGAGAGCTTGATTTGGCCGTTCCAGGCATACTGCTTAGAATGGACATCCCTGTTGAGGTCGGTGCTGAGGCCCTGAACGCTGTAGTCCATCGTCCGAGTGAAGTGGTTATAGCTGGGGATGGCCGAGGCGAAGAACCAGACCCGGTCCCTGATGATGTATCCGCCCAGGTTGATGCCGCCCTCGAGGTTGTACCATTTCTGGTTTCCGAAGTATGTGGTCCAGGGGTAGTAAAGCATCGACTGGGGGTTTGACGTGGTATCAAATTTGTCGTACTGGAGGACGGGGCGACGCGTGCCGGTCAGGCTCTCGTTGCGGTAGTAGGCCAGAATCTCGCCGTGGAATTCGTTTCCGCCCGACCGCGTCAGGACGTTGACGACGCCGCCGAGGGACCCGCCATACTCGGCGTTGTAACCGGACGACTTGAAGTTGACCTCCTCGACGAAGTCGAAGTTGACCCCCTGAGCGCTCGTCCCGTTGACCAGGTTGGTCGTGCTGATGCCGTCGACGTACCACATGTTCTCGGCGCCGGAGGCCCCGTCGACGGACGTGCCGCCCAGGAAGGGCTCATCCTGCACGCCGGGCACCGTGACCAGCAGCGAGTCGAAGTTCCGTCCCTTCGGCAGGAGCGTGAAAACCTGCCTGTTCATGGCGGCACCTCGCGCTGAGGACTTGACATCGATGAGCGGCGATTGCCCGACGACGGTGATCTGCTCGGCTATCGCGCTCGGCGTCAAGGCGATGTCGAGCGTCACGGTCATCTCCGCTTCGACGATGATGTCCTTCCGGACCAGCGGTTGAAACCCGGCCAGGGAGTATTCGATGGTATACGTGCCGGGCGGAAGGGCGAGCAGTCGGTACGCGCCCAGGGCATTCGTTACGGACGTGGCTTCGCCGACCAGGCGCGGTCCTTTTGCCATCACCGCGACGCCCGGCAGCGGGTCTCCCCGATCGTCTGTCACTTTGCCGAAGATTTGTCCCGTTGCCTTCTGGGCCGAAAGCGTGCTGACAAGCAGGAGCGCGCTGACGGCCAGCAGGACAACGGGTCGCAATTTCTTCATTAGTCTGCTCCTTTTAAATGCTGACCCTGTAATGATGAGGATGATCCTCATCCCCCCGAGAGAGGGGCCCTCCCCCGGCCCCGCCGGGCCGGGTTCCTCTCCCACTGCCAATAAACGTGTTCGTTCCCCCGGTTATTCAACCTCCTCCGCAGATTGTCCCCGCTCAAGATTATCGATTGCTGTTCCCGGCCTTTTTTCTGCATAAAATGTGCCAGTGCCCCAAATCATCCCCAAAACGTACGGGGCTGCCGATCCTCCCTTATTTTCGTCCGTGCGTCCCCGTTTACAGGCCGGAAAAAGAGTCTTATCTATATGATAGATGCTGATTTATCCATAAAATTGAATCCAAAATCATTATTTTGAATTCCGCTAACGATTGTGCAATCAGCTGGTCCGGCGACCTTCAAAACCCGTCCTGGAAGGCTCCGATTTGGCTCTGCGCCTGGGCAGAGCCAAGACGGCCCTTGCCGCAACTTCGCAGGATATCGAAACGTTCGGAATTGTGCTAAAATGAGATCGCCATGAGACGCTTCGGGGGTGCCGTCTTTGGGCTCGTTCTCGTCCTTGCCGCGGCTTCGTTCCAGCCCGCCTCGGCCGGAGTCCAGGCTGGGGAAAAGACGAACCGTGAGCTCGCCCCGCTGTTCCGCCAATGGCTCGAGGAAGAAGTCGTCTACATCGTCAGGCCCAAGGAGAGGGAGGTTTTTCTCCAACTCGAAAACGACCGTGAACGCCAGATTTTCATCGCAGCCTTCTGGAAGCAGCGCGATCCCACGCCGGGGACGGAAAGGAACGAGTTCAAGGAGGAGCACTATCGCCGCATAGCCTACGCCAACCGGTGGTTCGGAAGGGATGCGCCCGGACCGGGGTGGCGAACCGATATGGGCCGCATCTACATCATTCTCGGGGAGCCGAGGACGATCGACCGTTTCGAGAACCTGACCCAGGTCTTTCCCACGGTCATCTGGTTCTACTCCGGCCTCGACTTGCCCAACCTTCCGTCGAGCTTCAACGTCGTCTTTTTCAAGCCCGAGGGGACGAGCACCTATGTCCTCTACAGCCCGATGAAAGACGGGCCTCAGAAGCTCCTGATCCACTACATGGGCGACATGACGGATTACGGGAGCGCCTACATGCAGATGAGGGACATCGAGCCGGCCATCGCCAACGTCTCTCTCTCCCTCCTCCCCGGCGAGCCGATGTTGTCACCCCGGCCGACGATGTCCTCGGACATCCTGCTCGAAAACCGCATCCCGTCCGCCCCGCTCGAGAAGGTCAAGGACGCGTACGCGGAGAATCTCCTGCGCTACAAGGACGTCATCGACGTCGACTACACGGCGAACTACATTGACAGCGACGCCCTGGTTCGCGTCTATCAGGACCGGGCGGGTTACGCCTTCGTCCACTACCTCATCGAACCCCGGCGTCTGACCTTCGAGCCGGTCGGGGATCATTATCACGCCGACCTCGACGCGGACGTGGCCGTGACCGATCCGCAGGGTCGTGTGGTCTACCAGTTCAACCGGTCCATCCCCTTCGACATGACCCAGGCCCAGCTGGCTTCCATTCGGGGTAAGCTTTTCAGCTACCAGGACGTCTTCCCGCTCGTCCCCGGGTCCTACAAGTTCAGCGTTCTCCTCAAGAACCGGGTTTCACGCGAATTCTCGTCCGCGGAGGCGGGCCTGCTCGTTCCCGGGCCCGAGGTGTTCACGCTCTACACGCCCTGCCTGGCGAACAGGGTCGACAAGGCGTCCCGCTACCAGGGGCAGAGCAAACCCTTCCTGTTCGGGAGCCTCCAGCTGACCCCCTCGCCACGCAACGACTTCCTTCCCGGGGAGACGCTCTCCGTCTTCTTCCAGATCGAGAACGCCCCGGGCGACGTCAGGGACGGGGGCTTCGTCGAATACACGATTCTCAAGGAAACCGAAAAGGGCTCCGAGCCCGTCCAAACGCGCACCAAGTCCCTCGCGGACTACCCGGGAGGGACGAATATCTTCGAGGAGTTTTCCCTGGCGCAGTATTCGCCCGCCAATTACACCCTGCGGATTTCGATCCTGGACGCGGCCAAGGCCCGGCGTATCGCCGCCGAGGAGCGCTTTTATGTGACGCCGGTCACCGATCTCCTGAGACCTTGGGTGCTCACCGTGCCGCAGCCGCCGTCGAGCGCGGCCCTGTTCCTCCACATCGTCGGCACGCAGTACATGAACAAGAAGGACCCGGCCAGGGCCCGGCCCCTTCTCGAGGCCGCCGTCCGGCGCGAGCCGAACTCGGCGGCCTTCACCCTTGACTACATACGGCTTCTTCTCGAGCTCAGGGAATACGACACGGCCAAGGAACTGGCCCAACCCTTCCTCGCCGACGAGCGGAAGTGGGAATTCCTCGAACCCGTCGGCCGGGCCTGCCAAGCCCTGGGTCAATCCGGGCAGGCCATCGCGCTTTACCGGGATTATCTGGCCCATTTCGGGATCAACATCAACGTCCTCAACGCCGTCGGCGAATGCCACCTCCGGCTCGGAGAAACGACGGAGGCCCTCGCCGCCTGGGAGCATTCTCTGAAAATAGAGCCGAACCAGCCCGCGCTCAAGGAAAGAGTCCGGGGGCTCCAAGAAAAGAAATGACGGCTTTCGCCCGTGGTCTGCGTTTTTCGACCCTGGCGGGTATCGCCCTGGCCTCGGCCTGTTTGGCTTCCCAGTCGTTGAAGAGCCTGGACAGCGAGAGCCGGGATTTTCTGTCAAAGGTCCGCTACATCATCACGAAGCAGGAACGACTCCACTTTCTGGCCGTCCCGGCCGCGAATCGGAAGGCCCTCATCGAGGAATTCTGGAAAAAGCGCGATCCCACTCCGGACTCCGAGGTCAACGAATTCAGGGACCAGTACTTCGCCCGAATCGCGGAGGCCAACCATCTCTTCACCGAAGCGGCCGAGCCGGGCTGGCTCCAGGACCGCGGCCGCGTGTACATCCTGCTCGGCCCCCCCACCAACCGCCATGCCTACCCGCGCGGAATGACATTTTACGACGTTCCGAGGGAGATCTGGTACTACGGGTTCTTCCCTATCGCCTTCATCGACGAGGCCTGGAACGGCAATTACAAACTCGACCCGCTCAGCGTCGAACAGCTCTCGATCATCAACAGAGCCCAGAAGGAATGGCAGCCCCGGGTTGCTGTGGAAAGGGAGCCGATCGATTTCCAGGTCACGGCAAAGAGGGCCGAGGACGGAGGGACACTCGTCGAGGTCACGATCCCCTACCGGGGGGTCTGGTTCGCCGTCAGGGGCGAGACTCTTCGGGTGACGTTTGTCGTGACTCTCGAAGTCCTGGAAATGGACGGGACGGAGATCCGGCAGGTCCGGACGGAAAGCACGCTCGAGACAACCGAGGAAGAGCTGCAGGGGGCCCACTCGAAAATCCACACGATCGGAATTCCCGTCGAGACGCCTGGACGCGATTGCTGGCTGCGACTGACGCTGGAGAACGCCAACGATGGGAGCAAGGCCTACAAAAGGGTCAAACTGTCCGGCTGAAGGCCGCCGCCAATCGGAGGCGCTCCCCGTCCCGGAGACGCGCCGACTCGGCATGCCAAGGCCCCGCGAAAATCGCCGGGTCCGGCGCGTTTCCGCCGGCCCGGGCATGATGCTATAATGGTCTTTACAGAGGTCATCGCGTGGCGCGACCCGGCGGATTGGGCCGAGCCCGGGAAAGGATTCTCACGAGCAGGGTCGCGGGGCGCTGATGCGATGAAAGTTACGTCAAAATCCTTTGGAGCGTGCGCATGAACGCCAAGAACTTTCGAGCCGCATGGCTCAGCCTTATCGTCATGATCCTTGCCGCCGGTTTGGCCTTCCCCCAGGCAGGCCGCGGCACGGCACGGCTCAGCGGAATCGTTACCGACGCGAGCGGCAACCCCATCAAGGGGGCCCAGGTTACGCTTTCTTACGCCCAGGGGACCGGAGGGGCCAAGCACGAGGCGAAAACCGACAAGAAGGGCGAGTGGTCCTTCATGGGCCTCGGAACGGGGCAATGGGACCTCATGATCGTCATGAATGGTTACGAGCCCTACAGGCAATCGGTTTCCGTCTCACAGCTGACCCTCAATCCCAAGGTTGAGGCGACCCTTAAGAAAGCCAGCACCGGAGGGGGAATCATCCAAGATGAGTCCACGCTCGGCTTTCTCGACCTCGGGAACAAGTTCTATAAGGAGGGTCAGTACGATCAGGCCATCGCCCAGTACGAGCTGTTCCTGGAGAACAATCCCCAGGCCTACCAGGTCCAGCTCAACATTGCCGATGCCTACCGTCAGAAGGGCGACTATGACAAGGCCATGGAACTCTACGGCAAGCTCATCCAACTCTCGGCGAGCGACAAGATGCTGGGCAAGGAAGTCGCCGGCAAAGCCGAGGCCGGCATAGGCGACATTTATCTCAAGCAGAACAAGCTCGCCGAGGCTCAGGAGTATTTCAAGAAGTCGATCGAAAGCTCGCCCGATGACGAGGTCCTCGCCTACAATGTCGGCGAGATCTATTTCTCCAACCAGAATCTTGCCGAGGCCAGGAAATACTTCGAGCTGGCCGCCAAGATCAAGCCGGACTGGCCGGATCCCTACCTCAAGCTCGGCTACGTCTATCTCAACGAGCCCAATAACACCGAGGCCGTGAAGATGTTCGAGAAGTTCCTGACGCTCGAGCCCGAGGGTGAGCGGGCGGCCCTTGTCGGAAACATCTTGAAGGCGATCAAGAAGTAAACCCCGCCGCGGGACCGCGGGGCAAATGAAACGGGGTCAGGGTTCCCGCGCGCGCGGCTTTTTGTGTTCACTCTCCCCGCCTTCGCCCGGACGGGATTTCGCCCCGCGACAGGCCCTGCGCCTTCCCGCCGGGCGGATCCGATCCTGACGGGTCATTCCTCGCGCGCGCGCAGCAGGTTGATGATCCTGACGGCGTTGGTGTTGAAATGGACGAGACGTTCGTAGGAGGCCACCTCGTCCTCGTTCTTGACAGTTCCGGCGAGGGTCACCACGCCGTTTTCGACCAGGATATGAATGTTTCCCGTCATTCGGGGAAACGTCGATGTCTTGGGCCGGACGTAGATCAGCCGGGCCACCTGGAGCCGGAGGGCCTTGTCCTCCACCGACATGAGCTCGGGCCGGATCTCGTTCGTGACTTTCGCGACGCCAGGCCGGGCTTCGGCCAGCTTGAGGAACTTGGTGGCGTTCCGGGGATAATAAACCCAGCCCTTGAGGACGGCCTCGCCGTCGCCTCTGACCAGCACGCCGACGTAATCATAGATGCCGTAGTCGGGGCTCTTTTCGATGGCGGTGAAGATGCTCTCGGCGATCTGCTGGAGGGTCAGGTCCGTTTTCGTCAGCTCCAGGTCGTTCACGACCTCGTACCCTTTTGCGGCGGCCGCGGCCTCTTCGCCTGCCTGCACCTTGTCGGCCAGGGTCCGGACCGTGCCGGTCAGCGTGACGGTCTTGCCGGCCACGGTCACCTGAACAGCGCCGCCCGAGGCCGCGGACAGCTTGCCGAGACGGGCTTCCACCCGGGTTTCGACCGCGGCCGGACTCGCCGCCTCCTGCGAAGGGACCGCCGTGCGGCAGCCGCCGAGAATCGAGACTGCCAGGAAAGCCAGCCCGGCGAGTACCGCCGAAACGAAGCGCTTGTTCATCATTCCCTCCCGAAGAAAGCCGGACGCGGAGGCCCTGCGCCCCGGCTTCAGGGGACTCGTCCTCGGGGACTCTTCCCTTTGGATTATAGCAGATCAGGGCGGAAAAATCGGGCTGGGGAAACGCCCTGTCTTCCCGCCTTTCGGCCGGACCGCCCGGATTTAGGGTTGGGGGGCCGGGCACCGGACACTCGCCCTGGTTGCCGGAGAGTCGGGCGCACGACGTTCGCAACGCCCCTTTCCGGCCCGAGCCGTTCCGTGCTATGATGCCATCGAGGGAATCCCCCGGGGGCTGCAGCGTCTCCGGGTTCCCACGCCCAAAGAGAGGTGTTTTATGACCGCTGCCGTCACAGGTTCCCCAGACAGCTCGGGCTGCGGAGGACGGAAAGTCTGACCTCGCGGCCGGCCGCTTCCGGCGGCTCCGCCGCGGAGGCTCCGGCGTCCGCGTGACGGGGCCTGTCCCCGAATGCGGCGGGCCGCGGTTTCCCTTCGTTTTTTCCCTCCCTCAGACTCTTGTTCCGTGACCCGGGCGACTTTCCTCGGCCCGCTCCGTTCCGCGATGATAGCCCGTTTTCGCCCCGCGGCGGCCGGCCCGCCATGGCCGCGGGCTCGTCGCAGTCGCGACCGGAGACGGCCCGGCCAATGCGGAATTCATGAACGAGAGAGAAAGAACAAGAGAGAGAGCACCTACAAAATGGATATCCAAGAACTCGGATGGAATGACTTTTTCGCGGCGCTTTTCGACCCTTACGCCAGGGCGGAAAGGGTTCCCGCCCGCGTCATTAAACAGGATCGCGACAGGAGCATCGTTGCCTGTGAGGCCGGGGAGCTGGGCGCCGTGGTCACGGGAAGATTCCGCCACATGGCGGCCGGCCGGAGCGGCTATCCCGCCGTCGGGGATTGGGTGGCGGTTGAGGAACTCGGCGGGGGCCGGGCCGCCATCCACGCGGTTCTCGAAAGGCGGAGCGCGTTCGTGCGCAAGGCGGCGGGAGATTCGACCGAAGCCCAGGTCGTTGCCGCCAACATCGACACCGTGTTCCTGGTGACGGGGCTCGACGGCGACTACAACCTGCGGCGCGTCGAGCGCTACCTGACGGCGGCCTGGGACAGCGGAGCGGCGCCCGTCGTCGTCCTGAACAAGGCCGATCTCAGGACAGACCTCGAAGGGATCGTGGCGAAAGTGGAGGCCGTGGCCCTGGGAACGCCGGTGGCGGCCTTGAGCGCCCTGGACGGCTCCGGCCTGGAGGCCCTGGCGCCGTTCCTGCCGGCGGGCCGGACGGTGGCCTTGTTGGGATCGTCGGGGGCCGGAAAGTCGACCCTGGTCAACCGTCTTCTGGGCGAGGAGCGCCAGCTCACGGGCCCGGTGCGGGCCGGCGACTGCCGGGGCCGCCATATGACCTCCCGAAGGGAGCTCATAAGGCTTCCCGGCGGCGCCCTGCTGATCGACACCCCGGGGATGCGGGAGCTCCAACTCTGGGCCGAGGAGGAGGAGAGCCTCGGCCGCACGTTCGACGATATCGAGCGCCTCGCCCCCGCTTGCAGATTCTCGGATTGCCGCCACGGAGACGAGCCCGGCTGCTCCGTCCGCTCGGCGGTCGAGTCCGGCCTTATCGAAGCCGGCCGGCTGGCGAGTTTTCTCAAACAACGGGAGGAGCTCGAGCGGCTGGCCGTCAAGCGGGACGCCCGTTCGCGCCGCCAGGCCGAAAAGGCCTTCGGCCGGAAGATCGCGGCCGTCATGAAGGACGTCAAGCTGCGCAAGCCCGGTCTTTAGGGGACCCTGGACAGGGGGCCCGGAGGCAGGGTATATTGGACCGGAGAGGAGAACCCATGACCAAAACGCAAGCCAACCTGCTCAAGGCCTTCGCCGGCGAATCGATGGCCCGGAACAAATACACCTATTACGCCGAACGGGCGAAGAAAGAGGGCTACGAGTGGATCGCCCGCGTCTTCGAGGAGACCGCCGACAACGAGCGCGCCCACGCCGAAAGGGAATTCCAGCTGATGAAGGGCAAGGTGGAGATGACCAACACCTACGACATCCACTCCCTCGGCACCACCCTGGAAAACCTGAGGAACGCCGCCGGCGGGGAAAAGTACGAGTGGACGTCCATGTATCCCGGCTTCGAAAAGGAAGCCCGTGAGGAGGGCCAAAAGCTCGTGGCCGACGTCTTCAAGGAGATCGCCGAGGTCGAGGAAAAGCACGAGGAAAGATATAACAGGCTGGCCGACCGGCTGGAATCGGGCACGCTTTTCAAGGCCGGGGACCCCGAGACCGAGTGGAAGTGCCTGAACTGCGGCTACATCCACAAAGGCCAGGACGTGCCCGATGTCTGCCCGGCCTGCGCCAAGCCTCGGGGCTACTACATGCAGCTCGGCTTCATCCGCTGAGCCCTCGGGTTAGGGGGATATCGGGAACTTCGGGGGGCCCAATACCCATTCGAAGCGGCCCCCCCTTCCGGAGGCGATCGTCCCGCCTCGATAACCGGCAAGCGTGATGCGCATTCGAGGGGATTCGCTCCCGTTCCCGCCGCCGACGGACCCGCCCGCCTTGACGCCGTGTCGCCCAGCCTCTATGATTTGAGGAGAAGGAGGGTGAAAACGACGTGGCCCAGCCTACGGACGATTACGCCAAGCAGCCGGTCGGCGACACCCTCCGGTCCCTCGGCGCCGACCCCGACCGCGGCCTGTCCGAAGCGGAAGCTGACGCCCGGCTGCGGCGGCTCGGCACCAACGAAATCCGGGAAAAGGAAGAGTCGCTCGCGCACCGGATCCTCCGCCGCTTCTGGGGGCCCATTCCCTGGATGATCGAGGCCGCGGCGGTCCTTTCGGCCGTGGTCGGGAAATGGGCGGATTTCGGCATCATCGTCTTCATGCTGCTCGTGAATGCCAGCCTGGACTTCTTCCAGGAGCACCGGGCCCTGAACGCCCTGAGGGCCCTGAAGAGACGGCTGAACGCGGAAATCATCGTGCTGCGCGACGGCCGGTTCAGGTCCATCCCCTCCAGCGGGCTCGTGCCCGGGGACATCGTCAAGCTCCGCATCGGCAACATCGTGCCGGCCGACGTGCAGCTCGTCCGCGGCGATTATCTGCTCATCGATCAGTCGGCCTTCACCGGCGAATCCCTGCCCGTCAGCAAGAAGGCGGGCGAGGTGGCCTACGCCAGCACGATCGTGCGGCAGGGAGAGATGACGGCGGTCGTGGTGAACACCGGAGCCGCCACCAACTTCCACACCGTCGTGGCCCTCGTCGCCAAGGCCTCGCTCCGGGAGCGCAGCCACTTCCAGAAGATGGTCATCAAGATCGGGGATTTCCTGATCCTGATCACGGCCGGACTGGTGGCTCTCATCGTCCTTGTGTCCCTCTTCCGCCACGAGGTTTTTCTCGAAATCGCCCGCTTCGCCATGGTCCTCACCGTCGCCGCCATCCCGGTGGCGCTGCCCGCGGTGCTGTCCGTGACCATGGCGGTGGGCGCGCTCAACCTGGCCCGCCGGCAGGCCATCGTCTCGCGTCTCACGGCGGTCGAGGAACTGGCCGGAGTGGACGTGTTCTGCGCCGACAAGACCGGCACGCTCACCCAGAACAGGATGCAGGTGGCCTCGCCGGTGGTTTTCGCCGGCCACGACGAACGGGAGCTTCTGCGGGTGGCGGCCCTGGCTTCGCGGCTCGAGAACAACGACCCCATCGAGACGCCCATCTTCCAGTACATCGACGAGCACTTCCCCGAAGCCGACTGGAAGACCTACGAGCCGGTCGCCTTCACACCCTTCGACCCCGTCCGCAAGCGCACGGAAGCCGAGGTGGCCAAGGAGGGCGATCGCTTCACGGCCGTCAAGGGCGCCGCCCAGGTGCTGATGGGCATGGCCCGCCTCTCCGATGACGCGGCCCGGGACATCAATCAAAAGGTCGACGACCTGGCCGGCAAGGGCTACCGCACCCTGGCCGTGGGCCTGCGGCGCGGCGACGCTCCTCTCGAACTTCTCGGGCTTCTTCCCCTTTACGACCCCCCCCGCGAGGATTCCAGACAGGTCATCGCGGACATGCGGAGCTACGGGGTGGAGGTCAAGATGGTCACGGGCGACAACGCGGCCATCGCCCGCGAGATCGGCGCGCTCCTGGGTCTGACCGGGCGCACCCTGCGGTCGGGGCAGCTTTCGGGAGGCGCCGCGGACGAGATACTGAGCCTGGCCTCCGTCGTCTCGGCCGCGATATACCGGCGGCTCAAGCCCGAGGTGACGCGGGCCGAGGCGGAGCGTTTCGCCGGGGAGGTCATGTCCACCGTCCGGTCCATGTACGACACCAGGCATCTGGAGCGCGAGTTCGTCGAGACGCACGAATCGGCCGTCGTCGAGATCATCGAATCGGCGGACATCTTCGCCGAGGTCGTCCCGGAGGACAAGTACAGGATCGTCGAAACCCTGCAGAAGGCCGGGCATCTGGTCGCGATGACGGGGGACGGAGTCAACGACGCCCCGGCCCTGAAAAAGGCCGACTGCGGCATCGCGGTCTCCGACGCGACCGACGCGGCGCGGGCCGCCGCGGACATCATCCTCACCGCCCCCGGCCTGGGGGTGATCAACGAGGCCGTCAAGCAGGCCCGCATGACGTTCGCGAGGATGAAAAGCTATGCCACGTTCCGGATCGCCGAGACGATGCGTATCATTCTGTTCATGACGCTCAGCATCGTCGTGTTCAACTTTTATCCCGTGACGGCGGTGATGATCATCATCCTGGCCCTGCTCAACGACATCCCCATCATGGCCATCGCCTACGACAATGCCAGGATCGAGGACAAGCCCGTGAGCTGGAAGATGAGGGAGATGCTGACGATTGCGGCCGTCCTGGGCCTGGCCGGCGTCATGTCGTCCATCCTGTTCTTCTTCATCCTGGAGAGGCTCCGTTTCCCCCTGGCCCTGGTGCAGCCGATGATGTTCGTCAAGCTCGACGTCGCCGGCCACTCGACAATCTATATCACCCGCTCCGGAGAGGGGCATTTCTGGCAGAGGCCTTTCCCGTCGCTCAAGCTCTTCCTCCCGGCCATGGCGACGCGCATCACGGGGACCGTTATCGCCGTCTACGGCCTTTTCATGTCGCCGATCGGCTGGACCTACGCGATGTACATCTGGCTTTACGCGACGGTCTGGTTCGTGTTCAACGATTTCGTCAAGGTCGGTGTCTACAAGCTGCTCCGAAGGCACGATCAGGCTGCCTGACGTCCCCGGCGGACGCCACGGCCGCCGGCTGGACGCCTCTGATGCGCCGTGGTAAATTGGCTGAAGCGCCATGATCCCGAGCCCGAGACAAACCACGCCGTTCAGCGGCCGCCTGGCCCTGATGTTCCGCGCCTTGCGGCACAGGAACTTCAGGCTGTTCGCGTGGGGCCAGAGCCTGTCTCTCATCGGGACCTGGCTTCAGATGGTCGCCCTGACCTGGCTCGTGTACCGGCTGACCAATTCCGCCCTAATGCTGGGCATCGTCGGCTTCTCGGGCCAGCTCCCCATGTTCGTGGTGACGCCTTTCGCCGGAGTCTTCGCGGACCGCTGGGACCGGCACAAGATGCTGCTTCTGACCCAATCCATGGCCCTCGTCCAGGCCCTGATCCTGTCGGTCCTGGTCTTCGCCCATCTCATCGGCATCTGGCAGATCATCGTCCTCAGCGTCGTGCTGGGAGTCATCAACGCCTTCGACATGCCGATCCGGCAGGCGTTCGTCTCGGACATGATCGAAGGCCACACGGAAGACCTGGGCAACGCCATAGCCCTGAACTCGTCCATGGTCAACGCCGCCAGGCTGATCGGCCCCTCCATCGCCGGGATCCTGATCGCCACCGTGGGCGAAGGCTGGTGTTTTCTCGTAAACAGCGTGAGCTTCGGCGCCGTGGTCATCTCCCTCCTGAAAATGAAGGTCTCCGCCGGCCCGCGCCCGGCCAGGAAGGTCAGGGTGATGACGGAGCTCAAGGAAGGCTTCGCCTACACTTTCCGCTTCCCGCCGATCAAGGCCCTGATCCTGCTCCTGGCCGCGGTCAGCCTCATGGGGACGGCCATGACGCTGCTGGCCCCGGTCTTCGCCAAGAAGTCCCTGATGGGCGGGGCCCACACCTACGGATTTTTGATCGGCGCCTTCGGGTCGGGAGCTCTGCTGGGCGCGATGTATCTGCTGAACAAGAAATCCGTCTTGGGCATGGGAAAGCTCGTGGCCTTCGCCGTGGCCCTCTTCGGCGGAGGCATGGTCGCCTTCAGCTTCTCGAGGACCCTCTGGCTGTCGCTGCCGCTCATGCTGATCTCCGGGGCCGGCATGATGCTCCACATCGCCTCCACGAACACATTGCTCCAGACCATCGCCGAAACGAGCAAGCGGGGCCGGGTCATGAGTTTCTACGCCATGGCCTTCCGGGGCATGAGCCCGTTCGGGAGCCTGATCGCGGGAGCCCTGGGCAACTCGCTCGGGGCCCCCGCCGCGCTGGCCATCAGCGGGTCCACCTGCCTGGCCGGGGCCCTCCTCTTTGTCCGGAAACTCCCGACCCTCCGTCCCCTGCTTCGGCCCGTCTACGAAAGCCTTGGCATCATCCCGCAGGTCGCCGCCGGCGTCCAAAACGCCTCGGACACTCCGGCCAAGGAAATCGTCGGGTAGGGTGGAGCGGAAAGCCCTTGGCCGGCCGGAAGGTCCGGCGTAGAATAGGGGGCCGGTCATCGCCATGAGCGCCTCAGTTCTCGCCGCGGTTCTTATCATCATCTGTGCCGCGGCCTTGGTGCGGTCGACGTTCGGCTTCGGGGACGCCCTGGTCGGCATGCCTCTCCTGGCCCTGGTCATCCCGCTCCGGACGGCGACGCCGCTCATGGCCCTCGTCGGGCCCACCCTGGCCTTCCTCATTCTGGCCCGCGCCTGGCGTCGGGTCGATATCCGAAGCACCGCCGTCCTTATCGCGGCCACCCTGGCCGGAATCCCGTTCGGGATCTACGTCCTGAAGAACGTCCGGGAGGGGCTGATCAAGCTGGTCCTGGCCGGGGTCATCATCCTGTTCGCCCTTTACAGCCTCCTCCGGCCGGAACTCCATCGGCTGAAGTCCGGCCGATCGGCGCCCCTGTTCGGCCTGGCCGCCGGCGTTCTGGGCGCGGCCACCAATACCAACGGGCCTCCGGTGGTGTTTTATGGCGCCCTGCGGGGTTGGGAGCCGGACGCCTTCCGGGCCACGATCCAGGGCTACTTCCTGTTCACGGGGCCGGCCCTTCTCGTCGGCCAGGGAGCCGCCGGACTCCTGACGGCCCAGGTGTGGCGTGTTTATCTTTGCGCGCTGCCCCTGATCGCCGGCGCGGCGTGGGCGGGGTTCAAGCTCGGCCGCAGGATCCCCGCCGCGAAATTCTACCGCTGGATCTACGGCCTGCTCATGGCCGCGGGCCTAGTGCTGCTGTTGAAAACGCTTCTCTTCCCGCCCATCGCTTGACCTACGGGGATTCGACGGTCAGGCCGGCCCGGCCGAGGACGGCGGCCGAGTCTTTCGACGTAGCGGTATAGAAGGACACGAAACGATCGGACTCGGCCGACGGCCGCAGCTCCAGGTTGCGCGCCCAGCGGTACGAGATGGGTTGATAGATGAGCTCGGCCCGGACCTCGAAGGGCCCGCCGGCATTGCCGATTCGGACGGCATAGCGGGTCCGGTCGCCGCCGCCCTGGAAATCCGCGTCCTCTGCTGCCCGGCCTTTGACGGAGATATCCTGGTCCGCCGCGGCCCTGTCGAAACCCTCCGGCAGGAGCCGGTTGTCCTTGGCGTAGCGGATCGCGGTGAGCAATCCCGTCGTCACCTCGCCTCCCGGCCCGGCCAGGATGCTCTCGTAGATTTGGACGTCGTCGCCACGGCCGATCTCCGTGTGATGCGGCTCGAACCGGCTTCCGTCTTCGTCATTGTCGTTGCCCGCGATTGAACCGTCGGGGTTCAGACGGCCCGACTCAAAGATCAGATTTCCGGAGCCGTCACGCACCGTGAGATGGACCCAGGCCCGGCGTGATGGGTAGGCCGAAGGCAGCTTGTGGCCGGCCAGGTTCGCGACCGCGACCTCGACGCCCAGGACTCCGTTTTCCACTCCGCCGCCCCGGACCGTAACCGCGGCGGCCTCGGTTTCGAGGTGGCGCGCCGTGCGGAAGGAGCCCGTTTCCAGTTCCAGGGGCAACGCGGTCACCCCGAGGGCGTCGCGATGGCTCCCGAGGATCCTGGGGATGAAGAAGTTGCCGCCCCGGAAGACGTGACGCGAAAACCCCTGTCGCGGCTTTCCCACGATGCCCGTGATCGGCGTCTCGCCTTCGACGACAGGCATGTGGCAGGACTGGCAGGTCCGGACCCCGGAGTAGGCGCTGTGCTTCCATTCCAGATAGGGAACCTGCTCGGGAAGCGTGCCGACGACCTCGGCCTTCTCGTTCAGGGCATGCGTGTAGAGGGTATGGCACGAGGCGCAGAGTTCGGAGCTCTGGATGTGGGCTGCCTTTTCCGGCCGGAACCCGGCCGAGGACCTCATCAGGCTGACCCGCCCGGCGTCGATATCGAAAGGTCCGAAGATACGCCGGGAGCCAGGCTCGGACGTCGTGTCGACGACAAACCCGGCCGTGTAACTTTCGGGCCGTCCGAGTTTCTCCGCTCCGATCTGATGGCACATGGCGCAGGACACGCCGTCGGCCGCCAGAAGGCCCGCTCCCGAAACCTGGCGGGTCACGGGCAGGTAGGCAAAGACCCGCCCCCGCCCTCCCGCCGCCTTGGCCATGTACCGGGCCATGGGCATATGGCAGGCCGCACATTCATGCTCGATGGCCGCCCCGGCCGCCGGGCGGTCCAGGGTTTCGCGCTTGATTGAGGCCTGCCAATAAGGGTCGCGCGAGGCGTTGGCCATCATGGACGAGGCCCAGGCCGTGCCGATCGACACCTCTTCGCCCGACTGCGTGACGATCCCGTTATGGCAGGCGACGCACCTGTCCGAAGTGACGAAGAGCGGCGGCACCTTGGGGGCCGCCGCCAGGGACAACGCCAGGATGAAAACGACCAGCCAATGCTTTCTTCTCGTCATTGTTCTACCACCCCTCGAGGAATCCGCCGTCGAACCAATCCCAAAGGACGTAGGCCATCAGCTCGACCTTCCTGGCGGAGGTCTCGTTGAGCGGAATGCGCGCCCCGATGTTGAACATCACGCTGCGCCTTTTGTTCAGTGTCACCTGGACCTGGGGGACGACGTCCCACGAGGTCTCGCCTCCGGAGACAATCTCCCGGGCCGTGAGAAGTTCGACCATCGGCGACCAGACTCTTCCCCACCGGCCGGAAACGAAGCTCTTTCCGAAGACAAGGCGCAGGTAGGCCTCGCTTGCAGCCTTGGCCCTCTGGAAAGGCAGCTCCACTCCCGCTTGGCCCTGGAAAAAGGCCTCGGCCGGGAAAGCCTGACCGAAGAGGATGAAAGGCTCGAAGACGAAGGTCCCTTTGCCGAATCCGGCGGCCTCGTTTCCGGTGGGCACGATGAGCTCGGCCCCGGCGCTTAGGATGGACCCTCTCCTCAGGCTGTGATAGAAGGCCCGCTTGACGGCCACGGCGGCGTCCCCCAGGCTCGAAACCCAGTCCGTCCCGGACTCCGGGCCTTCGGCCGCGACCCGGCTCCAGCCGAACGGGACCAGGATCTCATACTGGTTTCTGGCCCCAAACCTCTGCTCGTAGAAGACCTGACCAGCCAGGGTGTCGAAGCCGTCGCCGGCCGAGGCCGCGAAAATCAGCTCGTCCTCGGGAAAGGCCTTTTCGGTGACCAGAGCCCTCGGAAAATTGAGTTCGCCGCGGGGCCAGGCGTTGTCGACGGAAAACGACCGCAGATAGGAAACCGCCTGCCGGATCTCCTCTTCCGTCAGCACCTCGCCGAAAGCCGGCATGAGCTCCGAGAAACCTCGGACCGGACCGCCCATATGGATGATGGCTTCCCAGTCGTTGTCCGGCTCTCTCTTCGTGAAATCCGGATCGGTGAAATCCGGAAGGGGCAGGTCGAAACCGACGACGCTGCGGGAGGCACCCCGACCTTCCGCCCCATGGCAGTTGACGCAGGCATAAAGAAAGACATCCCGGCCTCTCCGGGCGGCTTCCGCTTCATCCGGTCCCGAAGCTCTTCCCCCGTTCGCCGACCCGGCATGAAGCTGGAGGGCCAGCACGAGCCCGGCCGTCGCCATGGCCGCCAGGCCCGGCACGGGTTTCCAAAACACGCCACCAGCGCTCATGGGCATCTCCTTGATCTATGATCCCCTGCGGCGAGGTTTCAAGACACCATCCGTCGTCGAGGCGGTCAAGGACGCCGCCTCGAGGGCGCACTTGACGCTCGGGGCCGGATTTGATTACGGCGCCCGGCCGGCCGGAACTCCCCGGCTTTGCCCGATCTATCGGCCGAGAGTCCTACCTGTCTTTCGTCCGTCTCAGCTTCGGGATGATCGCGGCGGCCGCTATCCCGACCGCCCCCGCCGCCGACATCAGGGCGATATCCTCCAGGGCCATGCTGTGATTGAAGGTGTAAACGAGTCCTTCATCCGTGTTCTGAAGCACCCCGTACCACGTCATGCCCTTCGAGAACATGTCCAGAATCTCCGCGGCCCCTTTCCGGCCTTCTTGCGGCGCCCCGGAGGCCTGGAGGGCCTTTTTCTGAATGTCCATGATCTGCTGAGAGAACCTGGGTCCCCTATACCCGAAACCGTTCCCCAGCTCGGGGATATTCTTGGCAAGATCCTTGAATTCCCGGGTGGCGACCAAGCCGTCCCCCCGGTCCCGCGCGGAGAAAATGGCTTCCGTCACGGCAGGGTTGGAGGCCAGAATCAACAGGTTGTCACTCTGGACGATTTCCGGCTGGAGAGGGACGGGCACCGGAAGGGCCGGGACCCGCAACCTTCTGACCCCCCCGTCTTCGGACTTTTCGGCAAACGTCAGCTTCGACGCGATGAAATCGAACAGCTTGTTATCCTTGACCCCGAGCACGATCGCCAGGCCCGGCTCGGGAATTTCCAGCTTCATGGGACCGGCGGGGATGGTCGATTTCTTTTCCCGGTCAAGGGTCAGAAGAAAACCGGAACTTCCGTCCAGGGACTCCAGCAGCGCGTCCAGAGGGATCCCCTGCTTTTCGAGCATCTGGTGGAATGATTCAAGACCCTGTTTGAACTTTGGAAGGCCCGAGGCTTCGGCCTCCGACTGGACGGCCTGCCACAGCGTCATGAGCCTGTTATCGGAGAACTGGGCCAGGACCGTATCCGCCGGCAGGAGTTTCAAGGCGGTCAGCGGGTGAGGTTCCCCTTCCCACATCTGCCAGAGGAGGCCGTTCCCGTTCCCTCGGTAGTGATGCGCGATGAGCTTGCTGTGGTTGAGGTCTTTGGTCAAGGCCACGGAGCTGGCCCCAAAGCCGCTGATCTCCGTCAGACCGCTTTTCTTGATAAAATCGACGACCAAATCAAAGGCGTGCAGGATCTCGTCCTTCTTGGCCTGCGAGCCCGTGGCCTGGGAGGCGACGATTTCCCGGATCTTGGCCGCCAGATCCTGCATCTTTTGGGCGGTCTTCTCCGCGCCGAGGTACAGATAGAGACTGCCCCCTTTGTCCAGCCGGGATGTGACGGCGGCGAAGCTCGTCTTCTCAGCGGAAGGGATTCCCGCGGGCTGCTTCCTGCAGCCCCCAAGACATCCCAATAACGCCAGCATGACAAGAACGGAAAGATTCTTTTTCACTCTCCCCTCCCCTGTTTGGAGTCGATCGCAGTCCGGGCGACCGGACCGGATAGGGTAACTATACTACCGCGGGATTGAGGATATCAAGCCCGCTTCGGCCGAGGCTCAAGGCCGGAGTGAACGAGTCCCCTTGCCCGGCCGGTCGGATGGCTTGACGCGGACTTGGAAACCCTGGACTACCGCCGTTATGCCCGTCGGCACGATTGGGGAACGGGTTCCCCTCGCTGAAGGTTTCGACGGGGGCCGTCCTGCTCCTCGGGCAGGGCTCACACCCGGCGGACGCCGCGAAAGATCAGGACCAGAATGATGCCGCCCGCCGCCGCGACAAGGATGTTCCCCAGCCAGCTGACGGGGACGACGCCCAGCAGCCTGCCGATGAATCCGCCGATCAGCCCTCCCAACAGTCCGATGACGAGGTCGCCGAGGAGCCCGAAGCCGCGACCGCGCACCGCGAGGCCGGCCAGCCAGCCCGCGATGACCCCGCCGATCAACCACATGATGATGAACATCGTTCCCCCTCCTTCAGGCTTTCCAGTTCACTTTCGTCGCCTCTTCCCCGCGGCGGCGCGGGCGCCCTTCCCCACGGGCTCGTGCTGCAGGAATGTCCCTTCCCGGAGCTCCCGGAACGCCCGCCTCAGCTCTTCCTGGGTGTTCATCACGATGGGCCCGTACCAGGCCACAGGCTCGCGGAGCGGCCTTCCTGACACCAGGAGGAACCGCACACCTTCCTCCCCGGCCTGGGCGGAGATTTCGTCGCCGCCGTCGAAGAGGACGAGCGTCCGGTTGCCCGCTTCCGCCGGGGGCTCCGTGTCCAGCCAGGCCACGCCTTCCGTCGGCACGGCGAGCGGTCCGGAGGCGTCGCCGAACTTCCCCGATCCCGCGAAGACATAGGCGAAGACCCGGCGCTCGGCCTCGACCGGGAAGGCTTTCCGTTTCCCCGGCGGAATCGAGATGTCCAGATAAATCGGGTCCGCCGCGATTCCTTCGACGGGGCCCCTTTTCCCCCAAAATGTTCCGCAGACGACGCGGGCCCGGGTACCGTCGGCATCCGTCGCCTCCGGGATTTCGGCGGAGATCACCCCCTGATACCGAGGCTCCGTCATTTTGAGCGCGGCGGGAAGATTGGCCCACAGTTGAAAGCCGTGCATCCGGCCGGCCGGGTCTCCCTTCGGCATCTCCTGGTGAATGATCCCCCCGCCGGCGGTCATCCACTGAACGTCGCCAGCGGCGATGACGCCGCCGTTTCCCATGCTGTCGCCGTGCTCCACGGTCCCCGCCAGGACATACGTGATCGTCTCGATGCCGCGATGCGGATGCCACGGGAAGCCGGCCAGGTAGTCTTCCGGAATGTCGCTTCGGAAGTCGTCGAGCAGCAGGAACGGATCGAAATCGGCCGTGTTGCCGAATCCGAAGGCCCGCCTCAGGCGGACTCCCGCGCCCTCCAGAGTCGGCCTGGCCCGGATCAGCCGTTTGACTTGCCGCAGAGCCATGTCGGCCTCCATCCGCCCGAAATCCGATCGGAGCGCCGGCCGGGGGCGATCCTCATGTCACGTCCTCGCCGGCCGAGCCGTAAACCCGGGACCCACCGGATCCTTGACCGTCTCCCCCCCTATTATTCCATAAACCGCCAGGGAAACATATGGCAGGGCGGCGCGCAGGACCGCGGCCCTTTCCGCCCGGGCCGCGGGGAAGGCGGGCGGCTGATTTAACCTGCATTCGTCGCCTCTTGACAGAGTCTTGATACCCTGTTGACAACTCCGGCCTCTCAGGCGTGTCCCTTCTCCTCGAGAGCATCATGGCCGGCCAGATCACCTACTATTTCGACCGACCTCGAGGCAGCCTCGAGGCGGAGCGTCCCTACGATGGCGGACCGCTCGACCGACTCTGCCATGGCTCTTCGTTCCTCGGCGGCTGGCGGCGGTCTTCGGCCGACGGTGGTCCTGCTGTTCGAGCCCGGCCGAATCCGCGTCGATACGGACCTCTCCCGAAACAGCCTCACGGGCCTCAAACGCACGTGCGCCTGGGCGAGTCCCCCGGCGCCGGCACGGGTCAGAGACGGCTGCCTGTTCAGAGCGGGAAACTTTCGGTAAGATAGAGGGGAAAGGAACGGAACGATTCGCAACCGCCTTCGCTCCGAACAGCGCTCTTTCGGTCCCTCCCGCCCCACCCGTCACAAAAACAGGGGTTGGGTCGGACATCGCCTGGTGTGGATTTTCCTCGGCGCGTCTGCCGCCGGGCTTCATTTTCTGCTCGGCAGGAATTCGGCGCTGGTCGAGCGGTTCTACTCACGGGGGATTTTCGTGGCCCTGCGTCTCGGCTGGGACCACACGCTGGGCTATTGGCCGCTTCCCTGGATCCACACCCTCCTGGCGGCGATCATCATCTGGGACAGCTGGTGGATCGCCCGGTTCCTTTTGAGAAGGCGCGGGCGCAGCCCATCGTCCGTTCGGGCGAAGCTGGGCCGGGGCATCCTCCGGGTCGCGGGCTGGGCCGGAGCGCTGGTCTTCTTCTTTTACATCCTCTGGGGCTTCAACTACGACCGGGTCGGGCTCGAAAAACAGCTCGGCCTGGAAGTCTCGCCGCTCGATGCGGCCGCGCTCGGATCCGAGACCGGATGGGCCACCCGGATGCTCGTCGAGGCTCGGGAGTCCATCCCCGGCGCGGGAAGCGAAGCCCTGGACCCGGGCGTCGTCACGGCCGGCCTCGAATCCGAGATTCGAACCTCCCTTTCCACGATCCTGAAGGAGCTCGGCTACCCGGCGCCCGGCCGGGTCAGGGTCAGGCCGCTCTGGAGCGGAGGCCTTCTGATGCGGATGTCCGATACGGGATTCTATTTTCCTTACGGGTGTGAGGGATACACGGCCGACGGCCTCCTGGCCCTCGAAAGGCCCTTTGTCACGGCCCACGAGATGGTCCACGCCTTCGGCATCACCGACGAGGGAGCGGCCAATTTCCTGGGCTTTCTCGCCTGCCAGGCTTCGCCGAGCGCGGCGGTCCGCTATTCGGGGTATCTTGCCTACTGGAATTACATCTTCCCGGAATTCGCCCGCGCCTCGCGCGAGGCGGCCGGAGAGCTCGCGGCCGGACTTCCGGAAGGCGTCAGGTCGGACCTGAGGGCCGAGCGCGAGAACTGGGACCGCTACCGCGGACCGTTGAGAGAGGTCAGCCGGGCGGTCTACGAGCAGTACCTGAAATCTCAGGGCGTCGCCGCGGGCATCAGGAGCTACGACCGGTTCGTCACGCTGCTTGCCGCCTGGAGGCGTCGCGGCTCCTGACGCTCGTCTCCGTGCCTTTTCGCTACAGGTCGAGGAACTCCGGGAGGTTCGGCTTGTCCCGGAGCGGCCGCGGCCGGCTCTCTTTCGCTCCCCTCACCTCTTCAGGACGTCGATATTCACGACGGGGTTGACTTCGTGCCAGCCGCGCCCGGGCTGGTCGTCGTAGCGGGCCGTCCCATAGACCCTTACCCGGCTGCCCTCCGGAGGGATAGTCATTCCGCCCGCCTGACGGACCTCGCAGATGACGAACGGCTCGGGTTTGTGCCGGGCGCCCAACAGCTTGATGTGCAGGGTCTGTTCCTCCTCGTCGAAGTACACGCTGCCCACGACGCCTTCCGTGACGACGGGCGCTTTGGTGTCGGATGTGAAGTCCCTTATGCTGACAGGGGTGAAACCGTGCAGATCGGCGGTCGAAGCGACCGAAGCCGCGGTGCGGCCCCTCAAAACCAGCCCCCGATGCGACACCACCAGCAGCCCGGCCGACGCCAGGGCCAATGCGACCAGGGCCTTAACACCGAGCGGAGCCGGCAGGCCTCGGAAGATGCCGGCCCGGGCAGGGCGGCCATGTCCATCGTTTTCAGCGCCGAATTTCGCCCAGAGTTCCGCAAACTCCGGCGGACGACATACCGGATCGGCCGGGCCGGGCCTTCCGAACCGGCGCGCGGCCTGATGTCCGGCTCGAAGCGTCGCCAGAAGCCTGCCGCACTCCGGGCACCCGGCCAGGTGTCTCTCCAGGCGGCTCTCCAGCCGGGGCGATACATCTCCTTCGAGATAGGACACGAATCGACGGCGCAGGAAAAAGCGGCGGCACTTCATCGGCGAATCCCCGCTCCGACCCTCTCCTTCACAGGAGCCCCCGGAACGGCCTCAACAGCGCTTCGAGTTCTACCAGGGCCCGGTTCAGCCGCGAGGCCACCGTCCCCGGCGGGCAGCCGAGGACCCGGCTCATCTCGGAATAGGACAGCCCCTCCACATATTTGAGGACGACCACCTCGCGCATCTTGAAGGGCAGCCGCTGGACGGCGTTCCTGAGCACGGCGCGGCGCGCCTCGGGCTGGTCGAAAACGCTAGGGCTCGCGATCTCATCCCGGCGCCCGAGAACGTCCTCCAGCGGTATGGAAGAAGGAACCCGCTTCCGCAGGTGATTCAGGCATTCGTTGTGGGCGATCCGGTAGATCCAGGTGAACAATCCGGACTGAAATCGGAACCCGGCCAGGCCCCGGAAGGCCTTGAAAAAGACATTTTGGAGGATATCCTGCGCCTGAAGGCGGTCTCCGATCAACGCGACGATCAGGGACCAAATGGGATCGCGGTAGGCCTCATAGAGCTTCCGGAAGGCCTGCTCGTCGCCGCGGCCGGCGGCCGAGACGATGCTCCGCTCCAAATCACCGGGAAAACCCCTGAGGGAGATGGCTTGTTCGGAGGAGCGGTCGGGAGCCATAGGGGTCAATGTATCCCCGGCCTGGAGACGTGTCAAGGGGATCGGCAGCGCGAGTATCGTCGTCAGAAGACGCACGATGTGGCGATTTCGTCTTCAGTGTCTTTGCGATGGGAACAGCGACGCGGCAATGACACCGTATGGAAGAACGCGGCCGGGGCCCGTGTCTAACTTTAATAAGAGGAGTGCTAGATGCATCAGATATTTTCGACATCCAAGTTGATCCCCCTGGCCGTGCTCGGCGTGTTCCTGCTGTCAGGCGGCCCGGCCCCGGCCCTGGCTTTCCGCTCGGAAGACTCCGACCAAGCCAAGGCCAAGCAGGAGACGGAGCAGCAGTCCCAGGAAAGGAAAAAGGCCCGGACGGAGACGAACGTCGAGATCACCGTCACGGCACCGCGCGTCGAGATTCCCCTCAAGGAAAACCCGGCCGCGACCACGGTCATCGAAACGCCGATCCTGAACCTGATGCCGCGGACCATCGGCATCGACGAAGTCATGAAGCTCGTGCCCGGGGTCAGGGTCGACAACCAGGCCGACGGCGAAAGGGTCCATCTCTGGATCCGGGGCGAGGGCATCCTGACCGAACGCGGCACGCGCGGCATCAAGACCATCGTCGACGGCATTCCCCTCAACGACCCCTCCGGCTACGTATCCGACTTCTATGACATCGATTGGGCCACCGTCAGGCGGGTCGAGGTCCTGCGGGGCCCGGCCGCGGCCTTCTACGGCAGCGCTTCGTCGGGCGGAATCATCAATGTCCAGACCCGCGAGGGCGGCACCGACCCGGTTTCCGGGGACGCCTTTCTCCTGCGCGGGGCCTACGGTCTCAAGAAGGGGCTGGGCGAGGTGGACGGCACGGTCGGCATCATGAATTATGACGTCACTGGGTCGATGCTCTCCGGTGACGGCTATCGCCAGCACTCGGCGTACAAGGCCGACAACGCCTGGGGCAGGTTCGCCTTCACTCTCAGCCCGACAATCAAGCTCACGGCCATCGCCGGCTGGACGGACTTTTTCAATCAGAATCCCGAAGGCCTCAACCTGGCCTGGTTCAGCGCCGACCCGAAAGTCCTGCGCCGCCTGGCCAATCCCGATTCGTATACCTACAACGAGTACCAGAGGACCCGGCGGGCGACGGGCGGCCTGGTCGGGTCTGTCGCCCTGACTCAGAACCTCGACCTGGCCGTGACGGCCTACTACCGCCACACCAAGTACCAGGAGGCGGTTCCGTCTTCGGTCATCCACCGGGATTTCGACCTGCCCGGAGTCACGCTTCAAATCAACCACCGGACGGGCGGGGGCCGTCTCAGGAACCATCTGAGCGCCGGGGTGGACTTCTCCCTGCAGGCGTTCGACGAAATCAAGCACCCCAATCTCGGCGACGCCGTCGAGGGTCCGGAACTCCTGTCAGATCAGACGACAACCCAGACAGGGTTCGGCGTTTTCATCATCGACCGGGTCCAGCTCGGCTCCCGGTGGGGCGTGTCCGGGATCGTGCGCTATGACCGTATCGGCAACGAGCTCGACGACCACCTCATGGCGGGCGGCATCGATCTTTCCGGACGCGTCGCCTTCGAGAGAGTGACGGGCCGGGTCGGCCTGACCTGGAATCCGCTCTCGAATTTCGGCCTTTACGCCAGCTGGGGCTCGGGCTTCCTTCCGCCCGGGACAGAGGAACTCGTCAACAACCCGATTTCCTTCGGCGGCTATAACACGCAACTCGTGGCGGCCACCTCGAGCGGCGAGGAAATCGGGGCCCGCGGTACGCTGGCCGGGTCGCTCAGCTACGATGTGTGCTTTTTCGTCCTGAACACGAAAAATGATTTCGGCCGGTACCGGATCGTCACCCGGCCGCTCGAGACATTCTACGGCAATGTCGGCTCGACCGACAGGTACGGGCTGGAGACGTCCCTGGCTTGGTTCCCGGTCGAACCGTTGGCGTTCCGGCTGGCCTACACCTATTCCAACTTCAAGTACGACACCGTCGAGACGATCACGGGAGAGACCACCAGCGGCACCTGGCTCCCCAATATCCCCCCGCACATGCTCTATGCGGACGCGGAATACAGCCTGATCCCGGCCCTCAAAGCCGGGGCGGGCCTCGATTATGTGAGCGGGTGGTATATCGACTCGACCAACCGGATTTTCGAGAACGGCTACGGACGCACCGACCCGTATGCCCTCGTCCACGTCCGGCTCAGGTACATGTTCCGCTTCGGCGGAACGCCAATGGAGCTCATCCTGTCGGGCCGCAACATCTTCAACGTGCTCTACTACGGATTCACCGAGCCCGACCCGGACGGGAACTCCTACCAGCCGGCGCCAACCGCGGAGTGGTCGCTCGGCCTGAGGTTGGGTCTGAAGTAAAGGCCGGAACAACGGCGCGATCAGGTCGCCCTGATCAGAAGGACGAAGCTCGCGACCAGAGCCAGGGCCATAATCCAGGCCGCGGCTCTCCAGAGCGGGTCGCGGCGGCGCCTCTCGTCCTGGCGAAACTCCATGACCGCTCCGAGCAGCAGCCCGGCGGCGAAGCCTCCCGCGTGGGCATAGTTGTCCGCCCCGAAAAGCAGGCCGAAGACGAAAGCATAGATTCCCCAACGGATCATGATCCTCTGGATCTCCCGGGTCCGGAAAGTGTGCTGCCTCCCGAAATAGGGAATCGCGAACCCGATCAGGCCGAAGATGGCGCCCGAGGCCCCCGCCGAAAGGACCCGGATGTGGAGCAAGCAGGAAGCCCCGGATCCCGCAAGCCCGGTCAGAAGGAAAATCGAGAGGTAGCGGACCGCCCCGAGTTCCTCCTCCAGGAATTTCGAAACGATGACCAGGGCGATCACGTTGAAGATCAGGTGGATGAGGCCGATGTGGACGAAGACCGCGGTCAGGAGACGCCACCACTGGCCGGCCGCGACGAGGCCGGAATAGAGGGCTCCGGAACGGATGAGCGTTGCCGCGCTAGGATTGAGCAGCGCCCGGCCGCTCGAGGCCAGGACCTGGAAGAGGAAATCGAGGGCGATAAGCGTGATCAGAGCCGCCGTCACGGGCAGGACGCCGGGCGCCACGAGCCCGAAGACTTTATAGAAGAAATTGGCCGTGGCCGACGGCAGGCGGGCGCCGCAGACGTGGCAGCGGTGCTCACCGGCGGCATTCAGCGCGCCGCAATTCCGGCAGATCTTTTGGCCGGACCGGAGATGGCGGAAGATGTTCGTGTCCGTCGAGAATGCCGCCGCCCAGCGTTTCTTGAAGTTGATCCACCGCCAGTGCCACCAGACATAGCTGATGCCCAACGACTTGCTGAGTTTTTTCCAGAATTCGCTCATGATTCGAGTCGCCGCCCAAACGCGTTTTCAGGCCGTGGATACGGCCTGGATCCGTGAAATCAGGATATCCGCTAACGGGGCCGATGTCAAAGCCCGGCCCGGTCTGTCCGACCCCAGTTCATTTCCGCTTGACGAACTTGAGGATGGCGGGGGCCACGGTGGCCGGACTGTCGGCCTGGGGGTAGTGCCCGCTGCCCTCCGCGAACAGCACTTCCGCCTTGATGAGCCCGGCGAGCCCGGACGCTTCCCTTTTGGGGTCGGGAAAGTCCGGGTCGGCCGTGCCCATGACGATCAGGGCCGGCTGCGAAACCCGGCTCAATCGCCGGCCGGACTCGGCATGGTTGTCTTTGGCCTGCTCCTTGAAAGCCTTGTAGCGCCCGGGCTCGGCCAGATTCCGGGACAACGCCGACACATATTGGTCATGGTCCGGCGGCTTGGGGCCGGGGTAGAGCCTCTTTTTATAGTAAGAAACCCAGACCCGTCGTCCCCAGGGCCCGCCGAGCATGGCCCCGAACAGGACCATTTGCCACCGCTTGACCGGGACCTCCCGGGCGAAGGGCCCCAGCAGCACCACCCCGGAAACCCTATCGGGACGGTCGGTCGCCGCGATAACGGCGGAGGAGCAAGTCTTCGAGTTCCCGATCAAGACCGCCGCCCGCGCGCCGAGATGATCGAGCAGCGAAGCAAAGTCCGAGGCAATGGCCGCGTCGCTGTAATCGTCCCAGCCTACGGAGGACTCTCCCAGCCCCCTCAAATCAAAGGTCACCACCCTCAGGCCGGCCGCCGCCAGGAGCGGCGTCAGGTGGCGGTAAACTCTCCGCGTATCGCCCATGCCGGGAGCCGCGATCACCACCGGGCCCGGGCCGCCGGTGTCGTCGTAGGCGATCCGGCCCCCGGAAACCTCAAGAAACCTCGTCGCACCGCTCATGCCCTCCTCCTCGCCGAAGCCTCGCCGGTTCGAAGCGCCGTCGCTCGCGCCGCTGGACTCGCCCGCCGCCCCAACCCGGGTCGTCCGGCCGCAAGTCGCCCAGCCCCTCAGGACTATCGTCGGCCGCCCGCCTCGTTCAGCGCGACGAGGGCCATGATCAGGGACAGGTGGGTCAGCCCCTGGGGAAAGTTGCCCAGCATCTCCTTCCGCCCGACATGGTATTCCTCGGCAAAGAGGCCCAGGTCGTTCCCCGTCCCGACGGCCCGCTCGAAAACCTTGCGGGCATCATCGAGGCGGCCCTGTCGGGCTAGGCAATTCACCAGCCAGAATGAACAGGCCAGGAAAACGCCCTCCTGACCCGGCAGTTCATCGTTGCCGTCGGCGTACCGTCGCAGCAGCCCGTCGATCTCCAGTTCTTTGCGGACGGCCTCCGTCGTGCGGACCATCCGGTCATCCCCGAAATCCACGAATTCGGCAGTCGGCAGCAACAGAAGGGCGGCATCCATCGCGTCGCCGCCGAAGGCCTGCACGAAGACGCCGCGGCTCTTGTCATAGCCTTTCTTTTCGATTGCCCGCCTGATCTCCTCTCGGGTCTTCCGCCACCGCTCGACGGGCGCTTCGCGGTCCAGTTCATCGGCGAGCCTTATCGCGTAATTGAGGGCCGCCCAGCACATGACCTTGGAATGCACGAAATGACGGGGTTGGCCCCGCATCTCCCAGATCCCGCGGTCGGGCGTGTCCCAGCTCTTAGTCACCGTCTCGACGATTCCGGTCAGAAATTCCCAGTAGTCGGAATCGGGGGAATGCCCGCGCGAGTACCAGAGCCAGGACAGGTTCAGGAGCTCTCCGTAGACATCCAGTTGCACCTGGCTTTCGGCGGCGTTGCCGACCCGCACCGGTTTGGCTCCGTTATATCCTTCCAGGTCTTCCAGGGTCTCTTCCCGAAGCCTGCGTTCTCCCCCGATGCCGAAAAGAATCTGCAGCTCGTCGGCGCTGCCGGCCGCGCTGCGCTCGACGAACCGACGGAACCCGTCCGCCTCCTTGACGAATCCGATCTCGGCCAGGGACCTGGCCGCGAAGCAGGAGTCGCGAATCCAGGTGAACCGGTAATCCCAGTTCCTGGAACCGCCGGGACTCTCGGGGAGGGAGGTCGTCGGAGCCGCCACGATCGCCCCCGTCGGCGCGTTGCACAGCCCCTTCAACACGACGGCCGACCTGATGGCCTGGCCCGCGTAGAGGCCTTCATATCGGCTCTTCGAGACCCACGAGGCCCACCAGTCCAGGGTTTCCTCGAGCCGGCGCTCGAGGTCCGGTATCGCGGGCCACCGAAGCTCTCCTTCATCCAGGACCTCGGCTTTTCGATAAATCATGGACAGGCAGGCCCTCTCGCCTTTGCCGACGCGGCACGTCCCGTCGAGCCGGTGACGGTGTTTCCTCTCGAAGCGGAAAGTCCCCGAGATCAGAAGCCCGCTGCTTCCTCCCAGCGCGACATACGCCCCCTCCCCGACCTCACGGATCCAAGGCTTCACGGTTCCGTATTCGAAACGCGGCGAACACTCGAGCGTCAGGTCCATCGTTCCTTCGAGGCCTTCGACGACCCGGAGGATCTGTTGACGGGGATCGTCCTCGCCGCCTTCCTTCATGGTAAACAGATCAGTCAGCCGGGCCTTGCCCCCGTCGGTTGCAAAGGTTGTTTCCAGGACGAGGGTGTCGCCGACATAACGGCGGGAAGATCGGAACTTCAGGGACGGCGAGATCCGGCAGAAGCCGCCCTTCTCCCAATCCAGGATCCGCCCGAAGCAGCTCGGCGAATCGAACCGCGGCAGGCAGGCCCAATCGATGGAGCCGGTTTTCGACACCAGGGCGCAGCTGTGGCAGTCGCTGAGATAGCCGTAGTCGGCTATCGGAGGATAGGCCGATTTCGTCATGTTTTTTTCTTTTCCGTTATTTCCGGCCCGGAACCGCCGCCCGCCGGCTCGCAGATCGTCCCCTTCTGCGGAAAGATGATACCCCCGGCGGGGAATCGGGTCAATAGACGCGAATGATCCCCGGCCTGACGGCGATCCTGATCGTGGGAACGTTGCCGGGCCCGTTCCCTACCTCATCATGAAGAATTGGCTCATGGACTACGTCTACCGGGTTCCGCTGCGCTGGGGGCTCTTCGTCGGGGCGGCGGCGGCCAGCCTGGTCATCGCCCAGATCACCGTAACATGGCAGGCGGCCCGCGCGGCCCTGCTATCCCGTCAACACCATCCGCTACGAATTAGGACCTTCAGCGGGCTCGGTGCGGTCCGCGTGCCTCTCCCTGCCCGTATTTTTCATAGGCGGGATCGTTCTTGGTGGAGGCCACCCATCCCACGGCCACGGCCGCGACCGTGAGGAGCACGATCAGGGCCAGCACGGCGGGCCAGGAGCCCTTGAAAAGCCGCCGGGCCTTCCCCTTGATCCAGCTCCAAGACAGGATCAGGTGGATGATCACCAAAACGCTGAAGGCCAGGGAGAGGATGAGATGGATTTCGCCCCATTGGTGCCGATGCAGGTCCAGAAAATACTTCGACTTTCCGCCCCCGTCGGGCCCCTCGCCAAGGACGAACCCCATGAGGAGGCCGATCGAGATGATTCCGCCCATGCAGATGAACAGCAGTGTGTCAACGAGGAATTTCCAGTCGGTTCGTCTCATGGGGGCCCTCCCGATCGATGATGTCCGCGCTTGACGGCCTTGAAGACGACAAAGCCTCCCCCGCCGAAGCCGGGGCGGGGCTCTTCCTCCCGCTCGAGGTCGGGCGGCGGCCCGAACAGCGCCTGGAAAGATGCCTCGACGTCCAGCCCGATGCCGCCGAGAATCGCGGCTATCTCGCCGGGCGCGGGAGGATTGACGTAGCTCCTCAGGTCCGAAGTCTCCAGGAAATGACGGCCCCACGGCCGGTCCCTGTCTATAAAGCCGAGGACGAGGGCGCCATCCTCCCTCAGGACGCCGGACGCTTCGGCCAGGAACCCGCGGACATCCTCGACCAGCTCCAGGACGAAGACGATGAGCGCAAAATCGAGCGACCCGGGCTTGAAGGGAACCGCATATCCGTCTCCTTGGACAACCTTGACGCCGCGCCGCCGGGCCACGTCCAGGCTGTTCCGGGCCAGGTCGAGCCCGAACTCGACGGCGAGCGGAGCCGCGAAGCGCCCCGTCCCGACGCCGATCTCGACACCCGTCCCGCGGGGCATGGCCATCTTCACGGCGGCGAGCTCGGTTCCGTAGAGCGCGGGATGGGCATCGTACCATCCGTCATAGGCCTTCACATCCGCGTCGAAATGCCGGACGAGGTCGCCGCCCTTTCCGTACCGCCCGCTCATGTCGTTCGATAGACCCTTTTCCAGGAAGCGTTTCGATGACTCAGATAGTCGGCCAGGGCCCGCCGGAGGGTGGCCGCGGCAAGTTCGGCGCAGTGGACGTCGGACTCCAGTAGGCCGCCCAGCGACTCCAGAATCCCCTTGGCCGTGACAGCGCCCAGGGCTCCGACGAGGGTCCGGCCCTTGGCCAGCTCGGTGGCCACGCTTCCGCACATGACCGTCGTCCCGCACCCGTCGGTTTCGAAGCCGCAGGCGCTGATGACGCCATCTTTGACCCGCACCGACATCTCCATAGTGTCCCCGCACTTGCCCTTGACCGTCGCCGACCCGTCCGGGTCCTTCAGCCGTCCGAGGTTCCTCGGGTTCCGCCAGTGGTCGAACCCGGCCCGGCCGTAGGTTTCCAGGACCTCCCGGTCGATCCGTTCCTGGAGCCGTCGCGCGGCTTCCTCCAGTTTTTCGTGCCGTCTGACCTCGCTCATGAGCTCGTTGCTCCTTCCGCAAGCATCCCCGAAACGGCGTCCCAAAGGCCGCAGAGGGAGTCGGCGGCCGCTCCTCGGCCGTCCTCGATATACGGCACACCCCGCATGACGGACCCGATGATTCCGGCCTCGAAGGGGATGCGGCCGGCCAGAAAAACCGATTGCTGCCGGCACCGATCTTCGATCATCTCCGCATTGTCCCGATTCAGGTCCCATTTATTGATGACGCAGGCCGTCCGGACCTTGAAGTGCCGGGCCAGGCCCAGGACCCTTTCCAGATCATGCGCTCCTGAAAGCGTGGGCTCGGTCACGACCAGGGCCAGGTCCACCCCCGAAAGCGACGCGATTACCGGGCAACCGATTCCAGGCGCCCCGTCCATGATCAGGAGCTGCCGCCCTTCCCGTTCGGCTATTTCACGCGCCTTTTCCCTGACGACGGCGACCAGTTTTCCGGAGTTCTCCTGGGCCACCCCGAGCCTGGCGTGCACCAGAGGACCGAATCGCGTCGCCGAAACGAACCATTCCCCGGCCACGGGGGTTTCCATTGTCATGGCGGCCGGCCCGCAGACCCTGGCGCAGAGGCCGCACCCCTCGCACGCCAGAGAATCGACCCTGATCTTTTCGCTCGCGTCCGTCGCCAGCGCGTCGAACCTGCAAACCTCCAGGCACCTCCCGCAAGCGGTGCAGGCCGCCGGGTCGATCCGGGCCTTCCCTCCGGCCGTGAAGGCATGCCTCTCCCTGATTTCGGGCCGGAGAAGCAGGTGGAGGTTGGCCGCATCGACGTCCACGTCGGCCAGGACGGCCGCCCCCGCCAGCGCGGCGAACGAGGCCGTGACCACGGTCTTCCCCGTCCCTCCCTTTCCGCTGACGACGACGACCTGTTTCATGCGACGGCGGTCCTGATCGCCTCGAATAGGGCCTGGAACTTCCCCTTCGCCGCAGGGTCGGCGCCTAGAATGGTTTGTCCCCGGGCGTAGGCCTCGGCGATCGACCGGTCGAAAGGAATGGTCATCATTACGGCAAGGCCTTTCATCGCGCAAAACTCGCGGATCCTTTCCTCCCCCTCGCCGCCGTCCGCCCTGTTGATCAACACGCCGCTGGGGATACCCAGGGCCTCGACCGCGCCGGCCGCGAGTTCCAGGTCGTGGAGCCCGAAGGGCGTCGGCTCCGTCACGAGCAGGCAAAGGTCGCTGTGCCGGACGGATTCAACCGCCGGACAACTCGTCCCGGGCGGGGCGTCGATGATCACGTTCCGCCCGGGGGTTCGGCGTCGCTTCAGGGCCCGGATGAGCGGAGGCGACATGGCCCGGCCGATGTCCAGCCGGGCCTGGACGAAATCGATGGCCCCGGCCTTGCCGGCTTCGATGACGCCGATCCTCCTGGGAACCTCGCGGATTGCCGAGAGGGGACAAAGCAGGCTGCAGGCGCCGCAGCCATGGCAGAGCTCTTCGAAGACGAGCACGCTCTTTCCCGCGACGGCCAGGGCGTTATAGGCGCACACCCGGGCGCAGGCCCCGCAGAAGTCGCAGGCGGTCTCGTCGACTTCGGGGACGGGCGTCGTGACCTCGTCCGCGGTCTCGATTCGGGGTCTGAGGAAGATATGGGCGTTGGGTTCCTCGACGTCGCAATCCAGGAACTGGACGGCGCCGGAGGCCCCGAGGGCCAAGGCCAGGTTGACGGCCACGGTGGTCTTGCCTGTGCCGCCCTTCCCCGATGCGACGGCTACCGTCAATCCCGCCGGCATCGTCCTCCCGAAGAGCAAGGGGGCGTCTCGCAACGCTCCTCTTTCCCGCAGCACGTCCGACCTTTGCGGCCGGGATTTCCGGAGCCGACGCCGGCCGGCCGCGACGGCGTTTTCACCAGGTCGTCCCCCCCGCAGGACCGGCAGGACAGGCTCTTCTCCCCGGCCGCCGACATGACCAGCACCTCTGTGACGGCCCCGCACGCACGGCACTTGTATTCGTAGATCGGCATTCTAGTTATAGGCCTCCATGATCGCCCGGTCTTCACCCATCAACTCCCCGGCCACTTCCTCCATCTTCATGTCCTCCCAGAAGGGCAGCCGCCGCTGGACCTCGAGGTACTTGAGCGGGATCGGATGGGTCCCGACCACCACGGGCAGGCCGTAGCGGGCCTCGACGAACTGCTTGAAATGCCGGATGCGCGGGCACGGGGGATACCCGACAACAAGCCCCGTGGCCAAGTGGATGACTTCAGCCCCGTTCTTGGCCATCTCCTCCGGCACGTACTCGACGTTGCCGCCGGGGCAGCCGCCGCAGGTCGAGTAGCCGACCAGCTCGAGAGGTTCCTCCTTGGGATACCGGGCGAACGCCCCGACGCGCTCACGCATGGCCCTCAGGCACTTTCCACCCCCGCAGGACTGGTAGCGGCCGCAAATGACGATTCCGATCTTTGACATGGGCACCTCCGGTTGATCTCTGTCTGGTTTACCCGGCTTTGAGGATCTTGTCAACAATGGCCGCGAAGGAGCGGGCCGCATCGGAATTCTCAGCCGAGGCCGTGAAGGGATGCCCCTCGTCCCCGGAAACGACGATGCCGGGATCGATGGGGATTCGGCCCAGGAAGGGGACCCCCATCTCGCGGGCCGCCCTCTCTCCGCCGCCCGTTTTGAAAAGGTCGATCCTCTCCCCGCAGTGCGGACAAACGAGGCCGCTCATGTTCTCGATGATGCCGAGAACCTTGAGGTTCAGCCGATGGGCGAAGATGACGGCTTTTCTCGAATCCAGGACGGCCACGTCCTGGGGGGTCGTGACGACGACGGCCCCGGTCGCGGGCACCAGCTGGGCCACCGACAGGGGTTCATCGCCCGTGCCGGGCGGCGAGTCGATGACGAGCCAGTCGAGATCCCCCCACTCGACGTCCCCCAGGAACTGCTCGATGACCTTCATTTTCATGGGGCCGCGCCAGATGATCGGCAGGTCCGGGCCGGCCGTGAGGAAAGACATCGACACGACCGACAGATTGTCCGTGACCCGGACGGGCTTTATCGACCCGTCCAGGTCCTCGAGCTTGCGGCCCTCGACGCCCAGCATCATGGCCAGGTTGGGGCCGTGGATGTCGACGTCGAGGGCCCCGACCCGAAGGTTCCGGCGCGACAGAGCCAGAGCCAGGTTGGCCGCGACGGTTGTTTTTCCGACGCCGCCCTTGCCGCTGAAGACGAGAATCCGGTTTTTGATCCGAGCCAGGCGGTTTGAGATCTTTTGGTTTTCTTCGCGAAGCGCCAAGGCTCAACCTCGTCCGAAGCCGGAAGAGCCGCCGCGGCAGCCGCGGCCTTTGCCCCGTCCCATGCCCATACCCCCGCCGCCTCCGGAACCGCGGCTCGGGTTTCCGGCGTCGCCCATCCCGGCAATACGGGGCGGTGCGTCCGGCGCTTGGCCGGTATTGGTCCCAATCCCCGGTCTTAAATCCCTCACCGCGTTCCGGATCGGGCCCGAGAGGCCGGTCACGATCTCGATATGGGCGGCGTTCAAGGTCTGCGACGCGTTGGGCCCGCAGCTTCCGGTGAGAACGGCCTCGACCCCCTTGGAGGCCACGAGTTGGGCGGCTTGAATCCCCGCGCCGCCGGAGGCGGCCAGGTGAGGATTCGCCAAGGCCTCGAAGCTCAATGTCCCGGTATCGACGATCAGGAAATACGGACACCTTCCGAAGCGGGGGTCGATATCGCCGTCCAAACCGGGCGATGATGCGGAAACAGCGATCTTCATGTGGCTGCGCCTTTCTCCTTTATTTCTCGTCCGCCTTCTCGTCCTGGCTCTTCTTCAGCTCCTCGAGCCGTTCCTTGATGCGGGCCAACTCCTCCTCGAAGTATTCGGCCCGCCTGGCCAACAGGGATTCTTCGGCGCCGGCCGGGTCCTGTGGACCCGCGGGAGGATATCCGTAGGGCGCCGCCGGGGGATATGGATATCCCCAAAAGCGGCCGCGCCCGAAATGCCTGAACCCCCGGCCGCGGCCCATGCCCATTCCGCGCCCCAAGCCTCCGCCTCCGCGGCCCCAACCTGCGCCAAGTCCTCCTCCGAAACCCAGCCCCGGACCGGGCGTCATGTAGCCGGGGTGGAGGGACCCCGAACAGTAGCCCAGACCACGGCCCGTCCTGGAGCCTCCGCCCCACGGTCCTGTGCGGTCGCCTGCCGGCATGATGCTGTTCTCCTTTCTGTGGTCATCCAAATTATTCCGCCTTGCGGCATTCATCGCAAAGCCCGAGAAACTCGATGTTGTGGTCCTTGATGACGAAGCCGTACTTCCTCGTCAGCGCATCCTCGGTCCGCTGCACCAGCTCGAGCTCTTCCGTGACGAAGTCCCGGTAATCGATGATCTTGCCGCAGCTGGTGCAGATGAGGTGGTGGTGGTGATCTTCCCTGTCCGCGCTCTTGAGCTCGTAGCGGCTGTGGCCGTCGCCCGCGCTGACCTTTTGGACGACCCCCAGACCCAACAGCAACTCGAGCGTGCGGTAGACGGTGGTCAGTCCGATGCCGGGGTGGGCCTCATAGAGGGCCGCGTAGATCTCCTTGGCGCTCAGGTGGCCCGAGGAGCGCTTCAAGAGTCCGAGGATGGACTCCCGGGAAGCCGTCCATCGTGAGACGTTGTCCCGAAACCTGTTTTGCCAATGGTGTCGTCCCGGCATATTACCACCTCTTAAAGGTAATGATTATCATTTTCATTTATAATATAGGCCGCGCGGACCGGCATGTCAAGCGGAAAATCGCCGAGGGCGGAGGCTCGAAAGTGCCGGCTCTTTGGGAGCCGCCGATCCTGGACCTTGCCATCAGGGGTGGCTCTGGGTGGTTCGCCTCCCCCACGGCGCGCCAGAGCGGCAGGAAGGCCCGGGCGAGACCCATCCGTCAGAGCGCCGGGATTTCGATGACTCTCCCAGTGCCCATGGGAATGAAGTCCGAACCGAAAGCCGCCTTGAATGCCGCGATGGCCTTGTCGCCCGTGCAGTGCGTGGCGCCGCACTTCCCGACCCCCAGTGCCTTGAATCGCGCCAGAATCCGCTCGATCTGGCCTTCGGTCGCGGCGCCGAGATGGAACCCGCCGAACACCAGGTGGATCGGCCTGTCCAGGATTCCCCCGGCCCGCTCGAGAATTTTCACGATGCCCGGATGTGAACAGCCGGTGACGACGACCATGCCCTCGGCCGTGTCCACAATAAGGGACTGTTCGATGATCTCCGAGCCTATCTCTCCGGTGAGACGGACATTGCGGCAGATCTCGAGGGGTTCGCGGACGGCCCGGGCTCGGGCCTTCAGGCCTTCCACCCCGCTCCGGAACTCGGTCGGGAACGAGGCCGGGTAAAAAACGGTCACTTCGGGGTTTTCCTCCAGGACGGCCGGGAGTCCTCCGGTGTGATCGCCATGGTTGTGGCTGATCACCACGAGGTCGATCGTCTTCCAGTCGACTCCCAGGACCTCGGCGTTTTGCGCCAGGATCTCCGGCCGGGTCCCCGTGTCGAACAGGATCGTCTTCTCCGTCCCTTCGACGAGGCAGGAAAATCCCCAGTCCGCGCGCGTTCCCTCTCGATGGACATAATTGTCATAGAGAATGGTGAAACGGATGACTCCCTCGGCCAGGCAGGGGGCCGTAGCCGCGGGCCTCTTGGGGTTTCCCGTCATCGCCAGACAGGTCAGGGCGCCGAGGAGGCAGCCGAAGAGTTTGGCAGGCCTTGACATGATGTCTTCCTCCATGCTTCTGTCCGGTTTTCCAAAGAGCCGAAGCCGCGCGCCCGAAGGATTATTTCTCCAGCAGCTCCTCGACTTCCCGCCGGCCCTCTTCGAGCTCCTTTTTCTGGCTCTCGTCGAGCTTGAGCAGAAGCGTCTGGAATTCGCCCATGTGGGTCTTCTCCTCCGTGGCGATATCCGCGAGGACCTTGCGGAGGTCTTCGCTCTTTGTCATGGCCGCCAGCTGCTCGTAGAAGCTGACGGCATCCAGCTCGGCGATCATTCCCGCTCGCAGTATTTCGCGGTCAAGGTCCTTCGCATCGACCTTCGCGAGGTCGACAGGCAATAACGAGAGCATCGTTCCTCCTTTGTTCATGATCATTCTATCGGAACGCGGCCGGTGTCAATGGCCCCGCGGCGACCCGGACCCGCCGATTTTCGTGTTGGGGCCTTGCCTTCCCGGCTGTTGTTCATTGGCCGGGCCTGTCCGCGATCCGGTCCTATTTGCCGCCCTCTTGTTATCAGTAATGATACCCATTATCATTTATAATATGGACCCCGCCGAACGGCATGTCAAGCGGAAATTCGGTGAAGCCGTCAAGCCTTGGGAAATCCCGACAGGCCGATAAGCTACGCTCCCTTCGCAACCATTGAGTCGCCAGCCGCGTAATGTATAATGTCACGACACTCATGCGCATAAAACGACGTCGGACGATCGGACCGGGCCCGTCCCTTCGCTTTCTGGCGGCCTGCCTGTTCGGGATGTTCGCGGCCGGAGCCGCTTCGGCCGCTCCCGCCTCCCCCCAGGCGGTAACCGCTCAGACCGACCGGCAAGAGATCGAATCCCCGCGGTTCGAGGTCACCCGGGCCACCTCCAAGATCCGGGTCGACGGGAGCCTCGACGAGGACGCCTGGAGGACGGCCACGGTTATCCCTCTGCCGTTCGAATGGCAACCCGGGGACAACATCCCGGCCCCGGTCAAGACCGAGTGCCTCGTGACCTATGACACCCACAATTTCTACGTCGGGTTCCGCTGCTTCGACCCGGAGCCCGGCCGGATCCGGGCCCACTTCATGGACCGCGACGACACCGACAGGCTTATCCTGGACGACCACGTCAGCATCATGGTGGATTCCTTCAACGACGAGCGCCGCTGCTTCCAGTTCCGGGTCAATCCGCTGGGCGTCCAGGCCGACGCCAATTTCAGCGAGTCCGAGGGCTACGAGGACTTCTCCTGGGACGCCATCTGGGACGCCGCCGGGAAGATCACGGATTGGGGATACGCCGTCGAGATCGCCATCCCTCTCAACCAGCTCCGGTTCAAGAAGACCGACGGCCCCCAGACCTGGGGCTTCAGCGCCGAACGGTCGTGGCCGCGGGACGCCCGCCACCGAATGACCTCCCACGTCCGCTCCCGGAACGTGGCCTGCATCATCTGCCAATTCAACAAGCTGACAGGCTTCGAAGGGATAGCGCCGGCCCGCAACATCGAGCTCAACCCGACCCTGACCGGGAGCCGGACCGACGCCATGAACCCTGACGAGTATCCCGAGGGCGCCCTGCAGAGGGGCAAGGCCAAGATCGAACCCGGATTGACCGCGAAATGGGGCATCACCCCCAACCTGATCCTCAACGCCACGGCCAACCCCGACTTCTCGCAGGTCGAGGCGGACGTCGCCCAACTGGAGATCAACCGGCGCTTCGCCCTCTTTTATCCGGAAAAACGGCCTTTCTTTCTCGAGGGCGCCGATTTTTTCCTGACGCCCATCCAGGCCGTTTTCACCCGGACCGTGGCCGACCCCGCGTGGGGCGCGAAGATGACCGCCAAGGTGGGCCGGACGGCCGTCGGGTTCTTCACGGCTCAGGACGAGATCACGAATCTGCTCTTCCCCTCGAACCAGGGCTCGGCGCAAGGGTCCCTGGATCAGCGGGCCTATGGGGGCGTCTTCAGGCTCCGCCAGGATGTCGGGCGGATGTCGACCATCGGGGTCCTGTACGCCGGCCGGGCGGGGGACGGCTACTACAACCACCTGGGCGGAGTCGACGGCTTCCTGCGGTTCGACCAGAAGAACTCGCTGTCTTTTCAGTATCTCCACTCGGAGACGGATTATCCGCCCGTAACCGCCCAAGCCTTCGGGCAGAACGAGGCGGGCTTCGGCGGGGACGCCGTCAACCTGGACTATCAGTTCTGGTCCAGGAACTGGATCGCCGAGGCCACGTATGCCGACCTGTCCCCGGGTTTCCGGGCCGACTACGGTTTCGTTCCACGCGTCGATACGCGCGATGTCTCGGCCATGGTGTTTCGCCAGTTTTGGGGCAAGCCCGGGGCTTGGTTCAACCTCGTGCGGATCGGCCTGGCGGGCGAAGGCATATGGGACCACGCCGGAACACTGACCGACCGGAGTATCATGGTCGGTCTGCTCTATCAGGGCCGGCTCGAAACCCAGGCCAACGTCCACGGTATTTTCTCCAGGACCTATTTCGACGGTGACTACTACGACACGGCCGATGCCCGCCTGGATTTTCACGTCCGGCCCTTCAGCGGTTCCGAATTCGGCCTGGGAGCGCTGGCCGGAACATCCGTCGATTTCCAGAATGCCCGGTTGGCCGATATCTTCTCCCTGGGGCCCCGGGCCTCGCTCAACTTGGGACGGCACTTCAACGTCACGGCCTCCCACGATTACGAGCGTCTCTCCTTGGCGGGCCGCACGATCTACACGGCCAACCTGACCCAGGCCAAGCTCATCTACAACTTCAGCATCCGGGCCTTCGTGCGGGCCATCGTCCAGTATCAGGACCTCAGCCGGGACCCGGCGATGTACCTGGCGCCGGTCGATTCGCGGACCCGGGGCCTTTTCACCCAGTTCCTCTTCTCCTACAAGCTCAACGCGCGCACGGTCCTCTTCCTGGGCTATTCCGACAATTCCCGGGGCGGCGACTTCGAAAGCTCACTGGGGCGGACGGCGGTCGATATCACCCGGATCGACCGCAGCTTCTTCCTCAAGATCTCCTACGCCTGGCAGCTCTAGGCGTTCCTGCGGAGCACGACCGTGGCCATCGGGGCGGTTAGGGGCTTTGTCACACGTGATCGGAAGGCCGTCGATCAGAAGGCGGGGGGAAGGCTGATCGGCCGATCGGCGGCCCCGATCCCGAGGCCGGTGATCGTCGCCGTCGGCGGAATGCTTCGAGCCTCCGAATCCAGGCTACTTGCCGAGTTCCATGCGAATCGCTTCGAGCTTCTCTTTGAGAAGGGGGGCGAAAGCAAAAAAGCCCTGCAGCGTCTCACATCCGTAATCGGCGCAATGGGCGCAGGTTGTCACCCCGCGAGCGGTCGCGCAGAGCCTGATCGCGCAGGTTTCGGCATGAGCGGTGCTGACCCGTTTCCCAGACGGGCACCCGTCGCAGATGCACATTTCCGCCGTGATGTTTCTGGCCCCGAACTGCTCGGTCCATTGTTTCGCGGCGGCTTCGAGTCCGGCCCGGTCGTTCTTCTGGGTGGCGATGAAGGCCTCGCAGTCCCCGCAATCGAGGCCGCAGTAGGCTTGGATCTTGGCCATCTGACTTCCTCCCCGGGAACGGGATAACGATGCGATAGTACGCCCGGACGGACGACCATGTCAATATGCAGGGCCATCGCGAGCCCGGCGGTCATGGAGCGCCCTGCTGTATTTTTTCGGGTCGCCCAGGATGGCGCGATAATGTCCCTCATCGGCAGAAGGATCAAAGGCTCTTCGCCTCGCCGCCGCCGAATCGGGTTGCCCCGGCTCGGGTTATGCCTGTAAAATGAAGGGAGCCTCGATTCGAGGCCGGTGATTCCCGGACCAAGGAGCGCTCATGAAGATTCGCCGCAAGCTGGTTTCTTTCGTAGCGGTTTGCTCATCGATCCTTCTGCTCGTCTTCGCCTCCGGATGCGCCCGGCGCGAATCCGGCGCTTCAGGAGTTGAGGCCCGAATCGCCCGCGTCGAGAACGGCCTCCTTCGGGCCATCGTCATCAGGGGGGAGCCGAGCGGCATGCGTCTCGAGGACCGCATGGCTTTCCACAAGGTCCCGGGCGTGAGCATCGCCGTCATCAACGGATCCCGGGTCGAGTGGGCCAAAGGATACGGGGTGATGGAAGCGGGGACGAACGGAGCGGTCGGACCCGAGACCCTCTTCCAGGCCGCATCGATCAGCAAACCCGTGGCCGCGTTGGCCGCTCTCCGGACGGTCGAAAAAGGCCTCGTCGGTCTCGACGAAGACGTCAACTCCAAACTCCGTTCCTGGAAAGTGCAGGAGAACGAGTTCACAGCCACGAAGAAAGTCACGCTGAGGAGGCTTCTCAGCCACACGGCGGGTCTTACCGTTCATGGTTTCGGGGGCTACGCGGCGGGCGAGCCTGTTCCCACGCTGCCCCAGGTCCTGGACGGAGTGAGTCCGGCCAACTCCGGCCCGATCCGCGTGGACATCGTGCCCGGCTTCCGGTTCCGCTACTCGGGAGGCGGCTACACCGTCATGCAGCAGCTCCTCATCGACCTCTATGACAGGCCGTTTCCGGAGATCATGAAGGAGCTCGTCCTGGACCCTCTCGGCATGGCGCGCAGCACCTATGAGCAGCCGCTCGCGGAAGGCCTCCTCGGGCAGGCCGCGGCCGGCCATCGGGCCGACGGCGAGCCCGTCAAGGGACTCCGGCACACCTACCCGGAAACGGCCGCGGCGGGTCTCTGGACGACTCCCTCAGACCTGGCCCGCTTCGCGATCGAGATCATGAAGGCCCGGTCGGGGCATCCGAGCCGCACGATTTCCGCGGCGACGGCCGAGGAAATGCTGACTCCCGTCCTCGGCGGCTACGGCCTCGGCCTCACCATCAGGAAGGAAGGGCGGTCCTGGAGCTTCGGACACGGCGGGTCGAACGAAGGATTCAAGTGCCAGCTCATCGCCTATCCCGAGCTGGGCATGGGGGCGGCCGTCATGGCCAACGGCGACGCCGGCTCCGACCTCGGCATGGAGATCCTGCGGGCCATCTCCGCAGAATACGGCTGGGGGGATTTTCTCCCTAAGGAAAGAGTCCTCGCCTCCATACCGGCTGAAATCTATGACCGCTGCGCCGGGCTCTACAGGCTCGACGCCGGCCCGGAACTCGACCTGTCCCGGGACGCGGACGGCCTCGTCATGAGGATCACGGGCCTCCCCGTGAGCCGGGTTTATCCCGAATCCGAAACCGCATTTTTCGTCCCCGGACTCGACGCCGAGCTGACTTTCATCCCCAACCCGGCGGGCGGCTTCGACGAGATCGACATCCGCTACCTGGGCCGGAGGATGAAGGCGACGCGTTCGGCCGGGCTATAGCGAAACCAGCAATTTGTAGACCCGGTACCGTCTTTGCTGGTTTTTGCTGGATGCCGCCCGGCGTTCCCGCCCCGTCTCTACTGATACCTAAGGGCCCGGACGGGGTCGGACAGGGCCGCGCGGACGGCCTGGTAGCTCACGGTGGCCAGCGCGATGACCAGGGCCAGGGCCCCGGAAAAGACGAACGGCCAGACGCCGATCGAAACCCTGTAAGCGAAACTCTGGAGCCACTTGCTCATCCCGAAATAGGCGGCCGGCCAGGCCACCAGGTTGGCCGCGACCACCCACCTCGTGAACTCCCGGGACAGGAGCCCGGCGATGCCCGCCGCCGACGCCCCGAGGACCTTGCGGATCCCGATCTCCCGCGTCCGCCGCTCGGCCGAGTACGCGGCCAGCCCCACGAGCCCGAGGCACCCGATGGCGACGGCCAGCAGCCCGAAGAAGAAGAACATCCTCATCGTCCTTTCCTCGAGCCTGTAGAGCGCGGCGAGCCGCTCGCTGAGGAATTCGTGGCTAACGGCCCCCGAAGGATAGTAGGCGTCGAAGACGGATTGAACGTGCCTCATGACCCGGCCGAGCGACCCGGGGGCTATCCGCAGCGAGAGCGTGTTGGCCTGGAACGGGGCGATGTAGGTGACGATCGGGACGATCCGGCGATGGAGCGACTCGTAGTTGAAATCGCGGACGACCCCGATGACCCGGCCGTTCCTGTTCGGGGCGAAGGTCCCGAAAGGGGCCCCGACGGCGGCTTCCGGACTCTCGAACCCGAGCCGCTGGACGGCCGTCTCGTTGAGGATGAACGCCTCCGTGGCGTCCGAGGGAATGTCGACCGAGAAATCCCGCCCGGCGACAATGGTCATGCCGTAGGTCTTGAAAAAGTCGTGCTCGACGCGGTTGTGGGGCATGCCGACCGTGTTCCGGACCTTCTCCCCCTTGACCTCGGCCCAGAAGCCGGGCGCGTCGAGTAGCCGGCCCGAGGGCGCCCGCTTGGACAGCGTCGCGGCCCTGATGGACGTCCCCCTGAGCAGCTCCGTCTTGAAATCCGTCCAGCGGGCCGAGAGGTTCCTCTCGACAGGGATGCAGATGATATTGTCCCGGTCATAGCCGAGGTCCGCGGTCCGCACGAATCGGGTCTGGCTGGCGATCACCATGACGGAGAATATGAGCGCGATGGAGATGGCGAACTGGAAGACGACGAGGGACTTGCGCAGCGTGGTCCCGCGAGCGCCCTGGGTCAGCTCGCCGCGCAAAATCGCCGACGGGTTGTAGGAGGCCAGGTAGAGGGCCGGGTAGAGGCCGGCGGCGAAGGCCGTTACGATCAGGCCGGCCAGGAAGATCGCCAGCCCGGTCCCGGAGATAAGGTGACCGATGCTGAAGGGATAGCCGATGAATTGCCCGAAGGCAGGCAGGGCGAGCGACATGAGCCCCCCGGCCAGCACGAGCGAAATGAGCGTGATCAGGAACGATTCGCCGAGGAACTGGACCGCCAGCATGCGCCGGGCGGCGCCCACGACCTTTCGCAGCCCGACCTCCCTGGCCCGCCGGGCACCCCGGGCGGTCGACAGGTTGACGAAGTTGACACAGGCGATGGCCAGGATGAAGAGGGCGATGACCGTGAAGAGGCGGACGGTGCGGATGTCGCCGTTGGGCTCGTACTCGGCACGGGTGTGGGAAAAAAGGTGAATGTCCTTGACCTTCTGGAAGTGCAGAGTCTGCCCGGAGCTTGCCTTGACCAGGCGCCCCCGCTCGTCGGTCCTGGCCGGCAGGCACTTGTCGATGAACGCGGGGATCCTGGCCAGAATTTCGGGCAGGCGGGCGTTCTCCGCCAGCCTGACGTAGACGCCCGTCACGTTGTCGGAAAAATTCCGGGTGCCGAGGAAGTAGTCGTCGGCCCCGCTGCCCTGGAGCCCCCCGAGCGTGGCGTAGGACGCCAGGAAATCGAAGTGGACGTGCGAGTTGAAGGGCATGTCCTCCATGACGCCCGAGACGAGAAGGTCGCGATTGTTGAAGGCCGGGAGGACGAGGGACCGGCCCACGGGGTTCTCGGCCCCGAAATATTTTTGGGCCGTGGTCCTGGAAACGACGACGTAGCCGACCTCGCTGAGAGCCGTGGCCGGGTCTCCCTGGACCAGGGGAAGGGTCAGGACGTCGAGGATCTCGGGCTCGGCGAAAAACAGCCGCCCCTCGGTGAAGACCTTGTCGCCCGATTTGACCACCATATCGCCGGGCCCCATGATCCTGGCCACCTTCTCTATTTCGGGGAAATCGGTCCGGAGGAACGGCACGAAGCCGGGGGCCAGGGTGGAAAATTCGCTGCTGATCGAACCGTCCGAATCGAGCCAGGCCCGCTGGATGCGGTAGAGCCGGTCCGGGTTCGCGTGATAGCTGTCGTAGCTCGTCTCGGCCCGGACGAAAAGGAGGATGAGGAAACATACGGCAAGCCCCACGGCCAGCCCCGCGATATTGAGGACCGAGAACCCCTTGGACCGCAAGAGGCTCCGCCAAGTCGTGATCAGGTAATTCTTGAACATCGCGCCTCTCCCTGCGAAAAAGGTAGAGCCCCAGGCCGCCCTTCGCTAATAATTACGTAACCATGCGAAAGAGGGTTGCCCCGGCGCACATGTCGTTGCGGGCTCCCCTCCCGGCGCGGCGGACAGCCTCCCAACGACGGCCCAACCGATGTTTCCGGGGTTGCTTGTCCCCTGAGTCGGGCGGGGTTGGGAAGCGGACTTCCTGGCCTGGGCGCGAACCCGTCCCGAATAGCGCAACAGACTCACTCGTGGCGTAGGCTCTGGACGGGGTTCCCCCGGCCGGCCCGGAACGCCTGGAGACCGACCGTGGCCAGTGTCAGCGCGATCACGAGCAGGCCCCCGGCCAGGAAGGCCGGCGGACTGAGAGAGATCCGGTAGGGATAGCCCGCCAGCATCTTGCGCGCGGCGAAGTAGGCCGCGGGACAGGCCGCCACGGCGGCCGCGACGGCGACCACGGCGAATTCCCGGCCCACGAGCCCGACCACCTGGGCGACGGACGCGCCCAGGACTTTCCGAATGCCGATCTCCTTGGTCTTCCGGGCCGTGCTCTGAACCGCCAGGGCGAAGACGCCGCAGCAGGCGATGAGAACGGCCAGGAGCGAAACGAGGCTGATCATGAGACTCCAGGCCCCCTCCTTCGCGTACTGCCGCGCGACGTCGTCGTCGAGGAAGGAGTACACGAAGGGCTGGCCCGGCGCTGCGGCCCGGGACTCTTTTTCGATCGCCTCGAGGGCCGTCCGAAGCTCGCGTCCGTCCACGCGCACGAAGACCTGGCTGACGCGCCCGGCGCCCAGCCTGATCACGGCGGGGTCGATCTTCCGCCTCAGGGAATCGTAATGGAAGTCCCGGACGACGCCAACGATCGTCCCCGACCCGCCGCGGGCGAAAACCTCGGCCAGCTCGGTCCCGACCGGCTGCGACGGAGCGAAACGACGGGCGAACGTCTCGTTGACGATGACGGCTCCCGATTCGTCTCCCGCCCGCTCCGCGGAGAACCATCGCCCTTCCTTCATCCGGAGGCCGAGCGTGTCCTGGAAATCCGCGTCGACCGAGTTGAGCCTGACGATCTCCGGCTCCTCGGCGTCCCTGCGTTTGGCGATCATGGCCGACCACGAGGCCATGCCGCTCTCCGACGCGCTGACGGACCCGATCTCCGGGTGGGACAGCAGCCCGGCTTTCAGGACGGGAAAGAAGCGGGAGGCGTCCCGAAACTCGGACGAGGCGTGCCGCAGGTCGAGGACGACGACGCGCTTCGGCTCATAACCCAGGTCGGAGCCCACGAGGAGGCGGTGCTGGCGGTCCAGGAAAATCGTGGTGACGACGAGGAAGACGGAGAGGCCGAACTGGAGCCCCAGCAGAACGCGGCTGAACCCGCCGCGGCGGCCCAGGAAAAACGTTCCCCGGAAAAGGTCGAGGGGACGCACGCGCGAGAGGTACCAGCCGGGGTAGGTCCCGGCGGCGGCGCCGAAGAGAACGGCCAGGAGAACCAGAGCCGCCAACGGCAGCCCGGGGCCCAGCAGGTCGAGGCGCAGGGATTTCCCGGCGAAACGGTTGAAGACCGGCAGGACCGCCGAGGCCAGACACACTCCGCCGGCGAGGCCGGCCAGGCTCATCAGAGTGCCTTCCGCCCGGAACTGGCGAAAGAGGCTCCTCCGGCCGGCCCCCAGCACCTTGCGCATGCCGATCTCCCGGACCCGGCCCGCGGCCGCGGCTCCCACACTGAGGTTCATGAAGTTGAAGCCGGCGATGAAAAGGATGAGCAGGGCCATGGCGGCCAGCAGAGCCGAGTAGGCGGGAGAGCTGCGCGGCTCGAGCACGGAAGAAAACGGATAGTCCCCGGCGCCCCGATGGTAGCCGGCAAACGGAAAGAGGTAGTGCCGGCCGGTGAACCCGCCCGCCGTCAGGCGGGTGTCGAGGGTGGCCGGAAATTTCGCCTCCAGGGCCTCCGGGGCCGTGCCGTTCCGGAGACGGACGAAACAGGCCGCGTCCTCGACGGCGGCGTCCGGACCGGGGCTCCATTGATCGATCAACGGCCCTTTGAGCCTCTGGATGGGCACAAGGAGGTCGAAACGCAGGCTCGACCGGTCCGGGATTCTCCGCAGGACCGCCGTCACACGGCAGGCGACGGCGTCGTCTCCGGCTCTTAGGACGATCGTTCGGCCCACGGGGTCTGCGGAGCCGAAGAACAGCCGGGCCGCTTCCTCGCCGAGAACCGCCGAGTCGGGGCCCCCGAGGGCGGCGGCGGCCTCACCCCGGGCCAGAGGGAAACTGAACACGTCGAAGAAGGAGGGGTCGACGCCCAGCGCCGTTCTCAGGAAAACCTTGTCCCCGGCCTGGAGGACGACTTCGGACTTGGCCAGCCTGGTCGCCGCCTCGACCTCGGGAAACTCGGCCGCGAGGGCCGGCCCGACCGGCCCCCGGGTCTCCAGGAAGACCTCGCCGCCCGTCCCGCCCCGGATCTTGGCGGACCTTACCTCGTAAATCCGGTCGGCTCCGGCATGGAAGCGATCGAAAGCCTTTTCGTCGCGGATGAAGAAAAAGGCCAGGATGCACGCGGCCAGCCCGATCGACAACCCCCCGACGTTGACCAGCGCGAATCCCGGGTGACGTGCGGACCGGCGTAATGTCAGCTTCAGATGGTTCATGATCATGATGCCCAGGCAAATGCAAAATCCGTGCCTCGGCCTGCGCCCGCCCTCTCCCCCCCCCTCGCCTGAAGGGAATGTCATTTTCCCCCCGGAACGTCGTCTCCCGTCCGTCTCAATGTTCGTTTTCGCCCAAGCGGCGTCCAAAAATGGACGATTCCGCTGCAAAAAAAGTTCTTGACATTTGATATCGTCTTAATATCATATGGATATCATTAATTGGTTATTGCAGACCCGGATTGTCCGCGACTCGAGGCGCCCGCGGACGCGCGGGCACCATAAGTCATATGAGTAACTTAGGGAAAAGGAGGCTGTCATGAAAAACATCCAGGAAAAGCCGGCCTTTCAGGTCAACGGTTGGGTTGTCGTCATCATCGACGTGGTCGTGGGCGCGATCGCCCTCGAGCAGCTCATCAGCCGCTCCGTGCATTCGGGCGGCGGCTGGTGGATGGCCGCCCCGATCATTCTCATCGTGGCCGTGTCATTGACCTTCGGCGGGTTCTTCCTCATCCACCCCAACGAGTCCAAGGTCTTCACTTTTCTCGGCAATTACGTCGGCAGCACCCGGCGGCCGGGTTTCGCCTGGACCAATCCGTTCGTGGTGAGAAAAAGAATCACGCTCCGGATCTCCAACTTCAACAGCGAGACGATCAAGGTCAACGATGCGCTCGGCAACCCGATCGAGATCGCCGCCGTCGTCGTTTGGCACGTCGTCGATTCCGCCAAAGCCCTCTTCAACGTGGAGGATTACCAGAACTTCGTGGCCATCCAGAGCGAGACGGCGATCCGGCAGCTGGCCACCCACTATCCCTACGACGCCCACGACGCCGACACCGAATCGCTCCGGGCCAACCCGGACGAGATCGCGGCCAAGCTCAAGGACCAGGTGCGGAACAGGCTCGAGGTCGCCGGCGTCAACGTCGTGGAGGCCCGCATCTCCCACCTCGCCTATGCGCCGGAGATCGCCCAGGCCATGCTGCGCCGCCAGCAGGCCGAGGCCATCATCGCCGCCCGGGCCAAGATCGTCGACGGCGCCGTGGGCATGGTCGAGATGGCCCTCCGGAGCCTCGAGGCCCAGGGCGTCGTCAAACTCGACGAGGAGAGAAAGGCGGCCATGGTCAACAATCTTCTCGTTGCCCTCGTCTCGGAGTCCGAGACGCAGCCGATCATCAACACGGGGACCCTGTATTCGTGAGGGACGGTGGGCGAAAAAAAGAAGTTCCTCCTCAGGCTCGACGCCGAGCTCTATGACGCCGTCGAAAGATGGGCGGCGGACGACCTGCGCAGCGTCAACGCCCAGATGGAGTACATCCTCAAGGAGGCGGCCAGGAAAGCGGGCCGCTTCAAGGACGGGAAGCCGGACGGCGGGGCGGCCCGCTGACCGGAGCCGTCATCGATATCGCGACCCCGCCATAATCCGGGCTGGACAAGTCGCCCAGGATTGAATTATCCGCCGGTCGAGGCGCCCGAAGACGTCCGGGGCGAGCCGAGCCGACAAAATTGCCCGGCCTAACGAAGACGGCTACTTGCCGAATTCCAGAACCATGAAGGACCCGGGAACGACCTTGGGACGGGGACGGGGGACCTCGGTGGTCGGCGCCACGGCCGGCGCGAATTCGGCGGTGGCGACATAGACGTTGTGGGTCTCGGGGTCCAGCTCCATGGTCCGCCCTCCGCGCGCCGTGGTCAGGGTCTGGATTACCGCGTACTTGTCCGGCGACTCCTGTCTGGCCACGGTCATCGTCCCGTCGCCGTTCGAGGCGAAAACGAGGCCGGTCTCCGGGTCGTAGCGGACCGCGTCCGGGCCGCCGCCGATGGGCACCGTCGTCACGACTTTTCCGTTTTCGAAGTCCGAAACGACCATGACCTTGTCGCAGACGCTGAACAGGCGCTTGCCCTTGAGGTCGATGGCCAGGCCGCTCGGGCCTTCCCCCGGCGCGATCGACCAGCGCGTCTTGACCTCGAGAGAGTTGGCGTCGAAGGCGACGACCTCGCTCGTGTCCTCGTTATTGACGAAAATCGTTCCCTTGCCGTCCGTCACCGCGAACTCGGGCTTGCCCCCGATCGCGACGGTCCCGACGACCTTGTTGGTGGCGGCATCGATGGCCGTGGCGTTGGCCGTACGGCCGTTGAAGGTGAACACGCGGTCGGAATAGGCGTCGTACATGATGGCATCCGGGTTCTGGCCGGACGACGCGATGGTTTCCAGCACCTCGCGCGTCTTGAGGTCGAAAACGGAGACGCTGTTGCCCCGACCGTTGGAAATGTATCCCCTGCCCCTCTGGTCGTCGAAGGCCACGCCGTGAACGCCCTGGAGGCCCGTTATGGGATCGAGCTTTTCGCCCGTGTCCACGTTCAGGATCTCCACGGCACTGCCGTGTGTCACGTAAAGGAGGCGCGTCGGCCCGTCCAGGGCCAGGTAATCCCAGCCGCCCTCGCCTCCGAACACGTATTTCTCGAGGAGGTGATATCCCGGGCTCTGGGCCTGGGGCATCGCCAAGCCCGTCGTCGCCGCTGCCAGAAGAAAGACCAATCCCCTCCGCAAATTTTTCATTGTTTTGCCTCTCCGCGTATTCTACTCCCTTTCCCTCAACGCCGCCCGGTGGCGGCGGCGGTCAAGCGTCGCGTCGCTCAGGTGCGGATTCTGCACCCCCGCACGATCTCGACGATAGCGGCCCGGAACGGGTCCGAGGATTTCGAGTCGGCTGCCCCCATGCCGTCGAAGTAAGCGTCCCAGCCTTCCCTCTCATGCGCGAGCCGGCGTTCCAGGGCACCCGAGGAGGGGTCGGCAAACGCCAGCTCGTCTCGGAGACGCCGAGCGCCCGAGGACACGAACTCAACCCCTGCCGCCGCCCCGTCCGCTTGGAACATCGTCAAAGCCTCGAGCGCGAAACGAAGCATCGCGAGCGCCCGGGGAACCCTGGAAATGAAGCAACCGGTGAACGGATCGAACCTGCGCTTCAGCGCCCCGACGCCGCCGAGGGCCCGGGCATAGGCGGAGAACTGGAGAATGCGGACGATATCGCCCAGGGCTTTCCCGGCCCGGGCCGCCCGGACCGCCTCGACCGCGAAAGACTCTTTGTCGTGGCGCATGACAAGACCGGGGCAGTGCACGTAGCCCAAACCCGGGTCGTGCCCGAAGGCGGACATCAGATAGGCCTGGTCCTCGGCGCGGCCGACGAAGGAGGGCGTGAACGGCCGGTGGCGGCGAAGGGCGTTCACGAGAATTCCGTTGGCCCCTCCGGTGACATGGACCCGCTGGAGGCAGCCGGTCCGCCCATCGAGGGGCGGGCTGTCGTAGCGGGCCGTCATCTCCGCCTCCGTGGACAGGGCTTGAGGCAGCCGGCTCCAGAAGAGGCGTTCGGCGGGGGCCGGCTCCGTTGCCGCCGGGCAGGTGATGTCCGGAGTGAACAATCCGCAGCCGATATCCCTTTCGTTGACCAGAGACCCGGCGATCATGTCGAGCTCGACTGGGGCCCCGTCGGCGTCCGTCCCTCGCGCACCCCAGAGCGCTGTCCGGAGGAGGTCGGCCATCGAGCCGCCGGCTTCACGCTCCAGGTCCGCCTGCGGGAAGACCTGGTCGAGGTCGATCTTGAATACGGCCCGGACGTCCGGATCGACAAAGGCCTGCCAGAGCACGGCCACGGCCTTGAGGAAACTGTAGTGCCGCCCGTAGGGGCCGTCGACCCCGAAAACGTCGGCCAGCGCGTCCGGCCGGCTCCCGGCAAGGGGAAGCAGGGCCCCTTCGAGCAACCTCCGGACGTCCTCCTCCGTGAAGACGTAGAGGTCGATGTGTTTCAGGCCTCCCGCCAGCGCCAGCTCACTCTCGAGGTAGGTCCGGGCGATCCTGTTCAACCCGTGATGCGTGACGGAAACCGAGAGGACACAGGCCGCGCGCGCCCCCTCCGGCGCGTGTCCTTTTCGGATTTCCCAGGCCAGGGCCTCGTCGAGATGACGCAGGCCGTAAAGCGCCTCGTTCTGCCCGGTCGGAGTGCCGACCGGGATTGGGTGGTCATACCAGTGGAGCTGGGGTTCGGCCATGATCCGGGGCAACTCGCGGCGGACAATGGGATCCAACCGAAGCATGGCGAGATCGGTTCCCGCCGGGGGCGGGGCCAGAAGGGCGTTCGACGTGAAAAGGATCTCCCGGACCGGGTCTTTCAGCGGGTCCGGGTTCGTCGCCGTGATGCGGACGAGTCGCTTTCGGCGAAGCTCCCCGACCCTCTCGCCCTCACGGCCCCGGATACCGGTTCCTTCCGGAAAGAAGACGGCCCACAGCCGCTCCTGGAGGTCGGGCGAATACCCGCCGGCGAGAGCCTCTTCGAGTCGTCGAAGCGCCCCGGCGAAACCGGAATCCAAGACCGCCTCACGGGCGATGTCACCGGGCACGAATTCGAGGGCGTCCAGGAACAGGCCCGCCGCGGTCCCCCACGCCGGGTCTTTCAGATGGCGCTCGAGGAGGCCTGCCGCCGCCGAAGCCTGACGGTGGCCTGGTCCGGCCAGCCTGATCAGAAAGGCCGCGGTCAGGTTTCGGGCCATGTCCGGCCGGGCTTTCGCCTTCTCATCAAAGTCGGGGACCGGGTCGTGGACGACAGCGGCCGGACCGGACTTGCCCTCGCCAAAGAGCCGCCTCCAGATGCCGGAGCCTGCCCTGTTCGCCGCGCTCATCGAACTCGCTTTCATTCTGCCGTCCATGCCCGGAAGCCACGCCTACGCAGGCTTGCGGGCCACGCACATCATGTGAGGGCCTGCGCCCAGGAGGGACGGTTCGCTCTCGAGACGCCTGAGGAGGCCCATCAGCCTCTCCCGCCTGGCCGGGTCGTCCCAATACCGGTCGATGTCCTTGTAGGAATAGGCGAAGGGGTCGACCATGACCAGGTCGACGGGCGCGAACCCGGCCCTCCGGACGTCCCTCCTCAATCGCTCCGGGCGATGAAAGAAGGCCTCGGCGAAGAACGCCGGGTTTCCCGTCGGGTTCCGATGCTGCCCGTCTCGGAGGTCCCGAAAGCGGTTTTTCTCGTCGAACGCGCTAAGGTAGGCAACGACGTTCTCGAGCCCGTCCGGTTCTTTCGGCGGTTCCTTGATCCGGTTCCTGGTCGTCGGTTTGACCACGTCGGCCCTCGCATTCACGGATGGAATCGAGTCAGACTATTCCATGCCGGGTCGGATTCTGTCAAGGCCCGCGGACCGCGTTTTGATGAATAATTCAGGTGAAATACCAGACGAATTTGATCATCGCCACGGTGTTATTGAAACGCCAGCGGGAGGTGAGCGTGTCGGCGAACTCGTTGAGGACGAAGTAGAGCGCCGCGCCCGGCTTCGGGATCCAGGTCAGGCGGAAGTTGAACCGGATTTCGTTGTCGTCGTTGTTCCACTGGGCATAAATATAGCCGAAGAGCTTCGGGGTCACGGAGAAGTTCAGCCGGGTCCCGACCTCATCGATCGCGAATCGGCCGCCGGAAAGCCGGATATCGCTCCGCTGGTAGCCGAGGCTCAAACCCAAAAACCGGCTCGGTTTCCAGGCCGCCTGGGCCTCCCACTCCGTGCTGGAACCGTCGTAGAACGCGCCCCAGTTGACCGCGCCGGCGAAGACGACCGGCCTCCCCTCGAAGGATTCGAACTGGACCTCGCCCCGGTTCGACCAGTAGCGCCCGGCCGGAATGATCGTACCGTCCCGGATTTCGAATTCCTCGGTCAGGTTCTCGGCGTTGCGCTGGATGTTGAATTCGAAAGCCTCGCCGCTCTTGAGCTGCAGCCCCAGCGGCCGGAACTCCATGTAGACCGACTGCATCTCGCGCGTGGAGTCGTCGAGGTAGTAATCGAGCTCCAAGGGCTTGATTTCCATCTGCTGGACCCAGGGCAGGAATCTCGGCCGGGGGTTGACGGACAACTCGGTCGAGTACAGTTGATAGCTCGGCCGGCTCAGGAAGCCGACTTCGGGATTGAAGGCGGCCCCGACACGCTCCCATGACGCGTCGAACTCGATGAGGTCATTGGGAAAGTTGACGAACAGCCGATGGGCCAGGCCGGTCTTGTCGGTGCGGTCGGAGGTGTAGGTCGCCGCCAGGGCGCCGCCGACCTGAAGGATCTTGTCGCCGAAAATGCCGGAAGTGGAGTAGAGGGCGTCCACCCCTCCGGTCCCGTTGAAGCGGCCGGGCTGGGCCTCGCCGATCGCCAGGACGCCGAACGAGGATTCGTCCCCGACGTCCTGCCTCCACCGCACGAGCGAGAAGTTCGTGGAGGGCGAAAGCTCCGTGCGCGACGTCTGGAGGCTCATGACGCCGAGCGTCGATCGTCCCATCTTTCCCAGGATTCGGGCGCCCCCGAGTATAGGAGTTTCCCGGCCGTCGGAGATCCCGATCCGGCGGCTGTAGAAGGCCCTGGCCCGGCCGAGCGGGAATTCGAAGAAGTTCTGGCCCTCGAGGAAAAACTGCCGCTTTTCGGGAAGGGAAATCGAGAAACGGGTGAGGTTGACGATCAGGGCGTCCGATTCGACTTGCGCGAAATCCGGATGGATCGTGAAATCCATTTTGGCCGTCGGGTTGACGAGGTAGCTGAAGTCCAGACCGAGGCTGCCCACGGTGCTTCCGGGGATCCCGGCCGGTTTCTCCAGCCCGCCGAGCGCATAGGGGCGGAACTCGAGCGCGTGACCCCGGGCCAGGTCGCGCAGACCGACGAGACGGCCGGCCCGGCTGATCTGTCGGATATCGGCGTCCCTCGACCAGCCCTGCCAGAGGACCTGTTCACGCTTGTGCCGGATGTTGCGCTCGAAGTTGACCTTCCAGTTTTGCTCCGGGGCCGGGCTGAACTTCAGGGTCGAAAAGGGGATCCGGATCTCCGCGAACCAGCCGGCGTCGGTCTTGACGACTGCGGCATGCCAGACCCCGTTCCAGTCGGAATTGACCTGGCGGCCGTTGTCCATGATCAGGGAATCGGCCTGCGACCCGTTGGGGTTGACCGCGAAAAAGTAGGCGTTGCGATTGTCCGCGTAGGTGTCGAGGACGATCTCGAAATTGTCTTCCGTCGAGTAATCGAAATCCCACTTCATTTTCTGGGCCACGATCCTGGAAAAGTCCGCATCGTAGCACCAGATGCCGAAATAGAGGTCCGTCCGGCTGTAGAGCGCGGCGACTTCCGTCTTCTCGGTGACCGGAGCGTTCTCGTCGAGCTCCCGCTGAGTGAAATTCGAAACGCGCCGCGCCTCGGCCCAGGCGGGTTCGTCCAGGACCCCGTCCAGCCTGATCGCGGACTCGATCCTCAAGGCCTGGAGCGTGTCGGGCCGGCTGCTCTGGGCGCGGAGAGACACGGCCGGCCCGAGGCCCAGCAGGACGGCCAGCACCAGGGAAATTTTCTCAATCATGCGGTCCGTAAAGTCTCAGCTCCGGCAAAGGCGGCGCGTGTTCAGTCACTCCCGGGTCGGAAACTGGAACATGATTCCAAACCGGGCCCGGTCCCGCGGGTGGCAGTTTCGCCATGTTTCCTGTGGCCCGGGCCTGCCCGCTCGCCCCGGCCCGAACGGGAAAGCCCGCCACGGCCGCGGCCAGGACGGCGACCCCGATCACAACAAAGATGCTGGAAGACTTTTTCATCGTAACCTCCTTTTCAGGTATCCTCGTCGCTCGCGGGAAGAACGATGCGGAACACGCTTCCCCTTCCTTCCCGACTGTCGAGTTCGATCCGCCCGCCGTTGGCTTCGACCGCCCACTTGGCGATGGACAGCCCCAACCCCGCTCCCCCGGCCGGGCCGGACCGGTCCTTTTCGACCCTATAGAACCTGTCGAAGACCCGGGCCTCGTGCTCCGAAGCAATCCCGGGCCCGGTGTCCCCGATTTCGATGTCGCAGGCGTTCCCGCTCCTCCCGGACTTGACCGTAACAGCGCCCGAACGGTCCCTGTACTTGATGGCGTTGTCGAGCAGGTTGACCAGGGCCAGCCGCAGGGTCGCTTCGTCGACCCGGCAGATCGCCGGGCCCTCCGCCCCGTAAACCAGCGTCTGCTCCTTTTCCTCGGCCAGAACCCTCATGTCCTCGACGGCCTGCCGGATGACCGGAGTCACATCGATCTCCCGGCGGGCGAGGGCGGCCGGACCGCTGTCGGCCCTGGTCAGCGTCAGCAGGCTGTCGACCAGGCGGGTCAGGCGTTCGACTTCCTCGAGCATGCTGCCGATGCGGTCGCGGTAGGCGGCCGCGTCCAGGTCCTCCTGGAGCGCCACTTCCCCGACGCTGCGGATGACCGTCAGCGGCTTCCTCAGCTCGTGGGAGGCATCGGCCGTGAACCGCCTCAGCCTGTCGAAGGCGTCTTCCAGCCGGGACAGCGTCACGTTGATGACGCCCGCCAGCCGGCCGAACTCGTCGCCCGGGTTTTCGACGGGAAGCCTGGCCGACAGGCTGTCGGCGGTAATTCGCGCGGCTCTATCCGTGATGACCGCCACCGGATGAAGAAGCCGGCCGGTCATGACGAATCCGCCCAGCGCCGCGAGGCCCAGGGCGACGGGGAGGCCGAGCATCAGGATGATGATGAGCGTCCGGAGGGAGTTCCGGAGCGGTTCTTCGTCGACCGCGAGAGTGAGCAAGAGATCGGCGCCGACCGGGGCCTCGACGGCGTCCCTGGCGGTCAGGATGAGGACCGGGACGCGGTCGTGCGTCTTGCGGAGGGCCCTCAGGATCTCCATGCCGTCCCGTCCGGGCAGCATGAGGTCGAGGATGACCAGGTCGAAGGTCTTCGAGCAGAGCCGGAAGAAGCCGTCTTCCCCCGTCAGGGCGACCTCCACCTCAAAGCTCTCCGACTCCAGGCCTTTTTTCAGGGCGGCGGCGACTATATTTTCGTCCTCGATGACCAGGATCTTCACGACAGTGTCCTCGCGCGTCCCCGATGTTATCATTCGTCCCTCGACCGCGCCACTGAACTCTTCCTGAAGAAACGTTCAGGAACGCGGCGCCCGGGCCGGGCCTTTCGCAAGGAAGGACGCGGGGTATGAGGTACGACCGCTTCCGGAGAGTTGCCCCGGGGTTCGCAGCGGCTAGTCGTGCCGCAACGCCTCGATGGGGTCCAGGCGCGAGGCCTGGAGGGCCGGATAGATCCCTGACACCAGCCCGATGACGGTGCATACGAAGAACGAGAGGACGACCGCGGAGAGCGTCCATCCCACCGGCCAGCGGGTAAACGCGGAGATGGCCACGGACAGGGCGAAGCCGAAGAAGATGCCGGCCGTCCCCCCGATGGCCGAGATGGAGACCGTCTCGGCGATGAACTGGCTCCGGATGTCCCTTTGCCTGGCGCCCAGGGCCCGCCGCAGGCCGATCTCCCGGGTCCGCTCGAGCACGGTGGCCAGCATGATGTTCATGATCCCGATCCCGCCCACGAGGAGCGAGATCCCGGCGATGCAGGCCATCACGATAGTGAAGATGTTCTGGGTCTTGCGGTGCTGCTCGAGGAGGGCCTCGGGCACGATCATCTCGTAGTCGTCGATCTCCTTGTGCCGCCGCTTCATCAGGTGAGCCAGCGTGGCGGCGGCCGTGGGGCTCGCGATGCCCGTTCTGAGCTGCACCCGGAACTCGTCGAGCTCGGAATCAAAGGTCCCGAACCGGAACACCTTCAGCGCGGTCTGTAGAGGAACATAAATGTTGTTTTGTTCCCCCTTGAGGGCGATGCCCTGGAATTCATCCCTGAGGAGGTTCTTGTCCTTCAGCACTCCGACCACGGTCATCCAGACGTGGTTGATCTTGAGGTGGTGGCCGAGGGGCGACTCGCCGGGGAACAGAACCTGGGCCACCCTCGACCCGACCACACACACGGGGGCGTAGACGAGGTCGTCGAAGGCAGTCAGGAACCGGCCGGCGCTCAGACTCAGGGCGGCCATTTCGACATGAGTGGGGGTCACTCCCCAGACCTCGGCATCGCTCTCCCCGGCCGGACTGACGACGGCGTATGTCTTGACCTGCTTGCCCGCGCTGTAGGTGCTGAGAAAAGGCAGCGTCTCCCGGGCCGCGTTGAGGTCCTGCAGCGTCAGCCCGGGGGAATTCTCCCGGATCTCCTTGAGCTTGCTCTCCTCGAAGACCCGGGCCTTGACGATGATGTTGCGCAGTCCCATGGTGTCGATGAGCTGCAGGGCCTCCCGCTCCGCCCCCTTTCCGATGCTCAACATGGCGATCACGGCCCCGACCCCGAAGATCATGCCCAGCAGCGTCAGCAGCGTCCGCAGCTTGTGGTGGAGAAGGGACTCCACGGATTCGGCGACTTCGAATTTCACCTTCACGACGAGCGGCCCCCCTTGGCCGCGGCCCCGGGACTGCCCAGGAGGATCTCCTCCCCCTCCCGGAGGCCGGAGCTGACGACCGTCTGGGTCAGGCTCCGGGCGCCGATCTCGACCGGCTGCCTGCGGACCCTGGAGCCCTTCCGGACCATGACAAACGCCTTGTCCTGCTCGAACGCCAGGGCCTGGTTCGGGACGGCGATGACCCCTTCCAGGCTGGACACGAAGAGGGTGGCTTTGACCTGGACTCCCGGCTTCATCAGGCGCGCGTCGGTGACGTCGAGGCCGACCTTGACCTCGAAATACTTGAGCGGGCTGTCTTCGCTGAGGGGCTTGGCGATGGTGTCGATGCCGGCCACCTTTCCGGCAAACACGCGCCCGGGCTCATAGTCGAGGCTGACCGAGGCCGGCAGTCCCTCCTTGAGCCCCGCGGCCTCCGATTCGAGGACGTAGACCTTGGCCTCCATGACGCTCAAATCGGGCAGCGACCCCAGCTTCATCCCGCTGTAGACGTTCATCCCGACCCGGTATCTCTCCCCGTTCCACAGTTTTTCGATGACCAGCATGCCGTCGCTCGGGGCCCGGATTTCGAGATTGTCGAGCTGGTCCTGGTACTGCTTGATCATCATCTGCCGGGTCCGGGCCTTGGATTCGAGGAGCTGGAGCTCGGCCGAGACGCGCTTTTCGAGCTGCTCCCGCTTCCGCTCGAAATGGCTTTCCCGGATGGTCTGGTAATTGAGGTCGATGGCGTCCTCGATGATCTTGTTCTTCGGGAAAATCGTCTCGTCGCGGGCGGCGTAGACGTCGGCCAGCTCCCTCTGGATCGCCGTGACCGAAATCTGCCCGGAGAGGTCGCTCCTCTCCTTCTCGAGCTGCTGGCGCTTCTTTTCGATCTCCAGGTCGAGCTTGGCCATCTCGGCCTTTTCGGTTCGCAGGAGGTCCACCAGCTCCGTGCTGGCCAGCCTGATGACGACCTCGCCGCTCTTGACCATCGAGTACTCCGGCGCCATCCAGGCGATGGTCTGCAGGGCGAACCGGCTTTCGGGCGAGACGACGATCGGCGTGAACTTGGCCGCCTGAAGCTCGCCGAAGGCGGGGATGACGACCTCGAACGTTCCTTTGCGGACTTGAAGCCCGGCCACGGCTGCGCCCGGCCGGCGGTTGCAGCGCGCGGCCAGAAGGGCGATCGTCAGAAGGGCAACCGCCGCGATTTTTCCTCTCATCTCCCGGCTCCGGCGCCCGACGTCCGGATGACGACGGAATCATTCTCGGCCAGTCCGGCGCGGATTTCCACCATTCCCGAGGACCGGACGCCCAGGGCCACCGGCGTAAGTTTCCGGGACAGGAAGCCCCTCTTCCAGGCCGCGGCGCCCTGATCATTGTAGATGACGGCCGCCTCGGGCACCTGCAGGACATCGGTCTTGGAGGACACCGTGATGTCGACCCCCGCCGCCATGCCGGGCCTCATCAGCCCCGGGTCCGATTCGGAGAGGTCGATGACGGCGTCGAAGACCACCGCCGGCTGGCTGTCCGACTTGATGCGGAAGACCCTGCCGAGCGACGCGACCATGCCCTTGTAAACGCGGTCGGGGTTCGAATCGAGCCGCACTTCCGCCGGCTGCCCGGTCTTGACCCGGCCTGCCTGGACCTCGAGAATCACCGCCTTCATCTGCATCCGGCCCAGGTCGGGCAGTTCGAGGACGGTTTCGCCCATCCAGGAGGTGTCCCCGACGGCCTTCTTCTTGCCGTCCCAGTCGGGGGTGTAGACGACGATCCCCGCCTTGGGCGCAATGACGTTCATCGTTCGGACGTCGCGCTGGAGCCGTTCCACTTCCGCCTCGAGCAACCGGACCTTCGATTCCTGGATCTGGATCCGGCTCTTCATCCCCGAAGTCTGGAAAGCCACCTTGTTTTCGGCCAGCTTCTCCTGGAGTTCGGCCAGTTCCAGGTTCATTTTCCTCTTCTCGAGCTCGTTCGGCGCGATCAGGTCCTCCGGATAGTCGGCCTGCCGCACGGCTTTCTGTTTGTTGACCCGCTCCTCCTCGCGCTGGAGGGCAAGGTCCTCTTTGGTCTGCTGTTCCTGGAGGCGCATCCTTTCGAGTTCCTTGCGGCCCGTGTCGAGCTCCGATTGCTTGAGCTGGAGCCGCTGCATGATCTCCCGGGCGTCGAAAGACAGGATCAGGTCGCCCTGTTTGACCTCCTTGCCTTCGGGGGCCATGAAGGAAATCGTGTACTGCCAGACCCGCTCGACGGACGGGCAGCCGACGTGGAACGAGGCCGCCGACTGCAGCTGTCCCGTGGCGTGGACCTTGATGTCGAAGGAGCCTTTGACCACCTTGACCACCCGGCCGCCGCCCGAACGCGAACAGGAGAGGAGGGCGAGCGCGATGACCATCGCCAGCGCCGCCGCGGAGGCGGAGCGCATCGCGCGGGGGGCGGTTGCCGGGGAAAGCCGCCTGCGTCTATTCATCTTTTCACGTCTCCCCGCCCCTGTCCGGGACATCCCCGACAGGGGCGAGCGCCGTGCCCGCTTTGAGGGAGGGATTGTCCGCGGTCCCGGCCGCGACCGTGAAATCGTCATAATCCTGGACCGCGAGCTCGAGAACCTCGCCGCCGGCGGGCCTGACCCGAAAGGACTTCCCGTCGAAGGCCGTCATCTCCAGCGGCACCAGCAGGACGTCCGTGAGCTCGGGTCCGCGGACGTCGCACCTGACGCTCATGCCGGGTTTCATGATCTCCGGCTCGAGTCTCTCCATGGCGATCTCGACCCGAAACCAGTTCGAGCGTCCCCATCGCCGAACAGGCTCCGCGCTCTCGGAGATATCCGCGATGGTCCCTTTGAACGGGCGGTCCGGATAGGCGTCGAGCATGAGGTCCACCTCCTGCCCCGGCTTGATGCGCTGGATGCGGGTCTCGCTGATCCAGGCCTCGACCCGGAGCGACGTCAAGTCGGGCACCGTGGCCACGGTCTGGGTCGCGTAGACCGTGTCGCTGACCTGGAACTTCCGGCCGCTCCAGTCGGATCCGTAGATCACCGCGCCACCGGTTCCGGCGACCAGGGTCAGGCCGTCCAGGCCGGCTTCGAGCTTCCAAAGCTTCGCCTCGAGCTCGCCGGCCTCGATGGCCATCGTCCTGATCTGGCTCTCGATCTCGGCCAGCTTGACCGTCCTGTTGGTGCGGGCCGCGGCCAGGGCGTGGTCGCTCTTCTTCTTTTCGAGCTGCTTGCGGTCGTGCTCGTACCGCGATTCGAGGTCTTCCGGGATCGACGCGTCGAGGGTCTTCTGCCGGTTGTCGGTCTCGGCTTTCCGCACCTCGACCTCAAGCTCGAACTTCTGGTTGGCGTACTCGGCTTCCTTCTGGGCCTTCTCCTCGAGCTTCGACTTCAGCGATTCCCGGGCCGTTTCGATGGATGAGGCGAGGCTCGCCGTATCAAACCGGACGACGGGGTCGCCCGGCTTAACCGAATCGCCCTCCTTGACCATCCACTTGATCTGCACCCGGTAGGTGTCGGTGATCGGCACCTTGAACTCCTCCGAGCGAAGGGCGGCCAGGCTGCCGGTGAGGACGATGGTGGAACGGAAGCTCCCCCGGCTCACGCGGGTCCTTTCACCCAGAGGCGGGGGTCCGGGGGCGTTCCGGGGCAGGAGGAGCCCGATGGAGAGTCCGACGGCCAGGATGACGCCCGCCACGGCGACCGGGACAAGACGGGCCAGCCTGTGGAGCCATGAGGGGGTCCGCCCTTGTGGGCCTGGCTTCGGTTCAATGGTTGGGGGTATCATGGACGATCTTCCCGTCTTTCAGGGTGATGATCCGGTCCGCGTAGGCGGCGATATCGGTCTCGTGGGTCACCATGACGATGGTCTGACCGCGACGATGGAGGTCCCGCACGAGCGCCATGATCTCATGGGCGGTGGCCGAGTCCAGGTTGCCGGTCGGCTCGTCGGCGAGGATGATGTCGGGATCGTTGACCAGGGCCCGGGCGATGGCCACCCGTTGGCACTCGCCGCCGGAGAGCTGGGCCGGGCGATGGTCCATGCGCCCGGCGAGCCCGGCCAGCTCCAGCATCCGGGACGCCTTTTCCATCCCGGCGTCGGCGCGCACCGGGGAATATTTCAAGGGCAGGTAGGTGTTCTTGAGGGCCGTGTAGCGCGGCAGCAGGTTGAAATTCTGGAACACGAACCCCAGGTGCTTGTTCCGGATGAAAGACAGCTCGTCGTCCGTGAGATGGCTCACCTCTTTTCCGTTGAGGAAGTAGGCCCCTTCGGTCGGCTGGTCGAGGCAGCCCAGGATGTTCATCAGGGTGGATTTACCGGACCCGGACGGGCCCATCACGGCCACGAATTCATTGGCCCGGATGTGGAGATCGATCCCGTCGAGGGCGTGGACCGAAGCCTCTCCCATCCGGTAGAATTTCTTGAGACCGGTCAGCCTGAGCATGCTCCCGCTCCGCGATGGGAGCGGCAGGAACTGACTTCGGCCATGGGTCGGAAGACGGAATGCCGATTGCCTTGCCGCACTACCTCACTACCTCCCCCGAGGCCAAGTTCCCTTCCACCGCCGATTATAATCCCGCCGATAAACCACTGCAAGCAATTATTTCAGCGGTTCGAGCCTTGCCGCCGGGCCTCTTGTCTTCATACTCCGCGGCGGGGCGAAATGTTGCGTTTCGCCCCGAACGCCCGGGTGCGGAGCCCGGACCGGGTCAGGACCCTGGCGGCCTCAGACCTCCCTGTCCAGGGACTTTATGACCCGGCCCGTGGCCATCCGATAGACGATCTCGATCATAAAAGCCAGGGACAGCAGACCGGCGAGAACCCATAATTCTCCGGGGGCTTCCATCGCCCTCTGGCCGACGAGTATGACGAGCGCCGCCAGGCAAAGGATCAGGCCCGTGACAGACAGCCATCTCCGCGAGTGCGTGAGCGCGGACAACCGGGCGTTGGCCGCATTGACCGCGGCGAAGATCACCAGGAAGCCGGAACTCCCCATCGTCGAAATGCTCGATAAATTGAACAGGTTGGCCACCACCAGCGTGACCGCGGACGTGATCAAGAGGCCTTCGATCGGGCGCCGCCAAATCTTTTGGTCCAGCCTCTCGGGAAGTTCGCCGTCCTTGGCGATGACATAGCTGATCCGGGCCGAACCGTACAGGGTCGCGTTGATGGCCGAGGCCGTCGACAGCATGGCGGCGAAGGCGATCATGATGAAACCCGCATTCCCGAGGAGCGGCCTGGCCGCCTCCGCCAGCGCATAGTCCTTGGCCGCGACGATCTTGTCCACGGGCAGGTTCCCCACGGCGACCGCTGAGACCAGAACGTATAGCAGAATCACGAATCCGACGGCGGAAAAATACGCCAGGGGCAGCGTCCTGGCGGCGTTCCTGACGTTCCCCGCCGTGTTGGCGATGAGCTCGAACCCTTCATAGGCGACGAAGATGACCATGCCCCCCGCGACGAGCTGAAACGGACCCGTCCAGTTGCCGGGGGCCAAGGCCTCGGTTTTCAGGCCGAAGAACCCGACGACGACGAACAGCGACAGAATCGCGATCTTGACGCCCACGATGAAGTCCTCCGACCGGGCCACGACCTCGGCCCCGAGGACGTTCAGAAACGTGAACAGGACCACCGCGCCGCTGATCATCAGATGCTTGACCAGGCCTTGCCCGGGGCCGGAAAAGAAGGTCGACCCGTAGCTCCCGAAAGCGTAGCCGTAGAGGGAGAGCATGATGACGTAGCTCAGCCATAGGAGGACGTTGATGCCCCCGGAGAAGATTCCCGTCCCGAACGCGTGATTGACGAACCCGACCGTGCCGCCCTGCGACTTGAACCTGGTCGAGAGCTTGGCGTAGGAGTACGCGGTGACCATGGCGATGACCCCCGCCAAAATGAAGGCGACGGGCGTCCCGCCGTGAGCCAGCTCGACCGCCAACCCGAGCACGGCGAAGATGCCCCCGCCGACCATCCCGCCGATGCCGATGGATAGGACCGACCAGTAGCCTATTTTATTCGCCCCGTTGTCGTGCCTCATCGCATTGAACCCGCCCCTCTGCGGGGAGCCTCTGGGGCCCTCGAGGACCGCGGGAGCGTCCTGGCGCGTTGACCGAGAGGATCGTCGCTCATCCGGCCGTTCCCGGCCTCACTCCCCTTTGCCGACCGGAAGCGGCAACGGGGAGCGCAGGTGAAGGTCCCGCTGCGGGAACGGAATCTCGATGCCTTTCTCCCTGAACTTCCGGACAATGGCACAGTTGATCTCCGAGCGGATGGTGTGGTGCCCCTTGGGATTATCGATCCAGGCCCGCAAGCGCATGTTCCATGACGAGTCGCCGAACTCCCGCAGCAGGACGTCGGGGGCCGGGTCCTTCAGGACGCCGGCGTTCTCCAGGGCGACCTCCTTCAGGCTCTTGAGCACGAGGTCCAGATCCGACCCGTAGGAAACTCCCACATCGATATCGAGCCGGACGCGAAGGTCGCCGTACGACCAGTTGACGATGTTGGAGGAGACGAACTGGGAATTGGGGACTATGATGGAGATGTTGTTCAAGGTCCGGACCTTCGTGGCCCGCATGCTGATCTCCTCGACGTCGCCTTCCACGTCCCCGATGGTGATCCGGTCGCCGATCTTGATGGGCCGCTCGAAGAGAAGGACGAGGCCGGCCACGAAGTTGGCCGTGACGCTCTGCAGGCCGAACCCGATCCCGACCGAAAGGAGCCCGAAGATAACCGCCAGCCCGCTGAGGTCGATGCCGATGAACTGGAAGGCGATGATGACGCCGACGATGATCATCGTGTATTCCGTCAGCCGCCGGAGCGTGTACCGGATGCCCTCCTTGATGCTGAACCTCTTCAGCAGGCGGTCGAAAATGACCCGGGTGAAGAGGCGGGTCACGAAGACGGAGGCCAGGACGATGAGCGTGAAGATGATGAGCGAGGCGGGAGTGATCGGGGTCTGGTTGATGGTGACCAGGGTTGTCTTGAGAAAGCCCGACACCCAGCTTTCCACCTTGTCGATCGGCATCGGAAGCCTCCTTCCCGTCCACAGCCGCAGGAACACGCAAGGTTCGCGAGGCGGGATCATACCCTTTATAAAGAAGACCGCCCGGAGTGTCAACACGGGGCGGGGAAGCGAGAAATACGGTCCTGTCCGGAAGCCTTTCGCGCGGAAGGCGGCGAGGACTTCTTTGGCGACGTTCGCCCGGGGATTCGCGTGGGAGGGGCGGCTGGGGCCGGCTACGGCGCAAAAAGGCGCCCGGGGATAAAATCAGGACCCGATTTCTCCTTCCCGAAGGGCGCCCATGGCGCAAAAAAGAGATCGGCACATCCCGGGAAAGATTTCATTCGAAGGGAACAGCCCGAGGATCCGGTCGGCGGCGGCCCTCTGGATCAGGTCGGGCAAGAGCGGTCGATAGAGTTAGCTTCGGCCTGATCGTAAATCATATATGTCAATTATTATGTAGATAATTATTAATAAATTTAATATCTTACTTGACTTTTATTATTTATAGGCTTATATTAGTAGCGAAAATTAATGAGGAAAAGCCCATGACCCAAGATTGGCAGGAACTGACCCGGCTGACCCGGGGCGCGGCCTTCATCGTCGAGCGCGTCAGGCTCACGGACACCGGTATCGCCCTCGAAGGCAGCTTCGAACCGCCGCCGCTGGCCCGGCTGACCTCCGAGGACCAGCTTTTCGTCACCGCTTTCGTCCGCAGCCACGGGTCGATCAAGGAAATGGAAAGCCTGTTCGGGATCAGCTACCCGACGGTCAAGAACCGTCTCAACGCCATCTCCGCCCAGCTCCCCTTCGTCGAGGTCAACCCGCCCTCGCCCAAGGCCGACGTCCTCGACGAGCTCGGCCGCGGGGGGATTACGGTCGACGAGGCCCTGCGGCGCCTGAAAGGCGAGAGCTGATGTTCCCCCTCGCCATGCGCCTGAAGGTCAGGCCCCGGGAGAGGCGCGGCGCTTCTCTCTGGTTCCCGGTCGTTCTCGTTTGGATCATTCTCTGGGCCGTGATGATCGCCCTGCTCCCCCTGGTGGTCCTGGCGGCCCTCCTGACCTGGCGCAACGGACCCGGTCCGAGGCTGCTTCTCGTCTACCCGCTGCTGTTTTCCGTGCTTTGGCACCTGTCAGGCCTCCACATAGAAACGCGGAATGCCGAAAAAGAGCTGTTGATCAGCTTTGACTAACCTCCCATATAAGGAGAAATCGATGAACGAAGAACGACGCAAGATCCTGGAAATGCTGGCCGAGGGTAAGATCACCGTGGCCGACGCCGAAAGGCTTCTGGCCGCCGTAGACGAACCGGACCGGGCCGAGTCGGAATCCCTGCCCGCCGGCAAAACGTCCTGCAAGTACCTGCGCATCCAGGTCGACCCCGCGCCCGGCAGCGATTCCAGGGACAAGGTCAACATCCGGGTCCCCATGAAGCTCATCCGGGCCGGGCTCAAGTTCGCGGCCTTCATCCCCCAGGGGGCCCACGGCAAGGTCAACGCGGCACTCAAGGAAAAGGGCCTCGACGTCGACCTGGCTAAAATCACGCCCCAGGACCTCGAGGATATCGTCTCCAACCTGGATGACATGACCGTCGAGGTCGAAGGCAAGGACAAGGTCCGCATCTTCTGCGAGTGACCCGTGATGTCCGACGGGCACGGTCCCGGCGATAGGGGCTATAATACAGCCGACGAGGCTTTGAAAATTCGCGCCGGACAGACCGCTCCGTCCGTCGAACCCGAAGGAGGATTGTGCTGATGGTCAGGATATTCAAAAAATCCTCCAAGATGGTCGGGCTCCCGCCCGGCGCCCTGGTCCACGTCGGGGATGAAAAGACGGCCGAGGTCAAGATCACCGTCATGGACTACGACGAGGCGCAATTCCAGGAACGCGAGGTGCGGAGCGTCGAGGAATGCGTTCCCTACAAAGACAAACCCTCGGTGACCTGGATCAACCTCGACGGCATCCACCGGGTCGAGATCGTCGAGGCCCTCGGCAAGAGCTTCGACCTCCACCCCCTCATCCTCGAGGACATCCTGAACACGGGGCAGCGCCCCAAGCTCGAGGATTTCTCCGGATACCTCTATATCGTCCTGAAGATGATCACCTACGGGGACTCGAACGGGGCGGTCAAAGTCGAGCAGGTCAGCCTGGTCCTCGGCCCGAACTTCGTCATCTCCTTCCAGGAGGCCGAGGGGGATATCTTCGACCCGGTCAGGGACAGAATCCGGACCGCCAAAGGCCGGATCAGGAAGAGAGGGGCGGACTACCTCGCCTACTCGCTCATCGACGCCGTGGTCGACAACTATTTCGTGGTCCTGGAGAAGTTCGGGGAGGAGATCGAGGACCTGGAAGAGGAGCTCGTCTCGGAGCCGACCTCGGACACGATCCAGGACATCCATCGCATGAAGAGGGAGATGATTTTTCTCCGGCGGTCGGTCTGGCCGCTCCGCGAGGTGGTGAGCGGGCTCAGGCGCGGCGAATCCCCGCTGATCAACAAGGAAACGGCGGTCTACCTCGGCGACGCCTACGACCACATCATCCAGGTGATCGACACCGTGGAGTCCTACCGGGACATGGTCGCCGGCATGCTCGACATCTATCTCTCGAGCCTCACCTACAAGATGAACCAGATCATGAAGGTGCTGACCATCATCGCCACCATCTTCATCCCCCTCACCTTCCTGACCGGCGTTTACGGGATGAACTTCCACTTCATGCCCGAGCTGGGATGGCGCTGGTCATACCCCATCTTCTGGGCGGTCAGCGCGGGAATCGTGATCTGGATGCTGTTCTATTTCAAGAGAAAGAAGTGGCTGTAAGCGCGGCCTGACTTCGCCGCCGCCGGCTTCGCCCTCGGCCGCCTAGCTCTCATTCTTGAGCGCTTTGGCGATGAGCCGCGAGATCTCGTCCAGCGTGAACGGCTTCATGATGAAGGCGCGGACCTCCTCGTGCCCGGCAATCCCGCCGTTGACCTTCTCGCTGAAGCCGGTGCAGAGGATGACCGGGAGCTCCGGACGGACCCTGGTCAGCGCCCCGGCCAGCTCCAGGCCGGACATCCGGGGCATGGTCTGGTCGGTTATGACGATGTCGAAGTCGTCCGGATTTTTTCGGAAAACCCTCAGGGCGTATCGGCCTTCGGCCCGGGCGGTCACCCGGTAGCCGAGGCGCCTGAGGCTCTTGGCCAGGCTGGCCCGTTGGGCCTCTTCGTCCTCGACGAGGAGGATCCGGCCCCGGCCCCTCACGACCCGGGCCATCCGGGCCGCATCCGCTTCCGGCGTCCGCCCTTCGAGCCGCGGCAGATAAACGCTGAAAACGCTCCCCTTCCCGGGCTCGCTGTAGACGATAATGGTCCCGCTGTAGCCGCGAACGACGCCGTGGACGACGGCCAGCCCGAGGCCGCTTCCTTGGCCCGGACCCCGGGTCGTGAAGAACGGCTCGAATATCCGCTCCATGAGCTCCCTCGACATCCCGCACCCGGTGTCCGCGACGGTCAAACGGACGTGAGGCCCGGGCCTGAGGTCGGGATGGCGGGCCGCCATGGCGGCGTCGACCTCCACCGGCTCCAGCGTGACTTCCAGGTCGCCGCCTTCATCCTTCATGGCCAAGGCGGCGTTCTGACAGAGGTTGACCAGGATCTGGTGGATCTGGGAGGGGTCGCCCAGGACCATTCCGCTTTCGGGGGAAATGGTTTCGTGAATGACTACGTCCTTGGGCAGGGTGGAGCGGAGGAGCTTCATCGCCTCCTGGACAACCGGGGAGACCTCGAGCGGCTTTTTCTCCCACTCCCTCTGGCGGCTGAAAGTGATGATCTGCTTGACCAGCTCCTTGCCCCGGAGGGCCGCCCGGAGAACGGTGGGCAGCGGCGCCCTGGCGGGGTGGGAGGGGTCCAGGTCGAGAAGGGCGAGCTCGGTGTTGATGACGATCGCGCCGAGGAGGTTGTTGAAATCGTGGGTGATGCCTCCGGCCAGGGTCCCCAGCGCTTCCATCTTCTGGGCCTGGCGGACCTGCCTCTGGAGGGCGCTCTCCTGGGTGACGTCCTTTTCCGTAACCAGCCCGCACAGGACCTTTCCCGACGGGTCCGTGGCCGGGGAGATCGTCACCTCCAGCTCGACCGGATGACCGCCTGGGATCGGACGCGAGAGCTGTCCGTGCCAGGACCGGCCCGCAGCCACGGCCTCGCGGATCGCGGCCGCAGATAGGCCGTCGGAGGGAATATCGAAGTAGGAACTGCCGACCGCCTGATCGCGCGGCACCCGGTTGATGGACTCGAAGGCGGCGTTGACATACCGGATCGTGCCATCGAGGTCGACCATCACCACCGCGTCGGAGGACTGCTCGACGGCCGCCCCCAGCCGCAGCCGCTCCTGCTCGGCGAGCGCCAGCCGCAGGGCCTCCGTTTTCTTCCTCTCCGTGACGTCGTGAATCATCCCGATCGAGCGTTCGATCCGTCCCGAGGCGTCCCGCCGGTGCTCGCATTTTGTGTAGACGTTCCGGTTCTCGCCGGTGTCCCGGCGAACGATCCGGTACTCGATCTCGAAGCTGTCACGCTGGTCGCGCAAGGACCCGGAATACGCCGCATCGACCGAGTCCCGGTCCTCAGGGTGAACGGCATCCAGCAACGCCTCATAGGTCGCCCCGAATTCCTGGGGTGCCACCCCGAAGATGCGGAAGACCTCATCCGACCAGGTCAATCGATTGCGGGAAAGATCCAACTCCCAGCTGCCCAGACGGGCGATCTCCTGCGCCCGTTTGAGCCGCTCCTCGCTCTCGCGCAATTCCTCTTCGGCCCGGCGACGCTCCGAGATCTCCTTGTGGAGCTCGGCATTGGACTCGGAGAGCTCGGCCGTGCGCAGCCTCACTTTCTCGTCGAGCTCGTCGTAGGCCTTCTGCAGTTCTTCCCTCGAGCGGTTTCTCTGGACGCAGCCCCACATGCCGTTCAGGAGCAGGATGACCTGCCTCTCGTCGGATGTGTCATAGTCGGAGGCCTTGTTCCCGACCCCGGCGACGGCCACGATTCTCTCGCCTTCAAGGATGGGCACAACCATGAACTTTTCGACATAGGGGTGGCCCGGAGGAAGACCCTTCTTCCTGGGGTGGGGTTGGCTGTAATCATTGACAAACAGAGTCTTGTGGTCTCTGATGGCATCCGCCCAGATCCCGGCATCGAGAACATGCCACTGCATCGGGTCACCGGTGACGCTGCACTCTTCCACGACATCCTTCGAGACGGCATGAAGGGTATAGACCGATTCATCCTCGTTCATGGTTCCCACGAACCCGATTTTGCTGCGCGTCAGGGCGATGGCCTGTTCGAGGGTGAAGCCGGTGATTTCGTTGAGGGGCACCCCGCCCATCTGGCTCATTCGCAGGAGCGCGTCCAGCCGGGCTTCCTCCAGTCGCAACGATTGCTCGATGCGAACTCGTTTCTCGATTTCGTCTCTCAACCACTCGTTGGACCGCTGAAGCTGTGACGTTCTCTCCTCGACCCGGGTTTCCAGTTCGTCCTTCGCCCGTCGCAGCTCTTCCTCGGTCCGCGCCAAAGCCTGGCGATGTTGCATCTGATCCGTGATATCGGACGTCACCTCGCCGGCCCCGACCACCTCGTCCCGTTCATCGCGGACCGGGGCATGCCTCGTCCTGTAGAATCTGCGATAGCGGCCCGCCTCGCCGAATTCCGTGATTTGGTCGATCGTTTCCCCGGCCAGGGCCCGGTTCCAGAGTCGCAGCACCTTGTCCCGTTCTTCCGGCATGTCGGCCAGCGCCTCCGTCAGGCTCATGCCGATGGCGGTGGCCTTGCCTGTCAAGCGCTTTATCTCCTCATGGTGCATTTGGTTGAAAAATGTGTAGCGCAGATCCTTGTCCACGGTCGCGATCATCACGTGTGTCCCCTGGGTCACGGCCTCCAGCAGCTCGCGGGCCCGATACAGCTCTCGCTGGCTCGCCCGCAGCCCCGCCTCGACCCTCTTTCGCTCTCCGCTTTCGACGAGCTCCCAGCGGCCGTCACGGATGACCAGGGCGAACCGATGGTTGCGGATGACGTCGAGAATTTCGTTGAATCCGCAGCGATCGAGGGAATAGGTGCAGGCGGCGAGCATCCGGTACCGGCCGATGACGTCGTCCACCGCCTCCTCGTATTCGATGAAAGCGCGCCAGTCCCGCTTCTCGAGCCAAAACGTGTTGCCCGTCAGGCGCAGGCCCGCGAACCCGGAAGCCAAGGCCCGCTCGAGCTTCTTCACCCAGCCGGCGAGGACGCGCTCGGCGTCGAAGGCGCCCCCCTTGAGATACCAGTCGGTGTGAGGAATGATTTCGAGCTGGCCCCGGCGGAGGTAGGTGCCGAAGTCGGGAAGGGCCGACGCCATGGCCGTCCGGGCGGCCTCGACGCCCAGGGGCTCGGAGGTGACCCACATGCAGAATTCATTATTCTTCAATCCCTCGGAGAAGTACGGGACCAGGATTTCGAGGAGGTCCTCCGCCGTCTGATAGAACTGGCAGAAGTGCGTCCCCCAGGGAATGTCGCCGATGATCTCGAGGCCGGTTTTCCTGAGTCCTTCGTTCATGTGTTCAACTCCTGGGCCGGGGCGGCACCTTCACGGGCTCTCGGACATGGAAGTCCATGGCCGATCGAGCCCGGCCGGGCCCGATCACCCGCAAGAGGGAAAAACCCTCGGAGCGCTGAAAACAGGGCTGGAGGGCATCGTTCATTCGGCTGACCCCAAGAGGCATGATACCACAGCCGCGGCGTCCGCGCCTGCCTCGCATCCCCCTCTTCGCGGCTTGACGCCGGTATCGGCCGGCGATATCATCATTTCTTGGCTGATATGAAGTTCTCCGTTTCAGAGATCACGAAACCCCGCGCCTATCTACTCTATCGAGGTGAGGCATGAAAAAAACGAGATTCGCTCTCTTGGCCGCCGCTCTCATTCTCCCGCTCCTCCTCGTCGCCCAGGACAAGAGCCGGGACAAGGGCAGATTCGTCGAGCCGAAAAACCCCTTCTGGGACGAAATCCAGAAGTCCACGGAGGCCTTTTGGCAGAAGAAGCCCCGGGAGCCCCGGAAGGCCTTCGTCGTCGACTTGAGCGGGTATATCGCGCCGACAGGCCTGGACGGCTTTAATGCCGTCTGGCACAACCCGCCGGTCTCGCAGGGCAACACCAACACCTGCTGGTGCTATTCGACGACCTCCATGCTCGAATCCGAGGTCTACCGGCTCACCGGCAAGAAGGTCCGCATCTCGGAGGCCTACACGGTCTACTGCGAGTACCTCGAGCGGACCAAGCGGTTTATCCTCGAGCGGGGCGATTCGGCCGTCGCCGAGGGCTCCGAGGCCAACGCCGTCACCCGGGACTGGAAGCTTTACGGCTGCGTCCCCTGGAACGTCTACACGGGGCTCCTTCCCGGCCAGAAGTTCCCCGACCATTCAAAGATCATCGCCGAGATCTCCTCCTATCTCGACCACGTCAAACAGACCGACGCCTGGAACGAGGAGGAGGCGCTGGCGACGGTCGAGTCCATCCTGAACCGTTACCTGGGCGCGCCCCCGGAGAAATTCGCCGTCGAGGGGCGCGAGTACACGCCACGCGCCTACCTCGGCGACTACCTGAAGATCAATCCCGACGACTACGTCGACGTCCTGTCCTACATGCAGCAGCCCTTCGGCGAGCAGGTCGAATACCAGGTTCCGGACAACTGGTGGCACAGCAAGGACTACTATAACGTCCCGCTCGAAACGTTCATGAAGATCCTCGACAACGCCCTGAGCCGCGGGATCTCCGTGAGCCTCGGCGGCGACGTCTCCGAGCCCGGGAAGAACGCCGACAGGAAGGTCTTCATGATCCCGACCTTCGACATTCCGTCCCAGTACATCGACGACAACGCCCGGCAGTTTCGGTACAGCAACGGGACGACGACCGACGACCACGGCATCCACCTCATCGGGTACAAGAAAGACGACGGCGGCAACTGGTACCTGATCAAGGATTCCGGGTCGAGCTCGTTCAACCACGACCCCAAGGGCTACTATTTTCTGACCGAGGATTACGTCCGCCTCAAGATGATGGACTTCATGGTCCACAAGGACGCGGTCAAGGGGTTCATCGAGGTCAAGTAGGCGCCGCTTTCGATTCCGTCAGGCCAGCCTCTTGAGGACGGCGAAGGCGCGGTCCATATCCGCGTCGGCGATGATCAAGGTCAGTTCGTTCAGGGTGGAGACGACCTCGACGACGTTGATCCTCACCCAAGCCAGGGCTTTGAGGATGTAGCTGTAGATCCCGGGAACCTCCGTCGACCCTTGAGGCAGCTTGACCGTCACCGCCGACAGCGACTCGATCCTGGCCAGCAGCCTCTCCCCCTTGAACGCCGTCCGTATCGGCTCGTCCAGATCCCGTCCGGCGATCACCGTCATCTCGTAAACGCCGTGGGTGAACGTGACGAAGTAATCCCGTCTCGAGCTGATGCGGTCCAGGAGATCCTTCTGGCACCGGACCAGGGTTTCCGAAAAAGCGAACGTCATTTCGATCAGGCCTGACCGCACCAGGAGGTCGGGGGCCGCGGCGAAAAATCCCTTCCGGATTTCGTTTCTCCGCCGCAGCTCCGAAGCCAGGCGGCTGATGGCCATGATCACGGCTCCCTCGCGGACGTTCTTCATGGCCTCCTCCCTCACCTGCGGCACCATCCGCCTGGCCAGGGAGGAGACGTTGACGATGCCCTGGGCCAGGGCGTCCTCCAGGTAGGGAGAGCGCCTGACAACCGCCTCGACAACCTCCGGAACCGTGAGCATGTTAAGAATCTAACAATATTTTAGCGAATTGTCCATATTTGATAATTTTTTGACAAACATTTGTCGTCCGATAAAATGCCTGCAACTCTGAATATCGAAAGGAGAAAACCGATGACTCAAGAAGCTGTTGCCTGGACGGCCTCGGGTTGCTGCCCTCTCTGTGACGCCGTGGTCGCCCTCCGTGATACGGCGGAGGCCGGCGAGGTGATAACCTGCCCGGAGTGCCGGTCCTGGCTTGTGGTTCGATCTTCGGACGGAAGCCGCATCGGGTTCGAAGCGGCCCCGGTCGTCGAAGAGGACTGGGGCCAGTAGAATCGAGCGGGGCGGGGCCGTGAGAACCGTAACGCTCTGAGGGTACGCATGACGAGGCTGGCCGTGCTCACCGACCTGGTCCGCCGCGAGGAAAAGCGGATTCTCGAGGCCGCCGGGGAACGGGGGGTCGACGTCCTGATGCTGGACATCGGAGCGACCGTCTTTGATCCCGAAACCTTCCGTCCGCATTTCGACGTGGCCCTGGAGAGGTCCATATCCACGGTTCGAGGGAAATACGCCGTCGCATTCCTGGAATCTCTCGGCGTCCCCGTCGTCAATGCCTCCCGCACGGCCCGGATCTGCGAGGACAAGTTCCTGACCTCCCTGGCGCTCAGGGCGAACGGGGTCCCGTCGCCGGGCTTCGCCATGGTGTTCACGGTCGAGCAGGCCCGCCGGGCCGTCGATGACCTCGGCGGGTTCCCGGTGGTCGTCAAACCGGCCTTGGGCTCGTGGGGGAGGCTCCTGGCCAGGATCAACGACCAGGACGCGCTCGAGGCGGTCCTCGAACACAAGGACGTCCTGGGGACCCCGCCTCAGAAGGCGATCTACATGCAAGAGTACGTCCGCAAGCCGGGCCGCGACATCAGGGCTTTTATCGCCGGCGGCGAGGCCGTCTGCGCCGTTTACAGGGAGTCGTCCCACTGGATCACCAACACCGCCCGCGGCGGGCGGGTGTCCAACTGTCCGCTCACGGGGGAGCTGCGGAAGACCTGCCGGAGGACGGCCGACGCCGTCGGCGGAGGATTGCTGGCCGTCGACCTTTTCGAGACCCCGGGCGGCCTCTCGGTGAACGAGGTCAACCACACCATGGAGTTCAAGAACTCCGAGGACCCGACGGGAATCGACATCGCCGGAGCCGTCGTCGATTATTGCCTTCGGGCCGCGGCGGCCTAGCCGGAGAAGAGCATGGACGTATCGATCATCGGCGGGTCCGGATACGGCGGGGGCGAACTTCTCCGGATTCTCCTCCAGCATCCCGAGGTGCGCGTCAAACAGGTCACGAGCCGCCGTTTCGCCGGACACCCCGTCGCGCATGTCCACCCCAACCTGAGGAGCCTGGCGCGGCTCGATTTCTGCCGCCCCGACGACCTCTCCCCCTGTGATCTTCTGTTCGTGGGGCTTCCCAACGGGGAGTCCATGCGGGTGATGCCCGGGTTGATGAACCTGGCGCCCAAAATCATCGACCTCGGGGCGGACTTTCGCCTGAGGAGTCCCGAACTCTGGAAGTCCTGGTACGGCTTCGAACACGCCGCCCCGGAGTTGATGGGTCGGTTCGTCACCGGGATTCCCGAAATCCTGGACGACCGAATCCGCGGAGCGGACCTCGTGGCCGGGCCGGGATGCGAGGCCGTGGCCGCGATCCTGGGCCTCTACCCGCCGGTCCGGCGCGGTTTGATTCTCCCCGCGCCCGTCATCATCGACGCCAAGATGGGCAGTTCGCAGTCGGGAAGCGCCTCGTCTTCGGCGTCCCATCATCCGGAGCGGGCCGGAGCCGTCAGAACGTACCGGCCCGCGGGGCACAGGCACGCCGCCGAAATCGAGCAACTCCTGGGCGGTTACATCCCAAACCTCCGGGTTGATATCACGGCGACGGCCGTGGAAATGGTCCGCGGCGCCCTGGCCACGATTCACGTCTATCTTAGGGACGGTGCGGCCGAGAAGGAAATCTGGGCGGCCTACCGGCAGGACTACGCCGGGCGGCCCTTCGTCCGGCTCGTGAAACAGGCCTCCGGCCTGTATCGAATGCCTGAACCGAAAATCCTTCAAGGCACGAATTTCTGCGAAATCGGCTTCGCCCTGGATCCCCGGTGCCCGCGGCTGGTGATCGTCAGCGCCATCGACAACCTCGTCAAGGGCACGGCGGGAAACGCGGTTCAATGCATGAACCTGATGTGCGGCTTTCCGGAAACAGCGGGGCTGGGCTTCCCGGGCCTCCATCCGGTGTGAGGACCGATGCGATGACCCAGACGACCGAAATGACCGCCGTCCTGAAGCACTTCCGGGGAGTCGTCGATTCCACCCTCAGGGAGGGCTTGCAGTTTTCCCGGGCCGATTTCACGCCGGCCCAGCAGAAAACCATCGTCCGGCATCTCGACCGGATCGGCGTCGAATACATCGAGGTCGGGAATCCCGCCGGTGAGGAGACCGCGGCCATGATCCGGGAGCTCGCCGCGCTGCCGAGGACGGGCCGGGCGAAAGTCCTCTGCCACATCCGCAACAGGGCCTCCGACCTGGAGCGGGCCCTGGCCTGCGGAATCGACGGGGTCAATCTCCTGTGCACCGCCGACCCGGAGCGCCTGGCCTCGATGCGGATGAGCGAGGAAGCCTACCTGGGAGTCCTCGAGGACAACATCCTCGCGGCCCACGCCCATGGGCTGGAAGTCCGGGTCAGCGTCGAGGATTTCTTCAATCAGCCCCGCGATTTCTCCCTGGCCGCCTACGGCCTGGCCGAGCGACTTTCGGTGTCCCGGATCGGGCTCGCGGACACGCTGGGCAAGGCGCTCGGTTGGGACGTCTTCCGCAGGGTCGAGGAATTGAGAGAGCGCTTCCGGACCGATCTCGAAGTCCATTTCCACAATGACCTCGGACACGCCGTCGGCAATGCCCTGGCCGCGCTCTCGGCGGGAGCCAACTGGGTGGACACGACGCTCCTGGGAATCGGCGAAAGGACGGGAATCACGGCCCTCAGCTCGTTCCTGCTCAATCTCTATCTCCTGGATCCCGGCTTCGCCGAACGCTATGACCTGGGTTTCCTGACTCGGGCCGAAAACGACGTTTCCGACTTTTGCCGTATGGAAACGCCGGTCAATCTGATGACCAACACGGCCACCGGTTTCGCCCATAAGGCGGGCATTCACCTGAACGCCATCAACCGGTTCGGGCCTCACAAGTACGAATCGCTGGCTCCCCAGGTCATCGGCAATCGGCGCCTCTTCATAACGGGCAGCCCCGTCTCCGGCAGAACCGCCCGGGAGGACCTGCGCGACGCCCCGGTCAAGCCGGGTCGGGGTCTGGCCCCGGGCCGAAGATAGGAAAGGATCGAGTCCGCGTGCTATTGATCAAAATCGGAGGCGGAAAGAACCTCAACTGGGAAGGAATAGGCCGGGACATCACCGTCATCCTAGGGGACGAGCCGGTCATCGTCATTCACGGCGCCAACGCGTTCCGGGGCGGCCTGGCCTGCCGCCTGGGGCACACGCCGCGCACGGTCGTCTCTCCATCGGGAGTCCCCAGCGTCTATTCGGATGACGCGGCGATGGAGGTCTTTCTCATGGCCTATCCTGGAGTCGTCAACACCAGGCTCGTGGCCGCGCTCCGCCGCTCGGGCGTTGACGCGGTCGGCCTGAGCGGGGTCGACGGGGGGCTGTGGGTCGCCAAGGCCAAGAAGGCGATCCCGGTCAGGGACGGCGGCAAGACCAGGCTTCTCGAGGGAAACCTCTCCGGCAGGGTGGACAGGGTCAATTCCCGGCTGCTGAGAGGGTTGCTCGACCTGGGGTTCACTCCGGTCATCTCCCCTCCCGCCCTTAGCGAAGAGGGCGAAGTTCTCAACACGGACAACGACCACGCGGCCGCTCTGACCGCGGCCAGCTTGTCGATCACTCGGATGGTTTCCCTGTTCGAAGCCCCCGGCCTCTTGAGGGATCCGGACGACGAAGCCTCCCTGGTCCCCAGAATTCCGGGCCGCGACCTGGAGAGCTTCCGGGAATTCGCCCGCGGCAGGATGCAGAGAAAAATCATGGGCGCCGCCAAGGCCCTAGAGCTGGGAGTCAGGAGCATCTACTGGGGAGACGGCCGAGGGCCGCATCCGGTCCTCGACGCCCTGGAGGGGAGGGGTACCGTGATCGAGTGACCGGCCGGGTCCGGCTCCTCGCGGAGAGCCGTCATGTCGGAATCGCGCGTGCTCCAAAGGACATATTCCGTCGCCGTCTACCCCGACCGCGGCCTGATCCTGAAACGCGGAGACGGCGTCTATCTCTATGACGAGAGCGGCCGGCGTTACCTGGACCTGATGACCAATTACGGGGTCAACATTTTCGGCTACAACCATCCGCTCCTGACGGGGGCCCTGACGGCCCAGGCGGAAACGCTGCCCACCCTTCACGGCAGCTTCAACAACGGCGTCCGGGCCCGGGCGGCCGTCTCGCTCGTCCGGCGCTGCGGCGGAGGGCTGGCCCGGGTCCATTTCGCCAACTCGGGAACGGAAGCCGTCGAGGCGGCCTTGAAGTTTGCGGTTCTGGCCACGGGCAAGAAACGCTTCATCGCCTGCCGCCGGGGCTTCCACGGTAAAACCCTGGGAGCCCTGTCGTCCAGCGATAATCCCTTCTACACCAATCCCTTCCGCCCTCTGCTATGGGAGTTCGTCCTGATCGATCACAATGACCTTCCCCAGCTCGAGGCGGCCCTGAACGACCGTACCGCGGCCTTCCTGGTCGAGCCGGTTCAGGGAGAGGGCGGAGTCCACACGGCCGCCCCCGGATACCTGGCCGGAGCCCGGGAACTGTGCCGCTCGAGCGGAGCGCTGATGGTCGTCGACGAGATCCAGACCGGGATGGGCCGGACCGGCCGTTTTCTGGCCTCCGAGTCCGAAATCCGGCAACAGGACCTGGTTTGCCTCGGGAAAGGGATGGCCGGCGGCGTCCCGGCGGGAGCCGTTCTGGTCAGCCCTTCCGTGGCCGGGGCGATTCCCCGGGCCATCCACACCTCCACCTTCGGGGGGAATCCATTGGCCTGCGCGGGAATCAACGCGGTCCTCGAACTCCTGGACGGGGATCGCCTGCGGCACGTTGATGAAATCGGAGCCGGGTTCCTGGCCGGTCTGCGCCGGCTTCCCTCGCCCCCGTTGATCGCCGCGCGGGGCGAGGGATTGATGATCGGGGCGGATTTCGACGGGGACCGGAACACCATTCTTCGCAGGCTCCAGGAGAAAGGGATTCTGGCCATCCCGGCCGGGAATACGACCGTCCGGTTTCTCCCGTCGTATCTCCTGGAACGGGACCATGTGGACCGCGTTTGCGAAACGCTGTCGGGCATTCTGAGGACACTCTGAGGACGAGTCGCATTCGATGTGCCGCTTTCTGATGATTCGCGCCTCCGGCCCGGTACGGCCCGGACCGTTTCTGGATGATTTTGCCCGCGCGGCCCGCGCCGGTCGGTCCTACGACGGCGACTGGCAGGGGGATGGTTGGGGAATCAGCTGGCTGACTCCGGCCGTCAACGGAGACGGACCGCATTGGAAGACCTTCCGCTCCCTCCGGCCCGTCTGGGAGGAAGCGGAACTCTTCAGGGAGTTCCCGCATTCCCGGGTTTTCCTTGCTCACGCCCGGAGCTCCTCCTTTCCCGAACACAAGGGAGCGGCCGCCTTCAACCAACCCTACGTCGACGGAAGATTTGCCTTCGTTTTCAACGGGCTGGTTCGCGGGATGAGGCTGTCCCGTCCGGTGCCGGGGGATATCGGCTCCCAGAAAATCTGGGCACTCCTTCGCGGCTACCTGGCAACCATGGATCCTGCCGAGGCTCTAAGGGCGCTCAGGAAGACCGTCATCCGCGAGGCCCGGGATGTCCAGGCCTTGAACGTCGGCCTCAGCGACGGCGAAAGCCTGTTTGCGTTATGCCAGTTTTCGCGCCATCCGGATTACTACACGCTGCATGTCCACAGCGCCGACGGGTTGGAGATCATCTGCTCCGAGCCGCTGGGCGGGTTCGCTTTTCGTCCCGCCGAGCTGGGGGAGAGCATGCGTTTTCCGTCTGTGAAGGCTGCCGATTGAGCCTCGGCCACGGACGCAGGGCCGAGCTCGGCGGCCGAGGGCGTGCAGCAAGACGCCCATGGCGATCATCGGCGGCGGCTCATCCCGAGGTCCATGCTTCCGGCTCCGCACTATACCATATCCGCCCCCGAGGGCTAAGGCCCTGATCGCGGAGCGCAGGTGCAGAACTTGGATGCGAGGCGAGGGTCCGGGACGAGCCATGACAGAGCCGCGCCGGCAGAGATTGGGGACGTAACGGCGGACATCACGGCCCGGAACGCCGCCCGCGGCTATTCCGGCTCCGTCAGACGCCTGTAATAGGAATGGCTGGTGTAGAGGCAGGCCGCGGGGTTATGCCCGAGGACACGGTCCTTCGCAACCAGGACCGTGGCCGGGGCGCGCGAGTGCATGAAGAACAGGCTGTCGTGTCCCACGCAGAGCCCGATGACGACGTTGAGCTGGGTTCCGGCCCTGGCCAGGATTTCGGCCTGGCCGACGGGACTGCACAGGGCCTCGAATCTGCCGGGGTGGATCTTCTCCCCGTCCGTCAGGCCGATCTTTTCCTTGGGAATGGAGCCGACCTTGCAACAGACCGAGGCGACCTCAAACCCGTGGGCCCGGAAAATCTCCTCGGCCGCCCGGGCCTCCTGCATGAGACCGACGCAATGGGCCAGTCCCACCTTCCGGGCCCCGATGCGCCGGGCAAAATCCATGATGTCCTCGATGCGGGTCGTCCGGCAATACCCGGCGGCCTCGGTGCGGGCCGACGCGACGGCGAGCTTCCTCAAGTCATCGTTTTCAAGGTAGGCCCGTTCGACTTCCCCCAACGTGTCGGCCTCGGCCGTCGCCGGGCAGAAATCCGGGCGGGGCCTCCCGTCGGGTTCCTCGCCGCAGGCCTTCACTCCGCATCGCGCGCAATCAGGTCCCGGATACTCAGCCATGATATCCTCCACGAGAATCTCGATTTCCAGAATACGTCCGAACGCTTTAGCCTGTCCAGAGGAGTGTGATGAACCTGTCCCCGCCGGTAGGGAAGCCCCTTTCGGCCCCCGAAAAGTCAGGAGGCTTTACGACCTTGTTCAGGTAGGCTCAGCCTGTCTTCTCGAGGAGCCGGTCGGGGATCGGGTTCCCCTCCCCTTGCCAGTCCCAGAGGACGGTCATCACCCACCAGCGCCCGCCGTCGAACCACAGCTGAATGTCGTTGATGCCGCGGGCGAACGGGGGCTGGTTCAAGCCCCGGGCGCTGGCATAGGCGCTGACGACATGGACCCAACGGCCGAAGCGGAATTCCTCCCGTCCGGTCTCGTATTCGTAGAAATCCTCGGCGAGAAGGCGGGGCCCGGCATACTCGATGAACTGCTCGGTGGTCATCACCTTGAGCCCTGGGGTCGGCGGCTCGGCCGCGGGAGCGTCGGGAGGAAGCCCGCGCATCATCCGGGCCGCCGGGTGCATGATGAAGCGTTCCCGTTCCCAATCCTTGGCGCCGGCCGGCCCCGAGATGACATCGTAGACAGCGTTGATGATGGCGTCGCTCGATGCGACGTCCTTTTCATAGGCCATGGTCTCCCTCCCTGACTTCCGCTTCAGACAAGTCGGCCGAAGTCGTGGGCCCGGCCGGTCCATTCCCCCGGCGCTTGACGAACCGGAGTATCGTCCGGAACACGCTCAACTCCCGCGAAACACGCGGCCCGGATTATATAGGAATCTCCTCTCCTGAGGCAACGGGGTTGGCCAGGCTCCGGGGTGAATGCCGGCCTTCATGGTCCGATGCCAGGAACGCGAGCATTTCTGCCGACCTGCCGCGCCCCCGGCCGAAGGAACGCATCGCGCTCCTCCCGGGCCCGCAAAGACCTGACGTTTCGGATTCCGTCCCCTGAGCCGCGCTCGGGTCGGACCCCTGCCCTGCCCCAATCCCCTGTTGTGCCGCCACCTTCGCCTCCTCGCCGTTGATTCCCGGAGAACGGGCGCCCGGCCTGTTCCGGCGATTCCAAGAAAGCATCGTCTTGGAGAAAAGGTATCAAGGTTCCGTCGAAAAGTCGTCAAGAATTCGTCAAGGCACTGATCTTTCGGCCGGGAGGGTCGAGGACGGTGAGGCCGAGATACTCATGGGCCGGGAGGTTCCGGAGGGCGCCGGCTTTGCGCCGCCCCGTCTCAGGGGCCTCGGGTGTCTGCGGGAGTCGTTCCGGCCGCCTCGCCGGTCGCGGAATGCTATCTCCTTCGCAGAAAGTACTTGAGCATGACTTGCGAATCGTCGACCCGGTCAACGGCAAAAAGGCCTGCCGGGAGACGCTCGAAGTCGGCGCGGGCCTTGGGGATATTCGGGCGGCCCAGGAATTGTTCCAGCTCGTAAGCCAGGCCGACGTCCGGGTGATCCGGGTTGGGGAGGTCCATGACGATTCCGGCCCCCGGCTTCAGCACTCGGTGGATTTCATGAAGCGCGCTGTCGACGTAATCCAGGGTGCAATACTCCAGGACGCCGACCATGGCCGCGATATCGAAAAACCGGTTTTCAAAGGGCAAACGGACGATCTCGGCTTCCCACAACCCGCCGATCTCGAGGCGGTTTCTCTCGACGAAGGCCTTCATGGCGTGGAGGAGGGCCGGGCTGATGTCGATTCCATAATAAAGCGAGGGCCATTGGTCCAGGCGGTAGTTCGCCAGGTTGGCGCAGCAGCCCAGGTCGAGGAACCGCATCCCGGCCTGGGGCGACAAATATTCGTAAATGTCGCGCGCCGCGCTATTGTTCGAGACCCCGAGTCTCTCGACGAATGCCCTGAGACGGGCAGGCAAAACCTCGACCGGGTCGATGCCCTTATCATGCTGGTCAACGGTCAGGTCGTAGGCCCTTCTGACACGCTGGAGTTGCTCTCTCATCCCGAGACACGCAGATCAACCGAGGTCGTCTTCCGCTCTCCTGTTTTTCCCCCGAATGGCGATGATCTCCGCCGCGATCTCCTCGATCGGCTTGTTCGTCACGTTGATGATCGTCCACCGGGCGTTCTTGTGGAAGTACGCCCGGGCGTGCATCAATTCGATCCTCACGAATTCCGGGTCCGCGTAGTCGCCGCTGACGTCGGGAAGGAAATCGTGACGCGTCCGTCGGAGCTCGGCCAGCTGCCTGGCATTGGTGTCGAGACAATAAATCCGGTCCGGCGCGACCTTCGCCAGGACCGCGGGCGGTTCATGCTGCAGGATGATCGGGACGTTCGCGACAAACCATCCCTTGAAGGCCAGATAGATGCTGAGCGGGGTCTTGAACGTCCGCGAGACGCCGAGAAGGACGATCTCCGCTTTCCGCAGGTCTTCCGGGCGCTGGCCGTCGTCATGCCTGAAGGCGAAATCGACCGACTCGACCCGGCGAAAGTACGATTTGTTCAGCTGCGCGAACAACCCCGGCTTCTCCGAAGGGCAGGTGGCCAGGGTGACCATCAGCCGCGCAAGCAGCGGCCCCATCAGGTCGATGGTCTCGACATGCTTCTCCCTGGCGGCATTGATCAGGGCTTCCCGGACCGCGTCCGTCACGATGGTGTGGACGATGAAGCCCTTGGCCCCGGCGGCCTCGACGACGACCTCGCGCGCCCTGCGCGCGGTCCTCACCTTGGAGCGGACCCGGGTTTTGACCTCCGCTTCGGGGAACTGCACCAGGGCGGCGCTCAAGGCCCGCTCGGCCGTACGGCCGGTTCCGTCGGATACGACAAAGATCGTATTCAATCCGCCTCCCTCTCGGGCCCTCTTATTTTCCTTTCTGCAGCTCCTTGACCGCCGCTTCGATCTGCTGGTCACGGCCCGCCGCCAGCACGTCGGGATCGTTGCGGACCGGGATGTCCGGCTCGAGCTGATTGTTCTCGCAGAGCTTTCCGTCCGGAGTCCTCCAGCCGCCCTGCGGGATCCCGAAGCGCAGCGTCCGGTCGATCTGCCGCTCCCACCAGACGAAGGTCCCGGTGCCCGGCACGGGCATGCCCAGGGTCTTTCCGATGCCCTTGATCTTGTACTCGACGGGGAACAGGTGGGCGTCGGAGTAGTTGCATTCGCCCATCAGGACGATGGACGGCTTGATCCACTTGTTATAGGGCTCGTAGCCGACAAGCTGGCCGCGGGGAACGATGTCGAAGACCTTCTTCCCGTTGAGAAAGTCCGCCAGCTGGTCGTGGAGGCTCCCTCCGCCGTTGAAGCGGGTGTCGACGATCAGGGCGTCCTTGTCGACGCTCAGGCCGAGGACCTCTTCGATGACCGTCCGGAAACTCGCGTCGTTCATGCTCCGGACGTGGACATAGCCGATGCGGCCCTTCGACAGGCGGTCGACTTCTTCGCGCCGCGCCTTGACCCATCGCCGGTAGAGCAGCGCCCCCTCCTCGCCCGACGAAACGGGCTTGACCGATTCCTCCCAGCGGCTCTTGGTCGCGGGGTCGTAGACAGAGAGCAGGACGAGCTGGCCCACCTTGCGGTTGAGGAGTTTGTAGTGGTCGACCGAACCGTTAAGCGTTTGCCCGTCGATTTTCTCGATGACGTGGCCGGCCCGGATCTCGAGGTCTGCCTTGTCGAGCGGGCCGCCGGAAATGATCTCCGCGACCTTGAGGCCCGGACCGGCGAAGCCGTAGTCGACGAAGATGCCCAACGCCGCCGTCTGGTCGGAGCCTGGGTCGGGGGCCGGCGAATAGTAGCAGCCGGTATGCGAGCCGTTGAGCTCGCCCAACATCTCGCTGACCATCTCGGCATAGTCGTAGTTGTTGTTGATGAACGGCAGGAACTTCCGGTAGACGCCGTAATAATAATCCCAGTCGGCGCCGTAGAGGTCCGACACCAGGAACTTCTGCTTGATCTGCCGCCACATGTGGTCGAACATGTAGGCCTTCTCGCCGGCCTCGTCGAGGACCATTTCACCGCCGATCTTGACCGGCTCCATCTTCCCGCTCTCGGGGTCGACCTTGTTGACCCGGCCGTCGGCCATGACGAAGAGCGCCTTGCCGTCGGCCGACATCTCCATGCCGGCGGAGGACGCGTTGAGCTTGACGAAGAGCTTGGTGTCGCGCGTTCGGAGTTCGGTCACCCAGAGGTCGTAGCCCTGTTCGAAGCGGGCCAGGTAGAAGAGCTTCTCCCCTTTCTTGTCGATGACCGCGCCGGCGATGTCGGCCGAATCGATGGTCAGACGGGCCTTGCGCTGGTCGATGCCGTCGAGCTCGATGACGATGTCTTTCTTGGGCTCCTCCTTATTGACAGCGGCGCCCTTGGCGTCTTTCGCCTTGTCCGCCGCCTCCTGTTTGGCCTTCTCCTCCTTGGCCTTGTCCTCCTGCTCCTTGAGGAGGGAGTAATCTTCCTTGGACAACTTGAACCTGTCGTAGGCCTCCCGCGTGAAGAACATGCCGTAAACGTCGTAGGACACGGGCGAGCCGTCAACGTTGGCGGCGCCCTCGCGCGTGCAGCCGTAGTACATCATCGTCCCGTCCATGCCCCAACGCGCGCTGACGTTGTCGAAGCCGCTCTTGGTGAGGTTGATGACCTCGCCCCTGCCGTCGCTCGAGACCAGGCCGGCCTGGGGCGTAAACAGGCGGACGACGCCGAACTGGACCAGGAACCACTTCCCGTCGGGGCTCCATTCATAGTGCTGGTCGCCGTCGGCGTAGGAATAGTTGTACTTGGCGGGCAGGATGGTCCGGCTCTCCTTGGTGGCCAGGTTGATGACCTTGAGCACGACCCGGTTCTCGAGGTAGGCGACCTCCTTGCCGTCGGGCGAGAAGGCCGGCTGGAACTCCTCGGCCGGGGTGGCCACCACCATGTCTTCCTTGAGGATCGTCGAGGCGTAGAAATACGGCTCTTCCTTGCGCACGATCGCGGTCGTGTAGACGTTCCAGTTGTTGTCCCGCTCCGCGGCGTAGACCAGCGTCCGGCCGTCGGGACTCCAGTTCACCATTCGCTCCTGCCAGGGCGTGTTCGTGATGCGCTTGACGACGCCTCCCTCGACGCTCCCGACGAAGATCTCGCCGCGGAAGACGTAGGCCAGTTCCTTGCCGTTGGGCGAGACCGACATTTCCGTGATACCGCCGCTCAGGGGCATGGTATGGGGGAGAGCCCGGCGCCCGTCCTGGGCGATCCGGACGTCGACCCTGGCCGGCGCCGCGGCGCCCGCTTTAGTGTAAATCTCGCCGTCATAGCCGAAGCTCAGGGCGCCCGCGTTCGATCGGCTCAGGAAGCGGACGGGATTCCGCTTGAAGTCGGTCACCGGGTTCGAGACGTCAGGATGGCTGAGCGAGCTCCGGAAGACGTTGAACGAGCCGTTCTGCTCGCTGAGATAGAAGTAGCCGTCCCCGTCGGAGTCGAAGACGGGATTCCGGTCCTCGCCGGCGAACGAGGTCAGCCGGGTGTATTTCTTAGCCTTCAGGTCGTAGACCCAGATATCCCGGGTCACGGCCGAGGTGTGGTGCTTGCGCCAGTCGCTCTCGTAGCCCTTTTGGTCGTGGAAGATGATCTTGTCGCCGGACGGGCTGACGGTCGCGGCGATGGCCGGCTGGGTCAGGACCAGCGCAGCTTCACCGCCGGTTACCGGGACACAGTAGAGCTCGGAGAAAAGCCCCATCGGAAACTGGGCGTTGGTCACCAGGTCCTGCCGGGCCGCCGTGAACAGAATGTTCTTGTCGTCGGCCGTGAAGCTCGTCGGCACCTCGGCGCGGGAGTGGAAGGTCAGGCGCGCGGCCTCTCCTCCCGACGCCGGCATGACGAAGACGTCGAAGTTGCCGAAACGGTCCGAGGCGAAGGCGATCGACCGGCCGTCATGGCTCCAGACCGGAGCGTAGTCGTAGGCTTCGCCGATCGTGAGCGGAAGGGCCTGACCTCCCGCAGCGGGGACCTTGTAGATGTCCCCCATATAGCTGAAAAGGATCGTCTTTCCGTCCGGCGATATGGCCGGGTAGCGCAGCCATAGAGGGCGGTCCTGGGCTCGGGCCGTGGTTTGAGCTTGGGCCGCGGCCTGGGGCTGGGAGAGACTCGCAAATTCCGTGGCGGCCCGGGCTTGAACCGAGACCTGCGGCGCGAACGCGGCCAAGGTCAACAAAAGAAAGGCGATCCCGATTCCGATTTTTCTGACGGTCATTCAGTCCTCCACGCGGATGATAGACTCCTCCCCCATTTATTGAACGGAAGGAGCAGAGACATGGTCTCCTCATTATACGCGATTCCGCTCGAAAGGGTTGTCCCCCGAGGATTTGTCCAATGTCTTTAGGTTTGATAAAATAACGGCAATCATGTTTGTTCGCAAGCTCTCTCTTCATGATGCCGCGGAGTCCGATACCAGGGATTGGAGATCTCTGACTCCGGAGGAGCGGCTCGACCTCGTCCAAAATCTCAGAGACCTGCATTACGAGTTCAAAAATGAGAGTCGAAAAGGATTTCAAAGAGTTTATCGAATCGTTAAACAAAAATAGCGTCCGCTATCTCATCGTGGGCAGCTTCGCCCTCAGCTATTACGCAGAGCCCCGTTACACGAAGGACATCGATATTCTCGTCGACTCCACCGCGTCGAACGCCGACCGCGTGCTGAAGGCCATCCGGGATTTCGGATTCTCCGATATCGAACTCAAGGGTCGGGATTTCCTCGAGCCCGATCAGGTTATCCAGCTCGGGATCGCCCCCTTGAGAATCGACCTGCTGACTTCCCTGAAGGGCGTCGCCTTCGCTGAAGCGTGGGAAAGACGCACTCGGGGACGCTATGGGGATATCCCCGCCTTCTATATTTCGAAGCAGGACTTGATCGAGCACAAGAAGCTGGTCGCACGGAAGCAGGACCTGGCCGACCTCGAGAAGCTCACGAAGGCCTAGGGAACGGGAAAAGGCCGGAATCCTTCCGGTTTTCTTGCTCCCCAAAGGCACGGTTCTTCCGCCAAGGATCAAGTTTTCGGACTGAACGAGAGGGGCGGAATGTCCGAAGCCGGGCCGTCGAGCTCGAGCGCGACGATGGTGTCGCTGTCGCGGCGGGACTCGGCCGGCACGACGATGCGGATGCCTTTTCTGTCCTGCGTCACCTCGGCGTCGCCGCCCGTCAGGACCTTCCAGGACGCAATCTTCTTGTCGATGGCGGGGAGTGTCAGCGCGCCCTCCGGCCAGGCGAAGACGTGGAGAAAGACCGTCCGGTCCTTGTGGGTGCTCGCGCCCCAGTCCCTCGGCTTGAAGGGCCCGCCCCGCGTGCCGTAAATCGACGCGCTGTTGGCCTCGAGCCAGCGGCCGATTTCCTCCAGGCGTTCGGCCTGGCGCGGCTCGATCCGGCCGTCCGGCATCGGCCCGACGTTGAAGAGGAGGTTCCCGTTTCCGCCGGCGCAGCTCACGAGCGTCCTTACGCACTCCTCGAGCGACTTGAGCTTGTCGTTGAGCTTCCAGGCCCACTGATCGCAGATCGTGGTGCACGACTCCCAGGGCCGGCCGGTCTGGAACTGGCCGATCTTTTGCTCGGGGGTATCGTAGTCCCCGCTGAAGGACGCGGCGCCCGCTGCGCCTTCCGTCGGACCGCTGGTCGCGCCGACGCGGTTGTTGACGATGATCGACGGTTGCAGGCTCCGGACCCAATCATAGAGGTCGCGTCCCCGCTCCGGGTTCCAGGGCTTCTCCCACTGGCCGTCGAACCACATGATGCCGAGCGGACCGTAGTTCCGGATGAGCTCGGCGACCTGGCCCTTGAGGAACGCGATGTAGCGGTCCATATCGGGAGAGGGCTTGGCCGTCCTCCCGCCCGGGCTGCCGAGAGGATAGTCGGGATGATGCCAGTCCAGGATGGAATGATAGGTGCAGAACACGATCCCCTCGCGCCAGCAGCCTTGAAATCTTTCGATTGCCAGGACATACAGGACCGGTCAAGAGCGTAGCCTTCTCGCTTGATGGCAAACAAGTTCTTTCTGGCAGCATGGATGGGACGGTTCGTTTATGGCATATCTGGACGCAACGTCAGGTAATCAGGTTCGACAGCCACATCGGATGGGTTGAAAGCGTGGCTTTCTCGCCAGATGGCCATTTTGCTGTTTCAGGAGGCCGAGATCGGACGGTGCGGCTATGGGCTTTGCCGAGCTGCAATGCCATAGGCGAATCACGAAACGGTTCGGTAAACTGAATGCCCCGGGAGGTAAGCCCAAAGACCCATGAGAATTCCATGTATTTATCGCCCCGCCTTTTCCCGTAGGCTCTGAAGGAACTTCTCGTGGGCAGGCTGCATAATACCGCGCTGTTTCATACAGAAAAGCTGGTCGTAGGCTTTGCGCCACCATTTACTAGCTTCTCCCGAGCCGGCCTGTTCGGCTGCGCGCGCCATCCGATAATAGCTCACGCATAGGTCGAGCTGCCAGCCCGCGTTTGAGGGATCGACCGCCGCCAGGTGCTCTCGAACCGCCAGGGATTCCCGGTAGGCTTTAAGCCCCCCCGCGAGATCGCCCTGGTCACAAAGCACGTCGCCGACCAGCTCCTGACTCATTGAGAGGTCGCGCTGCCAGCCCGCATTCGATGGATCGACAGCCACCAAACGCTGCATCCCCGCCAGGGATTCTCGGTAGGCTTTGAGGGCTCCGGCCAGGTCACCCTGAAGGTGCAATGCCATGCCAACGCTACCCTGTGCCGTGGCAAGGTCGCGCTGCCAGCCCACGTTCGACGGATCGGCCGCCACCAGACGCTGCGTCCCCGCCAGGCATTCCCGGTAGGCTTTGAGGGCCCCGGCCAGGTCGTCCTGAGCAAACAGCACGTCGCCGACTAGTTTCTGACTCTCCGAGAGGCCATGTTGCCAGCCCATGTTCGAGGGATCGACCGCCGCCAAGCGCTGCGTCCCCGCCAGGCATTCCCGGTAGGCTTTGAGGGCCCCGGCCAGGTCGCCCTGGGCATGAAGCACCTCGCCGATCTTGCCATGACCCACCGTGAGGTCGTGCTGCCAGCCCACATTCGAGGGATCGGCCGCGGCCAAGCGCTGCATTCCCGCCAGGGATTCCCGGTAGGCTTTGAGCGCCCCGGCCAAATCGCCTTGGGCACGCAGCACCCCGCCGATCTTGCCATGACCCACCGCGAGGTCGTGCTGCCAGCCCACATTCGAGGGATCGGCCGCGGCCAAGCGCTGCATTCCCGCCAGGGATTCCCGGTAGGCTTTAAGC